>Ga0310811_10014902_pt1 | contig 10148 bp, 7 predicted proteins | sample YCmetagenome_FD_207642 | JGI IMG/M metagenome (GOLD analysis project Ga0310811, IMG submission 207642) | Soil microbial communities from experimental microcosm in Duke University, North Carolina, United States - YC | ecosystem: Engineered > Artificial ecosystem > Soil microcosm > Unclassified ...
CCGAGGCCAGCCTTTACGTCGAGGTCGAACCGGACGCGGTGAACGTGTTCGTCCGCGACCGGGGGAGCGGGTTCGTCCCGGAGGAGGTGCCTTCGGACCGGCACGGCCTGGTCGACTCGGTGCACGGGCGGATGGAACGCCATGGTGGCTCCGCGAACGTGCGCACCGCGCCGGGCTCCGGCACCGAGGTCCATTTGAGGATGCCCCGCTCGGTCGGCGATACGAGTGGGCCGGGGGACGGCGCCCGAGAGCATGCCCACCGAGAGCATGCCCACCGAGAGGATGCCCAGTGAGCGACGGCGCGCGACCGATCCGGGTGTACCTCGTCGACGACCATGCCCTGTTCCGGCGCGGGGTACGCGCGGAGCTGGACACGGTGGCCGACGACGTGACGGTGGTCGGCGAGGCGGGTTCGGTCGCCGAGGCGGTGGCCGGTGCCCGGCACTACCGCCCGGACGTTGTGCTGCTCGACGTGCACATGCCCGACGGGGGCGGCGCGGAGGTGCTCAGGCGGGTGCGCACGGAGCTACCGGACCTGGTGTTCCTCGCGTTGAGTGTGTCCGACGCCGCCGAGGACGTGATCGCGGTGATCCGGGCCGGTGCCAGGGGCTACGTGACGAAGACGATCTCCGGGCACGAGCTGGCGGACGCGGTCCGCCGGGTGCACGAGGGCGACGCGGTCTTCTCGCCCCGGCTCGCCGGTTTTGTGCTGGACGCCTTCTCCGACCGCCCGGGCGCCCCGACCCCGGCCGACCCGGAGCTGGACCTGCTCACCCCCAGGGAGCGTGACGTGCTGAGGCTGCTGGCCCGGGGTTACGCCTACAAGGAGATCGCCGCCGAGCTGTTCATCTCGATCAAGACCGTCGAGACGCACGTGTCCAGCGTGCTGCGCAAGACCCAGCTGTCCAACCGGCACGAACTCTCCCGGTGGGCCTCCGACCGCAGGCTCATCTGAGCCGACCGCTCAGCCGCCGACGATGTCGATCATCCACTGGCCGTCGTGCCCGGGGACCACAACGAGCCGCTGGGTGGACGTTCGTGACTGGCCGTCGGTCGTCTCGAGCTGAAGCTGCGCCCGCACGGACTGGTCCGCTGCCGAGGTGCTCGTGCTGACCAGCTTCAGCGAGGAGATGCCGGCCCAGAAGGCGGTGTAGGCGTTCTGCCCGCCGAGCTGGATCTGTGCCCGGGAGGTCAGGCGGTTCCAGGCGCCGGCCGCGTCCTGGGGGAGCATGGCGAAGTACGTCCTGGCGGCGGCGGTGAGCTCGTCGTCCGAGGCCGAGCGGGTCGTCTCGACCGCCGATACCGCGCCTGAGGCGCCGCCGGGCGTGGCCGCGGCGTGGCCCGTGCCCGCGTTGGCGATCTGCATGATAAGGGTGAGCACGGCGAGCGCGGCGACGGCGGCCACCGCGATCACGATCAGCCGTCGGCGCAGGGCCAGATCCATACCGCCCTTGACCCGGTGCGCGGCGCGCCCGGTCGGGATCTCGATGACCGACTTGGCCGCGAGCTCCCTGGGCGTGGGGGGCAGCGCGCGGCCGGAGGGCATCCACGACTCCGGGGCCGCGCGGGGTGGCGGGATCTTGGTGGTCCTCGGGTCCGCGATCGGATCGGGACCGGTACGCCGGGCGGGGTCGGTCGCGGGTCGGCCGCGGGGCGGCGACTCCGATCCGTCGTCGTAGGCGACCGCGCGCAGGAGCTCGGCGGCCTCCTTCGCCGAGGGCCGGTCGGCCGGCTCGGAGGCCAGCAGCTTGCGCAGTACCGGGGTCAGGCGGCCCGCCTGGCGGGGCGGGCGGACGGCGCCGTCGGCGACCACCTGGAGCTGGGTCAGCGCGTTCTTGTTCGTTCCGAACGGCGGCTGTCCCTCGACGCAGATGTACAGGGTGGCGCCGAGGGCGAAGATGTCCGCCTCCGGCGTCGGCTTCGCGCCGCGGGCGACCTCGGGGGCGAAGTAGTCCGGGGTTCCGGTCAGCACCCCGGTCTGGGTGACGGTGACGTCGCCGGAGGCGCGCGCGATGCCGAAGTCCACCAGCTTGGCCGTGCCGTTCTGGCCGATCAGCACGTTGCCGGGCTTGACATCACGGTGCACGATGCCGGCATCGTGGGCGGCGTCCAGGGCGTCGGCCAGCTGCAGGCCGACCCGCGCGGCCTCCCAGTCGCAGAGCAGGCCGTCCTCGGTCAGGACTGTCGCTAGGCTGCGGGAGGGCATGTACTCCATGACCAGCCACGGCTCGCCCTCGTGCACGGCGACGTCGTAGATCGAGACGGCGTGCGGGTGCTGGAGCCGGGCTGCGATCCGTCCCTCGCGCAGGATCCGCTGGCGGGCCTCGGTGGCCTGGCGGTGGTCCAGGCCGGGCTCGAGCACGACCTGCTTGAGGGCCACCGCCCGGTTGAGCCGCTGGTCCTGGGCGAGCCAGACGGCGCCCATCGCGCCGACACCGATCTGGGACCGCAGCTCGTACCGCTCGCCCACCAGCAGACCTGGGTTGGCCAACGGAACGGTGGCGATGGGCCACATCGGCCAATCCACGTCCTTCATACGTTCTGTCCCCTCCTCGGGAAAGGACGCCGGTCAGCCGAACAGGCCGCCGCCGGAATGCCCGCCACCGGAGTGTCCGCCGCCGGAATGTCCACCACCGGAGTGTCCACCGCCGGAGCCCTTCCGGGATCCGCCGTCGGAGCTCTTCTTGGATCCACCATCGGACCCACCGTTACCGCCCTTGTCCGACCCGCCGCCCAGCGCCTTGGACAGCGATGCACCGAGGCCGCCCCCGGAGTCCTTGCCGCCGCCGGAACCCTTGGACGACGAGCCGCCGGACCCCTTGCTCGATTCCTTGGTGCCGCCTCCGCCGAGGCTCTTGGTGACGCCGTCCAGGAGGCCCTTCGCGGACGACCCGCCGGAGCTCTTGTCCGACGCGAAGCCCGAGATCTTGCCCGAGGAGTGCCTCGGGGAGGAGCTCTTGCCACCGAGCAGCGAGCCGCCGGCGTCCGCCGCGGTGATCGGCGCGGTGAGGCTGCTCAACGCGTCACCCGGGTCGGCCTTGGCGTGACGGGGCCCGGTGCTCGAACCGGTCCTGCCTCCCAGCAGCGAGTCGACCACGCCGGTTCCACCGACCGACGGGCCGAGCAGGCCCTTGCCGGAAGACGTCGTCGAGGTACCGCCGAGCAGGCCCTTCGACGAGGTGCCCGAGGAGGTGCTCGAGCCGCCGAGCAGGCCGTCGGTGGCGCCGCCCAGGAGAGCCGTGGAGGTGCTGTGCGCGCCACCGCCGAGCAGACCCTCGACGGTGTTGCCGACGCCGTTCAGGCCGAGTGACTTCGCGGTGCCACCGACCGTGCCACCGACCACACCGACGGTCGCGTCGGCGGTCCTGCCGAGCACCGCGGTGGTCTTGCCGACTGTGGAGCCGAGGGCCTTCACCGGGCCGCCCACCGGGCCGAGCGCATCCCCGACGCCGCTCACCGTGTTGCCGACGAGGCCGCCGCCCGAGCTCACCACACCGCCCACGACGCCCCCGACCACACCGCCGGCCGGACGGGCGGCGGGCACGGTGGCCTGCAGCGGGGTACGGGCGAGCGGGATGCTGGGCAGCACGCCGCGGCTCAGCGCGGCCGAGGGCAGCCCGGCCGGGCCGAGCGGGCTCGGGAACGCCACCGGGCTCATCGCCAGCGGCAGCCCACCCGCGAGCGCGGCGCCGTCACCGCCGGGGAACATCGAGGGCTGGTCGAGCACACCCTTGCCGGGGTACCCGCCGTCCAGCGCCCCGGCGCTCGTCGCCCCCGGGGAGGCGTTGCTGAGCAGGATGGCCGCGCCGGCCAGTGAGCTGACGGCCAGCACGGCGCCGGCGGAGGCGACCAACCGGCGCTGAGGGGTGTCCAGCCCGGTGAACGTCCGGTCGGCGCGCGGCTCGACGGGGCGGGTCTCGAGATTGCAGACGTAGCCCTCGCGGCGGACCAGAGCACTCACCGATACGGCCGTGCGCAATGAAGGGCCCTCGTCCGGCGCTGTGTTCGCCCGTCCGAGGAGCTCGGCGACGGTGATCACGGACCGGAACGGGTGACCTACGCGCTGGGGAGCGAAGTCTGTCACGATCGGGAGTCCTCCTGAGTGATTAATGGCCTCCAGATGTGTACCGGAACGTGACCGGTACGGCCAAGTGCTACTCAACCGCTCACCTTTAGACACCCGAATGGGCTAGCTTCCGTTCATCGATGATGACCGACCGTTCATCCCTATGGGGTCATGCGCGAACGGGTTACGGCGGCACCAGCTGAAGGGTTCCGACCTGACGTCCATCGGAGGGGCGGTGCTGTCAGGCCGGTGTGTCCGCCCGATTCCGGCAGCGTTTCGCCAGGTGGGACGCACGAGCGCTCGGTGAACGGCGCTTGCGTACCGCCGCCGCACAGCTCGCTTCGGCGGCTATGACATCGGCCACATGGCTCAGCTGTGGAAGCGCTTTCGGGTGGCGCCGAGGGCGCGGGAGGCCGCGAGTCCACTGCCGGCCCCGAGGATGATCCCGATCAGGTCGGGGATCGGGCCACCGGAGGTGAACGCGAGCCCGATCAGAGCGACCAGCAGCATGATCCCGGCGGGCTGGCGCCGGCCCCGGACGTAGTCGGCGGTGGGCTCCCCGGAGATGCCCTTGCCCTTGGCGGCGGAGGACAGCATCGCCAGGTAGCCGGCATTGCCCAGCGTGACGAGCAGGCCGGCCAGCGCGACCAGGAACGCGACTACTCCGAATGCGGCACTCATACCGACCACAATGCCACGCGGTTCTCAGTTTCGGCCGCGGGCCGGAAGGTCAACGGTGGCGGATCAGCTCCGGCCGAGCCGGCCCCGGCCCAGCCGCAGCAGGAGCATGCCCAGCTCCCGGCCCTCGGGGCCCAGGTCGCGGAACCGGGCCAGGACGGCCTGTTCGCGGCTCAGCACGATGCGCGGCCCACCCTCGGCGCGCCGGATCGCCCCGATCCGCTGGGACACCTCGGAGCGCCGCTTGATCAGTTCCAGGATCTGCGTGTCGAGAGCGTCGATCTCCTCGCGCAGCGCGGAGATGTCGGCCGGGGGCACTGGGTCCGGTGCGGACGCGGTCTCCGGAGCGGTGCCCTCGTTGTTCACGGTGATGCTCACGGTCTCTCCTGGCTACGGTGCCGGTCGGCCTCGGCGGACTGACGTTGCGCGTCCACGCCCCGGAAAATTGTGCCACACGGCCGGTTCCGGAGACCCCGGTCGAGCCCGGGAGCATCCGGAGGACCGTTCCGGGGTCTCGCACGGACGTTCGATCCGCCTGCCGCGCCGTCCGGCCCGGGCGGTAGCGTTAGGACACGATGAGTGCGTTGTTCGATCTGCCCGAGACCGCGTCCAAGCCGGCGTCCGAGCCGGCGTCCGAGATGCGGTCCGAGGCCGCCCGGAGTCCCCGGCCCGGGCGGGGCCGTCTCGACCCCGCCGCGCTGCTCGACGGGCTGAACCCCCGACAGCGCGAGGCGGTCGTGCACTCGGGCTCTCCGCTGCTCATCGTGGCCGGCGCGGGATCGGGCAAGACCCGGGTGCTCACCCACCGGATCGCCTACCTGCTGGCCGAGCGGGACGTGCATCCCGGGCAGATCATGGCCATCACCTTCACCAACAAGGCGGCCAGGGAGATGGCCGAGCGGGTGGGGTCGCTGGTGGGCCGGCGCAGCGCGGCGATGTGGGTTTCGACGTTCCACTCGATGTGCGTGCGCGTGCTGCGGCGTGAGGCCAAGGCTCTCGACATGGGATCGAGCTTCTCGATCTACGACGCCGACGACAGCCGGCGCCTGATCACCCAGGTGGCCCGCGAGCTCGACCTGGACGTCAAGCGCTACCCGCCGCGCGGTCTGGCGGCGCAGATCTCCAACCTGAAGAACGAGCTGATCGACCCGGTCGATGCCACCGACAGGGCGGGCAACGACTACGAGCGCCGGGTCGCCGAGGTCTACACCTCCTACCAGCGCCGGCTCAAGCAGGCCAATGCCCTGGACTTCGACGACCTGATCATGACGACGGTCAACATGCTGCAGGCCTTCCCGGCGGTGGCGGAGTACTACCGGCGGCGCTTCCGCCACATCCTCGTCGACGAGTACCAGGACACCAACCACGCCCAGTACATGTTGATCAAGGAGCTGGTGGGGACGGCCGAGGAGCACGGACCGGGTCCGGCCGAGCTCTGTGTGGTCGGTGATGCCGACCAGTCCATCTACGCCTTCCGCGGCGCCAGCATCCGCAACATCGTGGAGTTCGAGCGCGACTACCCCGACGCGCGCACGATCCTGCTCGAGCAGAACTACCGCTCCACCCAGACGATCCTCTCGACCGCCAACGCGGTGATCTCCCGCAACGTCGACCGCCGCGACAAGCGCCTGTGGTCCGACGCCGGTGACGGGGAGAAGATCGTCGGCTACGTGGCCGACAACGAGCACGACGAGGCCGGTTTCGTGGCCTCCGAGATCGACCGGCTGTCCGACTCCGGAGTCGCGAAACCCGGTGAGATCGCCGTGTTCTACCGCACCAACGCCCAGTCGCGGGTCTATGAGGACGTGTTCCTGCGGGTCGGCATGCCGTACAAGGTGGTCGGTGGCCTGCGCTTCTACGAGCGCAAGGAGGTCCGCGACGCGCTGGCCTACCTTCGGGTGCTGTCCAACCCCGACGACACGGTGAGCCTGCGCCGGATCCTCAACGTGCCGCGGCGGGGCATCGGCGACCGGGCCGAGGACGCGGTGGCGATGGCCGCCGAGCGCCACCGGATCTCCTTCGCCGCCGCGCTGCGCCGTGCCGCCGAGGGTGAGGTGCCCGGGCTGGCCACCCGATCGCAGCGGGCCATCGCCGGATTCGTCGACCTGCTCGACGAGCTGCGGGGGATGGCCGCCTCGGGCGAGACGGTGGCCGAGCTGCTCGAGGCCGTGCTCACCCGTACCGGATACACCGCCGAGCTCGCCGAGAGCGACGACCCCCAGGACGAGGCGCGTGTCGAGAACCTGGCCGAGCTGGTGACGGTGGCCCGCGAGTTCGCCGGTGACGCCGCCGCGGACCCGGAGGCCGCCGAGGCCGCCCGGGAGCAGGGTCTGCCCGCGCCGGGTTCGCTGCCGGCCTTCCTGGAGCGGGTCGCCCTGGTCGCCGACGCCGACTCGATCCCCGATGACGGTGAGGGTGTGGTGACCCTGATGACGCTGCACACCGCCAAGGGCCTGGAATTCCCGGTGGTGTTCTGCACCGGGTGGGAGGACGGTGTGTTCCCGCACCTGCGCGCGCTCAGCGATCCCAAGGAGCTGGCCGAGGAACGGCGGCTGGCCTACGTGGGCATCACCCGCGCCCGGGAGCGGCTCTACCTGAGCCGGGCGATCGTCCGCTCGGCGTTCGGCACCCCGATGACGAACCCGCCGTCGCGCTTCCTCGACGAGGTGCCGGCCGACCTGATCCACTGGCGCCGTTCGGCGCCGGAGCGTTCGGCCCCCGTGGGAGCGCTCGGCTTCGGCCGGCGGTCCGTGGGCGGCTCGGACCGGGGTAGCTGGAAGCCCGCCCCGAAGCCGCTGGCGGCGTCGATCAGCCTGGAGGTCGGCGACCGGGTCAGCCACGACAAGTACGGCCTGGGCACGGTGGTCGCCTGCGAGGGCGTCGGAGCCAGGGCCAACGCCACGATCGACTTCGGTAGCTCGGGCACCGTCCGGTTGATGCTCATCGGCGGGGTGCCGCTCCAGAAGCTGTAGCGTCCCGACCCGGCCGTGCTCGCCCGGCCTCCGTGGGTCGTGCTCGCACATGCGTCCGGCTCTTCGCCCTCGCCATGGCGAGGGTGAAGACCGCGGCCAGTGTGCGAGGAGCAAGGAGCAGGGGAGGGCGCCCGGGGGCCTGGAGGGTTGCTCTCAGCGGGGGTCGGCGGTGATGCCCGTGACCCGGATGCCCCGGGTCGCCAGCCAGGGAAGCGGGTTGATCTTGCGCCCGCTGGAGTCCCAGATCTCGAAGTGCAGGTGCGGGCCCGTGGAGTTGCCCCGGTTGCCCATCTCCGCGATCTTCTGGCCGGCCTTGACCTGCTGGCCGGCGTGCACGAGCGAGCGGTTGATGTGGCCGTAGACGCTGGTGAATCCGCCCGCGTGCTTGATGCGGACCCACAAGCCGAAACCGGACGCCGGACCGGACTCGACGACGGTGCCGTCGGTCACCGCGTAGATCGGGGTGCCGATCCGGTTCGCCAGGTCGATGCCGTAGTGGGTGACGCCCCACCGGGCACCGAACCCGGAGGTGAAGACGCCGTTGGCCGGCTTGACGAAGGTGTGGCCGCTGAACAGCGCCGCGGCGGGCGCTCCCGCGGCCAGAGCCGACTGCAGCGAGTCGGCGCCGTTCGCCAGCTCCTCGCCGAACGAGACGGCCTTGGTCAGGCTGGCCACATCCGCGACGTCGGTGTCGTTGTCCATCGCGGCCAGCTCGGGCGTCTGGCGAGAGGGCCCGTTCTTGAGCATCACCGTCTGGGGCTTGCCGGTGTGGTGCTCCGGCGAGGTGCTCTGGATGAGGGCACCGGAGGCGAGCGGGGTGATGTCGTGGGTCTCGACGTCGGGGGCCGAGATGGGCAGGGAATGGGCGGCAGCCACCGTCGCGCCTGTCGCCACGGCCGCCAGGGTGGCGCGGCTGTGCCAGGCGGAACCTGACGCCGGAACCCGGTGATGACCCCGGCGGGGGGCCGGGACGCGTTCTGCGTCCCACCGTGAGCCGGGGGCCGGTTCGGCGCCGCTTGGGGAGCGGTAGTGCGCCAAGACCTGCCTTTGTTTCGCATTCTGGACGGGCCGCCGGGCCGGTCGGGGGAATACCTGTCCGGGTGGCCGATTTCGGGGGCGGCTCCCGGGGCAGGACGACCGGCGTCGTGACCTGTACGTGATACGGACCTCCCGAAGGTAGCCAAGGCGGAGGGGCGCGGCAAATCCGCTGTCGGCGTGTCAACGGTCCTGGTCAGTGAACGGTCATCGGGGCCCGCCCAGCTACCGGCGGACACGGTCAGCGGTCCGATTCGGCGGCGAGTGGCGGGCCCGTCGGCGCACCCCTCCCCGGCGGTGGGCGGATGGCGTTCCCCCACGTGGAGCAGTGGACGTGCCTCCGGGTCACCACCGGTCCCATCGGGGCGGCCGGGTGGTCGTGGGTCCTGGCGCAAGTGCCCCCGGTGTTCTAGCGTCCGCCCGGTGAGGGTGCGGGCCGGAGATCGGGCGCCTGGTTCGTCGCTGTCCGCGATCCGGCCCGTCCGTGTGCCCGCCGCCGGATCCGGGCCGTCGGCGGTGGGTCGGACGGCGGCCGGCGCCTCGCGTGCCGTGAGTGCCGGTGCCTACCTCGTCCTGGCCGTGACCCTGCTCGCCGCCGGGACGGTGCTCGCGGTCATCGCGCCGAGGCACCCGATGGTCGGCGGGTCCCCCGGGGCCGGGTGGGGATCCGGCCGGGCGGCGGGTGCCCAGGCGGTGGACGGCCCGGCGTTCGGGGTGTGGCCGCTGCTGGTGGTGCTGGCCGTGGTCCCGACGGTGCTGGCGCTGGTCCTGCTGCTCGCCCACCAGCGGGAGGCAGCCCTGGCCATGGTCGCGGTCGGCGGGCTGGTCGCGGTGTGCCGGTTCGTCGCGGATCTCGCGCTGCTGGTCAGCCCGGTCACCGCTCAACGCGCCGAGCTGTGGGTGCCGCACGGGATCGACCCGGTGCGGGCCGGGCCGGGGGTGTGGCTCCTGCTGGCCGGGCAGCTTTGCACCGCGGCGGCGGGGGCGTTCGCGCTGGCCGAGGCCGCGCGCCGTCAGGACGGGCACCGGCTCGACGGATCGCCGGGCCCGACGAGGGCCACCCGTCCGGTGATCCCGGTCGCGATGAGCTTCGCGGTGCTGGCCGGGGCCGGGCTGCTCGCGGGCCCGTGGGACTCGTCGGACCCCTACGTGTCCGCGCGCTCCGCGTTCGACGCCCCGCCATCGGTGTCACTGGGCGCGTTCGCCCTGGCCGCCGGGATCGTGCTGGCCGCCGGCCTGTCGGGAGCGTCGCCGGATCACCGGGTGACGGTCGCCGGGCTCGTCGCCACCGCGCTCGCCGTGGTCGGCATCGCGCTGCCCCGGGTCGTGGTGGCCGCGCTGGCTCCCGGCCTCGGTGTCGCGCCGGGACCGGTGGTAGCCCTGTGCGGGGCGGTGGG
>Ga0310811_10014903_pt1 | contig 10148 bp, 7 predicted proteins | sample YCmetagenome_FD_207642 | JGI IMG/M metagenome (GOLD analysis project Ga0310811, IMG submission 207642) | Soil microbial communities from experimental microcosm in Duke University, North Carolina, United States - YC | ecosystem: Engineered > Artificial ecosystem > Soil microcosm > Unclassified ...
ATACCGTCCACCGGCTGACGACTACGGAGCTGTCCGTGTCGGTCCGCTGGGCGCCGCATGAGCAGTTCTTCCAGAACAAGGCCGGGAGGGTCAATATCATCAATCACTGGCCCATCGTCACGGTCCAGTATAGCCGGGGCGTGAAGGGGCTTTTTGCCGGAGCCTATGATTATAATGCATTCCATCTGAATGTATACAAACGTTGCTATTTCGCGCCGTTGGGATATTCGGATGTCAGCTTCGATGCGGGTTACCTCAGCGGGGCGCTTCCATTCCCGTTGCTGACGGTGCATCCGGGCAACCCGTCCTATTTTTACAGCCAGCGGGCATACAATTTGATGAACGTTGGAGAATTCGTGAGCGACCACTATGCGGGGATCGATATCGATCATTTCTTCAATGGCTTTTTCTTCAACAAGATCCCGGGGTTGAAGCGGCTGCGGTTGCGGGAAGTCGTCGCCGGCAAGATCCTGTATGGGGGGTTGCGGGATGAGAACAATCCGGCCTTGAACCCGAACCAGATGAAGTTCCCCCTGACCAAGGGTGAAATGTCGACTTATTCGTTGGGTGGCAAACCCTATATCGAAGGCAGTATCGGCATCTACAATATCTTCACTATTTTCCGGCTGGACCTTGTCAAGCGGTTTACTTATCTCGATCATCCGAATATCAGCAGCCTGGGATTGCGGATCAGCTCAAATTTCCAGTTTTAATTCCGAGTTCAGCGCTTTGCGGCCTTTCGGCGTCACCAGTACGGCGCGGGTGTTTGGCATCCTGCGCAGCCATTGCTCGTCCAGCATCATTTGCAGGAGAGCGGCGCCGAGGGAGCCTGCGAGATGGGGCCGTCGTTCGGACCAGTCGAGGCAGGTGCGGGCAAAATTGCGGCGTTGTTGCCGGAGCTGCGTGGTGTCGATGCCATGATCGATAAACCAGCGGACGCCTTTTACCGTGAGATCGAATTGTTTTTTTGTTGGGACCAGGAGTTTCTGTTTGACGAGGCATTCGGCCAGCTGTACCCCTACCCTGCCGGCCAGATGGTCGTAGCAGGTGCGGCAAATACGGATGGGCGGGTCTTCTTTTTCCGCGGCTTCGCGGGCGCGTTGCGGGACCAGGGCGGCAAGCGCTTCGACGGCATAGGCGACCTCGGGGCGGGAGAAGGTGTAGTAGCGATGACGTCCTTGCGCCTCAACGGTCAGGAGATCGGCCCGGATGAGTTTCGCCAGGTGCATGCTGCAATTGGGGGCGGAGGTGTCAACGGCTGCGGCGAGCTCGGAAGCGGTGTAGGCGCGGCCGTCGAGCAGCGTCCAGAGAATATTGGCGCGGACCGGGTCGCCGATCAGCTGCGCGATATGCTTAAGCATAGACTGAAGTATTCGCGGTGAAAGGTAGGTATTTTTAGGGCATGGATACGGACATTTATCAATTCTATCGTGAGCGGCGAGAGAAGACGCCGGTTTATTGGGATGAGCAGCGGCATCTTTGGGCCGTCTATTCCTATCGTTACTGTCAGCAGGTATTGTCACACACCGCCACGCTGATCCCCCCGGTCGCCGATGGCAACCTGGGGGGGTCCGCGCTGGCCGTCAAGCACCGGCTTGTGCGGATCAGCAATCCGCCGGCGCATGATCTTGCGCGGGAAATGGCATTGCGGATGTTCCGGGGGCGGCGTCCCGTGGATGTGGGGCCCCTGCTTTCGCGGCTGTTGCCGTCACCGGGCTCCGGCGCCACCATGGAATGGGTGAGCCAGGTGGGCAAGGTGTTGCCGGTGATGCATATTTTGGCGGGGTTTGGATTTGGGGATCGGGATGTGGCGGTGATCATCGGGCGGCTACCGGCCTTGTTGAAGATCATGGCACCGGTGACGGATGCGGCGGCGTTGGAAGAGACATTCGATGTGGTCTATCCGTTGGTGGACCGGCAGGTGGCGAAGTGCTTTCCAGGGTTGACGAGGGAGACGCAGGAGTATGCTGTGAGTAACCTGATCGGGCTGCTCATCCAGAGTCACGATGCGACGAAGGGGTTGTTGAGTCTCGCGTTGCTGCATTTGTTACGCCGGGAGGAGCCGGGTTCGCTGGCTTCGCGGGATATGGAATTTTTCCTCTCTTTTGCGACGGAGGTGTTGCGGTATGATTCGCCGGTGCATAATACGCGGAGGATATTGACCGAGGATATGCATTTCGATGGAATGATCGTGCCCGCCGGTGCTACGGTGCTGGTGGTGGTGGCGGCAGGGAATCGTGATCCAACGATGTTTAAGAGACCGGAGGAGTTTGACCGGCATCGGGAAAATAATCTATCGATGTTGACCTTTGGTCATGGGATACATGGCTGTATTGCGGGGATGTATTGTACGCTGTTGGCGGCGGAGACGATGAATTATTTGTTTCATACGTATCGGGAGGTGGAGATCGTGGAATCCCAACCGGAGTATGAGCCGCTGGCGAATGTCCTTATGGTAAAGGAGATGCATTTACGGTTAACGTAAGGCGGGTTTGAAGCTCATTTATTTTTTGTAGATTTGAGTACACCAAAACGATCGTTATGAACAAGCTAACCGTTGCTGTCGTGGCGCTTGCCGTCACACTTCCTTTTTTCTCCCATTCCCAGACAAATGATGACAACATGAAGGCCATGATGGCCGCTGCCACGCCGGGCGAGAACCAAAAGATGTTGGCCAAGTCGGCCGGTAGCTGGACAGCGGCCGTGACGATGTGGATGCAGCCCGGCACGCCGCCGACAACCTCCACGGCCAGTGCGACAAACGAGGTGGTAATGGATGGCCGCTATCTGAAGGCGAAGGTGAAGGGCAATATGATGGGGATGCCCTTTGAGGGAGAAGGAATTACCGGCTATGACAATGTCAAGAAACAATTTGTCAACAGCTGGATCGACAATATGGGTACGGGGATCATGTCGATGACGGGGACCTGGGATGCGGCTTCCAAGAGCATTGTCTATACCGGCTCGATGATGGACCCGGTGTCGGGCAAAGACACACCCTTCCGCGAGGTATGGAAGTTCGTGGATGATAACCACCAGGTGATGGAGATGTACTATTCGGCGGGTGGCCAGGAATTTAAATCCATGGAGATTAAATATACGAGGCTATAGCTAATTTCTGCCCTTCGGGCAAGCGGCCTCCGGCCGCTTAGGTCAATTTGATTCGAGGGTCATTGTAGCCGGTGGGAGGCCCGCTCCGCTGACGCGGAGCGTGATCCTGCCGGCTTTCTTTTTGGCCCGGATGATCGCGAGGCAGAGTCCATTGAAGGCTTTGTGCCGGGTGCCCCGGAAGGATTCGAGATCGGCCTGGTAGCCGTTGTCCATCCCGGCGAGCGTGCCTTCGCCGGTAATGTCGACGGCGAGCTGGGGGTCGGCATTCGGGACGAGGTAGCCGTTGGCGTCGAGGACGCGTATGGTGACGTAGGCTAAGTCATTGCCATCGGGGTGAAGGGATGTTTTATTGGCGGTCAATTGCAGACTGGCGGGAGCTCCGACGGTGTGGACCTCTTCTTCGAGGACTGTTTTGCCGCGGAGGCGGGAGACGGCCTTGAGGACGCCCGGTTCGAAGGGAATGCGCCAATATACGTGGAGATCATCCCCCTCCTTTCGCTTTACCCCGAGACTCTTGCCGTTGAGGAAGAGCTCCACCTCCGAGGCCTGGCTATAATAGGCCCAGACATCGACGATTTGGCCCGGGCGCCAATTCCAATGGGGAAAGAGATGCAGGACGGGTTTGGAGGACCATTCGGACTGATACAGATAATAGCTGTCCTTGGGGAAGCCGGCGAGGTCGACGATGCCGAAATAGCTGCTGCGGGCGGGCCAGCGATATGGAGTGGGTTCGCCGAGATAGTCGAAGCCGGTCCACACAAAAATGCCAGCCACTGCGGGGTTCCGTTTTGCGCGGCGCCAGGTCTCCTCATGGGTAGATCCCCAGTAGGCCGAGACATTATCATAAGACGAGACCGTGTAGTCGCGGTTGACGCCGACAGCGGGGACTTTGGCGGAGGCGGGCCAGCGGCGGATAGTGTCCGAGGGCATATCGTAATGTCCGCGGGTGGCTTCAGCCGATGTCGTCTCGGTGGCGAGGAAGGGGTAACCGGGATATTTCTGCAGGACTTCGTCGTAGATCTGCTCGTGGTAGTTTAGGCCCATGACGTCCAGCACGCCGGCCTGCCAGATATTGTTCTCCAGCGTGTCGGGTTCGGTCATTGCGGAGGTGACGGGACGCGTTGGGTCATTGGCTTTGACGATCGCGGTGAGTTCTTTTGTGAGCCCGATACCGCTTTTATCAAATTGTTCCCGGATCTCATTGCCGATACTCCAAATGAAGACGCTGGGATGGTTGCGATCGCGTTTGACCTGGTCTTCGAGGTCGCGATGGTGCCATTGGGGGAAGTCAAGGGAATAGTCGGATCTGTTCTTTTTCTTCTCCCAACTATCGAAGGCCTCGTCCATGACGAGGAAGCCCATTTCGTCGCAGAGGTCGAGGAATTCGGGGGCGGGCGGATTGTGGGAGGTACGGATCGCATTACAACCCATCTCCTTTAGGATCAGCAGCTGGCGGCGCATGGCGGCGGTGTTGACGGCGGCTCCGAGGGCGCCCAGGTCGTGATGGAGGCAGACGCCTTTGATCTTGAGATGACGATCATTGAGGAGGAAGCCCTGGCGGCGGTCGAAGTGGAATTCGCGGAGGCCGATGCGGGTGGACTGTTTGTCGACGAGCTTGTTTGCGATGAACAGACTGGTTTCGAGGGTGTAGAGATAGGGCCGGCCGGGGGACCAGGCCTGGGGATTTGCGATGGTCAGATCCTGCCGGACGGTGTCGAGGGTGTCTTGGGCAGTAAAGGGAAGGATACCGGTGGCCAGCTGTCTGCCGCTGACATCATAAAGGGTTTGTTGTATCGACGCCATTTGGCCAGACTGCTTTGTTTTTAGGGTGGTTGCGACGTGCAGGCGGCTTTGCTTTTCGGTGAGACTGGCGGTTGACGCGAGGATGCCCCACTGGTCGATGGTGACAGGGGCGTCGGGTTGGATCTCGAGCCAGACATGGCGGTAGATGCCCGAGCCGGTATACCAGCGGGAATTGGGTTGGGCTGAGTTGTCTACTTTGACGGCGAGGACGTTGTCGGCGCCTTTTTTCAGCCAGGGGGTGAGGTCGTAGCGAAAGGAGATATAGCCGTTGGGGCGTTTGCCTAATTCGTGGCCATTGATGAAGACCTCGCTGTTGCGGTATACCCCATCGAAATCGATATAGACTTTCCCGGCGCCTTTTTGAGGAGCCGGCCCTTTGAAGGTCTTGCGGTACCAGCCGATGCCGGCGGGGAGGCCGCCTTCCTGCTGGCCGGTGGAATTGTTCTGGCTGAACTCGCCTTCGATGCTCCAGTCATGAGGCAGGTCGAGGCTACGCCAGGGTTCGTCATTGAAGGCGGGTGTGGCGGCGGCGGGGTCATCGCCCATGTGGAATTTCCAGCCGGCATCGAAGTTGACGCGCTGATGAGGGTTCTGGGCGGTCGCGGGGGTTTGGGGGGTCGCGGCATTTGCCAGGAATAGACAAATTCCAGCGACATACAATATACGCATACTCATTGGTGAAAAGTCGGTTCGGTCTTTCCTATGTGGGGGGAGGTAGCTGAAGCACGCAAATATCGCCTATTTTTTGAACAGTGGTGATATAGTTCTATTTATCGGGTTCGAGATGGTAGGTGGCGGTATCGACGGAGAGGGGCGCCGGGCGTTGGTTCTTGTCCTTTGTGGCGATGGCGATGGCGGAGATGAGGGCTTGGCCCGCGGCTACTTTCGGGAAGTGGACCGTTAGGGTGTTCCCGGTGATCCTAACGTTGACGACCTTCTTCAGGGCTTTTGCACGGCCTTCGGCTTCCTTCCAGATGTCGAGGTCTTTGATGACGGTTTGGTCGTTGACGGCAACGTCGAATTGGCGCCAGCCGGTGCAGTCAGTTTTGGGGCTACCAGTGCCGAGCCAGGGCTCGATGAAATAGAGCTCGATGCGATATTCACCGGGTTGGACCGGGAAGGTATAGGCGAGGTTTTGGAGACCGTAGCGGAAGGTTTGGAAGAGAGAGTCGTCTGCGGTGTTGGCGATCGGGTCGGTGATGAAGCGTCGGCTGGCGTAATGGGTGTCGGCGAGCCACTCGTTCTTGTCGTGGTCGGTGAAGGTTGGACCGCCGCAATTGACGCGGTATAGATAGTAATAGCTATTGATGTCGGGGACGGCGTTGCGAAGCCGCTTACCCAGACTTTCGAGTTTGCCGAGTACACGAGACCTGGGTTTGACCGGCGCTTCGGCTTCTGCCTGGCCACGGATGGCGGTCAGATCGGTTTCATCGGTTGCCACTTGTTGACCTTTGTTGTAGGCGACGGCTTTTATCCAAGGGTATTTTGTCTTGACACTGTCCCATTGAAAGTGGGCGCCGATGCCGTGACGGGCATGTTTGCCGAGGGAGGTCGGGCCGTTGAAGAGTTCGACGGTGTCGCAGTTGGAGTAGACGGTGACGGTGGATTGGGGACGGCGGACGATGTAGACCATCGGGTCTGTTTCCGCTTTGGTGAAATTGGCTTTACAGAGGTAATAGGGATCGAGGGGTTCTTCCCATTCGGTGATGAGGTCTTTGTAGTTGACGAAATGGCTGGTATCCTGGCCGCCGTTGGAGATGATGAGACGTTGGTTGGAGGCCGTGGGGTCGAGTTGCCGAATGAGGTCTGCGCATTCTTTTGCGAAGTCTTCGGGCAGCTTGCTTTCAGACTGTAGCCCCCAGAGGATGATGCTGGGGCTGTTGCGACGTTCTTTGACCCATTCGACGAGATCCTCTTTGAAGTTCTTCCTGAATTCGGCGGTGTCGAACCAGATGTGTGCAGAATATTGCGGCCACCAGAGCATGCCGATGCTGTCCCAGAAGTGCTGATAGTATAAATTGTGGGGTTGGTGAGCATCGCAGAAGGCGTTGAAGCCGGCGGCGCGGATCTGCATCACCCTGGACCGGATCTCTTCCAGGGTAAAGGCGTGGCTGTTACCGGTGCGGTGCTCGTATTCGGCGATGCCGTTTATAAATACACTGCGGCCATTGACAGTGAAGGGATGCGGACCCGGCGCGTTGGCGTCGGCCCAGTGGATACGACGGATGCCGCAGCCGATGACTGCCTGGTCAATGATCTTTCCCTTATGGCTGATCTGGGTGACAAGTGTATAGCGATAGGGATTATCCGGCGACCAAAGGTGAGGATTGGCAATATTAGGAAGTTGTTGATGGATGGTGGTGGTGTCGGTAAAGGACACCGGTTGTTGTTTTGTGGCAATGACTGCGCCCGTGGTATCGTAGAGCGTTTGGATCAGATCGACCTGTGTGGGCAGACCGGCGTAATTCTTTATTTCCGTTTCTAAAAAGAGGGTCGCCTTTTGTTCGTTGACGGTCGTGTCGTTCCACACATGGACGCCGAAGGGTTCGATGCGGATCTCGCTGGTGACGAGAAGGTGGACGGAGCGGAAGATGCCGAAGGGTTGGGAGTCTTCGGAGAGGCCTTGTTCGTCGGAGCAGCTGTCGCAGACCCAGGGAAGGTCGCGGATATTGGCAGGATGGTCGGCGCGGACCTCGATGGTGTTTTGCCCTGTACCGGATTTTATGGCATGGGTGATGTCGAGGGTGAAAGAGGTAAGGCCACCGGCGTGGGTGCCGACGAGCTGGCCGTTGACACGGACGGTGGCATAGGAGCCGACGCCTTCGAACCAGAGGAAGTAGCGTTTGTCATACACCTTTTTTATTTCGACCGTCTTTGTATAGAGGGCGCTGCCGTGAAGGTTGCCATGGAGGAGTCGGCGATAGCCGCCGTAGTCGTCCCAGTTATGGGGGATATCGACTGTTTGCCATTGATTGCTGTCGACGAGGGTTGTGCGCCAATTCGTGTTCAGCAGCATGTCCTGACGCGGCTGGGCGGCGGAGGAGAGTGCGGATAATAGAAGTACGATACAAAAAAATCTCATTACGGCTAACCTTTGAAATGATAAGTTTTGCCTGCGAAGATAATATTGCGGCGAGGTACTATTTGCAGAGAAATGTTATTTTTCAAAGATGAGGGCTTCGGGGTTGGCGCCCAGCTCTTTTAGCGTATCGTTTAGCTCGGCGACCATTGCGTCGGGGCCGCAGATGTAGAAGGGCTGCTGGAAGTCGGAGACCTGCTCTTTGAGGAAGGTTTTGTTAATACGGGTGTGGAGATAGCCTTCCGTGTTGTCGTTGGTCAGGATGAAGCTGGCGCTGACGCCGAGGATGGCGAGCAGCTCCTGGTGTTCGATGATGTCGCCCACGGTCTTGTTGGAGAAGTAGAGGGTGTTGCCCCGGGCTTTATTTTCGCGGTGGAGCTGGCGGAGAATGGCGAGGAAGGGGGTTATACCGGCGCCGCCGGCGAGGAAGACACCGGGTCCACGGTATTCGATGGCGCCCCAAACGTCGTGAACGATAACGCTGTCGCCGGGCTTCAGCTGGTGGAGCTGATCGGTGACGCCATGGTGGTCGGGATAGCGCTTGATGGTGAACTGGATGAACGGGTCATCGTTGTAGCCGGTGAAGGTGAAGGGGTTCTTTTTGTCTGTCCAGCCGGGTTTGTTGATGGTCATATCGGTGGCCTGGCCGGGTACGAATCGATACCCTTTTGGCTTTTCGAAGCGGAATTCTTTTACGTCGTGGGTGACTTGTCTTGTTTCGAGGAGGCGGACGGTGTATGCGTTTTCCATGGGTCAAAGTTATGACGTTTATGGCTTTGAACCGGATTCCATCCGGTTTGGATCATACCAGGGATCGATCGGATAATCCTGGTTTATGTTGACGGGTTGCCCGATCTGTGGGGTTGTGATGGGGACCTTGAAGGCTTTGGCTTCGGCGACGGCGCGGCGGATGGGTTCGTTCCAGGGGTGGAGGGAGAGGGTGAATTTTGCCCAGTGGACGGGGAATAGGACGTTGGCTTTGAGGTCGGCGGCGGCCAGGACGGTCTCTTCGGGGAACATATGGATATTGGGCCAGTGGACGCCGTATTGGCCGCATTCAAGGAAGGCGAGGTTGAAGGGGCCGTATTGCTGGCCGATGGATTGGAAGTGAGGGCCGTAGCCGGAATCGCCGCCGAGGAAGAGGTTGAGGCGGGCGCCTGGCTTGGCGGGGTTGGGGGCGTTGAGGACGAAGGAGGACCAGGCTGATTTTCCTCTTTTAAAGGTTCGGCCGGAGAAGTGGCGGGCGGGGGTGGCGGTGAGGGTAAATTCGGGGGGTTGAACCGTTTCGCCCCAGTCGAGCTCGGTGATCTTTTCGGCGGGGATGCCCCAGAATTCGAGGTGGGCGCCGACGCCGAGGGAGGTGTAGAAGTGGCGGGTTCGGGGGGTGAGTTCCTGAATGGTCTTATAGTCGAGATGATCGTAGTGATCGTGGGTGAGGATAATGGCTTCGAGGGTAGGCGGCATGTCGGCGGGTTTATAGATATCGGCGCCGGGGTAGGCCTTTGCGAAAAAAGTGAAGGGGGAGGCATTGCCGCTGAAGACCGGGTCGACGAGGATATGGGTAGGGCCCAGCTTGAGCAGGTAGGAGGAGTGACCGAACCAGACGACGGTGGCCTGGTCGGCGGGCAGGGCAGCCAGGTCGGTGTGGATCGACGGAAGGGGCGCTGGCGGGGTGCTGTCGGCGGGTCGATGGCGATATTCCCTGAGCATCTTCCAGATGGTAGTATCCTTGAGAGTGACTTCGGTGGGGATGGGGTTCTGGAAGCTGCCGTCGCGGTAATGCGAGGAGCGGAGGATGCGCTGGAGTCGTGGGCCGGCGGGGCGTTTACCGAGGGATTGCAGCAGGGACATGGCTGATCTAACAACAGAGTGGTGGATTGGTTGGGGGAACGAGAGGCATTTTTAGTAGAATATCTTTAGTGAACATTGAACATTTGCTGCAACTTCCTTTCAAACCGGGTGGGCAATAAGGCAGCTACCGGAACTTACCGGTATTTTAGAAGACGAATGGAAGCCCCTGTTATCATCAATGTCGCCCTCGCGGGCGACTACGCCCTGAACCTGCATGCGCTGGCAACTTTGTTGCCGAAACAGCGTGGCTTCCGTGTTGTATCGATCAACAGGGATGTCCGTGAGCTTGAACACAGCCTTGCTT
>Ga0310811_10014904_pt1 | contig 10148 bp, 8 predicted proteins | sample YCmetagenome_FD_207642 | JGI IMG/M metagenome (GOLD analysis project Ga0310811, IMG submission 207642) | Soil microbial communities from experimental microcosm in Duke University, North Carolina, United States - YC | ecosystem: Engineered > Artificial ecosystem > Soil microcosm > Unclassified ...
AAAACCGATCTCGTGGCGCAAGGGCTCGGCGCCTACATCGCCAAAGCGACCGCTGCCGGAGATACGCCGCGCATCGTGCTGGGCGTGGCCGTGATGTCCGGCTTTGTCGTCATCTTCAACCGGTTGTTCTGGCGTCCGCTCTACGCCTACGCGACACGCCGTACCACTCTGGGGTAACGCATCATGGATCAGACCGCCGAAGCGCCGTTGCTGACCGTCCGCAACTGCCGCCAATCCTACCACAAGGACGCGAGCACAGACCTCGTCGTGCTCGAGGATGTGGATCTCACGCTGCATGAAGGTGAAATTGTCGGGCTGCTCGGCCGCTCGGGCTCCGGCAAATCGACGCTGCTGCGCATCGCCTCCGGCCTGCTGAAACCGACCGCCGGCGAAGTAACCTGGCGCGGCCTGCCCCTCACCGGCCCGGCCCCCGGGGTCGCCATGGTGTTCCAGAGCTTCGCCCTGTTCCCCTGGCTGACAGTGCAGGAGAATGTGGAGCTCGGCCTGGAAGCCCAGGGCGTGAAACGGGCCGAACGCGAGGAACGCAGCGAGGCGGCAATCGATCTGATCGGCCTGGGCGGCTATGACGGCGCCTATCCGAAGGAACTCTCCGGCGGCATGCGCCAGCGCGTCGGCCTGGCGCGGGCCCTGGTGGTGCATCCGGACCTGCTGCTCATGGATGAGCCGTTCTCGGCGCTGGACGTGCTGACCGCGGAAACCCTGCGCACCGACCTCATCGATCTCTGGATGGAAGGCAAGCTGCCGATCAAATCCATCCTGATGGTCACGCACAATATCGAGGAGGCGGTGTTGATGTGCGACCGCATCCTGGTGTTCTCATCCAACCCCGGCCGCGTGGCGCACGAGCTGAAAGTGCCGTTCGCGCACCCGCGCAACCGTTTCGACCCCGCCTTCCGGCAGATGGTCGACGATATTTACGGCATCATGACCCGCCGCAAGGCGCCGGAAGCGCCCAGCGCTACCCCGCTGCACCCGGTCGGCACCAACCTGATGGCCGGCCTGATGGAGACGCTGTACAACCCCCCTTATGACGGCCGGGCCGACCTGCCGGCGCTGGCGGCGGCGCTGCAATACGAAGCCGATGAACTGCTACCACTGGGTGAGACTCTGGGGCTGCTCGGCTTCGCGGTCCTCGAGGAAGGCGACCTGATTCTCACCGAAACCGGGCGCCGCTTCGCCGATGCCGACACCGAGGAACGCAAGAAAATCTTCGCCGAACAATTGCACGCCCATGTGCCGCTGATCGTCGCGATCCGTCAGGTGCTCGACCAACGCCCCAACCACCGCGCCTCGGCGGTGCGCTTCCGCGACGAGCTCGAGGACCATATGTCCCCCGAATATGCCGAGGAGACGTTGCGCACCGTCATCGCCTGGGGCCGTTACGCGGAGATTTTCGAATATGACGAAGAGGCCCAGCAATTCGGGCTCGAAGAAGAAGACGAAGAGAAAGTTTAGAGAAAGGAGGCGCTTCTTTTTGTGAACAAAAAGAAGCAAAAAAACTTTATTATGCTGGGCCATTGGCGTTATCGCCGACACAGCCCATGCCCTCCGGGGCCATTCCAACGGTGCTACGCACCGCCGGAACCTTCAGCCCCTCCGCCCAGCACAACAAAAGTTTTTGCGCCGCTTTTTTCAAAAAGCGGCCGCTTTCTTATCTCCGCGTCAGCGACCAGTAAATCGGCTGCCGTCCGGCGGCGATGGCCTTGGCCTCGTAGCGGGTCGGCGGCCAGCCCTCGGGGCGCGTTAAGGTGCGGGAGCTGAGCTCGAACAAAGTCTGCTCCGCCAGCACCTCGTCGGTCCATTCCTGATAGGTCGGATCGTCGGAAGCGATCCGCCATTCGCCGCCCGGGCGCAGCGCGCGCGCCGCCTCGGCCAGCAGCTCGGGATGCACGAAACGGCGCTTGGCGTGGCGGGATTTCGGCCACGGATCGGGGAACATCAGAAACAGCTTGCCGAGCGCGGCATCATCCAGGCTGCGCAGCAGCGGGCGCGCGTCGGCTGTGAACAGGCGCAGATTGCGCGGCGGCAGCGGTGTGACCGTCTCATCCGGCGCCAGGCGGGAGAGCAGCGAGCAGATCCCGTTCTCGAACACTTCCGCCGCGATCAGGCCGATGTCGGGATTCTGCGCCGCCAGCGCCTCGGCATGCTCACCGCCGCCAAAGCCCACTTCGAGCCAAAGTTCCCGCGGCGTGAAGCCAAACGCCACGTCCGGCCAGGCGAAGGTCGGCAGGAATTCCGCCAGCAGCCATTCCTGGCGCGGGCGGAGTTTGTGGCCGCGCATGCGGCCATAAAGTCGGTCAGGGGGCGGTTTGAGCGTCATGGTCACCCCATAAAAGGCGCGGCGGCGTCAAAAAAAGCGCGGCGGCGTCCATCACGCCGCCGCGCCGGGAGAGCCGAAAATCAGCGGCCGAAAGCGGACTTCAGAGCCGGGACGAGATCGGTCTTTTCCCAGGTGAAAGTGCCGAGATCGGCATCCGGCGTGCGGCCGAAATGACCGAAGGCCGAGGTCACGGCGTAAATCGGGCGGTTCATCTGCAGATGCTCGCGAATTCCGCGCGGCGACAGATTAACGAGCTGCCGCAGAGTCCGCTCCAGCTTCGCCGGATCCACGTCCTTGTCAGTACCGTGCAGGTCGACATAGAGCGACAGCGGCTGCGACACGCCGATGGCGTAGGAGAGCTGCAACGTGCAGCGCTCGGCCAGGCCCGCAGCCACCACGTTCTTGGCGAGGTAGCGGCAGACGTAGGCCGCCGAACGGTCCACCTTCGTGGGGTCCTTACCGGAGAACGCGCCGCCGCCATGCGGGGCCGCGCCACCATAGGTGTCGACGATGATCTTGCGCCCGGTCAGGCCGCAATCGCCGTCCGGACCGCCGATGACGAACTTGCCGGTGGGGTTGACGTAGAACTCGTCCGCCGCCGGCATCCAGCCGGCCGGCAGCGCCGCCTTCACGATCGGGGTCAGCATTTCCTTGATCCGCCCGGCCGTCATGCCCTCTTCATGCTGGATCGAGACGACCACCGACGTGGCGCCGACCGGCTTGCCGTCGACATATTTCAGCGTCACCTGGCTCTTCGCATCCGGCAGCAGGCCCTGGACGGTGGAGTTGGCGGCGCGGCGCAGCTCGGAGATGCGGCGCAGGATCAGGTGGGAATAATAGATCGGGGCCGGCATCAGCGCCTCAGTCTCGGTGCAGGCATAGCCGAACATGATGCCCTGGTCGCCGGCGCCCTCATCCTTGTTGCCGGCGGCATCCACGCCCACCGCAATATCCGCGGACTGCGCGTGCAGATGCACGTCGATCTCGGCATTACGCCAGGAGAAACCGGGCTGATCATAGCCGATGTCATGCACCGCCAGGCGCGCCAGATGCGCCAGATATTCCGGGGTGATGGTCTCCGGACCACGGGTTTCACCCGCCAGCACGATCCGGTTGGTGGTCACCAGCGTTTCGCAGGCCACACGGGCGTACGGGTCGGCGGCCAGATAGGCGTCAACCACGGTATCGGAAATCCGGTCGGCAACCTTGTCCGGGTGGCCTTCGGAGACGGATTCGGAGGTGAACAGAAACTCGCCTTTATCGCGCATCCACAATATCCCTTATGATCTCGGCGCTGTCCGATGGCGTATCTGCGGGTTGGGGTCAAGCCTGGACGACACCCGCGGGCGCGGTCACCCCCGGCCGGAGGCGCAGGGCTGCTGGCCGGATCAAAGGGGAGGCAGGCGTTAGAAGCCGAGCATGTCGCGCATGGTATAAAGACCGGGCGGTTTGCCATGCAGCCAGAGCGCGGCACGCACCGCGCCGGTCGCAAAAACCCGACGGTCCAGCGCATGATGGGTGAACGAAATCTGCTCCGACCCCGCCGTGAACGAGAGCGTATGACTACCGACGATCTGCCCGCCGCGCAGCGTCGCAAAACCGATCTCCCCGTCTTTGCGCGGGCCGGTATGGCCATGCCGGCCGCTGACCATGACGTCCTCGAGCTTGACCCCGCGCCCGGCGGCCACCGCCCGGCCCAGGCCGAGCGCAGTGCCCGACGGCGCGTCCACCTTCTGGCGGTGGTGCATTTCCAGGATCTCCGCGTCATAGGCCTCCGCCGGCAGGGCCGCGCCGAGGCGCTCGGCGATGGCGAAAGCGATATTGACGCCGGTGCAATAGTTCGGCGCGGCAATAACCGGGATTTTTTGCGCCGCCGCCGCGATGGCCTGGGTGCCGGCCGCGTCAAAACCGGTGGTGCCGAGCACCCATGCTTTGCCCGCAGAAGCCAACGCCGCCGCATGCGGCACCACGGTGCTGGCATGGGTGAAATCGATGACCACGTCGGAAATGCCGGCCAGCGTGGCGAGATCGGGAGACAAAGCCACGCCATCCGGCCCGGTCCCCGACCGGCTGATGCCGCCGGCAAGTACTGCGAGCGCCGCCGCCTCCTCGGCCAGAAGCCGCCCCATCCTGCCGGAGATGCCGGCAATGCCAATGCGCAATGTCATGTCCCACCGCATAACGGGTTTTCATGAAATTCCCAATCGCCCTGGCACAGCCGGTGCACCATGCCTGCCGATGTCCCACCTCGTTTGACAAGCAGCGCGACTCCCTGTGATGGAGTCCGATCAATGAGCGAGTCAGGAAGATTTTTCGTGAGGCATAGGATCGAGGAAAGCCGCATTATCGCCCGCCTTCGCGCGCTGCACGCCGGCGCCGGACTCTGCCTGGCGCTCGCCCTCGCCGGCTGCCATCCATCGCAGACGGCGCAGCTCGCCCAGGAATCCGCCCCCCACGACGCCGGCGTGCTGAACGTCGCCGACGCCGCGATCGCCGGGAACGATCCGCAAATGGCGCTCCAGGTCAGCCAGTCCGTGCTGGCGAGCGACCCGCACAATATACAGGCGCTCTATCACGAGGCCGCGTCCTATTACGCGCTGAACCGTTGCGAAGACGCGATCGCCGCTTACCGGCTGGCGCTGAAAATCGACCCGGCCTCCTCGCCAGCCGAAACCGGCATCGGCCGCTGCCTGCTGCAGCGTGACGCCGCCACAGCGGCGCTGGCCTTCACAAAAGCGGTGCAGGATGACCCGAAGAACGCCGCGGCGCAGAACGATCTGGGCATCGCCCTCGACCTCCAGGGCAATTACGCTGGCGCCACCGCCCCCTATAAGCAGGCCCTCCTGCTCGCCCCCGGCGTGACGGCGACCGAAGTCAATCTCGGCCTGTCGCTCGCGCTCGCGGGCAACGGGCAGGAGGCGCTGCAATATCTCGGCCCGCTCGCCACCAGCACGGAGGCGACGCCGAAAATCCGCGAGGATTACGCGGTGGCCCTGCTCGCCACCGGCCGCCGGGACGAGGCAAAACAAGTGCTCAGCGTCGACCTGACCCCCGACCAGGCGCGCGCATTGCTCGACGGCTTCTCCGATATCCTCGCCAAATCGGGACATTAAGAAAGCAGGCGCTTTTTGAAAAAAGCGCCGCAAAAACTTTTGTTATGCTGGGCCATGGGCGTTGGCGCTGACGCAGCCTGAGGCCCAGACTAAACAAAGTTTTTTTGCTACTTTTTGTTCACAAAAAGTAGCGCTTCCTTACTTCTTACATCCCGCCCGGATAATTCGGTCCACCCGCCCCTTCCGGCACCACCCAATCGATGTTCTGCGTCGGGTCCTTGATGTCGCAGGTTTTGCAATGCACGCAATTTTGCGCGTTGATCTGCAATTGCGGCGTCCCCTGCTCGGCGCCGGTGATTTCGTAAACCCCGGCGGGGCAGTAACGCGTTTCCGGGCTGCGATATTCGTTCCAGTTAACGCTGATCGCCCTGGCCGGATCGCGCAGCACCAGATGCGCGGGCTGGTTCTCCTCGTGGTTGGTGTTGGAGAGAAACACCGAAGAGAGGCGGTCGAAGGTGAGTTTATTGTCCGGCTTCGGATACTCGATCGGCGTTGCGTCGCTGGCCTTGCTCAACCTGTCATAGTCGTTGTGGTTGCGCAGCGTCCAGGGCGCCTTGCCGCGAAACACGTAGGTGTCGAGCGCCGCGTTCACCAGGCCGCCGTAAAGGCCGAATTTGGCGAAGCCGGGGCGGATATTGCGCGCCGCGTGCAGCTCCGGCCACACCCAGCTTGCCCGCAGCATCTCGGCATAGGCAGTCACTTCGGCCGGCTTACCGTCCGCCAAGGCGGCGGCAAGCGCTTCCGCCGCGACCATGCCGGATTTCATCGCCGTATGCGTGCCTTTGATCTTCGGCACATTCAGCATGCCGGCGGCGCAGCCGATCAGCACGCCGCCCGGAAAGGTGAGTTTCGGCAGCGACTGCAGCCCGCCTTCATTCAACGCACGGGCACCGTAGGAAATGCGCTTGCCTCCGGCAAAGACCGGCGCGATGGCGGGGTGCATCTTGAAGCGCTGCATTTCCTGGAACGGCGACAGATACGGATTCTTGTAGTCCAGCCCGACGACAAACCCGTATGCGACGAGGTTGTCGCCAAAATGATAGAGAAAGGAACCGCCATAGGTGTCGGGCTCAAGCGGCCAGCCGATGCTGTGCATGGCCAGCCCCTTGCGGAACTGCTCAGGCTGTACCTCCCACAATTCCTTGATGCCGATGCCGTAGGTCTGCGGATCGTTGTCCGCATTCAGCGCGAAACGCTGCATCAGCTGTTTCGACAGCGAGCCGCGGCAGCCTTCCGCGAAAATCGTGTAGGTCGCGCGCAATTCCATGCCGCGCTGGTGATTCGCGGTCGGCTGGCCGTCCTTGCCGATCCCCATATCGCCGGTCGCGACGCCGACGACGCGGCCCTCTTCGACCAGCAGCTCGGCGGCGGCGAAACCGGGATAGATTTCCACGCCCGCCTCTTCCGCCTGCTGCCCCAGCCAGCGCACCACGTTGCCCAGCGAGACGATATAGTTGCCCGCATTATGCATCTGCGGCGGCGTCGGCAGACGGAAGGATTTTTGCGCGGTCAGAAACAGGAAACGGTCTTCCGTCACCGGAGTCGTGAGCGCGATGGCCGCCGGGTCGCAATCGGGAAACAGTTCCTTGAGCGCCCGCGGCTCCAGAACCGCGCCGGAGAGGATATGCGCGCCGACCTCGCCGCCCTTCTCCACCACGCAGACAGAAAGCTCCGGGTTGATCTGTTTCAGCCGGATCGACGCGGCGAGGCCGGCGGGACCGGCCCCGACCACCAGCACGTCGAACTCCATCGCCTCGCGGGGCGCGAATGGCTCAGACAAATTACGCCTCCTGGCTGTTTCGCGTCGTATAGGTAATACCTGTGTTGTGCGTAAAGGTACGGCGAAATGAGTGACGCGGACACCGGGCTGATCGAGGCGCTGCGCCTGCAATGGGAATGGGGCGCGGACGAGGCGCTGCTGGAGTCGCCGCAGGACCGCCGCCACGCGGTGCCGGCGGCGACTTTACCGCCATCCGCCGCGCCCAAGCCCGCCGCCCCACCGGCCGCGGCGGCCCGCCCACGCGCCCCTTCTTTGCCCCCGGCCCCTGGGGACGCGGCGAAACTCGCCGCCTCATGCCATGATCTGGAGGCGCTGCGGGCGGCGATGGCGGGCTTCACGGGCTGCGCGCTGCGCGACACGGCCACGCAGCTTGTCTTCGCTGACGGCGCCCCCGACGCCAAACTGATGGTGATCGGCGAGGCGCCGGGCGGCGAGGAAGACCGAATCGGCAAGCCCTTCGTCGGCGCGGCCGGGCAGTTGCTTGACCGCATGCTCGGCAGCATCGGCCTGGACCGGCGCACGGCGCGAATCGCCAATGTCGTCCCCTGGCGGCCGCCGGGCAACCGCACGCCGACCGACTCGGAAATCGCCATCTGCCTGCCGTTCCTGCATCGCCAAATCGCCCTCGTCCGCCCGCGCGGGCTGCTGTTGCTGGGCGCGGTGGCCGCGAAAGCCCTGCTGGCGTCACCGGAGCGGGACCAGGGCATCGGCCGGTTACGCGGTACATGGCGGCCTGTGACCATCGACGGACTCGACGCGCCTTTGCCGGCACTGCCGACCTTCCACCCGGCCTATTTGCTGCGCCTGCCGGCTGCCAAGGCGCAAGCCTGGCGGGATCTTTTGGCACTGCGGCAATGGTTGGAAACGGGAGATCAATCGACAAAAATCACGTCTTTGTGATGAACCACCTCCCAAAAGCCACAGGAAATCCGTCAGATTTGTCTTATTAATTAGACCGGTCTCGCCGAAAAGCCTTGCATCTCACAGTTCTGCTGTGTACGGACTTAAGTCATGCGAGGAGCTCATCCAGTGCTCTCCCGCCTCAACGTGACCTTCCTGGCTTTGGCTACAGTGTCCGTTCTCGCCCTTGGCCTCGTTGACAGCACGAGCGCCATGGCGAAGTCCCCTGCTACGGGACGAGGCCCGGGAATGCCGCCTTCCCCCTCAACGCCGCCCAGCGCCGCGAATGAGGATCAGTTTGCTTATGCGGTTCCCCGCAACGCGCCGTCGCCCGACGTGGAAGTCGTGCTGCCCGAACCGCTGTCACCCAGCGCACTTATAACGTATAAACGAATCTTTACGCTGCAAAATAGTGCGAGCTATGCACAGGCTGACAGACTGATCAGCCGTTTGCACGATCCGACTCTGCTCGGTTCGGTGCTGGCGGCGCGTTATCTGAGCACGCATTATATCAGCACGCCCGCAGAGCTGCTCCATTGGTACGCGAGCTACAGCACCGAGCCCGAAGCGCCGGCGATTTATGCTCTCATGCGCCGCAAACTGCACGGGCACGACCTGCCGCCGCCGCCGCATTTGGCGCTCCTGCCCGAACAGACGGTGACCGCGGGCGGCGCAGCCCCGCCCGTCACGACGAAAAAAGACACGGTCTGGCAGCACCATTTCGCGGAGGGGCTGGCCGAGTGGAAAGCCGGCGCGCTGCGTGAAGCCGCCACCACTTTCGCCGACACCGCCGCCATGACGAACATTTCCGACGATGACCGGGCCGCCAGCGCCTTCTGGGCGGCGCGCGCGGCATTGCGGCGGCAGCGGCCGGAAGCCTATCTCAACTGGTTGCAGCACGCGGCAAACACCGGGGCCACATTCTATGGCCTGCTGGCCGGACGCCTGCTCGGCCAAGGATTTGGCCCGACCGGCATTTCCGCGACGCTGACCGAAGCCGACATCATCGCCGTCGACGCCACGCCGCAAGGCCATCTTGCTTTCGCCTTGCTGCAGGCGGGCCAACGGGAGCAAGCCGCGTTGGCCCTACGCGCGCTCTGGCCGCAGATCAAAAACGACCCGGCGTTCGGGCGCTCGGTGATGGCCGTGGCGGCGCGGGCGGGCCTGGTGGACGTCACCGTCGCCGTGGCCAGCAAACTGCCGAGCCAGGTGAACGAAATCGCCGGGACCAGTCTGCCATTGCCGGCTCTGTACCCGGCGGGCGGCTTCACCATCGATCCGGCGCTGGTCTACGCCGTCACCCGCACCGAATCCGGCTTCAATGCACGTGCCGTCTCGCCGGTCGGCGCGCGCGGCCTGATGCAGCTGATGCCGCAGACCGCGCGCTATATCCGCCAGGAGAAAGGGCTGAGCGGCTCCGTCACCGATCCCGCGGACAATCTGGCGCTGGGCCAGGCCTATATCCGCTATCTCGGGAAACAGCCGGGGATCGACGACAATCTGCTGGCGGTGCTGGCGAGCTACAATGCCGGTCCGGGCGCGGCCGCCTCCTGGTATCAGAACCTCTCCGCCAACAGCGACCCGCTGATGTTCATCGAATCGATCCCGACCGACCAGACGCGTCGCTTCGTCAAGCAGGTTCTGGCCGATACCTGGCTGTACGCCGAGCAGATCGGGCTGAAGCCGACCAGCCTGAACGTGCTCGCCGAAGGCGGCTTCCCGCGTCTCGACTTGAATTTCGACATGGCCTCTGCCAACTGAGCTTCATGCACAGGATCGACGAGACGGCGAAATTCTTGCCGGTCAATATCGCGGTGGCGACCATTTCCGACACCCGTACCCAAGCCAATGACACATCCGGCGACGCGCTCGCCGAACGCGTCATCAGCGCCGGCCATGTTCTGGCGGCCAGGACCATCATCCGCGACGATGCGGACGCCATCGCCGCACAGCTTCGCCACTGGATCGCCGATCCGGCCATCGACGTGGTGATCACCACGGGCGGAACCGGCGT
>Ga0310811_10014905_pt1 | contig 10148 bp, 5 predicted proteins | sample YCmetagenome_FD_207642 | JGI IMG/M metagenome (GOLD analysis project Ga0310811, IMG submission 207642) | Soil microbial communities from experimental microcosm in Duke University, North Carolina, United States - YC | ecosystem: Engineered > Artificial ecosystem > Soil microcosm > Unclassified ...
TCCTGGGCGGCTCGATCACGGCCTACGGCGGAGTGACCCTGACGGCCGGCGCGAACCTGCCTGTCGGTTCGCCGCTCGCAGCCAATGCGAAGATTACCGGCACCGGGAACATCGCGTCGTCTACGTTCATTACTCTCAGCGCTCGTGGCCAAATCGATTGGGAAACCCTCAACGCCGCAACGACCATCGACGTGACCTCCACGGACGGCGGAGCAAGGGTTGGTACGGCGACCACAGTTGGCTCCATCACGATGCACGGCAAGCAGGACGTCGCATTCGATCAACTGACCAACACCGCCGCGCCCGGCCAGGGTGACGTAACGCTTACGTCCGACAATGGCTCGATCATTGGTGGATCGATCACCTCCAACGGTGCCGTCTCGCTGATCGCCGCAGGCTCGATCAGCGCGACCGGCGCGGCCGGAAACGGCGGCACGCTGAACTGGTCCGTGCTTCACGCCGGCGGCAGCATGTTCCTGCACTCGCTCGGCGACGCGATCACCATCGACGTTGCGGAGAGCGGCGGCACGCTCACGCTGTGGGCCAAGAACAACGTAACATTCAGGCAGGTGACCACGACCGGCAGCGGCAGCGACATCGTCCTGCGTTCCGATGAGGGGGCGATCATCGCGCTCGGGACCGGCCTGGTGAATGTGGATGCCGGCGGCTCGGTGACGATGAATGCCGCAACGAGCATTACCGGCGCAGAGGTCAGGGCGGGCGGCGCGGTCGGGATGACGGCGACCAACGGCCAGATCGCCTGGAACGCCGTCACTGCCGGGACGACCGTCGACGTGCGCTCGTCCGGGGACGTCGTCGATATCGCGACGATTACGAGCGGCGGGACGCAGACCCTGTGGGCCGAGAATAACGTCACATTCACCCAACTGACCGCCACGACTGGCGGCGCTGACATCACATCAAATACTGGCGCGATCGTGGGCGGCTCGGTCGCTCTCGGCGGCGCAACGCGGATGGTCGCTAAGACGACGATCTCGGGCACCACCGCCACATCCACCGCCGGAGCGATGGAAATGAGCGCCGAGGGGATGATCACCTGGAATGCCGTGGACGCGGCCGGCGGCAGTTTGACGATCACCTCGACCCGCGAAACGATGGATGTCCCGAGCCTGTCCAGCGGCGGCAAGATGACGCTCGACGTGGCCCAGGACATGCTGATTACCCAGATCACAACCACCGGCATTCCCAATGATGCCGGCGACGTTGCGGTGACGTCGCATACCGGGCGGATCACGGGCGGCACAATCGCGGCTAACGGCGGCGTGACGCTCGATGCTCCGATATCGATCACCGGCGTATCGGCCACCGGCGCAACAGGGGCCGTGTTTATGAATACCAACGGCCTCATCGACTGGGCCACCGTGATCGCGGGCACTACAGTCAATGCCCGCTCGACCGCCGACGGCGTTCACTTCGACAGCGTCACCAGCGGCGGCACGCAGACCATCCGCGCCGCGAACAATGTCGACTTCAACCGCCTGACGACCAACGGCGTCATCGGCGACGCGGGTGACGTTATCGTCGCCGCCGACACCGGTTACATCCAGGGCACGACAGTGGCCGCGCATGGCTCGGCCTCGCTGGCGGCGGCGACGACGAACAAGGGTACGACGCTGGTCGCCTCGACTGGGTCCGCGACGCTCACCGCGGGCGGCCTCATCGATTGGGCGACGTTGAACGCCGGTACGACCATCGGCGTGCACTCAACCGGCGACGCCATCGATCTTGTCAGTGCCACCAGCGGCGGCTCGCAGACGATCCATGCCAATCAGGACGTCACTTTCGGCCACCTGACGACGACAGGGATCCCGGGCGATCTCGGCGACATCACGGTGACGTCGGACAACGGCTCGATCACCGGCACCTCGGTCTCGGCGAATGGCAATGCCGCCTTCAACAGCGGCAATTCAATTAACGTGACGACGATGCAGGCGGGCTCCGCGACGCTGAGCACACCGCATGACCTGACGCTCGGACTGTTGAGCGTCTACCGGGCCATGACTTTGGGTGCCGACATCATCGACGTGACCGCTAAACAGCTGCCGTCGGTGCCACCGGTGCCGCTGCACGTGACGGTGACTGGTTACCGGGGCGGTGTCGCAACCCATGCCAACCTGACCATCGATCCGCCGCAGGTCATCATCGACACGCTGAGCATCATGGACTCGACCATCGACGTCGATTCGCCCAACCTTACGATCACCAACGGCTACGTGCCCGGTCAGATGATGCTGACGACTCCGGCCGGAGAGATCCTTCTGGACAACCGCGGCCCGGGCCCGGTCGGTGGCGCGAACCTGCAGCTCTACGAGCCGGGCGGCGTCTTCACGATGCAGCAGATCGGCAATGCCAACTTCAGCAACACGCAGGTGGTCTATTACGACACGACCATCTCATCGACGATTATCAACTACGGTGGCGGGAGCTTCACCGGCTCGAGCTTCATCCGTAACTCGCTGCAGGACATGCGCAACGGCGACAACGACAATCTGGACGTGACCGTGCTGCGCGCCCTGTATTTCCAAGGGCTGGTCAACGGGGAGCCGGCGCACGGTCCGATCGAGGTCATCGGCAACGGCCCGGCCGTGAACATCGAAGGTCTGTTTGGAACCGGAACGAAGCGTAAAGGGCGTCGGAAGAATATCCACAGAACCTCGATGGATAGCCGCCACGGTGCCGACTTTGCGTCGATCGCCTATGGTAGGTAGTAGAATCGTGCCACCCAGGCCGTTCACGCAGTGGCGGCCGGCTATCGGTCGGGTGCTTTCATCGATGCGGCTTGCCCCTCTGACGATCGGTTTGGCGGTTGTGACTTTATTCGTCGCGCAGGCCCGGGCGCAGACGTCGCCGCAAGTCAATCCGGGCGTCATCAACCAGGACATCGAGCGCCAACGCCAGCGCTTCGAGCAGCAGGCCGCGCCGCCGAAGCAGCAGGGGCCATCGGTCGTCGGGCCGCAACGGGCGCCCGCGATCAAGGTTCCGGGAGGCGGAGCTACCTTCCTGCTGCGAAAGGTCGTCTTCGATAAGTCCAAGTTCATCAGCGACGAAGAGCTGCAGACAATCGCCGCGAAATATGTCGGTAAGCGGGTGGATATCGCCGCGCTGCAGAACATGATCACCGACGTCAACGCGATCTACGCAAAGCGCGGCATCGTCACCGCGATCGCGACGCTGCCGCCGCAGACCGCCAACAAAGGCGTGATCAAGGTCAAGCTGACGGAAGGACGGTTGCAGAAGACGTCCATTCTCGGCACCCAGCAGACCTCGCAGGACTACATCCGCGCCAGCGTCAATCCGCCGACCGGCGAGGTGCTCGACGTTCCGCAGCTCAACCGCGACGTCGTCCGCTTCAACCGGACCAACGACGTGCAGTTGCGCGCTTTGTTGCAGCCGGGCACCGATTTCGGCCTGACCGATCTGCAACTCGCCGTAACCGAGCCGCCGGTCAACACGCTGCAGCTCTTCCTCGACAATCAGGGCGTTCAGAGTACCGGCAAGAACGAAGGTGGCATCTACTACAAGCGATCCGGTCTGCTCGGCATCGACGACCGGTGGACGCTTTATGGCGTCAAGTCGCAGGGCAATCTCAACGGCAACTTCGCCGTCAACGTCCCGTTCAACCCGTGGGGTGGACGGATCGGCGCCAGCTATACCCAGGGGCGGATCAAGATCGTCCAGGGTCAGTTCTCCACACTCGACGTGACGGGCACGTCGAACCAGGCTGCCCTCAACGTCTCGCAGCCCTTCTGGGTGGACGAAACCTGGCTGCTCCAGGCGACCGGTGCCTACGCTTACGGCAATTCCGAAAGCGATTTCTCGGCCGTTCCCGTCACCAATGACCGGTATTCAAAGGATACCGGTGGTCTGTCGATCTCGGCGATCGGGACGAACTACAATATCTCGCTCCTGCCCACCTACAATTCGATCAACTGGCACGACAAGATCCTCGGCGGCGAGCGCAGCTTCAACACCTTTTCCGGCTCCGGAAATGGTGCGCTGCAATTGCCTGAACAGCTGAGCGTCATCGCGCTCGGTGGGTACCAATACACTTGGGAAAAACTGCTGCCGGGTGACCAGCTGATTTCGATCGGTGGCCCGACGACGGTGCGCGGCTATCCGACCAACACCGCGTCCGGCGACAGCGGCTATTATTTCAATCTCGAACTGCACAGGAACATGTCGGACCTGGTCAAAGGGCTCGACCTTTTCGTCTTTACCGACAGCGGCGCCGTTTTCTCGACCGCGCCAGCGGTGACGCAGCTCGATTCGTCCGGGTTCGGCCTGTCGTGGACGCCGTATCTGCCGCTGACCCTGGAGGCGAGCATCGGCGTTCCGTGGCGGACCGTCGTTGCCGACCAGGACCACTATCAATTCTACGGCCGCATTACCTTCAGGCCGTTGCTGCTTTTCACCGAACAAGGCCCGCTCCGCGCCGGAGGAGGCTCGAATGGAGGCTAATATGGATGCATCTCGTCTGTCTGCTTGCACTAAGCTTGCGGCTGCCATTGCCGTCGCGGCATTCGCTGTAAGTCAGGGACCTGCGTACAGCCAGGGCGTCAAGAAAGAGCCTGCGCCGGTAGGCGCGCAAGGCGTGCTGTCGACGCCGGTCGCCAAGGTCGACGGCTTTCGTTCGGCGAAGTTCGGCATGACCGAGGCGGAAGTGAAAAGCGCCATTGCGTCGGATTTCGGCATCAAGAGTAATGCAATCCGCGAACAACCCAATGTCGGCGAACGCACCAAGGCCTTGCTCGTGAAAGTGCCTGACGTCTTGCAGGGCGGCGGCACCGCCGAGGTGTCGTATATCTTCGGGTATCACACTAAGAAGTTGATTCAGGTTTCGGTGTCGTGGTCCAAGGCGACCGACGAGAAGATGTCTCCGGAGCAGTTGTTCTCGAATTCGAGCGTGTTGCGTGACTACTTCATGGCCGAGGGCTTCAAGCCCGAGACGGTCGCGACGAACATGCCGATCAGCGGCGGATTGCTGATGTTCCGTGGCAGCGATACCAAAGATCACACTGCAATGCTGATCTTGCAGGGTACCTTCGCGCAGGGCGAGCACAATCAGCGTGTCCTCACGCCCGCCAGCCTGCTGCTGTTTTATATTGAGGATCCGAAGGCGCCGGACGTCTATCGTCTGCCCCGCGGCTCGTTCTAGCGCATCGCGCGCGGCGGCTCGGTTACCCTATATCCGGCAGGATATGAAGGCAGCGCTTATCGCTCCAGCCAGGCGCGGGAAGAGCTGCCGTGCATTCTCGCTCTCAATGTCGCGACGGACGGCGTGCTCCCAGCCATCGAACCGTTCAAATCCCGCGACCAGGGATTTGACGTCCGGCGCCGGGTTGCGGTGGCGCGAAAACGGGAAGTCACCTCCGAAAACAACGTTGGAAGAATCGGCGAGCTCAATGCCGCGTAGGGCCCGGCGACGCGGTAAGTACGACGACACGCAGAAAAAATCATAGCGAGCTCAATCGGAGCGGTTGAAGTATGAACGCCTCCCAAACGCGTGATGCCGATCCGGTGTTTCGGAAAGACGGCGCGGTTGGTGGGGATTAGGTGCGCGCACACCAAGTCGCTGAATTGCAAAGGCCTCTCAAGATCGAGAAGCGAACCACGCAGCCTGTCAATTGACGTCGTTCGTTGGCGTGGCCTGAGTTCGCGCTCATCATGTCGGCTGAGGCCCCGCTCGCTCCCGTCGTGGGTTGAGAGCTTCAAATCAGCCCTTGGTCGGTGCTTGGTCAGGCCGCAGAGATTTCGGCGTCCACCTCGGGCGTCATGGTCAGCAGGTGCCTTTCCAATTTCTTCAAGAGTCCCTTGAACGTCTTAATCTCCGATGACGTCAGGCCTTTTTCCATGCGCTCTGCCAAGGCGCATGCATACGGCTGAAACCGTCGCATAAACGCCTTCCCGGCAGGCGTCAGGGAGAGCTTCTTGCTGCGGCGGTCGCGAGCGTCCGGAGCTTCCTGAATCAAGCCGCGCGAGATGCAGCTGTAAGCCGCCCGGCTGATCGAGACCGCATCCATGGAGATGCGTTCGCTCACTTCTTTGGCCGAAATGCTTTTGAATCGACTGACCTGGGACATCAGACGCCATTCGCCGACTTTCAAGCCGAATTCGGTGGCGTATTCGGCCTCACAAATTTTGGAGACGCGCCGCGCCACATTGGGCAACCTGTAGAGGAGAAACTCCTCGGTCTCAAACTGGCGTTCGTCGATCACTCAACGGCTCCCTTTTGCCTTTACATGGCCGACACTTGAAAGGCATTGCGTTTTGATCGTTTCTTGTGAAATAATATCATTTGAAAATATTATGTCCAGGATTTTCAAGGGCATACAAAAAAACCGGAGGAACGAACGATGCTTGTAAAACGGCTGGTTCATCTGCTTTCGGCTCTGACCCTCGCCATCCCGCTAGCGGCGCCGGTCTTTGCTCAGGTTCCGAAAGTCGTGCGCATCGTCGTTCCGCTTTCCGCGGGCGGCGGGGCCGACATCATCGCGCGGATCGTCGCCGAGCAGATCAGCCGGGCGAACGGGATCAGTGTGATTGTCGAGAATCGCCCGGGCGCCGGCACTGCGATCGGGACCGATTATGTTGCGCGCGCAGAGCCCGACGGCGCCACATTGTTGATGACCAATCCCGCCTTCCTCATCAATCCGCTCGTGCGGCACCAGAATTACGATGCGTTCAAGGATTTCAAGCCGATCTGCAATATCGTGAACTTCCCGCTGTTCGTCGTTGTCAAGGCCGATTCGCCATTCCACACGCTGGCCGATCTTGTGAATGCTGCACACGCAAAGCCCGGCACCGTCACGTTCGCGAGCGCCGGTCCGGATACCACCACGCACATCGCATTCGAGACGCTGAAGCTTGCGGCCAAGATGAACGTCATCTACGTGCCTTTCCCCGGCACGGCGCCGGCGATCACCGCGCTGCTCGGCGGACATGTCATGGCGGTGTATGCCGACTATACGAGCGCGGCGGAGATGATGAAGAGCGGCGCGATACGCGCGCTTGCTATCGGCTCGGCGCAGCGCTTCAAGGAATTCCCCGATGTGCCGACGGTGATCGAGTCCGGCTACAAGGATTATGACCAGCAGAGCTGGGACGGGTTGCTTGCGCCGGCGAAGACGCCGCCTGCGGTGCTCGAGCAGTTGCGGCGGTTTGCGGGCGATGCTGCCCGTTCCAAGTTCGTGAAGGACAAGCTCGCCCTCCAGGGCTTGCTGCCCGACGGCGCCTGCGGGGTCGATTTCAACGCTATTCTGCAGAAGCAAAACGATCAATATGGCCGGATCATCGGCGCCGCTCATCTGAAGCAATAACAAAGCGGACATGCACCGTTGGCCGCCGCAGAGAATGCGGCGGTGCCGGGTTTGCTGGAGAGAACAAGGGTCATGGGCCGAAACGCGACATTCGAAATCAAGGAAGCGACCATTGCGGGTATCCACGCGGCCTACCACAACGGCACGCTGACCGCGCGTCAGTTGGTCGAGGGCTATCTGGAGCGCATCGAAACCTATGACAAGAAGGGCCCCGCCATCAATGCCGTGATCTCGCTCAACGCCAAGGCACTCGAGGAGGCCGACCGCATCGATGCCACGTTCAGGGCATCGGGCTTTGTCGGCCCGCTGCATGGCATTCCGATGCTGGCGAAGGATCAGATCGACATCGTCGGGATGCCGACGACGCTTGGCTCCGTGCTGTTCAAGGATTACAGCCCGGGCCGCGAAGGCTTCGTTGTCAGGAAGCTGCGCGAGGCCGGTGTCATCTTCCTCGGAAAGGTCACGCTCGGAGAACTGGGCGGCGGCGATACGCATGGGTCGTTGTTCGGCTCGACGCGCAACGTGTACGACCTCGAGCGTACGGCCGGCGGCTCGTCGGGGGGCTCGGGCGCCGCTGTATCGGCGAATTTTTGTACGGTCGCGCTCGGGCAGGAGGGCTTCGCCTCGATCCGGCGGCCATCGATCTGGAACGGCATTGCCGGCATGAGGCCGACGATCGGTCTGGTGAGCCGCTCCGGAGTTTATGGCGGCTGGCCGACCATGAACGGTTCGGTTGGGCCGATGGCGCGGACGGTGAGCGATCTCGCGGCCTTGCTCGACGTGATGGTCGGCTACGACCCGGCTGATCCGGCGACGGCGCACGGCGTCGGTCACACCGAAGAAAGCTACGTCAGGGGCCTCGATGCCACAGCACTCAAGGGCGCGCGACTCGGCATCCTGCGTGAGCCGATGGGTTACCACACGGAGCCGGAGTCCGACGATTTCAAGCAGGTGGATGAGGTCTTCAACCGCGCCATCGACGAGCTTCGCGCCGCCGGCGCCGAGATCGTCGATTCGGTTGTCATTCCCGATCTGCGGTCGTTGTTGGCGCTCCGCGCGCGGGATGCCGCAAACGACGACGCGATGTTCGAGACCTATCTCAAGGGCGGCGGAAGCCCCTACCGCACACGCCAGGATGTGATCGGCTCCCCTCTGTTCAAGCAGGTGGTGCCCGGATCGCAACGGCGCATCGCGCATGACGATACGCCCGAGCGGCATCATGCCTATATGATCGCGCGCGATACGTTGATGACCAGAATGCTGAAGGTCATGGCGGACAATCGGCTCGACGCGATCGTTCACAAGGCTGTCGAGCACCAGCCGACCTTGATCAAGGACGGATTGAAGCCGCCCTTCGTCAACCAGAAGGGCGCGCCCCATATCAATACGTTCCTGATGTTCGTCCCTTCGGTCGTCGTTCCCGCCGGCTTTACGCGCGACAGCTTGCCGGCCGGCATCACATTCCTCGGCAGGCCTTACGACGACGGCAAGATGATCCGGCTGGCTTACGCCTATGAACAGGCGACGCGCCATCGGCGTCCCCCGAACGCGACACCGTAATTTGCGAGTGTTTCGCATAGGTGCCTTCTCATTCGAAGCAGCGAACCCACCCACGAGCTGAATGGCAGGTGTGGCAGACCGTAAAGCTGCCTGACGGAATACTGCTGATTTCGGGCGTGATCTCGCACACCACGGTGCTAGTGGAGCATCCGGAACTCGTGGCTCATCGTATTGAGCGCTTCGCCCGAGCCGTCGGCCGCGAGAACATAATCGCGGGCAGCGATTGCGGCTTTGCGACGTTTGCCGGGAGTAAAGAGCTTCGCCCGAGCATCGTCTGGCCCAAATTCGAGTCCCTCGTCGCTGGTGCTCGGATCGCGTCTGAACGGCTTTGGAAGCCTAAAGACGCTTGCCGACAAAAGCCCGAATTCCGGCCCTGCGGGAAAAGGGGGGCACGAGTGCTACGACGGCCTCGGTGCATAAACATTCCTGAAAAAGCACAAGTATGGAGGTGGTCGAGGACGAAATATGGCGTCTTGTCCCAAAAAAAATATACCTCGCGCTGGGCGTCTGAGAAACCGGGCGCGTAAAGCAAGCAGCGCATCGCGCTCGACTGCTGCGGTTTCCCTCCAAGTTGACCCTGTCTGATGAGCGTGATTTACTGACCTAAAATTGGTACAAGTGCCATGAGTGGCATGACCGCGGGGACATCGTCGGCAATGGCGCATGCCGCACTGGAAGCGTTGCTTGCATTGGCCGATCCTGTGCGTCTCGCGATCCTGATCGCGGGCGTGCTGGTGGGCCTGGTCCTCGGTGTGATCCCCGGCTTGGGCGGCGTGGTCGGACTGACGTTGCTCATTCCCTTCACTTACAAGCTCGACACGTATTCGGCGTTCGCCCTGCTGCTCGGCATGGCGGCCGTGACGACCATTTCCGATCTCATCCCGGCGGTGCTGTTCGGCGTGCCCGGCAGCGTCGGCGCGGCGGCGACCGTGATCGACGGCCACGCGCTGGCGAAGCAGGGGCAGGCCGGTCGGGCCCTCGGGGCGGGCTATACCGCCGCACTGATCGGTGGCGTGCTCGGCGCGCTGCTGCTCGCCGCCGTCATTCCGCTCATCCGTCCGTTCGTTCTGTATATCGGCTCGCCCGAGCTGTTGAGCTTCAGCATCTTCGGCATGTCGATGGTTGCCGTGCTCAGCGGGCGGGCGCCGCTCAAAGGATTCGCCGGCGCTGGTCTCGGCATCATGCTTGCGATGATCGGTTCGGGATCGCCGACGGGCAACGAGCGCTGGACCTTCGGGACCATCTATCTGT
>Ga0310811_10014906_pt1 | contig 10148 bp, 5 predicted proteins | sample YCmetagenome_FD_207642 | JGI IMG/M metagenome (GOLD analysis project Ga0310811, IMG submission 207642) | Soil microbial communities from experimental microcosm in Duke University, North Carolina, United States - YC | ecosystem: Engineered > Artificial ecosystem > Soil microcosm > Unclassified ...
GGCCTGAATCCGGGCGCACCCTCCACCATCGTTGGCTCTCCGCGATATCCTTTCGCCATTATGTCTACCATCTTCAAAGGTCGATATACCTCCCGCATCGAAGGCTCCTTCGTCGTCTTTCTCATCGGCGTCCGTATTAACCGCTTCCACGCTCCGCAGAAGTGGCTTCCTACCTTCCGCGCTATGCCGCCGATGATCAAAGAGCTCTACGCCAATCCGTCCCTCGGCTTCCTCTCCGCCGAGTATTGCCTCGTATGGCGCGGAGCCACGCTTATTCAGTACTGGCGCAGCTTCGATCATCTGCTTGCCTACGCCCACGAGCGCGATGCCAGGCATCTGCCCGCATGGAAGGCATTCAACCAGAGTGCAGGCAATGCCGATGGTTCCGTAGGAGTCTGGCACGAGACTTACCAGGTCGCAGCCGGCCAATCCGAGTGCATCTACGCCAACATGCCACGCTACGGCCTGGCCCGCGCAGGAACTCATGAGCCTGCCACCGGACACCTCCGCGACGCCGCTGCTCGCATGCAGTCCTAGCCACTCCTGATGTCAAGTCTGGATGGGTGTAAGTCGATGAATGCAAAGACCTTCTATCTGCCGATTAGTTCTGCCTCGGCTATTAAAATAGAGCAATAGACTCCCAATTCCCGACGTCGGTTCCTCTGGGCTGAGTGTTCCCGGATAAGGTCACCCTTTAAGTCTTTATTCAGCAATATTTTGCACACAAAAGGGAGGAGGGGAGTGGCCACCAATTTTTAATGTTTCTGCGATTCAACCAAAGGTAAGATCGCTTCGTTTCAGGAAATAAAAACAGGAGACCCTGAGATGTTCAACCTTCATAGGCTCCTGCAACATGGAGCAAGTCTACCTGCCGCGTTAGCCTTTCGATCTCTCAACCTCACCCCAGTAGAAAAACGCCTTCTGGCCACCCACCGTGCCCACCTTCCAAAGCTCTCCAGCACAGAAGCCAGGATCGTCGAGCAGATGAAGCTCCACGGAGTTGCGATCACAAGCCTTGACGAGCTAAACGTCGCTGGAACCTCCGAAATGATCGCCGCTGGCACTGCAATCTCCCTGGCATTGGCCTCCGCCGCTAAACGCCCCCAACACTTTAGCGGACGCAATGCCGTGGATCCCACGATTGCAAGCCAGACCAACTACCAGGCAATCTTCCGTTGGGGGCTGGATCTCTCGCTGCTGAGGATCGTCGAAGGCTATCTGGGACTTCCGCCCGCCTACGACGGCCCCAAAGTCGCCTACACCAAAGCCGACGGCCTCCAGGCGGGAACCCGACTCTGGCACCGCGATCGCGAAGACCGACGCATGTTGAAGATCGCAATCTATCTCACGGATGTCCCCGACAGTGGAGGCCCGCTTCAATGTCTCCCCAGCAAAATCTTCGACGGCCCGATCGATCGGGACTTCAACTACCCTGTCCTGAGCCACGCTCAGCTCGAACAAAAGCTCGGCCGTACCATTACCGACGACAACATCACCTCCTGTATCGGCAGGGCAGGAACCGTAGTCTGCATGGACACCGCTCGCCTCTTCCATCGCGGAAAGCCCGCGATCACCATCGATCGGCGCGCGGTCTTTCACAGTTACTTCTCCCGGACTCCTCGTCACCCCTTCTACTGCGAACGCTCCGACCTCTCTCGCTCCGAACTCGCTCGATTCGCTGAGGAATTGTCACCGCGGCAACGCGAGTGCGTCCTGTGGCGCAACAGCCTGACGGGACTCATCCGTTTTGTTCCACCAAGCGTTACATAAAAAGCTGATGGAGATGGAATCCAATCTCCGCCAGCAAGAAGCACTGCTATTCCGACCCCCGCGTCAGATCGGCGTAGACGAAACCGTCACGCTCGACCCTCTCACCTGGAACCACACCGATCGGCCGCTGGAACATAGGACCTGCGTGGACGAAGGTGTGGAACTCGCCATTCTCTCCGCAGGGGTCGACCTCCGCCGGAAGCTCCCGCAACAGCTCCTCATTCCACTCACGGCCCGCAATCTCAGCCGGAAGGCGGCGCGGATCGAGACAGGTTACACGTGCTTTGATTCCGGCGGCCAGCATCTCTCGAGCCAGCGCATCGGTGGGACGCTTCCAAAGTGGAAAGATCGGTTCCAGCCCTGTTCCGGCAAGCTTCGTTACACGATACGCGCGGATCTCTTCCAGAAAGAGATCGCCGAAAGCGATGGCTTCGAACCCCTCGCGCACGGCACGCTCGCACACTGCGGCCATCCGGATCTCGTACTCTTCGTTGGAACAGGGGAAGGGAAGCGGCACCTTCCACAGCGGAAGATCTGCCATCGCAGCCTGACGGTCGAGCAGCTCTTCACGATAGCCATGAATCGCGACTCTGCGGAACTCTTGATTGATCGTTGTCAGCAGGCCATCCACCCGAAACTCCTTCGACTGTCGCAGCACGTGGAGAGTCCAGGCCGAATCCTTGCCTCCGCTCCAGCTCAAAAGAACCTTCTTCATCGATCCATTATCCTCAACATCGATCCGTTATTAACGATACGAAGCGTTCAGCTTTTCAAGTAGCATTTCATGCATGCCAACGTCCCGTAGAAACTTTCTCTCTGCCTCCGGTACTTTGATTGGAGGCGCGACTCTCTCCGGTGTGCTTCCCAAAAGCATGCTCGCAGCGACTCAGAAGAATCCGAATGATTTCATCATCGTCGAAGGCCATCGAGATATCTGGGAGTTCAACGCCCGCCTTGCACTCAAGGATCCCAAGCAATGGAGTCCTCTGCGTGACTTCATCGCGCCTCGCCTGATCGACGGAGGATACAGCGTCGTCATCATGCCCTGCGGCGGCGACTCGATCGCCGAGCGCGGCGGTCTCGACGCTCTCTTCGAAGGCTCCATGCGGACGCTCGACATGCTATTGATGGAGGTCGAGAAGTCCAACGGCAAGGTCAGCATTCTTCGCACTAAGCAGGACATTCCCACCAAACCCGCGCGTGACCATGTACAGATCTTTCTCGACATGGAGGGCGGAGCCTCCGTTCAGGACAACGAGCCGGAGCCCGGCTACAACCCCGAGAGCTACATGGCACTGCTGCGGCAGTTCTTTCGCCTCGGCATGCGCGGCCTGCAACTCACCCACAACTCGCGCAACATGCTGGGGCAGGGAGTAGGTGAAGGCCACATGGGCCAACCTCTTTCAGAGTTTGGTGTGGGCGTGATTAAAGAGATGAACGCACTTGGCATGATGGTCGGCGTCTCGCATCTCTCTGGCCGTGGTGTTCTGGAAGCCTGCGAGGTCTCGACTAAACCTGTCGTCTCAACCCATCAGAATGTGCGTCCGTTCCTCGACTCGCCCGTCGAGCTTACAGATGAAGAAGAGATGGCGATCGCCAAGACCGGCGGTATCGTAGGGGTGCGTTACATCGCTGACCTCTTCGGCTATAAGCAGATGTGCGATGAGATCGAATACCTGGCCAAGAAGATCGGTCCGGAGCATATCGGTATCGGCTGGCTTGGTCACGATGTCGGCAACCCCGATCCGCACACGATCCCCGGATATGGTCCTCCGAAGAAGTTCACAGGAGTGGAGGCGCAGACGATGCGGCAGCACTGGGAGACCTTTCTGACGATGCTGTCAGAACGAGGCTTTACAGATGATCAGATCGGCATGATTGCTGGAGGCAACTATCTCCGCGTTTGGAAGGAAATTCTTCCCGACCGCGATCCGGCTCCCACAACAGGCCCTGATTTCCCGCACTACCAACCGGATCGCAAGGGTATGCACGAATGATGTTCATGCGAAAGGCAACCGCACCCGGCAAGCAAGTCGAACAGATTCTGCATGGGTTAGAGACAGAAAGTTGCCTCTAACCTCGTGCATTTGAGATGCTGAGAGCAACAGGTCGTTATCTGGAGAGATTGTGCTGTTATAGAGCAGGGCTGCCGAATTATTTTTCAGATATTCGGAAGTACCGGGAATGTGTTAAAAATCTCTCCTTACGTGTTGCAGCAGTTAATACCTCCTTATTTTTGAGGTTGGGCTCCTTATGTCTACTGACGCGTCTTCTCTTTCACAAGTCGGGGCGAATGCTACCCCCAAAACCAAATCCCGCCGACCCACACTCTCCCCCGTCGTCTGCAAGCAATGTGGAAACTACCGTACGGTTCGAGCACATCGAAGAAGTCTTCTTCAGAAAATCTTCTGGGCTCGTTTTGGATACTTCCCTTGGAAGTGTCTCGATTGCTCCTGTCGATTTATGGCGAAGAATCGCGGACATCACTAAGCACTCACTAACGCTGAACGTCTCATGAGAAGGGATCCCAACGATCGTCCTGGGTTACCGTGTCCTACCGTGACGATTTAGGTTTAACCCGCAGGAGACAACGAAACGATGAAGAGATCCTTCTCTGCTGTAATTTGCACGCTTGTGCTGATCATTGCGACGGCACATGCGCAGCCTCCTCCTCCTCCCCCGCGTATGGCACCGCCGGCTCCGCCCTCTGAGGCGATTCCACCTATTCCGCCGACCCATCCCACCTGGGTGTGGCGTGGAGGCTACTATCGGTGGCATCGCGGAAGTTATGTTTGGGTTCCAGGAGAGTATGCGCGTCCGCCGCGTCCGGGGTATCGCTGGTATCCGGGGCACTGGCGGCAGACCAGCAATGGATGGGTCTGGATCCAGGGTCATTGGCGCTGAGACTGCGTGTGATGAAGTCAATCGGCTTCGGCCACGCTATCATCGACGCATGACCGCTGAAGCACGAGCCAAAAAAATTAAAGTCCTCATTTTCGATGTTGACGGTGTTCTGACCGATGGGCAGATCTTCGTGATTCCCGGGCCTGACGGGAAGGGAATCGAGTCCAAGGGATTCGCTGCACATGATGGCCTTGGAATCACGTTGGGCCGCCTGGGTGGCCTGCGGATCGGCATCATCACCAAGCGCAACTCGCAGACCGTAGCCATTCGCGCGCGCGACCTGAAGCTGGAGTTTGTCTACCAGGGACAGGCGCACAAGATGAATGCCATTCGCGAGATTCTGCAGCAAACCAAATACGCGATTGAAGAACTTGCCTATGTCGGAGACGACATTATCGACCTTCCTGTGATGCGTCAGTGCGGCCTCGCCATTGCGACGGCAAACGCGCGGAAACAGGTCAAGGACGTGGCTCACTATGTGACCCCCAACCACGGCGGCCAGGGAGCCGGGCGCGATGCGATCGACTTCATTCTGAATGCCCAGGGAAGCCTGGAAAGAGTGATCGAACAATATCTGGACGAAGACAATACAGCTGCCGAGATCGCGGACGTCGGTGTTGGAAATATGTAGCTTTCGAAGGTAACGGGCGGTCTGTGTAGGATCGGGCCGCCTTAAGTCTTTGGCGAATAAAGATCGAACAAATTCGCGCTAAAATAACCCATGCCTCCGGCCGCCGTCCCCGAGCTTGAGATTCCTGCCTCGCTTGCATGGGCCCATCCCGTTACGGCGGAGTGGTTTCTTCGCCGTTTCGGTTCGCCAACGGAGCCCCAGCAGGAGGGATGGCCCGCAATCCTTGCAGGCGAGCCGACCCTGATCTCCGCGCCTACCGGAAGCGGAAAGACGCTTGCCGCTTTTCTCGTCTGCATTGACAAACTGCTGCGGGAAGCGATCGCGGGAACGTTGGCTCCGACCACGCAGGTGATCTACGTCAGTCCGCTGAAGGCACTCTCCAACGACGTGCAGAAGAACCTCGACGGTCCGTTGCGGGAGATTCAGCAGCTTGCGCTCGAGCGCGGCTATCTATCCACTGAGATCCGCACCGCGGTTCGCACCGGAGACACTTTGCAAAAAGAGCGGGCGGCGATGTTGCGCAATCCTCCGCACATTCTGGTTACGACCCCGGAGTCGCTCTACATCATGCTGACGGCGAGCAAGCCCCGCGAGCATCTGCGACGTGTGCACACGGTGATCGTCGACGAAATCCACGCAGTAGCCGACGATAAACGCGGTTCGCATCTGGCGCTTTCGCTGGAGCGGCTGGACGCCTTGGTCTGTGGAGAGAACCGCCTTTCTTCCGGCGCATTTCTGACAGGCATGGCCGCGCCGCCGCAGCGCATTGGACTTTCCGCAACGCAGAATCCCATCGAGCTGGTAGCGGACTTTCTGACAGGTTCCGCTCCAAATCGAAAGCGCGCGAGAATCATTCAGGTAGGTCAACGGCGTGAGCTGGATCTTGCAATCGAGGTTCCCTCGGACGAGCTTAGCTCCGTTCTAACCACGAAGATGTGGGAAGAGATCTTCGACAAGCTCGCAGCGTTTACGCAGACGCATCGAGCTACGCTCGTCTTTGTGAACACGCGGCGGCTGGTGGAGAAGATCGCCTTTTCGTTGGCAGAGCGGTTGGGTCCGGAGAACGTAGCCGCTCATCATGGGTCGCTCTCGCGAACTCTTCGTCTCGATGCGGAGCAGCGACTGAAGAATGGCCAGATCAAGATTCTTATCGCTACAGCATCGCTCGAGCTCGGCATCGACATCGGCGAGATCGATCTCGTCTGCCAGATTGCAACAACCCGCTCCGTTTCCGTGGGAATGCAGCGTATCGGACGTGCTGGTCACTGGCGCGGAGCTATTCCCAAAGGGCGTTTCTTTGCGACGACACGCGATGACCTGATGGAACAGGCTGCATTGATCCGTTCGATGCGTTCGGGCTCTCTCGATCAGCTTGAGATTCCTCCAGAGCCGGTGGATGTTCTGATGCAGCAGATCGTCGCAGCCTGCGGTGCTGAGTCGTGGGAGGAAGATGCTCTCTACTCCATGCTCACGCGAGCATGGCCCTATCGCAGTCTCACCCGCGCTCGATTCGACGAAATGATTGCTCTTCTGACATCGGGCATCGAGTCCAGCCGTGGCCGTTACGGAGCTTACCTGCTCCGCGACGGCATCCACGGCCAGCTGCATGCCCGTCGTGGAGCTCGTATGACGGCGATCTCGAATGGTGGAGCGATCCCCGAGACGAATCTCTACTCGGTGATTTTGCAGCCCGAGGGCGTGCAGATCGCTACGCTCGATGAACACTTCGCGGTCGACTCCTCTCCCGGCGACGTTGTGCTGCTGGGTAACTCCAGCTGGCGTATTCAGCGTATCGAAGCTGCCGGTCGCGTACTGGTGGAGGATGCGCACGGCGCTCCTCCCAGCCTTCCCTTCTGGGAAGGCGAAGCCCCCCAACGCACTGCGATCCTTTCTACCGGTGTAGGAGAACTGCGCGAACAGATCTCTGCGCTCACCACAAATGTCTCTCCCGGCCACGTCTCTCCCGCCGATCCAGAGGTGGCTGTGGCGACGGCTTGGTTGATGGAGCACTGCGGGCTCTGCGCAGGCGGAGCGCAACAACTGATCGAATACATCGTCTCCGGCCGCGCCGTTCTCGGGGCTGTGCCGTCGAAGACGACGATCATCGCTGAGCGCTTCTTCGATGAAGGCGGCGGTATGCAGTTGATCCTGCATGCGCCCTTCGGAGGCCGTGTCAATAAGGCCTGGGGACTGGCGTTACGCAAACGCTTTTGCCGTGGCTTCAACTTTGAGCTGCAGGCCGCCGCGACCGACAACGGAATCAATATTTCGCTGGCCGAGCAGCACAGCTTTCCACTCGCCGATGTCTTTCAGTTCCTCACCGAACACACTGCGCAGGAGCTGCTTGAACAGGCATCTCTGGCCTCGCCTATCTTCAAGACGCGCTGGCGCTGGTCCGCGAACCGCAGCCTGCAGCTGCTTCGAGTCTCCAAAGGAAAGAGGATTGCTCCGCAGATTCAGCGCACACGTTCTGAAGATCTGCTGGCCAGTGTCTTCCCGCAGGCGGCGGCATGTTTTGAAAACATCGAAGGCGACATTCAGATTCCGGATCATCCTCTCGTCGATGAGGTGATGAAGGATGTGTTGGGCGAAGCGATGGACCTGGAAGGTCTCCTCGACGTGCTGCGCGGCATCCAGAGCGGCAGTATTCGCTGTCTTGCTGTCGACACGCCGGTGCCATCGCAGTTTGCGCATGAGCTGCTGAATGCGAATCCCTATGCCTATCTGGACGAGGCTGGTCTGGAGGAGCGTCGTGCGCGTGCCGTCTCTCTCTCGCGCACGCTGCCTGCAAGCGTAATCGAGGAGGCCGGTCGTCTCGATCCGCAGGCGATCGATGAGATTCGCCGTGAGTGCTGGCCCGATCTTCGCGACGAGCATGAGTTGCATGACCTGCTGCAGTCGCTGGTCGCTCTTCCGGTGGACTTCTTCAGCGACAGGACCGAAGCCCGCGACTGGCCTATCTTTTACGATCGTCTCCTTCAGCGTGGCCGGGCCAGCACGAGAATCTGCAACGGCATTGCCTGCTGGGTCTCCGCCGAACGGACTGCACACTTTGACTCGTTGTGGAATAAGGAGGCCGAAGCTGCTACTCGAGAACAGGCGCTTCGGCAATGCGTTCAGGGATGGGTGCAGGTGCTCGGTCCTACGACAGCGGCTTCGTTTGCCGAGCGGCTGGGGCTCGATCCCGCCGATATCTTTCGAGTCTTCCTCGAGATGGAGATGCAGGGTCTTCTGATGCGCGGCATCTTCGAGCATCAGAAGGCCTCGCACGATCATGAGATTGAGTGGTGCGAACGTCGCATCCTGCACCGTATCCATCGGCGTACGCTGCATGCTCTTCGCAAGCAGATTGAACCGGTCTCTCCCGCTGTCTACATGCGATGGCTGCTTGGATGGCAACACCTTGCGCCGCAGACGCATCTTGGCGGCGAAGAGGGTGTGCTCGAGGCGCTGCATCAGCTTGAGGGTTTTGAGGCACCGGCCATCGAATGGGAGCGTACGTTGTTGCCCGCTCGTGTGGCGAACTACGACTCCCGCTGGCTCGATTCGCTGTGTCTCTCGGGCGCAGTAGGTTGGGGACGCATCTCTCCGCATCCTGCGTGGTCCAGTGCAGATGGTTCTGCACCACGCCGCGTTATTCCTACCAATGCGGCTCCAATCACGTTTTACATCCGCGAAACCGCAGAGTGGCTTCCGCATGCTCTTGCACGTGATTGTGTGGATGAGGCGCGGCTCAATCAGGCTCTCAGTGCCGATGCGTTGAAGGTTCGCACGTTGCTTCGTGAGCGCGGAGCCTGCTTCGCCAACGACATTGGGCGAATCCTTGGTCTGTCGAAGCAATCGACCCAGCAAGCGTTGTGGGAGCTGGCAACGGCCGGACTCGCCTCCGCCGACGGCTTCGATCAGCTGCGCGCCATGATGGATCCACGCCGAAAATCCGCAGCAGTCTCCTCTTCTTTCTCAAAACGCCCGTTGCGCTCCACTGCGGGACGGTGGTCACTTCTGACCGAAGAGGTGCATGCCGCTCCGACTGCAATCGAACAGGCACGTCGCAACGAAGAGGCGCTTGAATCGTACGCCCGCCAGCTGCTCACTCGCTACGGCGTTCTCTTTCGCGATCTGCTCACGCGGGAATCCATCGCTCCGAAATGGCGCGAGTTGCTTGGTATCCTTCGGCGTCTTGAGGCACGCGGCGAGATCCGGGGTGGCCGTTTCGTCACTGGTTTTGGCGGTGAGCAATATGCGTTGCCCGAGGCGGCGGATTCGCTTCGCGCCTCGCGTTCTCGCAACTGCGACATGGTGATTGCGGTCGCAGGAGCAGATCCTCTCAACCTTGCAGGAATTGTCCTGCCGGGTGAGCGTGTCTCTGCGGTTCCCGGCAAACAGATTCGTTATCAAAACGGAAAGTTGTACGACGGGCAGCTTATGGGAGATCCTCTGCACGAGGAGGCCGCGCCTCTGCCTTCTGTGCTGCAACCTGCTGCCGCAAGTGCACCGCTCTTCTGATCATGGCCGACCACGAATCTCCAACGCCGCCTGAGACTCCTTCAACAGAAAGCCAAAACACCCCGCAGACCCTGAGGCCTGAAGATTTTTACTACGAAGGACCCTATCTCGTTTTTACTGAGGCGTATCACCTCAAGCGTGGCTATTGCTGCAATTCAGACTGCCGTCACTGTCCTTACCGATAGAACGAAGCCATCAGTTTTTCGCCGGAGGCAAGGGAGGAGGAGGTCCCGCACCTTCGGCAATATTCGTGCCTCGCGAACGCAGTTCCTGACTGTTCTTTACGATGATCGGAATACGCGGGTCTTTCCGATATGGTTCGAAGATGGAATCAGTA
>Ga0310811_10014907_pt1 | contig 10147 bp, 7 predicted proteins | sample YCmetagenome_FD_207642 | JGI IMG/M metagenome (GOLD analysis project Ga0310811, IMG submission 207642) | Soil microbial communities from experimental microcosm in Duke University, North Carolina, United States - YC | ecosystem: Engineered > Artificial ecosystem > Soil microcosm > Unclassified ...
GTCATAGGGCGCCCCGGCGGCGAGCGACGCCTGCCAGGACTCGAGCGCCGACTCGCCGTTGCCGGCAATGGTCGGCCGGTGGCCGAGCCGGGTGAGCAGGGCGCGGGCGAGCAGCGCGTTGATCTCGTTGTCCTCGGCGACCAGGATCGAGAGGCCTTTGCTCGCGGCGCTCACCTCGGCGGCCTGCTCGCTGTCTTCCACCGCTTCGGCTTGCGTGTGCTCGAAGGTCTCCTCCGCGGCGAGCCGCGCGGCGAGTGACGCGGCGCGTACCGGCGTCACCAGATAGCCGGTGAAGCCGGCGGCTTTGAGGGCGGGCAACTCGTGCCGCTCGGTCGGACGGATGAGGACGATGCGGCGCGGAATGTCGAGCGCGGCGAGCCGGCTGCCAGCCGACATTGCGGTGGCGAGCGGGAAATCGACCAGCAACGCATCCCACCGCCGTTCGGGAAGCAGCGCGAAAGCGATTTGCGCGTCGACCACGGCGCAGGTCTTGGCGCCCCAGCGGCCGAGACGGCGGGCGAGCAGCGAGGATTCGATCTCCGCTTCGGCGACGATCATCACCGCGCTGTTCGACAGGTCCGGCGCGACAAAGCTCTGCTCGGCCAGGTCCGGCGCGGGGCGTAAGGGAATGGTCACGCTGAAGGTCGCGCCGGCGCCGAGATCGCTTTCGACCGCGATGCGTCCGTCCATGCGCTCGACGATGCGCTTGGAGATGGCGAGGCCGAGCCCCGTGCCGCCGAACTTGCGGGTGGATGAGGTATCGGCCTGCTCGAAGTCGCGGAAGATGCGCGCCTGGTCCTCGTCCTTCAGGCCGATGCCGGTGTCGCGCACTTGGAAGCGAACGTCGTTTTCGGCCTCGCCCGGCTCGACGATGACCGAGACGCCGCCGGTCTCGGTGAATTTGATCGCATTGCCGGCGAGATTGAGCAGCACCTGGCGCAGCCGCGCGGCGTCGCCGACGACTTGCGCGGGCAGGCGCTCATCGACGAAGGAGGCGATCTCGATGCCCTTGGCCTGCGCGCGCGGCGCCAGCAATTCGACCGCCTCCTCGACCAGCGCCGACAGCGCAAACGGCCGCGCGTCGAGATCGAGCTTGCCGGCTTCGATTTTGGAGAAGTCGAGCACCTCCTCGATCAGCGACAGCAGCGTCTCGCCGGAGGTTTTCGCGGCTTTGGCATAGGTGACTTGCTCGGCGGTGAGCGGCGTGTCGAGCAGCAGGTCGGCCATGCCGAGAATGCCGTTGAGCGGCGTGCGGATCTCGTGGCTGGCCATGGCGAGGAAGCGCGACTTGGCGCGGTTGGCCGCGTCCGCCTGGTCGCGCGCCACCTGCAACGCCTGCTCGGCTTCGACGCGGTCGGTGACATCGCGGCCGACGCTCTGGACTTCGGCGCCGTGTTCGGTGCGCACGGTGACTTCGCGCCAGGCGATCCAGCGCGCACCGGAGGCGGACGCGATCTTCTGGTCGTGCACGCGGGTGCCGTCGGGGAGCATGGTCACCGCGCCCTGCTCGAGCACCGTCATGACAGTGGCCTTGCCGAGCAGTTCGCCGCGCGTCTTTCCGGTCAGCGTACAGAAGGCATCGTTGGCGTATGAGAGACGCCCCTGCGCGTCGCGGCGCAGGATGAGGTCGCCCTGCGCTTCGAGCAGGCTGCGCGCGCGCACTTCCGCTTCGCGCAGTTCCCAATTGCGGTCGCGCAAGTCGTCGAGCTGTGCCTCGAGCGCACGCAAGGTACCGGCCCGTCTCGGCCGGTGGCTGACCAGCGCGGCAATCGCCGCGCGGGTGGCGCGCCCGAACAGGACCAGCGCGGCCTGCACGGGCGCGCGGAGGTCGATTTTCGTATCGTCTTTGGCGTCTGGTCTGGATCGCATTGCCAAGCATCCCAGCGCCGGCGCGACAGCGCGCCGTTCGAGCGGCACTTTGGCAAGTCGAATCTTTCCAATTCATTCCCTGTTAACGACGCGCCGCGCCTTCGCGCGAACATGGTGAATGAAGCGTTAATGCGGCAACCAAGGGCAGCCAGAAGCGATGTCTGCTCGCGGCAAAGGCCGGCCGCATTAACCTGGAATGTTAATCTGCAACGCGCATCCAGGCGCGATGAACGCGCAGAAACCCCTGCAAATACTACCGATCTTTAATTCTTGCCGCGGATAATCCGCCGATCGCCGTGCCGGGCGAAGATGCTCGTGGTTAATGTCCTGCCCGATGTCTTCATTTCAGATTGGACGGAGACTGTTTCGATGGATTCGCAGCCCGGTGTGTTGAGCAGATTGTCCCGCCTGCGTTCGATGGCGACGATCCTCGTCTTCGGCGCGGTCATGGCCGCCGGCATCGCGATCACGGTGACCATCAGCGCCGTCTCGATCGGCAAGATCCGCATCGGCGGTCCGGCCTACAACGACATCGTGCAGACCAAGGATCTCGTCGCCGATATCCTGCCGCCGCCGCTCTATGTCATCGAAGCCTATCTTGTCGCCAACCGCGCCTTGAATCAGAGCATGACCATTGCCGATGCGAAAAGCCGCATCAGCCAATTGCACAAGGATTACGACGAGCGCCGCAGCTATTGGAAAGCATCCGATCTCGATGCCGCGATCAAGGATAAGCTGACCGAAACCTCGCATGCGCAGGTCGCGAGGTTCTGGGACATTCTCGACCAGAAGCTGATGCCGGCGATCGAGCGCAAGGACGACGCCGCCGCGCGCGAGAGCTACAAGGAACTGACGCAGGCCTATGAAGCGCATCGCGCGGTGATCGACGAAATCGTCACCATGTCCGATGCCTTGGGCAAGACCATCGAGGCGAATTCCGCGCAACAGGGCACGGTCGCGCTATGGTCGATCGGCGCCGTAGACGGCGCGCTGTTCATTCTGTTGATCGTCGGCATCGCCGCCATCAGCCGGCGGCTGGTCAAGCCGCTTCTCATCCTCGGCAGCGGTCTCGAGCGGCTGTCGGAAGGCGACCTGACGGTCAAGATGACCGCGAAGTTTCCGCCGGAATACAAGCGCGTGCAGGAGAGCTTCAACAGCGCCGTCGACAATTTGCAGGACATCATCGGCACGGTGAAAGCGTCGGCGCGCGAAGTCACCAATGCGTCGGCCGAGATCTCGATCAGCACCACGGATCTGTCGCAACGCACCGAGGAGCAGGCGGCGAGCCTGGAAGAGACGTCGGCCTCGATGCAACAGATCGCCTCGACCGTGAAGAACAATGCCGCGAGCGCGCAGCAGGCCAGCACGGCGGCGGCCGCCACGCGGGAGGTCGCCGATCGCGGCGGCGCGGTCGCGGCAAAGGCGGTCCATGCGATGGCGAAGATCGAGGACTCTTCGCGCAAGATCGCCGACATCATCGGCGTCATCGACGAAATCGCCCGGCAGACCAATCTGCTCGCGCTCAACGCCGCGGTGGAAGCCGCGCGCGCCGGCGAGGCCGGGCGCGGCTTCGCGGTGGTCGCATCGGAGGTGCGCAATCTGGCGCAGCGCTCCGCGCAGGCGGCGAAGGACATCAAGGAGCTGATCACCAACAGCGGCAGTCAGGTGAAGGACGGCGTCGAACTGGTGAACCAGGCCGGCGGCGCCCTGACCGAGATCGTCGAGTCGATCAAGTCGGTGTCGAGCATCGTGTCCGACATCGCGTCGGCGAGCACCGAGCAGGCCGCGGCGCTTGAGCAGATCCACAAGGTCATCGCGCAGATGGACGAGATGACGCAGCAGAACTCGGCGCTGGTCGAGGAGAATGCGGCGACTGCCAAGACGCTGCAGAATCAGGCGCATGCGATGGACGAGCGCGTCGACTTCTTCCAGGTCTCCGCGGCCGGGGAAGGGGATGTGCAGGCCGCCGGTGCAATGCCTGCTGCGCCGCGCAAGCAGGACGCGTCGAACGGCCGCTCACCGCGGCCGATGGCCGCTGCCGCTTGATGGTTTGACCGAAGTCAGTGGTTGGCGGCGACGCGAGGGCCGCGATTGCGGGCATCGTTCCAGATGACCGCGAACAGCGCGGCGGCATCCTGCTCGGAGAAGCTCGCCGATTTCACATAGATCTTGTGGCCGGCCGGTGCCCGCGAGAGCGACACGGTCACGTCTGGCGCCGCTGCGCCGGCGTCGATGCGAACGCTTTTGATGGCGTTCGCGTCCGGGCAGGCATCGGTCGCAACGCTGTCATCGACCAGCACGAAGTCGGCCTCGGCGGGATCGTCGACCATCTGCATGCGTAACGCTGCGCTCTCGGCGGCATCGGCGATGCGCACGGTATAGTCGGCGGTGGCGCTGCTGGTGACGCGATAGGCGGCCTGGCCGGCGACGAAGCAGGGTTTCGGCGTCTCGTGCGCGGTGAAGTAAGACGTGGCCGCCGCGGCCGGCATGGCAACCATGAGCGCAACAAGCGCGGAAATGTGCGTGCGAGTCATATCGTGCGGGCCCCCAGCCGGCGCCGAATCGGCGCGGCCTTCAAGGTACGCTGCAGCGATTAAACCTCGCTTAAATGTAAGAGTTTGCACTGGCGCATGATCTTGCCCGAAAACCGGTTCCCACTTTTCGGGATCATGCGCTATGCCGCGCGCCGGATCTCATCGGTGAGGGCACGGTACGATAAGGCCTCGGCGAGGTGCACGCGTCCGACTTTCTCGGCGCCGTCGAGATCGGCCAGCGTGCGCGCGACGCGCAGCACGCGATGATAGCCGCGCGCCGACAGCCGCATCGAGTCGGCGGCGTCGCGCAGGAGTGCAAGCCCGGCATTGTCGGTGCGCGCGATGTCTTCCAGGATCGGCCCGCTCGCCTGCGCATTGACGCGCACATTGGCGAGTCCCAGCTCGGCGTAGCGCGCGGTCTGGATATCGCGCGCGCGGGCGACGCGGGCGGCGACCTCGCGGCTGCCTTCCGACGGCGGCGGCAAAATGAGGTCGGCGGCGGTGACCGCCGGCACTTCGATGTGGAGGCCGATGCGGTCGAGCAGCGGGCCGGACAGGCGGCCCTGATAATCGGCGACGCAGCGCGTGTTCGGCCCGCGCCGGCAGGCGAAGCCCGGATCGTTGGCGCGGCCGCAGCGGCAGGGGTTCATCGCGGCGACCAGCATGAAGCGCGCCGGATAGGTGATGCGGTGATTGGCGCGGGCGATCGCCACCTCGCCGGTCTCCAGCGGCTGCCGCAGCGAGTCGAGCACCTGGCCGGAGAACTCCGGCATCTCGTCGAGAAACAGCACGCCGTTGTGCGCGAGCGAGATCTCGCCCGGCCGCGCGCGCAAGCCGCCGCCGACCAGCGCCGGCATCGACGCGGAATGATGCGGCGAGCGGAACGGCCGCCTGTTGGTGAGCGCGCCGCCTTCGATCTCGCCGGCGACCGAGGCGATCATCGACATTTCCAGAAGCTCGGTCGGTGAGAGCGGCGGCAGGATAGTGGGGAGCCGCGCCGCCAGCATTGACTTGCCGGCGCCGGGCGGCCCGACCATCAAGAGATTATGCCCGCCGGCGGCGGCGACCTCGAGCGCGCGCTTGGCGCTCTCCTGGCCTTTGATGTCGGCGAGGTCGAGCCGCACCGCGTCGATCTCGCGCACCTTCGGCTGCGGCCGCGAGAGCACCTGCGTGCCCTTGAAGTGATTGGCCAACTGGATGAGCGACTGCGCGGCGGCGATCTCGATCTCGGGGCTCGCCCAGGCCGCTTCCGGTCCGCAGGCGGCGGGGCAGATGAGCCCCTGTCCGCGCGCATTGGCGCCGATGGCCGCCGGCAGCACGCCGGCCACGGCTGCGATCGAGCCGTCGAGGCCGAGCTCGCCCAGCACGGTGAAGCCGGCAATGGCGTCCTGGGGCACCGCGCCGATGGCGGCCATCAGGCCGAGCGCGATTGGCAGGTCGTAATGGCTGCCTTCCTTGGGCAGGTCGGCGGGGGCGAGGTTGACCGTGATGCGGCGCGCCGGCAGCGCCAGGCCCGACGCGACCAGCGCCGCGCGTACGCGCTCCTTGGCTTCGGACACGGCCTTGTCGGGCAGCCCGACGATGTTGAAGGCGGGGAGCCCGGGCGCGACCTGCACCTGCACGTCCACGGCGCGGGCCTCGATGCCCTCGAACGCCACAGTGGTGACCCGCTGGACCATGCCCCTCGCCCCGATGCTCGCTATAGTAGTATCGGAAGTTGTGGAGCACGACAAGAACATTTGCAGAACAAAACGATTCGGCTACAGTGGTGGCCGACCACCGCAGGACCGGACGCACCCCCATGATCGACCGCAAAGCAATGGAAAACGAGCTGCACCAGGCGCGTATGGCGCGGCTGGACGCCGAGGCCGCCAATTCGGACGTCGAGGAATTGATCTGGGAGCTGCAACACGTGCAGCTCGGCCGGCAGCGGATCGTGTTCTCGATCGCCGGCTTCGAGCAGGCGCCGATTGCCGGCTACTGATCGCGGTCAGTTTCTCTTCGCCGCGATCCGATCGATCGCCTGGCGGTAGAGCTGCTCGAGACCGAGCCGAGGCTGAAAGCCCTCGTTCTTCAGTTTGTCGGTCGCGAACACCATCCGCCCGAACGGGTAGCGGACGGGAAGGGTGCGAAACCGGGCGAAGGTCATCAGGGCATCGGCAATGACCGGCGCGGGCCGCACGTCATATTCGCTGTGCCCCGTGCTCGCGCGCAGCTTCCGCAATATCGCTTCATACGAGGACTCGGGGAATTCGTCCTCGGCGACGTTGTAGATGGTCACGCCGGCGCGTCGCTCATTGCGCGTCAGCGCCCGTTCCACCGACCAGACGATCGCCTGCGCGACGTCGACGATGTAGACGTAGTGCGCGTGACGTCGCGCCGTGAGGCTCTTGCGCATCGGGCTGAGCTCGCCGAGCTTCACCACGTCGTCGACATCCACGACCATCGTCGGGCGAAGAATGATGTATTCGCCGGCGCGCGCTTCCTCGCGGATCGCGATCTCTCCCAGCAGCTTGGTCCGCCCGTACGTCCGCAGGAAGTCGGGAGCCGCGTATTCGCCTTTGATGTCTCTGTCGGGCGTCAGAGTGGGGCTCTCCTCGGTGACGATCCGGGAGGCGCTGTTGCCGTAGACGGACGCCGAGCTTGTGTAACAGAACACCGCCACATTGGCGCGTTCGCTTGCGCGCGCCAGCGCGCGCGTGGCCTCGACGTTGACGCGCTGCATGCGGGAGCTGTCGGCGATCTCCGCCGCCAGATGAATGACGGCGTCGCAGCCTGCGAGGTCGCTGTCGAAGTCGAGCGAGTTGGCGAAATCCTTGACCCGCCATTCAACGCCTTCAGAGATGTCGCCGCCGCCACGCTGCCTGGACGTCATCGCCCGCACTTTAAAGCCGCGTTGCAGCAGCTCCCTGACCACGTGCTTGCCGATCTTGCCGGAAGCTCCGGTGACCAGAACCAGACGTCCGTTCGGCTTTGCCTCGCTGGTGTCAGGCATGCGGCTACGCTCGCTCGGAATGTGACATGCTAAGCAAGACACGACCAAACGCAAACCAACACGTTCGTGCACAGAACCGAATACCGCGCCTTGAGCGTGTCCGCCGCTCTGATCGCAAGAGCGACGATCATCTGCGTTGGATTGGCGTGTCCGGCGGTCGGAAAGACGGAGCTGCCGACGACAAAGAGGCCGTCCACGCCGTGCACCTGACAGTGCGCGTCGACGACGCCCTTCGCCGGATCGTTCGACATCCTCGTTGCCCCGGTCGGGTGCCCGATGTCTACAAAATCCGGCGGAAGCGGGTCCTTGTTGGTCACCCACGAATAGAGCTTGGGCGGCGCGTAGCCCAGCCGCGTCACCTCCGATGCGACGAGTTCGGCCGTCCGGCGGATGCTGCGCTCCTCGGCCTCGTTGACCTTCCACGCGATGCGCGACAGCGGCACGCCGAAACGGTCCTTGCGATCGGAGAGCGTGATGCGGCTGTCGGGATCGGGAATCTGCTCCGTCATGCAGCTCAGAAAGATGGCTTTCAGCCGGCGGGCCAATCCGCGCTTGCGCACGACGAGATCGAACGCGCCCTTCACCAGCATGTCCGCCTGTGTGATGACCGCGCGGAAATCATTCACCGATCGCGATTCGCCGCGGACAATCCGGGTGATGGCGCGCCACGGATCATCGTCGAGCACGTCTTCGTCCAGCCAGGCCGTGCAGTTCAACAGGCCCTCCTCGCGCTGAAGGGCCGGACTGAGACGGAAGCCGTGCCGGAAGCGATAGCTGCGTGAGCCGCTCATCACATGATGCAGGCCAAAGCGGCTGAGGATTTCCGGCGATGTCACGTCGAAGGTCCCGACCTCGCCGCGCGGATGATCCATGAGGAAGCGGCCGACCATATCGCGCCTGTTGCCGACACCATTTGGCTCGACCTTGTTCGAACAGAGCAGGAGGCGGGCATTCTCGATGCCGCCGCCGCAGAGCACCACGGTTCGCGCCTTGACCGTGTGCCGTTGTCCATCGAGTGACACCGCATCGACCGACTCGATCGCGCGGCCGTTCGCGCTGACGTTGAGATGAACAACCGTCGCATGCGTGATCAGACGCACATTGGGCGGGAGATTGGCCAGCAGTTCGGGCCCGAACCGCATGATGTCGAACCGGTTTTCGTGCGCTTGGCTGTATTGCCAGAAGAACGGCGTGAGCAGGTCTTCGTTCAGCGCTGTCTGAGGCATTGCGTGATTGGCAATGGCCCAAAAATTATCGTCCGTGTAATCGGCGCCGACCCCGAGGCCGACATAGCCGGGCGTGCGCAACAGATAAGGCCGCAGCTCATCGATCCCGAACGGCCAGCCGGAATAGGGAACCCAAGGGCGCCGCTCGAAGTCGATGTCATCGAACGGCGCGCAGCGGCCGGCCCATGTATGGGAACTGCCGCCGACGATCCTGTTCCGCAGCAGCCATTGATCGAGTTCGCGCGGCCAGCCGACGTTTTCGATGTCGTTCAATTCGTCGGCGCGCGGCTCGCGCTCCAGGCCCCCGCTTTCGAGCAGGATTACCTGTGCCGGGCTATGCGCCAGTTCTCTTGCGATCGTGGCGCCCGCCGGCCCGCTACCGATGATGCAGATATCGCAGGCGAGCTCGGTCTGCGGCGATAGCGTGTGAAGATCGGCTTTCGGCAACGCGATCTCTCCCCCCTCCCGGATCGCGGCCGAGCAACACCGTCGCGCGGCTTTGAGAGCCTCGCGCGAAAACAACCGATGTCGTTGATCGGCGGGAGTTCCCGACCGCGTCGTCCGCCCTGCAAAAGATCGGGAGAGAGCCTGCCGATGCCGTGGAGCTGCAACAAGTGCCGCGCCGAAAATATAAAGAGTTACTACTTGGTGCGGCTGTAACCGTCGGGCCGCGGTCCTGCCGGCTACTGATCGCGCAGCAATTCGGCCTTGGCCGCGGCGAGGATCTCGTCGGACAGCGTCGGATCGTCGACGGCGCGTGCCAGAACCATGGCGCCGACGAGCTGCGACATCGCCGCCAGTGCCTTGCGCCGCCGCGTCGCCTTTGAAGCGCCCGGCACGAACTTCGTCAGGATATCGATCAGCGGCTTGAGGCCGGCGGCGAAGGCGGCCCGCACCGGTTTGCCCTGGCGCGCCGCGTCGGCGCCGAGCACGGCGAAGCAACAGCCGCGCTTGGCTTCATCGCGTTTGCGTGGCGAGAGATATTCCTTGTAGAGCGCCTCGAGCGGCTGGTCCGCTGCATCGGCGACTCGCTCGGTCCAAACCGAAGCCGACTTCGCCATCGCGGCCTGGCAGGCTTCGACGGCGAGGTCGTCCTTCGATTTGAAGTGTCCGTAGAAGCCGCCATGGGTGAGATCGGCCGCCTGCATGATGTCGGCGACGCCGATGCCGTTGAAACCCTTCTCGCGGAACAGATTCGACGCCACCGCGACGATGCGCGCGCGGTTCGCAGCGGCCTCTTCCCGGGTGACTCTCATCGCGATCCCCTCCGTTCGTCACGCTTGACAATTTATATGATGGTCATCATGAATACGCAAATAGATGATGATCGTCATGTAACGGATTTCGCGACGATGCGGTTTTGTGCATGACATCATTGCAGGGCCGGCCATAGGCGAACACATGCCGCGCGCTAAACTCAATGCGCTCGGCTCGACGCTTCATTTGCTTCGCTGATCTCAGACATCAATGGAATTCATGCAATGGTCTCCACCGCACTCGCAGCAACTCTCGGCCGCCGCAAT
>Ga0310811_10014908_pt1 | contig 10147 bp, 6 predicted proteins | sample YCmetagenome_FD_207642 | JGI IMG/M metagenome (GOLD analysis project Ga0310811, IMG submission 207642) | Soil microbial communities from experimental microcosm in Duke University, North Carolina, United States - YC | ecosystem: Engineered > Artificial ecosystem > Soil microcosm > Unclassified ...
CGTTTAACCCCATAGTGTATACTCTCGCGATGGGGAAAGCGGTAAAATCACGTCCCAGGCTCAGGCCGTTCAATCCATCCAGGCCTATTTCCGGATTCATGCCAGGGTATTTGGTGAACATAAAAGGATTTTGGGTGCTGAAATATACCCGGGCGCCTTTAAAGATCTGGTTCTTGGGTACCGGTAAGGTGTAGCCCAGGGTAATGTTCTTGACAGCCAGGTAGGTGCCGCTGAAAACCTGCCGGGTGGTAAAGTTGCGGAAATCTATCGTGGTTCCAGACCTTGTCCGGGGGTAGATGCCATCGCCTGGATTAGCCAATGACCTCCATCTCCTGGCCACTCCTTTTCTTACGTTAAATACGCCGTCAAGATTTTCCGTGGACTGGAAGGCATCGTCCGCGATGTCGTTGCCTACGGAGCCGGCTATTACGATGCTGAGGTCAAAGTCTTTATAGGTCAGGTTGTTGGTCATCCCATAAATAAAATCCGGGTTGGGATTGCCGATCCAGGTCCTGTCATTTTCATCGATGATGCCATCGGGTTTACCATTGGGGCCTCCCACGTCTTTAAACCTGGCCGTTCCGACCATGGCGGCAGCATCGTGTGGCTGGGTGTCGAATTCTTCCTGGGTCATGTATACCCCAGTGTTGATGAAACCATAGAACATGCCAATGGGGTGTCCCACGGCGGTGCGGTTATCATCCCAATAGTCCTGGTAACCGCCGATGGGGGCATTGCTGGTCCCCAGTTTCTTTACAATATTGCGGTTGAAGGAAATATTAAAGCTGGTGCTCCAGGTAAAATTCTTCCCGACAAAATTTTTGCTCTCGATGGCGAACTCATGCCCCCAGAAATCAAACCGGCCGATGTTGGAAGTGACGGTGCTAAAACCCGATTGAACGGGGATATCGATCCCGTACAACAAACCGTCCGTTTTTTTCCAGTAGTAGTCATACGTGAAACTCAGCCGGTTATTGAAGAGGGCCAGATCCAAACCGATATCATATCCGGAGGTGGTCTCCCAGGTCAGGTTGGCATTCCCAATGCCGTTGAGGGAACTGCCTGAAGCAAGGCTGTTGTTGAACACATAATTTGTCTGCTGAACGCCCGCCAGGTAGGTATAGTCCCCTATATTGTTATTTCCCACCTTTCCGTAGCTGGCCCTCAGTTTCAGGAAGCTAAGGTCCTTGATGTTCTTCATGAAATTCTCATCGGAGACGACCCAGCCTGCGGAAACGGAGGGGAAGTTACCGTATTTGTTATTGGAACCGAATTTCGAGGAGCCGTCCCTTCTGAAAGCGACAGACAGTAAATACTTATTGTCAAAATCATAGTTCAAACGGCCGATATAGGAGATGAGGCTGAAATTACTATCCGAGACATTGCCGATCCGGGTGGCCGCTACATTCAGCCACTGGACGTTGTTGTCCGGGAACTGGCTTCCGTTGATGCCGCTGCCTTCCGCACCGACCTTCTGCGTAGTATAACCGACAAAGGCTTCGATGTTGTGTTTCTCGGCGATGGTCTTTTTATACGTCAGCGTATTCTCCGAGAGCCAGGAGAGGAAGGTGCCGGTGTTATAGCTGGCGGAGGCGGAGGCGGCGGGAGTGGTGCCACCCAGGATATCCGATGGGCTAAATTCCCGGTAGGTCGTATAGTCGGTATTGACGTTGATGCTGGTCTTAAATTGCAGTCCGTCAAGGATCTTATAGGTTGCATAGGCATTGCCGATCAGGGTAAGGTCATTCAGGCGGTGGACCCCCTTCTTCAATACCTGGTAGTAGTTCGGAGTAGAGAACATACCGGGAGGAGCAAAACCAATGGGATAGGTACCGTCCGGGTTTTTATAATTCAGCGTGGGATCCGTCAGGTAGGCAACCTGGATGATGTTACGTCCGCCGCCCAGGTTGGGAGTGATATTACTTTGCCGGTAAGTCACCCCCAGGTTGAGACCGATGGTCAACCGGTCCGTTGCCGTATATATGTTGTTGCTTCTCGCGTTGAACCGGCTGGCCCACTGGTTGATCATCACCCCGTCCTGTTTGTTGTAGTTGAGGTTGATGACGGATTTCAGGTCCTTGGTGCCATTGGAAATATTCAGGTTGTAGTTCTGGGTGGGCGCCTTCCTCAATAAGACATCGAACCAGTTGGTGCCGGAGTTGGGGCCATATTGAGAAGGATTCTGATATTGTACCGGTACGCCTCCCGTATAACCTTCATAGGTAGCCGCGTCTTCATAGTATTCTTTTTTAAATTCGGCGAATTCGGGGGCGTTCATCAGGTCGGGTCTTCCTCTTTTAGAGACTGACTGTACGCCGACATAGGAGCTGAATGTGATGTTTTTCTGGCCTGCCTTGGCCTGTTTGGTGGTGACGAGCAGCACGCCATTGGCAGCCCGGGAGCCATACAGGGAGGAGGCGCTGGCATCCTTGAGCACGCTGACCGATTCGATCTCATCGGGGCTTAAAGTCTGAAGCCCGCTCTCCGTTGGGAATCCGTCAATAACAACGAGGGGGTTGTTACCCGCGTTGATGGACGCCGCGCCCCGGATACGAATGGAGGTCTCTGCGCCAGGCTGCCCGGTCGTTTGATTGATCTGTACACCGGAGAACTTACCCTGCATCTTCTGACCGATGTCGGCAACGGGCATATCTTTGACTTCGGTAGCATTCAGTTGGGCGATGGAGCCGGTGATGTCCCGCTTCTTTTGCGTGCCGTAGCTGACCACCACCACTTCTCCTAATGTTGAGGTAGTGGTAACCATCTGGATGGTGACGGGGTTTTCATCCCTGACTTGTACCTGGTTGTCTTTATATCCGACGAATGAAAAGACGAGGGTGGCGCCCCTGGGGGCCTGCAGGGTATACTTACCCTCTGCATCCGTGACTGTTCCCGCGGAGCTGCCTCTTACGTTGACGGATACGCCCGCCAGCGGAACATTATTTTCGGAAATAACTGTTCCCTTAAGGATGATTTTTTGTTGAGCGAGGGAAGAAAGAGAAGTGCTGATCAGCAGTAGAAAGAATGACAGCAACTTTGTTCTTTGCAAGAACCATGCAATCTTTTTTTTGAACATAGCAAGCAGTTTTAGTTTTAAGAATTTATTAGAAACAACTTCGTTAAGAGTTGAATCGCATACAATGTTAGAAACGATATTTTGTCTGGCTATCCTGACCTATCCTGTCATTCAAGAGAAATCAGGTTGCCAGTTCTGCTAAAATTTTTTTTCGGAGAGATGATGAAAAGGGAAAAGAAAAGGGGAATCGCTTCAAAAAAGTAAATTATTTTTTTTAGCATGGCGAGCAATTTTTGTTGAAAAAAAATATTTAAAACCGAGATAAGGATACCCGTTAGATATTCGGGCTGGTTTAATGATAGACAATCGTAAAAAAAGGGGTGACATGCGAATAACGGCGTCGGTCATTCGCTAAACGGATATACACCAGGTCTTTCAAAGGTAATGGTGCAACGCAGCGATAAGCATGTAAAAAATGATCTTCCTTTTGTACTTTTTGACATTTCGGAAAAATGTCTGTCCTTCGGACAACGAACCTTCGGTTCGTTCAGCAGGATGGAGCAGGATAGTTGGGCATGGCTAGGATGCAAGGTGCCGGTCGAAACCGCCAGCGACCAGCCGTTCATAGGCCTGCCATACGTCGGCGGGAATCTCCTGGAAGATCTGGAAACCTTTGTCGGGGTAGATCCTGATCCGCTGCAGGTCTCCCACCATGCTATTGATGACCTTTTCCAGGGGAAGGTCCGGGGTGGGATATTCTTCAAAGCTCATTTGCGGGGAGGTGACGATGAGTCGCTTCTCCGGCCAGTGTTTGGCAAAGGTAGCGTAGCTCCTTCTTTCCATATAGGGCTTCTGCACCAGTAAAAAGCTCCCGGGGTCCAGGCCTTTCTCTTTCAGCAGTCGTTGGGTGAAGAGGATATTCTCGCCCGTGTTGGTGGATTGGTTCTCTAAAAAAATTGCTTCTGCCGGCACTCCTTTGTCCAGGGCGATGCGGGCGAACTGATCTGCTTCCGGAACTGTCCAGGCTTTCGAAGTCAGTACTCCCAATCCTCCTGAGAGGATGAGGATCGGGGCCCAACCCTGCAAATAAAGCTCGGCGGCCCTTTCGGCAACCCGCAGGTCGTAACTGCCCAGCGCGAGGATACAGTCGGATTTTTCAGGGACCTGGTTCATGTGATGATAATCCCACAGTTTCTTTGCGTCCAGGAGTACTTCTTTGGTGATCATAAGGCTAAAATGAGGGCGTAAAGATAATCGCGGTAACGGATAATTGGTATAAAATTTCCGCACTTTTAGGATTCTCCGGCCACAAACCGGTACCCTACCCCGGATTCGGTGATGATGTGTTCCGGGTAATTGACGTCCTTCTCGATCTTTTTGCGTAGTTGTGCGATAAAAACGCGCAGGTATTGTAGTTGGTCGGTATAGCTCTCTCCCCAGATCTCCCTGAGCAGGTATTGATGGGTGAGCACCTTCCCTGCATTTTTACCAAAAAGCGCCAGCAGGGAGTATTGGGTAGCCGTCAATCGCAGCGGCTCATTGTCTTTTTTTACCACCCTGGCGGAGAGGTCGATCTCCAGTCCATTCAGACGGATGACGGGCTCATTCTCTTCCACCACGGCGCTGCGGAGGGCGGAACGGATCCTGGCCAGCAATTCTCCCGTGCGGAAAGGTTTTACCAGGTAGTCGTTGGCGCCATTATCCAGGGCCGTTATGATGTCCTCTTCGCTATGCTGCACGGAAAGGATGATAACGGGCCGGTCATACCATTCGCGCATTTTCTTGAGTGTATTATGCCCATTCTCATCCGGCAAGCCCAGGTCCAGAATGATGAGGTCCGGGCTCAACGTGACGGTCTTCCGCAACCCTTCTCTGGCCGTGGCTGCCTGTTCGACGGAATACCCGTTGGATTGCAGGGTGATCTCCAGCAGTTTGCGGATCGGAGCTTCATCGTCTATGACCAAGATTCCCATAATATAAGGGTTAAGAGCCTGTTAGTTTAGAAAAATTTTCGACCGGCAGGCTGATGACAAAACGGGCCCCACCCGTGAGCCTGTTCATCAATTCCACCGTTCCGTTATGCGCTTCCACGAACCCTTTTACGATAGACAATCCCAGGCCTGACCCCTGGGTATGCCCCACCGGAGGAAGTGTCAGCCGGTAGAATTTATCAAAGACCTTTTTGATCTCTCCTTCCGGAAAGCCGGGGCCTTCGTCTTCTACGACAATCTGGAGGTTCTCGTCCGGGCACCGGGCGCTGATACGGATGGGGGACTTTTCAGGCGTATACAGGGCAGCGTTATAAATGAGGTTGTATAATACCTGTTCCATCAGACCGTAGTCCAGTCTCACCAGGGGAAGGTCTTCTTTTATATCGATCTCTACCGGACGTTGGGCCAGCTGTTCATCCAGCTGATGGATAATAGAGACGGTCAGTTCCTGTACATCATGCCAGTCTTTTTTGGGTTGGATGAAGCCGGATTCCAGCCGGGACATATTCAGCAGGTTCTCTACTTGCCGGTTCAGCCGGAGGGAAGCTACGGAGATCTCGGAGAGCAGTTTTTTATGGTCGCCGGGTGAGAGCCGGGAGGGCTCCTGGAGCAGGTTATCCGTAGCCCCTATGATGGTGGCCAGGGGGGTCCTGAATTCGTGCGAGAGGGAATTCAGGAGGGTGTTGTACAGTTTCAGTGTCTGGGCTTTTTCTTCTTTGCGGCGGGCGACTTTTTCGATCTGTCTTATTTTAAAGGTGAGTACGGCATTCACCAGGGCGATGACAAAATACATGGACAGCAGGATCTTATCTTCGGTGTTGCCCACCCGGAAGTTATAGCGGGGGCCTATAAAGAAGAAGTCCCAGATCAGGGCGCTGAGCAGGGCTGTCAGCAGTACGGGCAGGATGGTAAAGGACATGGCGATGAGGGAGAGGGTCAGCAGCAGGATGAAGGCGACCACTTCTGCCCGGATATAGGCTGAGAAGAGGAAGCAGATGGCCGATACCAGCGAAACCAGCAGGAGGCTGATGAGGTACTGGTAAGGCGGCCCGATCCGGTTATTGGCCGTGAAGGATGAGAAGAAGGCGTCAGCCATATTCGAATTAATTCTATACGTGTAATGTATAAAATTTATTTTTTCAAAATGAAAATTCCAGCATATTTTGACACATAAAATTATCTTTAATACATATTATAAAGAGAAAAAGGGGCGAATTGCCCCTTTTTCCTTTTTCATATTGAAAATTTAAAATAAACTATATGTGTTCTATCTCCTGCTCTTTCAGCCCATTCGGCGTAGCTACCAGCAGGGTGCCCTGTACATATTTCTCATCATGCTGGCTGGCATCCAGGCCTTCGTCCTCTTCTTCATGGCTAACGCGGATCGGTACGATGAAGTTGATGAATTTGAAGATGATCCAGGAAGCGGCAAAGCTATATCCGACGGCAATGGCCATTGCTTTTAACTGGGTGAAGAAGAAGGCTGAATTGCCATAAGCCCAGCCATTATTGCCGGCCTTATTAACGGCTACCGTGGCAAAAACACCCGTCATCAGCATACCGACCATGCCTCCGATGCCGTGGCAGGGGAATACGTCCAGGGTGTCGTCCAATACCGTCCTGGTAGCCTTGAAATGTACGGCCAGGTTGGAAATGATGGCAGCGACCACCCCGATAAAGATACTCTGTGGCACGGCTACAAACCCGGCTGCCGGTGTGATAGCCACCAGGCCTACGACAGCCCCCACACAAAATCCTACCACGGAAGGTTTCTTACCCCTCAGCACGTCGAAGAACATCCAGGAAAGACCTGCAGCCGCAGCAGCGGTATTGGTCGTGGAGAAAGCGGAGACCGCCAGGGTATTGGCCGCCAGGGCGGAGCCGGCATTAAAGCCAAACCATCCAAACCAGAGCAGACCCGTGCCGATGAGCACATAGGGAATATTAGCGGGTTTGGTCTCCAGCTTTTGGATATGAGACCTTCTGCGTTTGAGGACCAGGGCGCCCGCCAGGGCTGCACAACCGGCAGAGATGTGAACCACCGTTCCGCCAGCGAAATCCAGGGCGCCCATCTTGGCGAGGAAACCATCCGGGTGCCAGCTCCAGTGCGCCAGCGGAGCATACACCAGGAGGCTGAACAGCACCGTGAAGAGGACATAAGCGGAGAAGCGCATACGCTCGGCGATAGCGCCCACCACCAGTCCCGGGGTGATGATGGCGAACATCAGCTGGAACATGGAAAACAACGCTTTGGGAATGGTCGGCGCCCCTACCCAGGGCTGACCTGACAATACGTCTTTATAAAATAAATGGGAGGAGGGGCTTCCGATGACCCCACCGATGGATTGGCCAAAACAAAGGCTATACCCTACCACGATCCACAATACTCCTACTACGCCTGCAGCCACCACACTTTTCATCATGGTGGAAAGTACATTCTTACGATTTACCATACCCCCGTAAAAGAATCCGAGAGCGGGCGTCATAATAAATACCAGGGCCGTCGCGACCAGGATCCAGGTAGTATCTGCCGCGCTGTATTTCCCGTCGTCAAACACGGGTAACGTAGGGATAAAGAGGGCGGCAATGGCCACCGCAACGAGGGCCAGAAAAGGCAAGTAACTTTTAGGAGTGATTTTTCTCATAATTCGATGATTTCATGTTATTAAAAACATTAATGCATTAGAACCAGACCGAAAGTTATAAAAAAAATATAAAAAAGAATTTATAAAACATATTATACATATTTATATGTAATAAAAACCCGTCTTTATGACACTCATTTTAAATGCATTATACCGGAAGGGGTCAAAAAAGGCTCAAAAAATTTTTATTAATTTTTTATAAAACAGGGGGTCAAATTGCAAAATATTCATTGCCAGGGGCTACTGGAGGACCGCCCGGCAAGCCGGATGCCCAACAAGTCCATAGGCAGTTGGCTAATTTGCCCTGGCGAATTTTTGCAGCAGGTCAGGCGCCGACCCGGGCATTTTGATCTTATACCGGAAGATGCCGCTAAAGGAATCCTCCTCTTTCAGGAACTCGTGGGTTTTCTTGCTGATCCAGTAGGTCTCAGAATAGGCATTGCCTTTAGGATCCGCGCCGGCGGTATATAATTTCCAGCAGTCCGTCTTTTCTCCATTCATCAGTATCAGCTCCTCGCTGCCTGTCACACTATATAATACGTATTTGGGGGGATCCAGGCCGGCATCGTAAAAATTGATCAGGAAAGACTTGCCCGCGGCCAGGGGTAACATCTCGAAGGTCTCGATGTCCAGGTTCCAGTTCAGGTTAGGCTCGTCAAACTTCAGGCTGAAACCCTTCCGGTTATTGCCGGCCACACTGTCCGCCCCGGTAATACTACTGCCATTCCAGTTATAAGCGCTGGTGAGCCCTCTTACCGTCTCCTTATGATAGACAGGCGCAAAATCAGCGACGGCATTCAGCGAATATACCGCCCGGTAAGAGGCCGTGTCGCTGCCATACCAATGCTGGGTGATGGCAAAGGACCGGACGCCCTGGTGGTCTTCCACGGCGATGTCGCGCAGCCAGTACCAGAAGCCCAGCTGCCGGCTATTCCTGGGGTTCACGAAATAGACCAGGTATTGACGCAGACCCGGTTGCAGGACCTGGGTGAGCAGATGTCCCTTGCCGGGACGGATGGTGTCGGGAACAGCAGGGATCGTATCAAATTTGTCCCTGCTGTCCCCGACGGTAATGATGGGCCTTCTGCCGGTGGACCCTTGGTCCGCTTCGGGGACGCTCTGCGCCCGGCTTATAGCGGCCAGTAACAAATGGATTAATAGAAGTGTGATGGTAATCGTTCGCATAGATAGCTTTTTAAGGTGATATGAATTGCGGCATTGGCCTTAAAATTCCAACTCCCGCCGGCAGCGGGGAAATGAATTCAATCATTGACGGGTCCCTTTTAACCAAAAAGAATGTATTTTCAATCACCAGATCATTGAATACAGTCAGGCAAACGTTGAAAATAAACCAGATCCCGGCAAAAAGCCCGGTAAATTTGCCGTTGAAAATTTCCGCCAGCCGATGAACCTTTTTACAGAGAAGACCACTCCGCGTCAATTACAATTCCTTGTTTGGGGAGTCATCTTCCTCATCAACTTCTTTTCGTACCTGTCGATGGACGGTTTTCTCCAGGCCAGCATCTATACGGTCCTCAATACCTTTTTTTACGCGTTGATCATTTACGGCAATATCAGTTTCCTTTTCCCCCTGCTGTATGAGCGAAAAAAGGAAACGGCCTATGTAATAGCCGCCATCTTCTTTATCACCTCCATCGGTTTTATCAAGGCAGTCACCGGAGAATGGGTGTACAACAAATGGTTCGCCGAGAAGCCACATCCTCTCACCATCCAGGATGTGATCTATGTGATGCTGACCAGCATCGTCGTCTTTATCCTCAGCTTTATCTTCCGCATCGCCATCGCCTATTTTAAGCTGAAACAGCAGGCCCAACAGATGCTGGAGCAAAAAAGCGTGGCGGAACTGAACCTGCTGAAATCCCAGGTGCAGCCCCATTTCCTTTTCAACACCCTGAACAATATCTATTATGAGGCCTTCCGGGAAGCGCCCCGAACGGCCCTGCTGATCGGCCGTCTTTCCGATATCATGCGGTATTTTGTCGACGAAAGTCCCAAAGAAAAAGTATCGCTGGCCACGGAGATACAGTTCCTGGAGAATTATATCGCCCTGGAGAAGATAAGGGTCCTCCATGGGGTGCAGGTGGCTTTTACAAAAGAGTGTGAATGCGAGGCGACGATCCCTCCGATGCTGTTGATGACCTTTGTGGAGAATATTTTCAAACATGGTATCGACCGATCAGGCACCGAGAACAGCGTCCTATTATCCCTGACCCAACGGGAGCGAACGCTGATCTTTCAGACGGAGAATGCCCTGCAGCACCCCCCGCCCCATGCTGCCAAAGAAGGCTCGGGTTTAAAAAATCTGCAAAAACGCCTTACCTTGCTATATGGCAATAACTTTGAACTGAATATCGTCCGGTCTGATCAATTTTTTCGCGCCCATTTAAAAATCCCGCTGATATGAACCTCCGTTGCCTGATCGTCGATGATGAACCCAATGCGGTGAATTTGCTGGAAATGTTCATCCAGCAGAA
>Ga0310811_10014909_pt1 | contig 10146 bp, 9 predicted proteins | sample YCmetagenome_FD_207642 | JGI IMG/M metagenome (GOLD analysis project Ga0310811, IMG submission 207642) | Soil microbial communities from experimental microcosm in Duke University, North Carolina, United States - YC | ecosystem: Engineered > Artificial ecosystem > Soil microcosm > Unclassified ...
TCCCGCGTTCAGTAGGTCTCTCACATGCGGAGCTGGAGGGTTTGCATCATATTGTTTTGGGTTTGTTCCGCCGGGCTGGCATCCGAATCACGGTTGCCGTTCAGCACTGTGTTCAAAGGGCAGGACCAGTTTAACCGTCTGGTTGCCAAGGCAAAATCCGAGAATTGGAAATCACTACCAATCGGTGATCGGACAGCCGCGGTTGGAAAAGCACTGGTCGGCACCCGCTATAAACATTTCACCCTGGAGATCGACAACCGGATCGAATCCCCTTCCGTGAATTTCTATGGGATGGATTGCTGGACGTTTTTCGAAACAGCACTTGGTTTCGCGCGAATGTTGAATGAACCGGAATCAAATTGGACTCCGGAGCGTTTACTCCACTACGTCGAGATGGACCGTTATCGCGGCGGCGAATGCACGGGCGATTATCTTTCGCGGTTGCACTACCTTGAGGACTGGCTTTACGACAATGATCGCCGCGGCCTCGTCAGTGACATGACGCGTGAGCTTGGCGGCCGTAGCGTGCCGCATTCTGCGCGCGAAATGACCGTCGGCTGGCGGCACTATCGTTATCTTGCTTCAAATCGGTCGTTGCTCGGCCCTCTTGCGCGAATGGAAGCGAACGTCTCGTCGCGCCCGCTTTATGAAATTCCAAAGAGCCAGGTTGCGAGTATCGAGCCGAAGTTGCGCAGCGGCGACGTCATCGGCGTGATTTCGCGCGAGCGAACCGGGCTGCATTCGACTGCGCATGTCGGTTTGGCAGTGCGCTCGAACGACGGCGTTTTGCATTTCATGCACGCTTCCTCGCCCAGCAATTACGGCAAAGTTATCGTCGACGATGAGCTGTCCAAATATCTGTATCGCTACGGCTCCGATAGCGGAATCCTTGTGGCGCGACCTCTGCGCTAGGATTTGTCGAACCTGTCCAATTCGTTGAGCAACTTTTGTAATCGTTCCAGCGCCTCCTCAGCATCCACGCCGTGCGCTTCGAGTGTTGCCGCGGCTCCGCAATCCAGGTTGGCGCGGAGAACATCGATTAAACTTGAAGCAGAATATCTACCATCATCCGTCACGAACCAGATTTCCGATCGAAAGGTCCTGACATGTTTTACAAAGTGAGCGGCAGGGCGCGCGTGTAATCCCAGCTTATTGGTAATGCGCACCTCGCGCTGCGCGGAGACGGGCGCTCGCTTGTGCCCGAACATCATGCTTGACCGGTTCCCCAGCGCCGATGCAGGAATCTTTCCATCGGCGAGAAGAAAATTTTGTCCGCCAGTAAACCGATCACGACGATGACAATCATGATGCCGATGACCTGTTCCATGGCGCTTAGTTCGCGGCCGTAATGTAGAAGCTGTCCGAGTCCGAAGCCGGTCAGGATCGTCACAAAAATCTCAGCAGCCATGAGTGAACGCCACGCAAACGCCCAGCCTTGCTTCATCCCGCTGACGATAAACGGAAGCGCCGCGGGCAGAATCACTTTGAACCACATGTGCAGACGCCTGGAACCCATCGTCAAAGCAGCACGACTGTAGATTGGCGGCACGTTGCGCACGCCGGTTTCCGTGGCAATCACGACGGACCAGAGCGTGCCCATCACGACCACGAAAAGCATGGCGGCTTCGGTCTGTCCAAACCACAACAATGCAAGCGGGACCCAGCAGACACTCGGCAATGTCTGAAGGCCGAGGGCTAGCGTCCCAATGGTGTCCTGGCACACCTTCCAACGCGCAGTTAGCAATCCCAACGGCAGCCCTGCAAGAACTCCGATGATGTAGCCGATGAGCAAACGACGCATCGTAACAATCGTGGCCTGCACCAACGTTCCATCCACTGCAGCGCCTTCCAAGTACACTGCCACTTGTCGCGGCGACGGCAGGAGAACGGGCGACCAAATCTTTGCACGAAACAGCGTCTCCCAGATTAGCAGGAGAACCGCAAAAAAGAGCGCCGCCAACAAAAAGCGTTTCATCCTGCGATTGCGACCTCCGGTTGGCTATAACCCTTCAGCGCTTTCGTGATTTCCGTCGCGTGAACCGCAAGGTCCACACTATTGATGTCGCGCGGCCGAGCTAAATCCACAGCAAACTCTTCTCGAATGCGACCGGGACGCGGCGAGAAAACTATGACCCGGTCGCCCAAACAAGCTGCCTCGCGGACGTTATGCGTAACAAACACGATTGTTTTGTTCCGCGCTTTCCAGATTCGCTGAAGATCACCATAAAGCTGCTCACGAGTCAGCGCATCCAGAGCAGCAAACGGCTCGTCCATCAGCAGCACGCGCGGATTCGGCGCCAGCGCGCGAGCAAGCGAGACGCGCTGCTTCATTCCACCAGAAAGCTCGTGAATGTTCGCGCGCTCGAAGCGACTGAGACCGACCAGTTCAAGGTAGTACTTGGCGACATCGTGCCGATCCTTATTTGTGAGGTTCGGTTTGAGCTTGAGTCCGAAGAGAACATTCCCAAACACGTTCAGCCACGGGAAAAGAGCCGGTTCCTGAAACATAACGAGCCGCTCACGGCCAGGGCCGGTTACCGGTTTTCCATCAGCCTGTACCGCGCCGCTATCCGGTTTTTCGAGGCCGGCGATGATATTTAACAATGTTGTCTTGCCACAGCCGCTGGCGCCTACGAGGCAGACGAATTCACCCTCAGCAACGTTCAGGCTCACACGATCGAGCGCGAGGACTGCTCCCGATGCGCCTTTAAACGTTCTCGAGACGTTCTCAATCGAGAGCTTCGATGGCGCGATAACCTCGAGCTCCTCGGCGGCGGAGGAACGTTGGCGAGGGAGTCGTTGCATCACGGAATTTCGACGAGCTTCGAAATATCTGTCGAACCTTTCAGAAAACCCGCATCTATTCCATCCCGCACCGATTTGGCGATCAGCTCACGCGATACTTCGCTCGTGAATTGAATCCTGTTCCACGCCTGAGCCACATCATCAGGCGCGAAATCGGCGCGTGTCTCAGCTTTGAGTTCCGCGATCAACAACTTCTGCGCTTCTGGTTGATTCTGTTGCATCCATTTCGTCAGTTCGACATTCGCTGCTGCGATCTTGTTAGCAACCTGGCGTCGGTCCTGTAGGAATTTTACATTAGATACAAGCCAGGTGGTGATTGTAGCCTTGTCTTCGAGAAATACCCGCGCCTTCGCGTCACGCTCGAGCCTTGTTACCCACGGCTCGACCGTCCATACCGCGTCAACGCCGCCACTTTGAAATAATCCGAGTTGATCTGGATTCGCAGTCGGAATGACTGTCGCGTCGCCACCGGTTAGCGTGACGCGAAATCCTTGTGCTTTTAGCCATGCTCGACATGAAATGTCCTGAGTGTTACCGAGCTGCGGTGTGGCGATCTTTTTTCCACGAAAATCGGTGGGGGCCTTAATGAGCGAATCCGTCTTCACCAAGAGGGCCGCACCAGCATTGGCGGCACCGGAAATGACACGAATCTCGTCGCCGTTCGATTTGAAGTACGCGTTAAGCGCAGGACTCGGCCCGACATATGTCACATCAAGCGACCTGGCAAAGATCGCTTCCATTGCCGAAGGACCCGCGTTGTAAGTAAACCACTGAATCTGGACGTTTGGTCCGAGTCGCTCTTCAAACCATCCTTTACCTTGCCGTGAAAGCGCATGCGCGATGACGCCCTGCGCATGAGTGATGTTCGGAAAATGTCCGAATCGAATCGTGATCTTTTCCTGCGCGCCCGCAAAATGCGAAAAGAGAAGAATCCCAATAATTGCCGTGATCTTTTCCTTCATACGTGGTTTTCAACAGCGGTTGCGCGGTTACAGACGCTTCGACATCACGCCGAATCGAAGCAGGCTAACGGATGGGAACGCGGGTAAATATATTGATCGTCGGTTTTGACATCTGCCGCAGATACACTGTAACACTGACGCTCGAAAATAGTCGAACCAGACGCGTTCAGCCCGTATAGCCGAATCGGCGATCGAGTTCCGCTAATGCAGCTTCGGCAAATTGTCGGTCTTCCCCCGACAGGTATTCGCGGTACCCTCCAACTTTTCCGCGGCGCACCTTGAACGACTCTGGATCGCGCACATCGCCCGGATGCAGAATGTTTGAATCAAAAGCTCCTGCGGCCTCAAGTTTTTGCATGTTCTCGAAGCGCGAAAACTCAAGCGCTTCCAAGAAAACATTCCGGTTGGGCGATGATTCCCCAAGTACCTCGAGCAGGTCCCGGAAATGTTCGGCCGGCGCGGCGCGCAGTGCTTCATATCGGAGGAGGACGAAATTGTCACGGTGGGAGAAGTCGTTAAGCCAATTGTTCATGGCATCAACGATGGCCCGCATGCCAAACTTTTGGTCACGCAACATTTCGCTCACGCTCTTTTGCTTGAGCTTAATCGGTGCGTTTGGATCTCGCCGTGTCAGCTGTAAGTACAGGGAGACGAAACAATCACGCGGATCTCGCGCGAGCAGGATAATCTTTGCGCGGTTAAGCTCCCGTCGCGGCACGAGATATTTGCCGCGAATTCTGTCCCACCGATCACCTTTGGTGCGATGCTCAAACAGGTCATGAGAAAAGACAATCCGTGGAAAACCTGGCACGGCGTAACGTCCAGGACGCAACGTGAACTCAAGGCCGAAGCGTTTGCAGAAGTAAGCGCAAAGAAATGCCCGAAGCCATGTGCGGCCACTCTTCGGGATGGAGAGAATTATGGCGTCACCGCCTGAAAGTTCCCGCGCGCGACTGCTAAAGTTGCGTCGCGTCCACGTTGAATTCGGTAGGCCGAATCGCGACCGTAAACTGCGCCGACGGCCACCTGGAAAGTCACACACTGGTACTAACGCGCTTTCCCTGTAATCGACTGCCGGTTCGGTTTGTGCACCGGCCAGAGAGTCAGGTGTAAGTTCGATCGCCATTGCTTGGGGGGAATCCTCGGACTGCTTGCATAAGACTGCAAACAGAGGTACGTATTCAAGTAGAAATTTTTGGGGGCGTACTGGCTTCGACTCATCGTTGGAAGCGCAGACGGCATGTCGAGGATGGTTCGTTGGCCTCGTTAAAAACCGGACCAAAACAAATAAACGCAGATCACCAAGATCTAGCTCTCGCGGCTTAATTGACCGTGACGTTTGGAGTTGGACGCCTGCTACGGCGCCAAACGTGGACAGCAGGCTAATCAGACGGCGGAGCGACCGCGCCGGATGGTGAAGGAAAATTCGTGGACGCTCGGGAGTTGGCAATGCGCCGGCGCATGGCTCAACTCCTCAAACTTATCGCCGGATAAACGTGTAGATGTTTGCGCGGATAGCGACGAGGACAGGGGTTCAACTCCCCTCGCCTCCATCCTGCGCCTGGGGCGCAGCGCGAAGTGCCTGATAACGAATCGAGGCCGGCTTCTTAATGGCCGCCGAAGGCTGCTGATTAAGAGCTATGAACGGGGTGCCAGGCGGCCGGCAGTAGTCGTTTGTTGAATCATCTCACGACGAAGCGCGCTTGTATCGCGGCCTCTCGCACGCGTCCACCACAGCACAATGGGCGAGGCAATAAAGATGGATGAATACGTGCCGACGATAACGCCGATAAGAAAGGAAAACGCGAAGTCGTTTAGAACAGGTCCGCCAAAAAAATAAAGCGCAAGCACAGTTAGCAAAACTGTGCCTCCTGTGAGAATCGTTCGCGAGAGCGTTTCATTAATTGACGTGTTCATTACTTCCGCCACCGATCCCGACAAGCGATCGCGCAAGCCACTGCGAATTCGATCGAAAACGACAATCTTATCGTTAATGGAATAACCAGCGATGGTTAGGACCGCAGCCACCATGATCAAGGAAAGCTCGCGACCACTCAGGGCAAAGATGCCGAGAGTGATAATAAGATCGTGCGCCAACGCTGCCAGTGAAGCCACGGCAAACGATGTAGCAAATCGGAAACTCACGTACACGAAAATTCCCAGCAGACCAAGCGCGAGAGCCAGCGCGCTCTTTGTCGCCAGTTCTTTCCCGACTAAGGCGCCCACGTGATCCGTCTGCTCGAACTTCAGACCCGCTGTCGGCAAGGCTTCGCTCAGCCGAGCCTTGATTTTATCGGCGGCGCCTGAGTCAGCTCGAATGCTGATGAGGTCGCGATTCGCCACCTTTTCCGATTGAATAACGCTGTTTTGAAACCCCGTGTGCGCCAACGCGCTGCGGACTTCGTCAGGTGTCAGCTTATGGGCCGCTGAGATAACAAGTAAATCGCCGCCTCTGAAATCGGCTCCGAGGTTGCGCTCACCTTTCATGAATAACACGCCAAGGCACAGGAGCATGGCCACAGCTGATATCGACACGAACTTGGGCGCGTTTCCAAGGAAGTCGAACCCTTTGGACCGAATGAGATGAAGCATGGAGACGCGCTTCAGCCAGCCGAGCGCAAATGCCCAGGAAAAACAGGTGTACGTAACCAACAACGAGGAAAACATAGACGCCACGATGCCGATCGTCAGGGTGAGCGCGAAACCCTTAACCGGTCCACTCGCGAGCCAGAAAAGAATCGCGGCTGTAAGAAACTGGGTGACGTGCGCGTCGAAAATAGCACTAAATGCTTTTCGATAGGAGGTGTCGATCGCAACACGAAGCGACTTCCCCTGTTTAATTTCATCACGGAGCCGTTCATAGATCAGAACGTTCGCGTCCACCGCAATTCCCAAGCTCAGGATAAGACCAGCAATACCGGGAAGTGTCAGGACGCTGTTGAACATGCCCAGTACGCCAACCACCATCACGCAGTTGATCGCCAAGGCTATGTCGGCAATAAGACCGACTAAGTGGTAGTAGATGATCATGAACACCACCACGAGGATAAAACCTGCAATACCTGAATAGATGCCGCTCTTGATCGAGTCGCTTCCGAGGCTGGCTGAAACCTGGCGCTCCTCTTCAATCTTGACCGGCGTTTGCAGCGGATTCTCCAACACGCTCGCGAGATTGCGGGCTTCCGGCTCGTCCATACGCCCGCCGCTGATAACCGCGTTTCCACCGTAAATAGCGGTCCTGATAACAGGCGCGGATTGAATTACTCCATCGAGGACAATCGCGAACCGATGGTTTACATTTGCTTCAGTAATTTGACCGAAGGTTTTGGCGCCTTCAGTGTCGAAGCCCAGGGTGACTTCCCATCCTTCCTGACCGTATCCGGCAGCCGCTCGCGAAACATGGTTGCCGCCGAGATCTGCTTTCTTTTTGACAAGCAAACGTTCTTCGATCGGCTTTCCACCCTGAACTTGCTGTGTGTAAGTTTCAATGCGGTATTCGGGCGGAATCACTTCCTTTCCGTCATCAATCGCTTTCAGGCGTTGACCGTTGTCTGGATATACGAGGCGGAACTCTAGCTTGGCAACGCGTGAAAGCTGCTCGCGCGCCTCTTGAATATTCGCGGCGTCAAGGCCGGGGATTTGCACCAAGATTCGATCGTTCCCCTGAGGCGTGATAATCGGCTCGCTTACTCCAAAACGGTCCACACGTTTGCGAATGGCCTCAATCGCCTGGTCTACCATCGCTTTTGTAATTGGCCGCTTTCCACCATCGGCGCTTGCAGGCGGCTCAAGCCGAATCAGAAACGAAGTGCCACCTTGAAGGTCGAGACCGAGATGGATTTTGCCGCGACGAATCACTGTTCCGTCGGGCCGCTTCTGGTCGAACGGAGGATAAGTTGACCAAAGGCAAAATACTGTGACCACGATTGTAAGCACAGTTCCGAGAATGCGCCGTAACCGGTCGCTTTCGCTCGCGAAATACCAGCCGAATAGCACAAGGATGGCCAGACCGATGAAAAAAGTGAGCACTGGTGTCATGGCATCTTCAATCTTCGATCTTCAATTCCCACTTTGTCATGGACGCCCCGTCTTCGCCCAGGCTTACAAACAAAAACATCTTACTTTACGCCTCTTTTAGGACGTTGGTAATCGCCGATTTGTCCATCTCAATTTTTACGTTGTCGGCGACTTTCACCAGCACTGTAGTTTCTTTTACGTTGGAAATCAGACCGTGAATGCCGGCATTGGTCACTACTCGGTCACCAGTTTTTAGATTTCCTATCAACTTCTGTTGCTGTTCCTGCCGCTTCTTTTGCGGACGAATCATCACAAAATACATGATGATGAAAATGAAAATAAGCGGAATGAAAAACGAGCCAATGCCCCCGCCGGGCATGGGTCCAGGCGATGCCGTTTGGGCCTGAGCGAAAATTACACAAAGCATATCGAGAATTGGAGAGCGCACCTTAAGCACGAACGCGCGCGCTGCAATTGTTCTTTCGCATCGCTCGTGTTATTAGGTCTCGCCCGTGGCCCTGTGGCTCTTGTCCGGCAATTTTTCGTTTACAGTCGCTGACAAAGAAAAGCGGTGATGCCCTGGTTTATTTCATCAACGCGAGGGTACCCAGCTTCTTTCAGTTGATGAAAAAATCAACGCGCATGCTAGTCTCAGTTCGGTTACCACGGGGGTATAGCTCAGCTGGTAGAGCGTCTCGTTCGCAATGAGAAGGCCAGGGGTTCGAATCCCCTTACCTCCAGTTTTCAGTCCCGTCGTGGTAAACACCGGGATGTTGCAGCGAAGGTTGCCCGCCCACCGACGAACGGCCTCAATGTGCTCTATGACGGCAGTGTATCTGGCTCCGAAACAACTATGTCCGCGCTGTTTATTTGTACAGCATCGGCATCAAGCTTGGCCCCTGTAGCGTGTCTTTGTTTTTATCTCACCCTCTTTCCAGACAATCATCCGCTCATACCAGGCAAGCAGTCGGCAGAGCACCCATCCACGATACCCGTCACGAAAACCCTGTTTCCAGGCGTAGTGATAAAGAAAGCGCAAGCTCGGGCGACAGGGGAATTTCGACGCGAGTTTCTTTAGCCAACGTTTGCGTTCTACGGCTGCTCCAAAAGGTGTCGCTCGCAACATAGTTTGACCTGTGATTTCATGCATTTTTCGGGACGCTTCCCAAGTCGAATAGCGATTATGTTTCTCAATGAAGGTGGCGATGTCTGGAAAGGCGTAGTGCTCCATCGGGGCGGATAGATAGTTCGACCGGCCGTCAAGCAGAACGTGCTCGTGCACTTCGTTATCCCCAGACTGAGCACTGTTGTTGATTTCGATCTGTTCGTATCGTCCGAGCCGATGCCGAAACAGTCGCAAATTCCAACTGGGAAAATAACCGCAGTAGTTGATCCACCCGCCGAGGAACCAGAAGCGGCGATTCAAATAAAACCCGTCCACGTCGGTGCGACGGATGGCGCGTCGGATCTCGCGTTCCAATTCGGGTGTAATTCGTTCGTCGGCGTCGACAATGAGCAGCCATTCATGTTGCCAAGGGATATTTTCCAGAGCCCAGTTCTTCTTCCGTGGAACGTACCCATTCCAAACGAACTGAACGACTCGCGCTCCTGCTCCTTCCGCGATTGCTTGCGTGCCATCGGTGCTCGCGGAATCGACCACCACGATTTCGTCGGCGAAAGAAACGCCGGAAATACAGTCGCGCATGTTTGCCGCTTCATTTTTGACTGGAATAAGCACTGACAACGGTGCCGGTGCGTCCGATAGCTCGCTCATTGAGGAATGCCGTACTGATCCGCTCGTTTTCGAAGAGCCGCGCGATCTAATTTCCTCCAGAGTTTAAAGATCTTGTTTTGAATTCTGCGACAATGCGATCGCAGACTACGCGGATTTAAGCCGACAGACAAAAGCGAAGTTTGAAGCAAGTTTTGCGTTGTGTTGCTCGAAGATAGAAGCAGATCGCCGTTGCAAGGCGGCAATGAGGAGCTCACAATTCGTCGCGAGTTGGTAACAAGGAAGCTGCTATCGCCTCAGCGTCCACATCACAGACCTAGGAAAACTGTGTGGGCGCGGGACTTGAGGCGGGTTACCTGGAGAGAAATTGTGACCGAATTACTACTTGCTAAAAATTACGTAAACAAGATGATTACCGCCCGTGAATCCGAATGACCCTGCTGCTCGTCGGCTCGCGCACGGTCGTTTCAATACGACACGCTGGAGCGTTGTGCTTTCCTGTGCCGACGAGGACGGCGGAACTCCGAAGATGCACACCGCCCTGGCGGAACTTTGCAAGATATACTGGCGACCGGTCTTCGCGTTCATTCGTCGCGTCGGACATTCGCCTCAGGACGCCCAAGACCTGAC
>Ga0310811_10014910_pt1 | contig 10146 bp, 9 predicted proteins | sample YCmetagenome_FD_207642 | JGI IMG/M metagenome (GOLD analysis project Ga0310811, IMG submission 207642) | Soil microbial communities from experimental microcosm in Duke University, North Carolina, United States - YC | ecosystem: Engineered > Artificial ecosystem > Soil microcosm > Unclassified ...
TGCAGATCGAGCGCGAAGCGGCGCTGAGCAGAGATTTGTTTCAAGCACAGTCGGACCTTGCTTCCGCCGACAGCCAGCAGCAACAAGCTCTCACGGCGTTTTGGAAGGCCAGAGCCGATTTGAAAAAGGCGATTGGAGAAGAATGATGCGAGTATTCGTTGGAATTTTGAGTTTAGCTGCGCTTTCCGTTCTCTCGGGGTGCGGAACCAGAAAGCAGGCGGGTCCAGAGCCGGCTCCGGTTCAGGCGGAGACCGTAGCTCTGCAGCAAGTCCAGCCAAATTGGAGCTACTCCGGCGAGATTCGCCCGGATACGGAAGTCCAGCTGGCCTTCAAGGAACCCGGCTACATCGCCGGTCTTTACCGAGTAAAGGGGACCGATGGACGAATGCGCGATGTGCAGGTTGGCGACGAAATACCTGCCGGGGCCATGCTGGCGCACCTGCGCGGTTCCGATTACGAAGCCTCTCTCAACGCAGCAGTGGGCCAGCAGCACGCGATGCAAGGCGCGCTTGAGGCTTCGCAGGCGGAGCTCGATCGGGCAAAGGCCAACCAGGTCAAGGTGAACCTGGACTTTGATCGCGCGCAGGCGCTGTATGCCGCGAAGGCAATGACTCGACCGGATTACGACGAAGCGGTGGAGCAGCACACAGCGGCGACGGCCAGTGTGGAAGCCGCCGTGCGTCAGATCGAAGCGCGCCGGGGCCAGTCGGATGCTGCGCTAGGGCAGGCTGCCTCCGCGCGGATCAACCTTGGTGATACGAATCTGACTGCTCCTATGCCCGGAGTGATTGTCCAAAAGAATGTGGAACTAGGCAGCCTCGTGGCTGCCGGGACAACTGCATTCACCCTCGACGACACCCGTGTTGTAAAGGTGAACTTCGGAGTGCCTGACAGCATGCTTGCGCACCTCAAATTGGGATCTTCTCTACCTGTACAACTTCAGGCATTGCAGGGCCGGACGCTCACAGGCCGGATCACGGAAATCGCCGCTTCTGCCAATCGTGAATCACGAGTCTTCAACATCGAGGTTAGCTTGCCGAACCGGGACCGCTCACTCAAGGTGGGCATGATCGCCAGTATTCGCATTGAGCGCGGCGATGCGCAGACCGTGCCCGTTGTTCCAATGACTGCCTTGATGACTGCGGAATCGGGCTCGACGAACTATTCGGTTTTCACCGTGAAAGAGCGCGATGGGAAGCAGTTTGCGGAATTACAGAGCGTGAGGATTGGCCAGACCTTCGGCAAGTCGGTCGTCATCGACGAAGGCCTTTCGCCGGGCGAACGAATCATCGTTAACCGCACCAACCAGCTCAGCAATGGAAGCCCGATCCGGGTTGTCAACTAGGAGACCAACCATGGCACACGAACACAACGAGCAGACCACGGGCAAGAAACAAAATCTGGCCCGCTTCTTTATCGAGCAGCGGCACGTGGCCTGGGTCTCTCTCGCGGTTGCTTTGCTCTGGGGAATCTACGGACTTCTCAAAATGCCGCAGCGCAAAGATCCGGATATTCCTGTGCGCCAGGCTATGGTGATCGTGCCCTGGCAGGGCACATCGGCCGAGCAGGTAGAGCAGCTGGTAACCAGAAAGGTCGAGCAGGCCCTTGCTTCGAACCAGTGGGTGACGGAGATCAAGAGCGCCTCCAGGACCGGCTCGGCGATGGTCCAGTTCGAGCTGGCAGAAAAAGGCAAGTACGACCGGGACAAGGAACTCGACGACATCAAGATCAGGCTGGACTCGATTCATGACCTGCCGCAGGGCGCCGGCCCGATTCTGTACATCAAGGACTTCGGGGATACATCTGCATTGATGCTCACAGTAGCCAGTCCGCCGGCCGATCCAGCCCAGGTTGCCTGGGTGGGCAAGCAGGTTGAGGCACAGATCCGGCAGGTTCGGAATGGTCTGACTTCGCACACTCAGCCCCGGCGTTCGATCGTCATCGTTTTTCCGAAATCCGTCGACAGCGCCGAAGTGGAACGTAAGCTGTCCTGGGTGGCCCGGGACATGGCAGATCAGCATCTCTGTTCGGATGTGCGAGCGTTTTCCGGAGCGGGTTTCACGGGAGTGGACCTGGCGACGAACCTCAGCACAACCGACCTGTACCCTGCCTTGAAGAAGTTTGCAAATCAGAAGCTGCAGACTGACGAGTTCCATCCAGACGCATGGCAACCCGCAATCATTGACGACCCTGCCAGCACCAGTGCAGCGCTACAGGCGATGGCCGGCGACAAGTACACCTATCGCGATCTGGACGACTTCACCGACACCATTCAGCGAAGTCTCAAAACGCTGCCGATCGTGTCGAAAGTGGAGCGCTCCGGCGTACTGAACGAGAACGTGTTTCTGAATTTCTCGCAGGAGCGCCTTGCGCAATACAAGCTCACGCCGACCGACCTTCCCAAGCTCCTCGCAGCTCGGAATCTGCCGGATAGCGGGCAAACGCTCAACGCCCACGGACGCACCGTCAGCGTCAGCACGACAGGCGAGTTCAAGAGCGTCGACGATCTGCGGAACATGATGATCGGAACGTCGCCGAACGGAACGCCGCTCTACTTACGGGACCTGGTGGATATTGATAGAGGATACGAAAGTCCCGCTTCGTTCCTGAACCGGTACACGCGCCGCGACGAAAACGATAAGTGGATTACAACGCGCGCGATTACGCTCTCAGTGCAGATGAAGAAGGGCGAACAGATCAGCTCTTTCGGCAAACAGGTGGACGCAAATCTCGCGAGCGTCAGGAAGACATTGCCGACTGATCTGATTTTGGCCAGAACATCAGACCAACCGCTGCAGGTACACGACAGCATTGAGCTTTTCAGCCACAGCTTGATCGAGGCGCTAGTGCTGGTGGTGGTTGTGGCTCTGATTGGCTTCTGGAGCTGGCGCACATCCATGTTGATCGCGGCATCGATACCGATCACGCTGGCGATCACGTTCGGGGTCATCAACACCCTCGGGATCGATCTGCAGCAGGTCTCGATCGCTTCGCTGATCATTGCCCTCGGATTGCTGGTAGACGTGCCGGTCGTCTCGGGCGATGCAATTGTGCGTGAACTGGGCGAGGGCCAGCCGAGGTCCACCGCCGCGTGGCTTGGACCCACAAAACTGTTCAAGACGATGGCGTTTGCAACCGTGACGAATATCGTCTCGTATCTGCCCTTCCTGATGCTGCCCGGAGATACAGGCAAATTCCTGTACAGCCTGCCGGTTGTCATTAGTTGTTCGCTGCTGTCTGCCTTGTTGGTCTCAATGACCTTTGTGCCGCTGATCAGTTCGTTTCTCCTCCAAAGCAAAATCGAGACTCCTATTGAGGAAAGGCGGCAGCGTGGGTTTACGGGCTGGTATTTCCGAACGGCTAAGAAAGCCATTCAACACAGGAAGCTTTGCCTCGCAGCATCGCTCGTTCTGCTGATAGTCGGCGGCGTCGTGTTCTCCACGCTAAAGCCGCAGTTCTTTCCCAAAGACCTTCAATACTTTTCTTACATCGATGTGTGGCTGCCTGAAGACTCTCCGACGAGCGCAACCAGCGCAGTCGCTCAGCAGGTGGAATCTATCACCCGCCGCGTAGCGGAAGAGTATGGCAAGAGTCACCCCGAGCACGGACACCCGAAGGATGTCTTGCAATCGATGACGATGTTTGTGGGCGGCGGTGGTCCCCGCTTTTGGAGCAGCGCCACGCCCGAGGACAGGCAGACCAACTACGCTCAGGTGATTCTGCGAACGAAAGACAATCACGACACGACACCTCTTCTCGCTCTTTTGCAGCCAGAATTGGACAGCCAAATTCCCGGAGCAATCATTGATACGCGGAGCCTCGAAACAGGCAAGCCGGTTGGGATACCGATCCAAGTAAGAATTTCCGGCGAAGATCTGCCGCGCCTCAGAGCAGAAGCCGAGAAACTGAAGCAGATCTTTCGCGACATCCCGATTGCAGCCAGGGTTCGAGACGACTGGGGCGAGCCGAGCGCGAGAGAAGTCGTGCATGTCGATGTTGACCGGGCAAACCTGGCGCACGTCACAAATGCAGATGTTTCCGACTCAATCGACGCGGCACTTCACGGTGTTACGGCGGGAGTCTTGAGAGACGGCGACAAGCAGATTTCGATTGTCGGGCGCATGCGAATGGAGGAGCGGGCCCAGCTCTCCGATCTGCACAGTCTGTATGTCTTCTCCCGGAAGGGCACGCCTCCGGTGCCTGTCGATCAGGTGACGACGATTTCCCTGGAACCGGTAACATCGAAAACGAAACGTTTCGATCAATACCGGACCATCACCGTGCAGTGCTGGCCTGCTGAGGGGCATCTGCCTTCGGAAGTCATCTCTGCGGCGATGCCAAAACTGAATGAGTTCCAGAAACAGGTCCCGGCCGGGTTTATCTTCCGCTTTGCTGGCGAGCAAAAAGAGCAGGTGAGCGGCTTCGGTGACCTTACAACAGTACTGGTGATTTGCGTGTGCGGCATTTATCTGGCTCTGCTTGCGCAGTTCAAGCATGCATTCAAGCCGCTGATCGTCTTTGCGGCCATTCCTTATGGCATTGTCGGTGCCGTCGTTGCACTGGCCATCATGGGCCAGCCATTCGGATTCATGGCGTTCCTTGGGATCATCAGTCTCATTGGTGTCATTGTGAGCCACATCATCGTGCTGTTTGAATTTATCGAGGAACGAAGAGAAGCGGGCGAGGAATTGGAGCTGGCGCTGATCGATGCGGGCATCCTTCGTTTGCGGCCCGTCATGATCACAGTCGCCGCCACCGTGATTGCGCTGTTTCCATTGGCTGCGCACGGTGGCCCGCTGTGGGAGCCGCTTTGCTATGCGCAGATCGGCGGCCTGACGATCGCCACTTTCGTGACGCTTGGGCTGGTTCCGGTCCTCTACTCCTTCGTCGTGCTGGATCTGAAATTGATCCGTTGGGAACAAGCGGAGCACACGGGCTCGGCCGCTTCAGAGAAATCGGCAGAGATGCCTGCAATATCGGAGGTGCTTGCGTGATTGCTATGAACATTGGACACGTTATCCAATACACAACATTATTCTCACTTCTGATGGGAGGTCTCGGCGTGATTGTCGCGGTCTTAAACCACCGCGAACAGGTGAAGACGCAGATCTTCTTGGCAATGTCTGCCCAGTATGACGAACTGTTGAAGAACTCTTCGGCGGAATTCTGGCTGAGTGTGCCACCTGGCACGGAGCTCCCTGAGAGGACGGACAATTTAACCATCTCGATGTTACGATTCTGCACCCTGGTCTCATTGACCTATCTTCTATTTCGCGAACATCGCATACCAAAAAGGATGTGGGAGTTGATGCTCCGTTCCGCTGAGCGGAGGTTCCGGAGTCCCCTATTTGTGCGTGAATGGGAGTATTTGACAACTGAATTTGAGTCGTTTCCGGAGTTCGTGTCCCTCGTTGTCTCAGTGCATCGTATGCCGACCCAAATTGAACCCTCCGGCGCCTAGGTAACTCACGATTACAAGGTTAGCTCGATATCTCAGTATCCAATGACTGGATACTGCCGGACCCCTATTGTCTGCCTGGGAATTTCAGCGTTGATCAATGGAGAATTGCCCGCCCAAGCAGTGGCGCTATTAAACAGAACGTTATTAAACAGAAGGAGATGCGATGAAAATCGCGAAACAGCTGATATTGCCATTAGCTTCGTTGTTCATGCTCTCTTCCGCCCGGGGGCAGGACATTCACTACAACTATGACCGGGGCGCTAACTTTCAATCCTATCGTACCTATCAATGGGTCGACCTCCAGAGGGGTCAGGGCGCTCCGTCAAAGGCCGACGTCCCGGCCGGTTTGCCAAATCTGCCGGGCCCACCACCTATGAGCGGTACCAATGTCCCAGATGATCCGTTGCTCGATCAGGACATTCAACGGGCAGTCGATGCACAGCTCACAGAGAAAGGTCTAACCAAGGTTGACAAGGGTGGGGACCTTCTGGTGGCCTACCAGGCCCATATCCGTGAGGAGAAGAGCATAAACCTGTGGGGCTCGGGAATCAATGGCTGGTGGGGCGGAGGTCCATTGGGGGGCGGCTTGAGCTCGGTTCAGGGCCAGACTTCTACCATTCCCATTGGGACGCTGGTGGTGGGCTTGTATGACCCCGCAAGAAAGCAGTTGATCTGGCGCGGAGATGCCAGCAAGACCGTCGACCTCAAGAAAGATCCGAATAAAAACTACAACAACCTGCAAAAAGCGATGGTCAAGCTTTTCAAGAACTATCCGCCTCAGCCCGGCAAATAGCGGCGAGGGGCGAAAGCACAACTTCGCGTACGCCACATGGACCCTTCCGCCGACACAGCCGGCGGGTCCCACTCAACGAGGAGGAGCAATGGACTCACTTTTTTGGGATATCTATCGAGATATTCGATCCCTCATTCAAAAGCCAGACGAGGCAGTCTACATTCTTTACACATCTATTGGAGCGATTACTGTTCGTAAATTCGTCTACCGAGCCGAAGCAGGTTACGTCTTTTTGCAGGGTATCGACGAGAACGGGAGGGATCGTCTCGTAGGTTTTTCGGAACAACTGCTTTCCACATTTGCATTTGAGGTCCGGACCAAGTCAGCCGACAAGAGCAGCCAGATCAGATTCAATCAGAATCTAGCTGAGAATCTCTCTTAAACCCAGAGCTGGAGCCTGAGAACTCACCGTCAGGCGAGAACGCGATTGCTTTTGGCTGTACCCGTGATGTGCACAGAAACAAGGAACACCAGTTGCCATGCTGACATCCTCGGAGTTGAAGAAGATACCAATCTTTTCGCGCGATGGGCACGGCGATCCCTCGTTCAGGCGAAGGACCGGGCTAGGGACGAATGCCGTTGTATGCAGTCGTCCGGACATCGATGCCGCTCCCGGGCGCACCCCTGCTGATCCATTGGTAAGAGCCAACCAATTGGCAATGTCTTCGGACGGATAAGCAGAGAGCAGACGGATCGGGCGTGTGGATTCAATCGATTACGCATGTTCCGATTCAGCTAAGCTTTGGCAGCGCACATGCAGTAATCGGGGAAGAGAGACCACCCACAAATTCTGTTCGGGCCGGATCATAGCTCAACCCAGCATGCACGCCGGCCGGGTCTTTCGCGATCAATGCCGGGCAGCCCTGGAAATGTGAAGCACGCGGGCACACATCTATTGGCGTCACGGTTTAGAAGCGAAGTGAGCAAACGCAACACGGTGGAGAAACTTGATGAAGGAGACCGTCTCAATGCAAGGCCGGATCACCATAGACAGCGCAGACCAGATGAGGCGCAGGCTGGCGAATGCTTTGGGCACACATCCGGCGCTGGTGGCGGTCGATCTTTCTGAGGTCCCCTACATGGACACCTCCGGGCTCGCAACACTTTTGGAGGCGATGCGGACGGCGCATCAGCAGGGCACCCAGCTCGTCCTCAGCGGCATTCAGCAGCAACCGGGCTACCTCCTGAAAGTGACTGAACTCGATCACGTGTTCGAGATTGACGAGGGCCCAAACCCGTGAACGTCCTTGAGGTTATTGGCAGGGGTGTAATCCAACAACTTGGGTATGTTGGCGGATTGACGACTCAATTCTGGTCGGGAATCACCGCTGTACCACGCGTCCTGCCGCTGGTCGGCAGGCGCGGCCGCTGGCCGGCTGCAATCAGGCAGATGCGCGCCATAGGTGTCGACGCACTGCCCATGGTCGCGGTTGTCTCGGCCTGTGGTGGATTCATCCTTGCCATCCAGAGCGCTTCAGAATTGAGCCAGTTCGGAGCCATGCAGCTGGTGATTGACATCGTGGTGATGGCATTTACACGAGAGCTCGGTCCGCTGTTGACGGCCATCGTCGTCAGTGGCCGCTCAGGTTCCGCGTTTTCAGCGGAAATTGGAACGATGGTGGTAACCGAGGAGATCGACGCGCTGCGCACCATGGCCATCGATCCCATCGAGTTGGTGCTGACCCCCAAATATATTGCGTCGATGGTTGTGGTTCCGTGCCTGACGATCATGAGCAGCGTTTTTGCCATTCTGGCCGGGGCCGGCTTCATGTATCTCAGCAGCAACATGACCCTGCCGATCTTTCTGCGATACGCCGCAGAGTCGGTCGTGCTCCGCGACGTTGTCATGGGGCTAGTGAAGAGCGTGGTATTTGCAACCATCATTGCGCAAGTCGGTTGCATGGAAGGTTTCAGAGTGAGCGGCGGCCCCGAAGGAGTAGGGAAGTCAGCAACATCAGCCGTGGTGAAATCGACGTTTCTGGTGATCTTCGCAGATCTGTTCATCACCACCATGTTTTATTTGCTGGGGTCGAAGTAGCACCATGGCGGATCCCATCATCTCCGTGCGTGATCTGATCGTTTCTTACGGCGGCCGGCGCGTACTGGACGGCGTGAATCTCGACATTCAGCAGGGCGAGGTGCTGGCTCTCCTTGGAGGAAGCGGCTCAGGCAAAAGCACCATGCTGCGGCACATCATTGGTCTCGAGCGGCCGGACTCAGGCAGTATTTACGTCCAGGGCGTGGATATTAACAACTGTTCCACGCGGGAACTCAAGGCTCTCCGGCGAGACATGGGAGTAAGTTTTCAGGGATCAGCGCTCTTCAGCTCAATGACCGTCAAGGAGAACGTCGAACTGCCGTTGCGTGAACTAACCTCATTGGCCGACCCGGTCATCGAGATCATGACGTACATAAAGCTCGCCTCGGTGGGACTGGGCGATGCGGGGAAACTCTTTCCGCAGGAACTGTCCGGCGGGATGAAAAAACGTGCAGCGGTAGCCCGGGCTACCGCACTTGATCCGGAGATCCTCATCTTTGACGAGCCGTCCGCGGGGCTTGATCCGATCGTTGCTGCGGAACTCGATGAGCTGATCCTGTTCCTGAAGCGCGCATTCCATATGACCGTTCTGATCGTTACACACGAAATGGCCAGTGCATTTCGTATCGCGGACCGGGTGGCCATGTTATACAAGGGCTCTCTCATCGCAGTCGAAGACAAAGAATCTTTCCGCGCAAGCAACGACCCGCGGATTCGTCAATTCCTCGATCGCATCCCCGAACGCATCGCCGGGAGCGAGTCCGTGCAGCGCCGTATAAGGGAACTCGCCGGCGTAACAGGAGCAACAGAATGAAGAGTACTGAAGCGAAGGTCGGCGCATTCGTCGTGATGTGTGTGGTTCTCCTGACGGCGACCGTCTACTACGTGAGTAACGCGCGATTCAATGGCGCCCAGGTTCCGTACAGGACCTACTTGCGGAATGCGCAAGGTATGCAGCCCGGCTCCTCCGTCCTGTTTGGTGGAATCACTGTCGGCAAGGTCACCTCTGTGCGGCCCGACAAGGCTGACCCGACGCGGATTGAAATTCTGTTCGATGTGCAGCAGGGTACGCCATTGAACGCGAAGTCGATGGCGGCGATTGGAACCGTAAGCCTCATGAGCAGCCCGGCGCTGGCTATCAGCACGGGTGCAAATGGCGCGCCACGTTTAAAGGCCTGGGCCATCATTCCCTCTCAGGAGACCATAACTCTTGATGAGATGCAGCGTAAGATAGGCACGCTTGCCGACTCCGCACAGGCGACGTTGGCGACAGTGAATAAGGATCTGAACGATCTGACCGGCGATGGCCGACAACTCTTGGCTAATCTCAACGATGCCACCGGCACTACAAACCGGAAACATCTGGCTGGCATTCTGGCGCACAGTGACGCCATGGTCGCGCAGTTGTCTCCGCGGATCGACCAGATCAGCGAACGTGTCCTGAAGCTCACTACTGATGCCGACGTCGTGGTGGGAAAGATGGGCCCGACCGTCGACAACGCAAACGAAACTATCACCACGCTCCGCGGGCCGGTTCAGGCCGATCTCGCCCAACTCGAGAAGGCAATTCAGGAAACACGTGGACTGATCAGCAGCCTAGACGTTCTCGTTCGGACAAACAGCCAAAACGCTACTTACACGATCGAGAACCTTCGCATGGCGACCGACAACCTTAATGACCTCACCCAGTCGGTGAAGGAGCGGCCATGGAGCCTGGTGCGAATCAAACAGCCGAAAGATAGAGAGGTTCCTAAATAAGGTGAAACAGATGCCAATAAAGAAACTTGTTGCAGCGACCACTTGCACGCTGATGCTGCTGATATCCGGCTGCGTGGGCAAAGTCCGTTATCCCAC
>Ga0310811_10014912_pt1 | contig 10145 bp, 11 predicted proteins | sample YCmetagenome_FD_207642 | JGI IMG/M metagenome (GOLD analysis project Ga0310811, IMG submission 207642) | Soil microbial communities from experimental microcosm in Duke University, North Carolina, United States - YC | ecosystem: Engineered > Artificial ecosystem > Soil microcosm > Unclassified ...
CGACAAAACGCCCGATAAACGATGACCATCATGAAAACAATCAAGCCTGCGATCCTTGCCTTCACGCTGGCCTTGGCCGGCTGCGGCACGCCGGAACAGACGGTGCACCTGAGCGAAACCACCGGCGATGCGACTTCGACCGCCGATTCGGTTGGGGAGTACAAGCTGGCGCTGGCCAACCGCATCGCGCAGGTCAGTTCGATCAAGGTCTTCATCGGCCGCCCGCAACCGCTGCTGCGTTCCGTGGTCGTGGTGCGTTATGAAGTCGACGCGCAGGGCAAGCTGCTGCGCAGCGAAATCCTGCGCTCCAACCATGACCGCGTGACCGAAAACACCGCCTTGTCGACCTTGCGCGCGGCGGCGCCGTTTCCAAAACCGGCGCCTGCGCTGCTGCGCAAAGGCCGCGTCGACCTGGTCGAAACCTGGCTGTTCAACAACGATGGCCGCTTCCAGTTGCGCACCATCGCCGAACCGCAGATGAACGAATGATGCGGGCTTCCACAATCAAGATGAAAAGGTCGCGATGAGCACAAGCTGGATCATCAACTCGGCGATGAGCGCCTTGCTGCTGTTGCCGTTCAGCCTGGTGCTGCTGTGCGCGTTCGGCCTCTGGTTGCGCGGCCGCTGGCCGCGCTTCGGCACCGGTCTTTCATTGCTGGCGCTGCTGGTTCTGACGGTTCTCAGCACGCAACCGGGCGCCATGCTGCTGGTGGCGCCGCTGGAGAAACTGAATCCGCCGCTGTCGCCGGCGAATGCCGCGAGCGCGCAGGCGATCGTGGTGCTGGGCGCCGGCCGCATCACCAACGCGCCCGAATACGACGGTCGCGATGTGCCGAGTGCGATCGCCTTGCAGCGCCTGCGCTACGCGGCCAAGCTGCATCGCGATACCGGCCTGCCTATCCTGCTCAGCGGCGGCATGCCGGACGGTTCGCCGGTATCGGAAGCCGCCATCATGGAACGTGTGCTGCGCGAGGATTTTGTCGTGCCGACGCGCTGGCTGGACGAGCGCTCGAACAATACCGCGGAAAATGCGCGCGATGCCGCGGCCATGTTGCGGCAGGCCGGCGTGCAGCGCATCCTGCTGGTGACCGACGCGATGCACATGCAGCGCGCGCGACTCGCGTTCCAGCGCACCGGCCTCACGGTGATCGCCGCGCCGACCGTATTCAGCAGCGCCGAGCGCGTGACGATCGCCGACTGGTTTCCGCGCAGCCGCTGGCTGCAACGCAGCGATTACGCGAGCCACGAATGGCTCGGCCTGGCCTGGTACTGGCTGCAGCATCGCCGTGCTGCGCCTTGATTCATGCCGAATGCCGCAGGCTGCGACTTTCGGCGCCACCATTTTTTGGAAAAGAGCATGACCCAGATCGATAGCAAACGTCCTCCCAAACTGTATTACTTCGCTTCGCACGCAGCGCTGGAGCGCTCGATGGCGCTTGGCGAATTCCGCCTGGCGCCGCCGGCGTCCGAGCACGCGGCCGATGCCGACAGCAATCCCTTCCTCACGCTCAGCCTGACCACCGACTGGAACGGCACGCTGTTCGATCACGCGCCCGATATCGATTCCTATCTGGTGATTCACGATGCCGAGGAATTCGGCGAGCGCGTGCATAGAGCGGCGCAGCGCGCGCTGCCGAACTGGGCCGGCATCGACGCCGCGATGTCTTACGGCGCGCCGAGCCCGCTCGGCAAGGCCTTTTCCACGGCCAAGCATCGCGCCGCCGAAAGCGAATGGCGCTTTGCCTGGCGGCCGATGCAGGGCAATGCTTCGCTGCATCCGGTCGTGATTCGCATCGGCAGCCTGCAGGGCATCGCCGAACTGCACACCAGAAACGACTAGCCGCAAGCGGAGCGCCCATGCGTACTCTGAGCTTCGACGTCGCCGTGATCGGCGCCGGCAGCGCCGGCCTGACGGCGTATCGCGCCGCCAGCGCGCATGGCAAGCGCGTGCTGCTGATTGAAAGCGGCGCCTACGGCACGACTTGCGCGCGCGTCGGCTGCATGCCGAGCAAGCTGCTGATTGCGGCGGCCGACGCCGCGCATGCGATCGCCACCGCACCGAACTTCGGCGTATTCGCCGGCGCGCCGAATATCGACGGCCGCGCGGTGATGGAGCGGGTCAGGGCGGAGCGCGACCGCTTCGTCGGCTTTGTGGTGGACGGCGTCGGGCGCATCGTTCCGGCGCACCGGCTGAACGGCCATGCAAAATTTCTGGCGCCGGATCGGCTGCAGGTCGGCGACGACACGCAGGTCACGGCGCAACGCATCGTCATCGCAAGCGGCTCGCGGCCGACGATTCCGGACAATCTGCGCGCGCTCGGCGATCGCCTGATCGTCAACGACGACGTATTCAACTGGGACAACCTGCCCGATTCGGTGGCGGTGGTCGGCACCGGCGTCATCGGTCTCGAACTCGGCCAGGCGCTGGCGCGGCTCGGCGTGCGCGTCGCGATCTTCGGTCGCAGCGGCTCGCTGGCGCAATTGCACGATGCCGATGTCTTGCGCGTGGCGCACGATTGCCTGCGCGCGGAACTGGATCTGCGCTTGCACACCACCATCGTGTCGGCGCAGCGCAGCAACGAGCAGGTGACGCTGCGCACGCGCGAGGCCGACGGCCGCGAACGCAGCGAAACCTACCAGTTCGTGCTGGCGGCGACCGGCCGCACGCCGAACGTCGCCGGACTCGGGCTGGAACACAGCGGCCTGCGCCTGAACCAGCGCGGCGTGCCGATCCACGATCCGCATACGATGCAGTGCGGCGACAGCGCCATCTTCATCGCCGGCGATGTCGGCGAGGATCGTCCCGTGCTGCATGAAGCGGTGGACGAAGGCCGCATCGCCGGCGACAACGCGGCGCGCTATCCGCTGGTGGTGGACGGCGTGCGCCGCGCCGCGATCAGCGTCGCCTTCACCGATCCGCAGATTGCGGTGATCGGTCAGAGCAGTCGCACGCTGACCGAGCAGCGTTACGCATCCGGCGAAGTGGCGTTCGCAGATCAGGGGCGTAGTCGTGTGATGCTGCAAAACTGCGGCTTGCTGAAAGTCTATGGCGAACACGGCACGCATCGCTTTCTCGGCGCCGAGATGATCGGGCCGCGCGCCGAACATCTCGCCCATTTGCTGGCGTGGGCGTGCCAGAACCGGATGACGGTGGAACAGATGCTGGAGATGCCCTTCTATCATCCGGTGGTCGAGGAGGGTTTGCGCACGGCCTTGCGCGACCTGAAGGAAAAACTGGTGCAGCATGTCGAAGCGATCGAACACTGCGCCGACTGCACGCCGGGACGCTGAGCGCGACGATTAGTTTCGCGCCAATGTGCGGTACCGCTTGTTGCACAAAATGTGAATGTGATACAAGCTTATCAGTATGGCGCGGCATCGAAGCACGCTTGCAGCCAGACAAGCATTCAATCATCGGCATCCACCTCGGTGGCGATGGATTTGGTTTTATTTGAAAAGAAAAGGGGCGCCCCATGAAAGCAACGACCTTGAAAACGACACGTACCGATATCCGCACCCTGGTGAAGGACGCGCAGGAACTGTTCCGCGAAGCGACCACGGTTACCGGCGAAAAAGCCGATGATTTGCGCAACCGCGGCCTGCAGTTGCTCGATTCGGCAATGGTCAAGGCACAGGAGGTGCAGACCGTTGCGCTCGAGACCGGCAAGGAGCTGGCCGGAAAAACCGACGAGTACGTGCACGAAAATCCGTGGCGCGCGGTGGCGATTTCGGCCGGCGTCGGCCTGCTGTTCGGCCTGTTGATCTCCCGCAAGTAAGCGCGGTGGCCGACATGGAACCGCACGATGCGCGCCAAGGCCTGATCGGGGATATCGGCGATCTGGTCAGAAACCTGTACGGCCTGCTGTCCAGCCGCATCGAGCTGGCTGCCGTCGAGTTGACGGAAATCCGTAACAACGCATTGAAAATGGTTGCGCTGTTTGCGCTGGCCGTCGTCTTCGCCTTCTTCGCGATCGGTTGCTGGCTGGCGTTGCTGGTGTATCTCAGCTGGGATGCGCTGGGCTGGAAGATCCTGCTGATCGTCGCGGCCGCATGCACCGCCATCGTGCTTGCGATTGTTGCCTATGTCATGTCGATGATCTGCAAGGGCGGCTTGTCGATGCCGGCGACGATGCAGGAGCTGCGTAACGACCAGGACGCGCTGTTGTAATGGGAGAAGACATGAGTACAGAACCCCGATCGGCGCATGAAAATCTGGCGCAGCGCAAGGAAAGGCTGATGTTGCAATGCCGCGCCTATCGCGCCGCCGTGCATCATTCGCGCGCGGAAGTGCGCTCGCATCTCGGCATGCAGGCGATTGGCAAGGCGGCGCTGGGCCTGGTCGGACTGCGCGCCGGCTCGGCCGCGCTGTCGAATTTTTCCGGCGTCCTCGATCTGAAAAACGGCGTGTCGTTCAGCAAGCTGCTGCCGGTGCTGGCTGGCGGCTATTCGCTGCTGCGCCGGCGTTCGTTTTTGAAGCCGCTATTGCGCGGCGCGCTGATCGTGGGCGGCGCCGGTGCGGCCGCGTATTTTTATGCGCACAGGAAGTCGTCAAAAAGCCGGCACGATCATGCGGCGCATCACGAGCATCTATGATCGAGCGGGTGATCTGCTTGATGCAGAACCAATAAAAAAGCCGGCTTGAAGCCGGCTTTTTCATGTGCGTGCGTCTTGCTTATTTCTTGCGCGTCCTTGCCTGTTTCTTACTTTGCCGGCGCGGCCGCTGCCGTGCCGCTGGCGGCTGCAGGCGCTGCTGCTGCGGTTGCCGCTGCTGGTGCAGCCGGTGCCGGGGTAGCCGGTTCGGCAAACTTGGCGCCGGCGCTGTTGGCCATCAACACCACTGCGCGTTCGACCTCGACATCGTCCAGATCGGGATTGCCGCCTTTGGGCGGCATTGCGCGCAAGCCGTGCAGCGCGTGCTGCACCAGCGTGTCGTAACCCTCGGCGATACGCGCCTTCCAGGCGGCGGCGTCGCCGAACTTCGGCGCACCGGCCGCGCCGCTTGCGTGGCAGGCGGCGCAGGTCGATTTATAGACTTCGTCGCCGGTCTTGTAGACCTTGGGCGCGTTCACGTCTTTCAGTGTGAAGCCGACGTCGGCCACCGGTTGGATGCGCTGCTCGATCGCCTCCGGCGAATTGTTGGAACCGGCGCCTTCGTGACGTTCGTTGGTCACGTATTCAACCAGCAGCACGATACAGATGATAGGAACGAGAAAGCCTGCAATGATGGCCAGGATGAGTTGCTTTGGTGTTTTGATCGCGGATTGCTCGTGATGTACGTCGCTCATTATTCCCTCGATGCGGATTTATAAACTCGCCGGACTGCGCATGCGTCTCCGTGCATGCGCGGGGGCCTGCTCATTGCCAGACCTCGCCAAATTCGCTGATTATAGACACAATACAATCGATATGGTCAAACGCGAACCGCGTCACGTGGACGTCAACCCGGAAAAACGGTATCCTGCAGACCTTCCTGTTCTCCCTCTCGTGCGGCTGTAGCTCAGTGGATAGAGTATTGGCCTCCGAAGCCAAGGGTCGCTGGTTCGATTCCAGCCAGCCGCACCATCAGAACGGGACGGCAAACTCCGCAGTCATGGCATACCATATCCTTTCTTGAGGAGTGCGCGTGTTCAAACTGCCCTCTCTGTTCAATAAAGAACGCTCGCTGACGATCGGAACCCTGGTCTTCATCGCGCTGATCGGCGTTTCGCTGGCGGGCCTGGCGGCCTGGGGTAGCTGGCAGGAATACCGGAAGCAGTTCCGCGACGCCGAAATCACCACATCGAACATGGCGCGCGCGCTGGCGCAGCACGCGGAAGACGCGCTGGTCAGCGTCGACAACATCGTCGCCGGCCTCGTCAACACCGTGGAGCTGCAGAACCGGCATCACCTGCCGAACGCCGAGCTGCACCAGTTTTTGCTCGAACGTGTGGCGGATTATCCCATGCTGCATGGGCTGTTCGTGATGGATCAGACCGGCCGCGCGGTCGTCAGCTCGCAACCCTGGATGGCCAGGGGCTTGATGTACGACGATCGCGAGTATTTCAAATATCACCGTCACTTCACCAATCGCAGCGCGCATATCGGCCCCGCGGTGTACAGCAAATTGACCGGCGACTGGGTCCTGACCGTTTCGCGCCGCCTCAATCATGAGGACGGCAGCTTTGCCGGCGTGGTGGTTGCCACCATCAAGCTCGACTATTTCAAGTTTTTCTACGACGAATTCGACATCGGCGATGACGGCGTGATCCTGCTTGCCAGCGACAACGGCAAGCTGCTGATGCGGCGGCCGTCGCTGGAGTCGGCGGTCGGCATGGATATATCGGGCGGCACGATTATCAGCGCCTATCGTTCCGAAGGCCCGGTCGGCACCATGATGCTGAAATCGATGGTCGACCACACCGAGCGTCTGTACAGCTACCGTCATTTCGACGATTACCCGCTGCTGGTCGCGGTCGCTTTATCGAAGGAAGAAATTTTCGCCGCATGGCGCACGCAGACCTACCGCCTGATCGCGATCTGCACGATCCTGTTTATCCTTCTCGGCATTTTCGGCTCCTACCTGATCCTGCAGATCCGGATACGGCAGGCAACCGAAAACGAATTGCGCGACGCCAAGCTGACCCTGGAAAGCCTGAACGATGAACTGCAGGCACTGGCATCGGAAGACAGCCTGACCGGCCTGTGCAATCGCCGCAAGTTCGACGCCACCCTCACTCTGGAATTCGTCCGCGCGGTGCGCAATCACAGCTCGCTGGCCTTGATCATGATCGACGTCGACCGCTTCAAGCAGTTCAACGATCAATACGGTCACGTGGCCGGGGACGAGTGCCTGAAAAGGATCGCCGACGTATTGAAAAACATACCGGGACGCGCGAGCGACATGGCGGCGCGTTATGGCGGCGAGGAACTGGCGGTGTTGCTGCCGGAAACGGATGTTGTCGGCGCGCACACGATCGCCGAACGTATCCGCGCCGAGATCGAAGCACTGGCGATTCCGCATGCCGCCAATTTCGGCGGCGTCGTCACGGTCAGCGCCGGCGTATCGGCGTTCCGGCCGACGCTGCACAACGGCAACGCCCGCATGCTGGTGCAGGAAGCGGACGAGGCCTTGTACGATGCGAAGGCGCAGGGGCGCAACTGCGTGCGGATCGCCGAGCCATAGGAAAAACGCCGGCATCGCCGGCGTTTCATTGATGCGTCGATTAAACTGCTGTTGCCCCCGCAATGTTCAGGCCGGCTCCGAAATATCGCACAGCGCCTGGCCGACAACTGCGATGTCTTCGCTTTCGACGGCAAAGTCGCCGAGCGCCACGATGCCGACCAGGCGTTTGTCGGCATTGACGATCGGCAGGCGGCGGATCTGGTGTTCGCTCATCTTGTTTGCGGCCTCTTCCAGCGACGCATTTTCATAAGCCCAGATCACGCCGTTCGACATGACCTCGCGCACCTTCGTGCTGGCAGGCTTGCCATCGGCGATGGCGCGTATCGCAATGTCGCGGTCCGAAATCGTGCCGATCATCCTGTCGTTTTCGCCGACCGGCATCATGCCGAAGCCGCCGTCGCGCATCTGGCGCGCGGCTTCCTGCAGACTGTCATCCGGGCTGACGACGTGCACGTCGCGGCTCATCACTTCCGATAGCGTTTGCATGAAATTCTCCTTTGACAAAAGATCGCAAAACCTGCGTCGAAATCCGGCGGGCGCTGCGGCTGCGAATCAAGTGTCAAAGTGTAGCGATGCGTCCGGCGCGCCGCTGTAGGAATGGCCGGCGACCTTGTGTCAGAAAATCGCAGGACGCGGCGCCGGCGCGAGAGGAAAACGCGCCAGCCGGACAGTGGACGCGCGCCGGGGAAAATAATCGGGCAACTTAATCAGCGGCCTGCCGTCTGAACGGATTTGGGAGTGAGACTATGAGCACGCCGCATCCGATCCCGCCGGAAATTCCGGTCGTTCCCCATCCGCAACCCGACATTGCACCGTATGAGGTGCCGCAACCCGAAATGCCGCCGCCGTCGCGCGATCCGGTCGATCCGCCCGGCACGCCGCGCGATCCGGAAATCATTCCCGATCATTCGCCGCCTGAAATGCCGCCGATACCACCGGAAGTGCCGCCTATGCCGCCCGAACGAATCTGAGGGCAATATCAAGCCACGCTTTTTCTGTTACGGGCAAAGAAAAAGGGATCGGTGTCACCGATCCCTTTTGTCATGTGAGCGCGACGTCGCGCGGCGCGTGACGCCGCTTAGGCCGCCACGCGCGCGGCGATATGCGTGAGCGCTTCTTCCACCTGATCGACCAGGATCAGGCACAGGTCGCCCGATTGCAGGCTGTCGAGCGCGGTGTCGATCGCCAGGAATTCGCCGTGGATTTCCTTGATCGAGCGGGTCCGCTTGGCGCCGTCCAGGCCGGCGCGCAACAGCGCCAGCACTTCGCCGTCGGCGCGGCCGCGCTGGCACTGGTCTTCGTACAGGATCACGTCGTCGAAGGCGCCGCCGAGAATTTCGGTCTGGCGGCGGATGTCTTCATCGCGGCGGTCGCCGGCGCCGCTGATGACCACCATGCGGCGTTGCGAAGCCATCGCTTCCACCGCGCTGGTCAGCGCCTGGATCGCGTCCGGATTGTGGCCATAGTCGGCGATCACGGTGGCACCGCGATGCTTGAAGACATTGAAGCGGCCGGGCGTGGTGCTGGCGTCGTTCTCGAAGCTCTGCAGCGCCTCGTGCACGACCTTCCACTCGAGGCCGAGCGCCCATGCGGCGCCGATGGCCGCCATCGCGTTCTCGACCTGGAAGCCGATCGCGCCCTCATGCGTGATCGGAATGCCGGATAAGGGAATGCGATGTTCGAACTTGCCTTCGCAGGCGACGATATCCTTGCCGTCGAGGAAAATCACGCGCTTGCCTTGCGCGCGGTGCGTGGCCAGCACGGTCTGGTTGCAATCCTTGGCGAAGAACACGATGCCGGCGCCGGAGCAACTGGCCGCCATGTTGGCGACCATCGGATCGGCCGCGTTCAGCACCGCCATGCCGGTCGGCGCGACGTTTTGCACGATGACGCGCTTGACTACCGCCAGGTCTTCCACGGTGGAAATGTAATTGAGTCCGAGGTGATCGCCGACGCCGATGTTGGTGACGACCGCGACATTGCAGCGATCGAAACCGATGCCTTCGCGCAGGATGCCGCCGCGCGCGGTCTCGAACACCGCGGCGTCGACATCCGGATGCTGCAGCACGTTGCGCGCGCTGCGCGGGCCGCTGCAGTCGCCGGTATCGATGCGTTCATTCTGGATATACACGCCGTCGGTGGTGGTCATGCCGACGCGATATTTGTTCGTTGCCAGCATGTGCGCGATCAGGCGCACGGTGGTGGTCTTGCCGTTGGTGCCGGCCACCGCAACCAACGGAATGCGGCCGTCGTCGCCTTCGGCGAACATCGAGTTGATGATCGCTTCGCCAACCGGACGGCCCTTGCCGAACGAAGGTTTGATATGCATGCGCAGACCCGGCGCGGCATTGACCTCGACCACGCCGCCGCCTTGTTCTTCCAGCGTCTGGATCACGTTTTCGCACACCAGGTCGACGCCGCAGATGTCGAGGCCGACCATCTGCGCCGCTTCGACCACGCGCGCCGCCAGTTGCGGATGCACGTCGTCGGTGACGTCGGTGGCGGTGCCGCCGGTCGACAGGTTGGCATTGTCGCGCAGCAGCACCGGCACGCCCTTGGCCGGAATGCTGTCCAGCGTGTAGTTCTTTTTCGCCAGCGTGGCGAGCGTGATGTTGTCGACGCGGATCTTGGTCAGCGGCGTGGCATGGCCGTCGCCGCGCAGCGGATCGAGATTGACCTGCTCGATCAGTTCCTGGATCGTATGCTCGCCGTCGCCGACCACGGCCGGCGGCGAGCGGCGTGCTGCCGCGATCAACTGCTTGCCGACCACCAGCAGGCGATAGTCCTGTCCCGGCAGGAAGCGTTCCACTACGACGTCATCGCAAATCTTGAAGGCGGTGGCGAAGGCGGTTTTGACTTCGTCTTCCGTCTTCATGTTGACGGCCACGCCCTTGCCCTGGTTGCCGTCGCGCGGCTTGATGACGACCGGCGCGCCGATTTCCTGCGCGGCCTTCCATGCATCTTCCGCGGTCGAGACCGAACG
>Ga0310811_10014913_pt1 | contig 10145 bp, 1 predicted proteins | sample YCmetagenome_FD_207642 | JGI IMG/M metagenome (GOLD analysis project Ga0310811, IMG submission 207642) | Soil microbial communities from experimental microcosm in Duke University, North Carolina, United States - YC | ecosystem: Engineered > Artificial ecosystem > Soil microcosm > Unclassified ...
CGCTGCGCAGCATCATGACCTCGCAGGGGATCGCGGCCACCGCGGTGCGCCGCTTCGGCGACCGGGAGCAGCGCCGCCGGTATCTCGGCGAGCTGACGTCCGGGAAGCTCGCCGCGGTCGGCTTCAGCGAGCCGGGCGCGGGCAGTGAGCTCTCTGCGATGACCACCAGGCTCGAGCCGGACGGCGAGGACTTCGTGCTCGAGGGCCGCAAGATGTGGGTCACCGGCTCGAGCTACGCCGACTACCTGATGGTCATCGCCCGGCACGGCGAGCAGGCGGCGGCCGTGATGCTGCCGTCCGACGCGCCCGGCCTGCGCGTCGAGAAGGTGCCGGAGCCGATGGGCTGCCGCGCCGCAGGGCACTGCGACCTGTACTTCGACCGGGTGCGGGTGCCGCGCTCCGCGGTGCTCGGCGGCGGCGGGCAGTCGCTGCCGATGCTGTTCACCACCGCCCTGTCCTACGGCCGGATGTCCATCGCCTGGGGCTGCGTCGGGATCCTGCGCGGGTGCCTGGCCGCGGCCGCCTCGCACGCCAAGCGGCGCGAGCAGGCCGGCAGCGTGCTCGCCGACCACCAGCTGGTGCGCCGGCACCTGGCCGAGCTCTACGCCGACGAGCGCGCGGCCACCGCCGTGTGCGAGCAGGCCAGCCGGGTCTGGGACGCCGCCTCGCCCGACATGGTGGTGGCCGCGGTGCTGGCCAAGCACGTCGCGGCCGGCAACGCCGCGCGCTCGTCCGCCGCCGCGGTCCAGGTGCTCGCCTCCGCCGGGGCCCGCGACGGCCACGTGGTGGCCCGGGCCTACCGGGACGCGAAGATGATGGAGATCATCGAGGGCACCAACGAGATCTGCCAACTGGTCCTGGCCGGGCACGCGCTGTCGATATCGGATTGAAACGACCGTACGTACGAGGAGGACGACTCATGTCCGACAAGCCGACGCTTGTCAAGTGCCTGGTCTGGGACCTGGACAACACGCTGTGGGACGGCACGCTGCTCGAGGACGGCGGCGTCGAGCTGCGCCCGGGGATCAGAGACCTGATCATCGAGCTGGACTCCCGCGGCATCCTGCAGTCGGTGGCCAGCAAGAACGACCACGACCACGCCTGGGCCCGGGTGACCGAGCTGGGCCTGGCCGACTACCTGATCCTGCCGAAGATCGGCTGGGGGCCGAAGTCCGAGTCGGTGGCGAAGATCGCCGAGGAGCTCAACTTCGCGCTCAAGACCATCGCCTTCATCGACGACCAGCCGGCCGAGCGGGCCCAGGTGGAGTTCCGCGCGGCCGAGGTGCGCACCTACGACGCGGTCCAGACCTCGGAACTGGCCTCCCTGCCGGAGTTCAGCCCCGAGGTGGTGACCGTCGACGCGCGGCGCCGGCGCGAGATGTATCAGGCCTCGTTCAAGCGGGAGGCGGAGAAGACCACCTTCGAGGGCGCCGACGAGGACTTCCTGCGCACGCTGGACCTCGAGATGGTCATCAAGCGCGCGGACGGCGAGGACCTGTCCCGGGTCGAGGAGCTGACCCTGCGCACCAGCCAGATGAACGCCACCGGCGTGCACTACTCCGACGAGGCGCTGCGCGGCCTGCTGGCCGACCCGAAGCACGCGGTGCTCACCGTGACGCTCACCGACCGCTTCGGCCCGCACGGCGCCGTCGGCGTGATGCTGCTCGAGTTCCACCCCGGCGTGTGGAACCTCAAGCTGCTGGCGACCTCCTGCCGGGTGGTCTCCTTCGGCGCCGGGGCCGTGCTGCTCAACTGGCTGATCGACCAGGCGGCGCGGGCCGGGGCGCACCTGGCCGCCGATTTCCGGCGCACCGACCGCAACCGGATGATGGACGTGGCCTACCGCTTCGCCGGATTCGCCGACGACGCGTGCACCTGCACCGCGGAGCTCGGCCCGACCGCCGAGCCGCAGATCCGCCGGCTGCACCTGGCCGCCGACCGGCGTCCCGAGCCGACCACCATGACCCTGTCCGCGCCGGAGCTCGCGGCGGAGTCGCGCGAGGCGGTGGCGGCGTCGGCCTGACGCCGTCCGTGCGCGCCCGACGCGTACGGTCCGGGACCGGGTGGAGCGGTCCCGGACCGGCGCGTCGCCGTGGCCGTAGCCGTAGCAGTGCATCAGCCTCGTGAGCCGCCCGAGCCGGGCGCGAGCGGCGCCATAGCGTCGCAAAGCTTTGACCCGCTACTGTCCCCGCGCGCCGCGTGGGGACACGCCGCGGCACCCGCCGGGGGCGGAGACCATGGATGCGTGACGCCCCGCTCTCCCCGCGTATCGGAATTCAGGGCCCGAATGTTGATATTGGAGCGGACTATGAGCGCCTCCGAACAGCGAACCCCCGCCGAGCCCCTCGCGATCGTCGGCATGGGCTGCCGGTACCCGGGCGGCGTCGCCTCCCCCGAGGACCTGTGGCGGGTGGTGGCCGACGAGCGCGAGGTGCTCGGCGGCTTCCCGGAGGACCGCGGGTGGGACCTGGACGGGCTCTTCGACGCCGATCCGCAGGCCCAGGGCCGCAGTTACGTGCGCCGCGGCGGTTTCCTGGAGGACCTGGCCGGCTTCGACGCCGCGTTCTTCGGCGTCTCCCCGCGCGAGGCCCTCGCGATGGACCCGCAGCAGCGGCTGGTGCTCGAGACCGCCTGGGAGGCGCTCGAGCGGGCGGCGATCGACCCGGGGGCGCTGCGCGGCAGCCGCACCGGCGTGTTCGTCGGCGCCGAGGCCAAGGAGTACGGGCCGCACCTGCACCAGGCGCCGCAGGGCCTTGAGGGTCAGCTGCTGACCGGCACCGCCGGCAGTGTGGCGTCAGGGCGGGTCGCCTACGTGCTCGGCCTCGAGGGCCCGGCGCTGACCGTGGACACCGCGGCCTCCAGTTCGCTGGTCGCCATCCAGTTGGCCGCAGAGTCGCTGCGCCGCGGCGAGTGCTCGCTCGCCCTGGCCGGCGGGGTCAGCGCGATGCCCACCCCGAGCGCCTTCGTCGCCTTCTCCCGGCTGCGCGGGCTCGCGCCGGACGGGCGCTGCAAGCCGTTCTCCGCCGACGCCGACGGCACCGCCTGGTCCGAGGGCGCCGGCATGATCGTGCTCGAACGCCTCGCCGACGCGCGCGAGCGCGGGCACCGCGTGCTCGCCGTGCTGCGCGGCGCCGCGGTCAACTCCGACGGCGCCAGCGACGGGCTGACCGCCCCGAGCGGCCCGGCCCAGCGCGAGGTGATCCGCGCCGCGCTGGCCGACGCCGGCATCGGCGCGCACGAGGTGGACGTGGTCGAGGCGCACGGCACCGGCACCGCGCTCGGCGACCTGACCGAGGCCCGCGCGCTGATCGAGGCCTACGGCCCGGGCCGCCCGGCCACCCGCCCGCTGCTGGTCGGCTCGGTCAAGTCCAACATCGGACACACGCTGGCCGCGGCGGGCGTCGCCGGCGTGATCAAGACTGTCATGGCCCTGCGTTACGGCCTGGCCCCGAGGACCCTGAACATCGCCGTGCCGACCGACAAGGTGGACTGGGCCGCGGGCAACGTCAGCCTACTGACGGAGGCGCAGCGCTGGCCGCGCCGCACCGGCCGGCCGCGGCGCGCCGGCGTGTCCGGCTTCGGCGTCAGCGGCACCAACGCGCACCTCATCCTGGAGCAGGCTGCAGCGCGCGACGGCGAGGAGCCGAGCGCGCCCGCGTCCGGATCCGCGGGAACCGCCGGACCGGCCCTGCTCGAACCCGCGCCGCGCGTCTGGACGGTCTCCGGCGGGACCGCGCAGGGGCTGGCCGCGCAGGCGGACCGGCTGCGCGCCTTCGTCCTGGACCGCCCGCGGCTCGGAGCCGCCGACGTCGGCTGGTCGCTGGCCGCCACCCGCGCTCACCTCGAACACCGCGCCGTCGTGCTCGGCACCGACCGCAGGGCCCTGACGTCAGGCCTCGAGGCGCTCGCCGAGGGCCGCCCGGCGCCGAGCGTGGTCGGCGGCGTCACCTCCCCGGCCGGACCTGGACGCACCGCCTTCGTCTTCCCGGGGCAGGGGAGTCAGTGGGCCGGCATGGGCCGGGAGCTGCTGGGGTGTTCTCCGGTATTCGCGGCACGGTTCGCGGAGTGTGCCGAGGCGCTGTCAACGTTCGTCGACTGGTCGCCGTACGAGGTGATCGCCGGCGCTGAGGGTGCTCCGGCGCTCGAGGCCGCCGACGTCGTGCAGCCGATGTTGTGGGCCGTGATGGTCTCGCTGGCCTCCGTGTGGCAGGTAGCGGGCGTCGTTCCGGACACGGTCGTGGGTCATTCGCAGGGTGAGATCGCCGCCGCGACCGTCGCCGGGATCCTGTCCCTCAGCGACGGCGCTCGCGTGGTCGCCCTGCGCTCGAAGGCGTTGACCGCCTTGGCCGGCAAGGGCGGCATGCTCTCCGTCGCGCAGCCCGCGGACCTCGTGCGCGAGCGCCTGACGCCGTACGGCGAGCGCGTCTCGGTGGCGGCGGTCAACGGCCCGTCGGCCACGGTCGTCTCCGGCGAGCCCGAGGCGCTGAGCGAGTTGCTGGCCGCGTATGTGGCCAAGGACATCAGGGCCCGCATGGTCTCGGTGGACTACGCCTCGCACAGCGCACAGGTCGAGGAGATCCGCGACGAGATCCTCCAGAGGCTCGACGGTCTCGCGCCGCGCGAGGCCGCCGTCCCGATGCTTTCCGCGATGAACGGCGAACCGCTGGCCGGCCCCGAGATGGACGCCGCCTACTGGTTCGCCAGCCTGCGTTCCCCGGTCGAGTTCGACCGCGCTGTGCGCGCCCTGGCCGACGCCGGCCACGGCACCTTCGTCGAAGTCTCCCCGCATCCGGTGCTCACCACCGCGATCACCGACACGCTCGAGGACCACGCGAGCGCACTGCCCGCCGCGGGCCCGGCCCTAGCCGTCATCGGAACCCTGCGACGCGACGAGGGCGGCGCCCCGCGGCTGCTCGCCTCGCTGGCTGAGGCGCACGTGCACGGCGTCCACGTCGCGTGGACCGCGTTCCTCGCGCCCGGACGCCGCGTCGAACTGCCCACCTACGCCTTCCGGCACCAGCGTTTCTGGCTCACCGACGAGGCGGCACCGAGCCGCGAGGCGGCGTCGGCAGGCTCGGCGCCGTCCGCATCGTCTGCGCCTTCTGCGGGATCTGCGGGATCCGCGAGATCCGCCGCGTCCGCGGCCTCCGCCGTCCCCGCCGCCGCGATCCCCGAGGTGTCCGCGCCCGGCACGGCGCTCGGCCGACGGCTCGTCGGGCTCGCGGAGGCCGACCAGCACAAGGCTGCCCTCGAACTGGTGCGCGGGTACGCGGCCGCCATCCTGGGCCACGACTCGGCCGGCTCCGTCGACCCGGCGCTCACCTTCAAGCAGCTCGGCCTGGACTCGGTCTCGACCGTCGATCTGCGCAACCGGCTCAACACAGCCGCCGGCCTCACTCTGCCGAGCACCGTCGTGTTCGACTATCCGACCCCCGAGTCTCTGGCCCGCTTCCTGCGCGCCGAGGCGCTCGGACTGGAAGAGGCGTCCACGGACCTCGGCATTTCAGCGGCCGACGAAACCGACCCGATCGCGATCGTCGGCATGAGCTGCCGGCTGCCCGGCGGCGTGCGCGACCCCGAGGGCCTGTGGCGTCTGGTGGCCGACGGCGTCTGCGCGATCAGCGAATTCCCGTCGAACCGCGAGTGGGGCGTCGAGCACATGAGCATGTCCGACGCGGACGGCGTCGGCGTGACCCACGTGCGCTCCGGCGGCTTCGTCGAGGACGCAGACGAGTTCGACGCAGAGTTCTTTGGCATCAGCCCGCGCGAGGCGCTGACCATGGAACCGCAGCAGCGCCTGCTGATGGAGGCGACCTGGGAAGCGCTCGAGCGCGCGGGCATCGACCCCGGCACGCTGCACGGCACCCGCACCGGCGTGTTCACGGGCACATTCGCATCCGAGTACGCCGGCGGTCTGCCCAACGCGGTGGAGCAGGACTCTGCCGAGACCTACATGCTCACCGGCACCGCGACCAGCGTCGCCTCCGGCCGGGTGTCCTACAGCCTGGGCCTGATGGGCCCGGCCGTCACCATGGACACCGCCTGCTCCTCCTCGCTCGTCGCGCTGCACCTGGCGGCGCAGTCGCTGCGTTCCGGCGAGTCCACGCTCGCGCTCGTCGGCGGCGCCACCGTGCACGCCACCGCGGGCTGGCTGGCCTGGTTCGCCGCCCAGCGCGGCCTCGCCCCGGACGGCGAGTCGAAGGCGTACTCGGAGACCGCGGACGGCGTGGGCCTGGCCGAGGGCGTCGGCGTGCTCGTGGTCGAACGGCTCTCGGACGCGCGGCGCAACGGGCACCGGGTACTGGCGCTCGTACGCGGCAGCGCGGTGAATCAGGACGGCGCGAGCAACGGCCTGACCGCGCCGAGCGGCGTCTCGCAGCAGCAGGTGATCCGCTCGGCGCTGGCGAACGCGGGACTCGAGCCGGCGCAGGTGGACGTGGTCGAGGGCCACGGCACCGGCACCCGGCTCGGCGACCCGATCGAGGCACAGGCGCTGATCGCCACCTACGGCCGGAACCGGGAGCCCGGGCGGCCGCTGCTGCTCGGCTCCATCAAGTCCAACATCGGGCACGCGATGGCCGCGGCCGGCGTCGCCGGGATCATCAAGATGATCGAGGCCATGGAACACGGTGTGGTGCCCAAGACGCTGCACGTGGCCGAGCCGACCACGAAGGTCGACTGGTCCGGCAGCGGCGTGCGGCTGGTGACCGAGCCGGAGCCGTGGCCGGACGGCGGCCACCCGCGCCGCTTCGGCATCTCCTCCTTCGGCATCAGCGGCACCAACTCGCACGTCATCGTCGAGCAGTCCCCTGACACGGTGGATGAGCGGGCCGCGGTCGGCCGCGCTCCCGGACTCGCCGGGTCGGATCAGGGTGCTGTCAGTGTCGTGAGTGCCGCCGTCGCCTTGGGCGCTGCGAGCACTGGGGGCGGCGCCGAGGGCTCGGAGCCCGGCACCGCGGCCGTTCCGCTGCTCGCCTGGCCGGTCTCCGGCCGGAGCGCGGAAGGCCTGGCGGGACAGGCGGGCCGGCTGCGCGAGTTCGTGCTCGGCGACACCCGGCCGGACCCGGTGGACGTCGGCTGGTCGCTCGCCTCGACCCGCGCCGGTCTCGAGCACCGCGCCGTGGTGGTCGGTGAGGAGACCGAGGACCTGGCCGCCGGCCTGGCCGCGGTCGCCACCGGGCAGCAGGCGGTCGGCGTGGTCGCGGGCGTGACCGGGACCGTCGGCTCGATCGGGTTCGTCTTCTCGGGTCAGGGTGCACAGCGCCTTGGCATGGGTGCCGAGCTGTACTCGGCGTATCCGGTGTTCGCAGAGGCCTTCGACAGGGTGTGCGCCGAACTGGACCGCAACCTCGAGGGCTGCGAACTTCCGGGTGCTCTGCCTGCGTCTGGGGTCCGGTCGGTCGCTGGGGTGATCCATGGCTCCGACGACTCGATCGTGAACGAGACGGTGTGGGCGCAGTGTGGGTTGTTCGCGGTCGAGGTCGCTTTGGCCGAGCTGCTGGCATCGTGGGGTGTGCGGCCGGATTCGGTCGCCGGTCATTCGATCGGCGAGTTGGCGGCCGCGTACGTGGCCGGTGTGTGGTCGTTGTCTGATGCGTGCGCGTTGGTCGCCGCGCGGGGCCGGTTGATGCAGGCGTTGCCGCGCGGCGGCGCGATGGCGGCGATCGCAGCGCCCGAGGCGCAGGTCCTCGAGGTGCTCGCCGGCTGCGGAGAGCAGGTGGCGGTCGCAGCGGTCAACGGCGAGGCGTCCGTGGTGATCTCGGGTGCCGAAGCGGAGGTCGAGGCGGCGACCGCCCGGCTGATCGAGGCCGGCGTGCGGTGCAAGCGGCTGCGGGTGTCGCACGCGTTCCACTCGCCGCTGATGGAGCCGATGCTGGCGGAGTTCTCCCGGGCGGCAGAGGGTCTCGCATACCGGACCCCGAAGGTGTCGCTCGTCTCGGGTCTGACCGGAGCCGCCGTCACCGACGAGGTGTGTGAGCCCTCGTACTGGGTGCGTCATGTGCGTGAGGCGGTGCGATTCGCGGATGCGGTCTCGGCGTTGCGCTCGGCCGGAATGCGGACGTTCGTGGAGGTGGGACCGGACGCGGCGTTGACGCCGATGGTGACCGCCGCCGCGGGCGAGGTGTGGCTGCCGGCGTTGCGGCGTCAGCGTGCCGAAGTGGAGACTCTGCTCGGCACTGTCGCAGGGGTCTGGGTACGAGGCGGGAAGGTCGAGTGGGGCCTGCTGTACGCGGGTTCCGGCGCGAGGCGCGTGGACCTGCCGACCTACGCCTTCCAGCGGCGCAGGTTCTGGATGGGCCGCACCGGAAGCGGCACCGGCGACATCGCCGGACTCGGCGTGTCCGGGGCCGAACACGGGCTGCTCGGCGCCGCCGTCGACCTGCCGGAGACCGGCGGGACCGTGCTCACCGGCAAGCTCACCCTGCAGACGCACCCGTGGCTCGCCGACCACGCCGTCGCCGGCGCCGTCGTCGTGCCCGGCACCGCCCTGGTCGAGATGATGGTGCGGGCCGGCGACGAGGTCGGCGCGGCCCGGCTCGGCGAGCTGGTGATCGAGACCCCGCTCGTCATCCCGGAGTCCGGCGGCGTGCGCGTCCAGGTGACCGTGGCCACGGCCGACGAGTCCGGCGCGCGCGAGGTCGCGCTCTACGCCCGGGTGGAGGGTGATGCCGCGGACGCCGAGTGGATCCGGCACGCCGCAGGGACACTGGAGACCGAGGCGGCCGAGGTCGCCGAGCCCGGGCTGACGCAGTGGCCGCCGTCCGGTGCGCAGGAGGTCGACCTCGACGAGTTCTATTCCGGCCTCGCGCGGGCGGGCCTGTGCTACGGCCCGGTGTTCCAGGGCGTGCGCGCCGCCTGGCGGCGCGAGGGCGAGGTGTTCGCCGAAGTCGCCCTCCCGGACGGAGTGGGCGCGGCCGGATTCGGCGTGCACCCGGCGCTTCTCGACAGCGCACTGCAGACGATCTCACTGGCCGGCGACGGCTTCGGCGGCCGCCCGCAGGTCCCCTTCGCCTGGGCCGACGTCCAGGTGCACGCGGTCGACGCGGTTCTGGCCCGGGTGCGCGTCACCCCGGGACCCGCCGGAGTCAGGGTCCTGCTGGCCGACGCCACCGGCGGCCTGATCGCCTCGGTCGGCTCGCTCACGATGCGCGAGCTGCCCTCAGACGTCTTCGACACCGCGGCCGCGCTCGCCCGCGAGGCGCTGTTCCGGGTGCGCTGGCAGCCTGTGCCCACCCCCGAAGGCGAGGACGAGGACACCTCGGACTGGGCCGTGCTCGGCCCGGATCGCGGCCTCGGTTTGGCCGACGCGGCGCACTACGCCGACCTCGAGGCGCTCGCCCGCGCGGTCGCCGACGGCGCACCCGTGCCGCGCACCGTCGTCGCCTTCTGTCCGCCGCCGCACCCGCACCACTCGCAGCACCCGCACATCGACCGTCCGGCGATCGCCGGCGGAGTCCTCGGCGCGGTCAGCGGCGCCCTGCACGGGGCCGCGGGCGGCGCCGGGATCCAAGCGGTGGCCGGAAAGGTCGCCGACCGCGTCGTCGGCAGCGTCACAGGGGCCTTCAAGGGTCTGGCGGCCGGGGCCGGACTGCCGCACCAGCAGCAGCACGAGCGGCCGGCGCAGGACCCTGCGGCCCTCGCCCGCGGCGTCGTGGTCGGCGCGCTGCACCTGGTGCAGCAGTGGCTGGCGCTCGAGGCCCTCTCCGGCTCCCGGCTCGTCGTCGTCACCCAGTGGGCGGTGGACGCCGGAGCCGAGGCCGCGGTGCGCCCGGGCACCGCAGGTGTCTGGGGTCTGCTTCGCGTCGCGGCGGCCGAGAACCCCGGCCGCGTCGTGGCCGTGGATGTGGACGAGACCGCCGGCGCGGGCCGCGGCATCGCCGCAGGGCTCTACACCGGCGAGCCGGAGTTCGCGGTGCGCGGCGGCCAGGTGCGGGTGCCGCGCATGGTGCGCGCCGAGCGCGGCCTGACCGTGCCCGAGGGCGCGGAGCCGGGCGCGTGGGCGCTCGGCTACGAGGGCCAGGGCACGCTCGAGTGCCTGCGGCTGGTGCCCGCCGAGGGCGCGTCCGCGCCGCTGGGCCGCGGCCAGGTGCGGGTCGCGCTGCGCGCCGCCGGCGTCAACTTCCGCGACGTGCTCACCGTGCTCG
>Ga0310811_10014914_pt1 | contig 10145 bp, 5 predicted proteins | sample YCmetagenome_FD_207642 | JGI IMG/M metagenome (GOLD analysis project Ga0310811, IMG submission 207642) | Soil microbial communities from experimental microcosm in Duke University, North Carolina, United States - YC | ecosystem: Engineered > Artificial ecosystem > Soil microcosm > Unclassified ...
CATCCGCGCCCTGCACGGCCTGGGAAAGTTCGTTGTGATCCACCAAAATCAATTTGCGGGTGACGGTCTTGAGAAAATCCGTTTTGGACAAGATGCCGACGGTTCGTCCGTCGCTGCACAGCACGGGGAACACCAGGTAGCCGGAGGCGGTGGCCTCCTCGCGCACGGCGGCGAGCGGCGCGGTTTCGCGGAAGCAAAGGAATTCCTCGTTCAACACATGGCGCACCGCGAGGGCGGCGCGGCAGAGCGAGGCCGTGGTGGAGGTGTCGTGCGGCGAGATGATGACGCTGACTTTTTTCGCCCGCGCGGCGGCGAGCGTCGGGGCGTCAACTGTCATGCCGCCGGTGACGATCAGCACGCGGACGCCTTCGTTGATGGCGGCGTTCTGGATGTCGCTACGGTCGCCGACGATGACGCAGCATTTTTCCGGCGGGAATTGATCCAGCCGGGCGGCAAAGGAATCCAGGCTCATCGCTCCGATCATCAAGATCAGTTCCTCCTCGCATTCGGTGTTCACGCCGGTGACCAGTTCGCCGGCCAGCGTTTTCGCCAGACCGGCGAGCGACGAAAGGACTTCGCGCGAATTTTGCCGGCCAGCGTCCCAGCTCGCCGCCGGAAACAGGAATTTGCTCAGTTTGAACAGCGAGAGCAGGCCGCGGCATTTTCGATCGGCGTCGAGCACGGGCAGGATGCGAAGATTTTTTTCATCCATCAGCCGCAGGGCTTCCGCCGTGGTCGAATCGGGGCGGACGCTTAAAATATTCCGCTGCATCACGTCGGAAATTTTCGGCGAGACGTCGGCGACAAATTTCGGCGCGGGCACGCCAAACGTGTTCAACACGAAATCAATGCGGTCGTTGGTGTCGCCGCAGCGCGCGGCGATGGCCTCGGTCATGCCGGTGCGGCGTTTGAATTCTGCGTAGCCGATGGCGGAGCAGATGGCGTCCGTGTCGGGGTTTCGATGGCCGATGACGAGGATTTCGCTCATGCAAGTCGGCGAAGGCTAACCAGTTTTGGCGATGTCAGCAAGGGGAAGGCGAATTGACTCGGCTGGCCGCGCCGCGCAAACTTTCGATGTTCCATGAAACGAGTTTTCATCCTCATTGGCGCAGTGCAGTTTGCCACCGCGTTGTTCGCCGCCGATAAAACGCCGTTGAACGTCCGCGATTTTGGCGCGACCGGTGACGGCGCGGTCAAGGACACGGTCGCGATTCAAAAGGCGCTGGATGCCTGCGCCGCCGCCGGCGGGGGCACGGTCTTGGTGCCGGACGGGATTTACCTGACTGGCAGTCTCATGATCGGCGCGAACACGACCTTCGACCTTGCCGGGCACGCCAGCCTTGTTGGCAGTTCCGACGTGGCTGATTATCCGTTGGTGAACATCCGCTGGGAGGGCGAATTTCGCGAGGGCCGCCGCGCCCTGATAGTGGCGACCAATGCCGCCAACATCGCCATCACCGGCGGCGGTTCGATCTTTGGCCCGCCGATTTCCCTGAGCCACCTGCGCAATCCGCGCGGTCCGGTGCTCATTGAACTGACCGGCTGCACCAACGCATTGCTCGAGGGTTTCACCACCCAATACCAGCAGCTCTGGTCCATCCACTTGCTTTTTTGCAAGAACCTCACCGCGCGTAACCTTACCATCCGCACCGTGAATCCCAACGGCGACGGCATTGACGTGGATTCCTGCGACGGCGTGACGATTGAACATTGCGACATCAACACCGGCGATGACGCCATCTCGCTCAAATCCGGCCGCGGCCTGACGGCGCAAAACCTTTCCCGCCCGGCGGAAAACATCGTCATCCGCGACTGCCGCCTGCAAAGCTCCATTTTTGCCGCCATCGGTTTCGGCACCGAAATGTCCGGTGGCATCCGCCACGTGAAGATTGAGGACTGTGTTCTTGGCGGCCGGCAAAACGCCATCTTCATCAAGAGCCGCGACGGGCGCGGCGGCTACATGGAAGACATTTCCGGCGACAACCTGACCGTGTTGAAATCACCGACGTTCATCGGCATTGACCTGTTGAAAAAAGGCATCCAGGCCACCGATCCCGTGCCTGGTGAGGTGGAAAAATGGGCGCGTGCCGGCAAATTTAGCTTCACCCATGTCCGGGTGCAGGACGTGACCCAACTGGTCGCGGCCACCAACATTCCGAAAGAACAACCGCTTGACGGCTTCACGCTTGCGGATGTTTCCGGGACCTGTTCACGCGGTGTTTCGCTGGCCAACATGACCAACGTGAATCTCTCCAACATCCATGTCACCGGCTGTGCCGCTCCGCTCATTTCCACGGAAAATGTCAAAGGGACTGGCCTGAATCTTTCCGCCGCGAAGTGACCTGCCCGCTTGTCGGCTAATTGTTCACGGCACGACCACGCGCAGTTTTTCTCGCTCCACGGAAAAAGTCGCGGGCAGATGACCGGCCCATTCACCGTCCAGTTCAAATGCGGCGGGAGTATCACTTGTCAGTTCAAAACTTTGCGCCTGCAGCCGCCGCACCCGTTTTTCTGATAACTTTCTTCGCGCAATAAAACTTGGCGCCAGCCCCAGCAGCGACGCCATGTTCATCTTGGGAAAAACGCAGACATCCAGCAGGCCGTCGCGCAAATCCGCACCGGGAAAAATATCAAACGATCCGCCGTAAAATTTTCCGCTGCCGAACAAGGCCAGTTCGCCGTCCAGTTTTTCTCCGTTCGCGCGGACGGAAAGCAACGGCTGTTTTTCCGCGAGCGCCTGAAGTCCAGCGACGACATACGCCAGCGGCCCGGCGCTTTTTTTCAGCTTCCAGCTCACCAGTTCAATCGCCCGCGCATCCAGTCCGGCACCGGCGAGCTGCATGAAATAACGCTGCCGTGGTTTTCCATCCTCAAAAAAATCCGCCCGGCCCAGGTCAATTTTGGTTTCGCGCCCTTGCTTGAGAACTTTCCATGCGTGTTCAAGGCGTGTGGGAATTTTTAATTCGCGAGCGAAGACGTTCACCGTTCCCAGTGGCAGCACGCCCAGCCGAGCCTGCTGAAAACCATCCGGCTCGTCGCCAATGCCATTCAAGACCTCGTTTATCGTGCCGTCGCCGCCGGCGGCCACGATCACCTCATAACCCGTGGCGACCGCCGCCTGCGCGAAGCGGCGCGCGTCGCCGGGCGCGGTCGTCGCCTTGAGCGCGCATTGCTGCGACAGCTCGGCGAACCGGCCGCGAAAACGCCGGGCCTTGTTGCCCCGCGCGGCGGGATTGAAAATGACGCAGATGCGCATGCGAACATGATTTTGTTTTCACGCAGTTAGTCGAGGAGAAAGCGGTTTGGATTTGGGAAACGAATCGAATAAAGTCCGTTCATGTTTCCAGTGCATGGCAAGCAAAAGTCAATCCGGCTGGCTTCGGTGGCTGTTGCCATCGGCTTGATGCTTTTGTGTTCCTGCGCAACGCAAAATCCAGCTAATTCACGACTTCCCGCTGACGTGACCATGAACAAGGAGGCCGGGCGCGGTGGCTTGTTGATGGTGACGGTTCGCCTGGCCGACGGTGAAAAACTGCCGCTCGTGGTGGATACCGGCTGTCCGATCACCAGTTTCGACAAGTCATTGGAACAAAAATTGGGCCGACGTCTCGACTCCGGAACGCTTTTGAATTTCGGAGTCGAACAGGACATCGGCGTTTATGCCGCGCCCAAAATTTATTTGGGAAACGTTCCGTTGCAGATGGCCTACACAAACGTGGCCACTTTTGACCGCCACAAACTGGCGGATCACGGCTGGCTTCCGTTCATGGGTTTTCTCGGCATGGACGTGTTGCATAATTATTGCCTCCAACTGGATTTCGCCGCCGGCAAAATGCGCTTTCTCGACGACGAACCTGCGGACAGAAAAAACTGGGGCCAACCGTTTCCGCTGACGGACATCGGCGACGGCTGTTTTTCCATCAACGAAAATCTGGCCGGCGTGAACGGCCTGGGTTCGGTGATTGACACCGGCTGCAATTCCAGCGGCTGGCTGCGGCCGGAATTGTTCCAGCAATGGACAAATCAGGATTCGGCGGCTGGGAAAATTCATTCGCCAAATGGCAAGCTGGGCGGAGAAATTTATCACGACCTTGATTTTCGCGAGTTAGACGCTAAATCGCTGGCGACTGACGACTCGCACATCAAGTTCAACGGCGTCGGCCTGCGCGTTCTGGCCGAAAATCTCGTCACCTTGGATTTTCCCAATCACACCATGTATCTCAAACGCACGAGCAAATGGCCGCTGATAGACAAAAATGCCAAGGCGAAGGCGATGACGGTGGCCAAATCCGCGCTTAAATTTTTAATCCGCTTGGGAAAAGAAAATCAATTGCCCGGCGCGTCTAAAAATGAACACGGTCGAACCACGGATTTTCATTTCAACCATGAGGATTCGCCTTATCTTGATTCGGTGACTTGGTATACTCTTAAAAATGGCGATGCGTCCATTTACCATTACACCGTCACCCGCACGTCCAAACATGGAGCGTGGAAATTGCATAAAGCGTGGCGCACGGATGCCAGCGGCAACGTGCTTCAAGAATACGCCGTTCCATAAGTTGGCGTTGCACTCGCTGCTGAATTTTCCGAAACTGCCCGCATGAAAGAAGCCTCCGAGTGGCAGATCCCCAAGTGGCCGTTTTTGCTGGCTGGCGCGGTGTTGCTCGTTTTCGCCGCCATTTTGGCCATTCGCCCCGCCCATGCGATCACGCCGACGGAAGTCATTCTCGCCACGGCCAGCGTTGCTTTTGCCGCGTTGCTTGGCTGTCTCCCGTTCATCCTGGAATATCGCGCCACGGCAAAATTGATCGAAGTCAACGCCCTCACCACCGTTGCCACGCAACTGCACGATCTGGAAGCCTATGCGGCGCAGGTGGCCACGGCGACCGAGCAGTGGTCGCGCGTGCAGGAAACCACGCAGTTCGGCGCGGAAAAAACCGCCGCCGCCGCCAAGGAAATCGTGGACCGCATGACGGCGGAGATTCAGAACTTCAACGACTTTCAGGCCCGCATCAACGAAGGTGAAAAAGGCGCGCTCCGTCTCGAAGTGGACAAGCTGCGCCGGGCCGAGGGCGACTGGTTGCAAGTGGTCGCGCGCATTCTCGATCATGTGTTTGCGCTGCACAATGCCGCCGCCCGTTCCGGTCAGCCGGAACTCGCCGAGCAGGTGGGCAATTTTCAGAATGCCTGCCGCGACGCTGCGCGCCGGGTCGGGGTGACGCTTTTCGAAGCTGCGGCTGGAGAGTTGTTTGATGCCGAACGCCAGCGCGTTCATGGCGTGGAGAATCCGCCTGCTGAAGGTAAAGTTGCCGAAACGCTTGCGCCCGGCCTTACGTTTCAGGGCCGCCTCATCCGGCCAGCGCTCGTGCGGTTGCAGGAAAAACCCGCGCCCGCCGCCGAAGTTCCTGAACCGGCGGCAACTTCCGGGGCGGATGAATTGTCATTTGAAGCGGATTAAATTTCTTCCGTCTGCCGCAACGCGAGGAAATGCAGCGCGCGCAAAGTGACCTTGCGGTTGAAAATTTCCTCCAGTGCGGCCGCATAAAGTTTCAATTGCGGCGTGTAGGTTCTGATTTTCTCCGGCAAACCCTCCGCACCGACCTCGTCCGTCTTGAAATCCACCAGCCAGATTTCCGTCGGCAACAGCACGACCAGATCGGCGACGCCTTGAACCACGACGAATTCATTTTCCAGCCCGTCCGCCGCTTCGCCGCCGGTGATTTCCGCAAGCTCCACCGGGCTGAACCGGGCGGTGAACGCCAGCTCGCGCCGGACGCTGGCTGCGTGCGCGCTGATTTTTTTACCGAGGGCGGAATTCCAAAATTGCGCCAGTGCCGGCAAGTCCAGCGCCGCCCGCTCATCGGCTGACAAATAGTTTTCGCGCGTCAGCCGGTCAGCCTCCGCCGGCAGTTCAACGATTTTATCCAGCGCGACATGCTGGAGAAATTTATGATGTGCCGCGCCAATTTCCGCCGCCGTCAATTTTCCGCGACTTATTTTCCCCATCGGCGAATGTTCGGGTTTGAAAACAGGTTCTGCTTCGTCGTCTCGTTCCGCCGCCTCACGCCGCAAAGCGGTTACGGATGATTTTGCCTTCCGCTCCGTCGCCGTCATGAACGGATATTCCCAGGCCAGCATTATTCGCAGCCTTGCCTCATCTCCGGGGTTGACTGGAGAAGTTGCAGCCTCATGGCTGATGGCTGTTTTCGCTGCGTCGTCCCGATGGCTGGAGGATTCATTTTCAAGATCCGCATCTTCGCAGAAACACCAGCGCAGCAAAGACGTTTCGCCGCTGGTCGCGCCGGCGGTGTTCACGTTCCCGGCGAACCACAGCGCCAGCCAGCCGGCAAAGCTGCTGGCCTCCGCTATCGTCCGCACCGTCACCGGCTGCGGTTGCTTCCAGGTTTCCTCCCAATTTTTCTCCGTGAGACTCGCGGTCAGGATCAAATTATCCCGTGCCCGCGTCAGCGCGACGTAGAGCAGCCGTAATTCTTCGCCGCGCAGTTCGCGCTTCTGCCGACGTTGCGCGAGCCAGTGCGGCAAACTCGGATAGCGCCGTCCGCTTGATGGCGGCTTCACCTTGGGGCAAAGCCCAAATTCCTCGTCAAAAATAATCTCGCTGTGCAGGTCTTGTTCGTTAAAAGACTTCGCCAAGTCCGCCAGCACGACGATGGGAAACTCCAGTCCCTTGCTCTGATGAATACTCATCAGTCGCACCGCGTTTTCTGAGGCCGCAGCGGAGGCTTCCGGCTCCACTTCCGCTGCCTGCTGTGCCTCGATGAATTTCAAAAACCGGAATAATCCCTGCCGTTGAAACTGGTCGAACGCCTGCGCCAAGTTGAGAAAACTGGTGACGTTCGCCGCGCGCTGCGCACCGCGCGGTTGCGCCCGCAGCCAGTCGGCATAAAGCGTTTCCGCCAGAATTTCTTCGAGGCACTGCGAAAGCGAAACCTGTTTCGCGGTTTTCCGCCAGCGGGCGAACCGTTCGAGAAACCGGGCGGTTTTGGCCGTCAATTTTCCGTTTTCCGCCTTCGCGCTTTCCATTTTGTCCCAATGGTTCAGCGCCGTCCAAAAATGTTTTTCCCTTGCCACCAGCCGGATTTCCGCCAGCTCATCCAGCGACAGGCCGACGAGCGGCGAACGCAGCACGGCGATGCACGGCACGTCTTGCAACGGATTGTCCAGTAGTTGCAGCAAACTCAACAGGTCGAGGATTTCCGCGCTCTCGTAAAATCCGCCGCGCGCCACCGTTAGCGGAATGCCGGCACGCTCAAATTCCTTGGCAAAAATCTCCGATTTGCTACGCGGTGAACGCAGCAGGATCGCCACGTCGCGCCACTCGGCGGCGCGAAATTCATTTTTATGTTCGTCCCAGATCTTGGTTTGGGCGGCGATGAGTTCACTCAGGCGGAACGCGACAAGCCGCGCCTCTTTTTGCGTCTCGTCCAGGTCGGCAAGTCCGTCATTCTCATCCTCGGGTGTTTCGTTGCGACCGGCCTTGCGACGCAGCCACAACTCGGTGCGTGGACTGGCGTCTCTAAACGTGCCAAATTCGGCGCGCGTTTGCGGCGAACCGAATTTTAATTTCGCCGCTTCATCGTAAGTCACGCCGCCGATTTCCTCGCGCATGATCCGACCGCAGACGGAGTTCGCGAAGTTTAGCAGGCCTTCGCGGCTGCGGAAATTTTCTGAGAGCGAAATTGTTTCGCCGGTTTTGCCATGCCAGTCGCGCGCGTAGTCGCGGAAAATTTTCGGATCGGCCAGGCGAAACCGGTAGATGCTTTGTTTCACGTCGCCGACCAGAAAACGGTTGGCCCGCGCGCCATCGCGGGCAAGCGCGGCGATGATTTTATCCTGTGCCGCGTTGATGTCCTGATATTCGTCCACAAAGACAAACTTGAGCTTGTCGCGCCAGACTTCGGCGGCGCCAGCCGGCTTTTCGACGGCAAAATCCCAGAGCAGTTTCAGCGCAAATTGTTCGAGGTCGTGAAAATCCAGGACGCCGTCGGCGAACTTACGTTTGGAAAACCGCTCCGCAAATTCCTGCGCTAGCCGCAGGAGCGTCTCCAGGTGGGTGCGCACCCAGCTCCAGTCTTCGGCCAGCGGATCTTTTTCATTTTTCACGGCGACGAGCGAGCGAAGAAAAGCCGCCTCTTCAAAGATTTTACCGAGTGCCGGACGCAGCTTGCCGGCTTTGCCCTTGGGATAGCTGGCGGTCAAGTCGGCGGCAACAATTTGCTCCAGAACTTCGGTCGCGAGTTCGCGTGTCAAACCATTATCAAGACGCGATAAAATACCCGCCAGTTCAGCGGCTTTTTCGTTTTCGCCCCCGAGGTTTTCCAGAACCGGCAGCCATTCATTCCGCCAGCCGGCCACCGCCGGCAGCAGCCAGGCCAGCCAGATTATCGGTTCCTGAGTGGAGAATTTTTGGATTTGTTCTGCGAGCCAGCCGGCGGCGTCGGGCCGCGTCTGCGAATAATGGTGCAGCCGCAGGACAAGTTTCCGGATGTTTTCGTCGCGTCCGCTGCCATGGACCTGGATCAGGTTTTGCACGGCGAGTGAAAATTCGTCTTCGCCTTCGTAGTGTGTCTGGAATTGTTCATCGAGCGTTTCGTCGGCGCGCTGGCGGGCTTCGCTTTCGTCGAGGATTGCGAATTGTGGGTCGAGGCCGAGTTCGTAAAAATGTTCGCGGATGAGCTTGAGGCAGAAGCCGTGCAGCGTGCCGATGTGCGCGAGATCGAAGAGCGCAAGCTGTCGCGGCCAGTGTTCATCGGCCGGTTCGGCGACGGATTTTTTTTCCAATTCCCGGCGGAGCCGTTGGCGCAGTTCGGCGGCAGCGGCCTCGGTGAAGGTGACGATGAGCAGTTCATCGAGCGAGGCGCGTTCGCGGGCAAGGCAGTCGAGACAGCGGGCGACCAGCGTCTTGGTTTTGCCGGTGCCCGCGCCGGCCATGACGAGGACGTTGCCGCGCGCCTCCACCGCCCGCCGCTGGGAGGAGGTGAGTGAAGCGTCCGGCGTGTGTATGACTTCCATGCTTGCGGAAATTTTAACCAGAGATAAATATGGATGAAACACCGTTTTATTCCGCACAGGAACCAAGGCAGGCAAACTGCCTTCGACAAGCTTATGAAAACCAACATTAAATCAAAGCTGGGATTGTTTTTAGCCACGTTCACCTTGCCGGCGATTTGCGCATCGCTTTGCGCCGCTGAATCGCCGGATTCAGGCCTGAACGCGAGCCTCGCCAACCTTTATCAAATTTCGGCCGCCGAATCGCGCTCGATCAGCCCGGAAAATTTTACCGGCGAGAAAGGCAAGGCAGGCATGGCTACCAATGGCACAGGCGGTCACGCTTCCAGCGAACTCGGTCAGGGCTGGAAAGTATCACCGTCCGTCGGGATCAAGGCTGGGGCTACTTTCACGCTGGCTGAAATTACGGGGCCGGGCTGCATCCATCAAATTTGGATGACGCCCACGGGCAACTGGCGTCATTCCATCCTGCGCTTTTATTGGGACGATGAAACCACGCCGTCAGTTGAATGTCCGGTCGGCGATTTCTTTGCGTGCGGGCTGGGAAAATATGCCCAGATCAATTCGCTGGCAGTTTGTGTCAATCCCGGTAGCGCCTTCAATTGTTACTGGCCGATGCCGTTCCACAAAAAGGCGCGAATCACCTTGGAAAATTTGGATGACCGCGACATGACGCTCTATTACCAGATCAATTACACGCTGAATGCCGTGCCGAAGGATGCGGGCTATTTTCACGCGCAGTTTCGGCATGAATATCCGCTGAAAACCAAGGGACTTTACACCATTCTTGATGGCGTCAAGGGCGAGGGTCAATATGTGGGAACTTACCTAGCTTTGAAGGTCAATAATCCCGGCTGGTGGGGCGAGGGCGAAATCAAATTCTATCTCGATGGCGATCGCGACTTTCCCACGATTTGCGGCACCGGCACGGAGGATTATTTCTGCGGTTCCTACAATTTTGAAAATCACGACACGCACAAGTATCAGACGTTTTCCACGCCGTATGCCGGGCTGGCCCAGGTGCTGCCACCGGATAAAACTTATGAAGCCGGGCAAAAGTTCAGCCTTTACCGCTGGCACATCACGGATCCGGTGCATTTCAAAAAGGACCTGAA
>Ga0310811_10014915_pt1 | contig 10145 bp, 9 predicted proteins | sample YCmetagenome_FD_207642 | JGI IMG/M metagenome (GOLD analysis project Ga0310811, IMG submission 207642) | Soil microbial communities from experimental microcosm in Duke University, North Carolina, United States - YC | ecosystem: Engineered > Artificial ecosystem > Soil microcosm > Unclassified ...
ATGCCAGAAGGTGCTGTTCAGGCCGCGGAGAATGCCGCGCCATTTCTCGTCGTCGCCCACGAGTTGGCGAAGCATGTGCAGCATGCTTCCGCCCTTGTAGTACATGTCGCCCGAGCCGTCGGCGTTCACGCCGTGCGGCGCGATGATCGGCGAGTCGTTCCGGATATTGCGACGGCTCCCGATGATGTACTCCGCGCCCGCCTGCTTGCCGTCCTGGCATTCCGCGTAGAGTCCTTCGGCGTAGTTCGCGAAGGCCTCGTGGACCCACATGTCGGCCTGGTCCGTCACGGTAATGTTGTTGCCCCACCACTCGTGCGCGCTCTCGTGCACGATGATGAAGTCCCACTTCATCCCCCAGCCCGTGCCCGAGAGATCGCGTCCGCTGTAGCCGTTCTTGAACCGATTTCCGTACGCGACGCCGCTCTGATGCTCCATGCCGAGGTGCGGCGCCTCGATCAGCTTGTAGCCGTCCTTGTACCACGGATACGGCCCGAACCAATGCTCGAAGCAGCGCATCATCGGCACCGCTTGGGCGAACTGCACCTTCGCGGTATCGAGGTGGTAGCTGAGCGGCCAGAAGTCCATCGTCAGGGGGCCGCGTTCACCCTCGTACGTCTGGCTGAAGTGTGCGTACTGTCCGGCGTTGATCTCGATGTCGTAGTTGTTGATCGGCTCCGCGATGAACCACTCGTAGGTGATGGTCCCGTCGGCATTGTGCGTCGTGTTGCGCAGCCGGCCGTTCGAGACGTCGATCATCGAATCGGGCACGGTGATCGCGACGCGCTGGCTGTCGGGCTCGTCGCCGAGGTAGTCCTTGTTCGGCCACCAGACGCTCGCGCCGAGCCCCTCGTTGGCGGTCGCGACCCACGTGCGGCCAAGACTGTCGGTGCGCCAGATCAACCCGCCGTCCCACGGCGGTCGTATCGCGGCGCGCGGCTTCCCGTGGTAAAAGACCGCGATGGTCTTTTTCGCGCCGGCCGCCTGGGGCGCCGTCAGCGTGACGAAGAACGCATTGCTGTCACGCCGGAACTGGAGCGCACGGCCGTCCTGCACCATGCTGTCGACGACGAGCGGAATCTGGAGATCGATCTGCATCTCCTTCGCGGGGCGAATCACCCGATAGGTGATCGCGTTGTGTCCGCGAATCGTGCTGTCCGTCGGGTCGACGGACACGTGCAGATCGTAGAACGACGCGTCCCACCATGCGCGCGCGGGGCCGTCGCTGCCTCGGAGCGTGTCCGCGTGAGTGAAGACCGGCCTGTTGCGCTGAGCGAGGCCAGGGTTGGCGGCAACGCAGGCGAGCGCGACGGCGGCGACCAATCGTGACATGACTTCGTTGGGTTAGTCGGTAGCCGATAAATCTATCGGTTGCTCGGGCGCTCCGTTGACCCGGACTCGTCGCTCGCCTACGTTCGGCGCCGTGCGACGAGTGAGCAGGTCGACCGTGACGACGCGCCTCCAAGAGCATCATGAAACGTAGATCGAATGACGCTGGACGTCGACGCATCCTGTTGACGCTGGCGGTCGCTGCCGCGTCCGTGTGGATCCCGTCACCGGCCGGGGCGCAGCGATATCGCGTGCTCGTCAGCGATGAAGGCTCTACGCGCGTCTCGGTGGTCGAGTTCCGTCCGTGTGTTCCGGCGGAGACGAGCGACTGCGGCTCATGGCTCGACCAGGTCTACGACGCCGCGCCGGATTCGGCGAGCGCCCGTCCGATTCGCCGCGCCGTCAGCGTCGTGTCGTCTCGTTTCGGGGTCTCGGTCGCGATTCAAGGCGTGAAGGTGATGGTCACTCCCACGGCGCCAGGAAAGGGAAAGGCCGTCGCCGTTTCAGGGACGCACGGTGCGCCGCTCGCCCTCGAGCTCAGTGGCGATGGCGCGTATGTGTTCGGCATCTTCGAGGGCGCGGCCGGTCAGCCGCCCGAGCTCGAGATGATCGATCTCAACACCAGCTCCGTGTGGGCGGTCTTTCGTCTCAAGGCTCGGCCGGCTGCGATCGCGATGGCGCCGTAGGTCGTCCCGAGCCCGCGCAACAATGTCATCCCGAGCGAAGCGAGGGATCCGCACTCCCCGTATTTCCGCTCACCTCTGCGAGGTCGTATGAGCGCTCGTGCAATTGCAACCGCATTGATCATCGGATCCGTCGCGTCGCTCGATGCGCAGCGCACGCTTCCCGATTCAACCGCTCGTCGCGTCGACGCCGTCTTCGCGCGCTTTACGCCCGAAAGCCCCGGATGCGCGATGGGCGTGTTTCAGAACGGCCGCATCGCGTACGAAAAAGGTTACGGCCTCGCGAACATCGAGTACGGCATCCCGCTGACGCCGACGACGCCGACGATCATGGGCTCGCTGTCGAAGCAATTCACCGCGGCGTCCATCGCCTTGCTCGTCGAGCAGGGACGTCTCTCGCTCTCCGATGAAGTCCACAAGTACGTCCCCGAATTGGCCGACTACGGCAAGCCGATCACGATCGAGCAGCTCGTTCACCACACGAGCGGGGTCCGCGACTTCTGGGCACTCGTCGACGCGGCGGGCATGCGTCCCGACGATGGCTACACCGTGGACGACATCCTCGCGCTCGCGTCGCGCCAAAAGCATCTCAACTTCGATCCCGGCGCCGAGTACAACTACAGTAACACGGGCTACGTGCTGCTCGGCGTCGTTGTCAAACGCGTGACGGGAAAATCACTGCGACAGTTTGCCGCGGACGAGATCTTCACGCCGCTCGGCATGACCAGCTCGCATTTCCACGACGATCACAACGAGCCGGTGCGTGGTCGCGCGTTTGCCTACAGCCCACAGTCGAGCGGCACGTGGCGGATCAACGTCTGGAACAACGATATCGTCGGGCAGGGCGGGCTGATGACGACGGTGGAAGATCTGCAGAAGTGGGACGAGAACTTCTACACGGGCAAAGTGGGCGGCAAGAGTTTTCTCGCGCGCCAGCTCGAGCGGGGACGATTGAACAATGGTACTCAGCTCGCGTACGCGTTCGGCCTCGAGGTGGGGGCCTATCGCGGCATGGCGATGGTCGAGCACAGTGGCAGCACCGGCGGCTATCGCACGGACATTCTTCGGTTTCCGTCCGTCCACACGTCTGTCGTGACTCTCTGCAACGTGAGCAACGCCGACGCAGTCGGACTTGCCCATCGCGTCGCCGACGTCGTACTCGGCAATCAGTTCAAGGAGCCGGTTCCCGCGCCGGCATCGCGCGCGGCCGCGGCGCAAGCCGCGACGGTCACGTTGCCGGACGCGGCACTCGCCGCTTTCGCCGGCCGGTTCTATTCGCCGGAGCTCAATGCAACGTACGAGCTGAGCTCCACCGATCATCGTCTCGTGCTCAAGCGCCCGCGCGCGGCTCTCGACACGTTGCGCGCGTTGGACGATCACACGTTCCGCGGGACTGGCCTGACATTGCATTTCGGCGGCTCGAACGCATTCACCGTCGACAATGGTCGCGCGCGAGGTCTCGAGTTTAGTCGCGGGAATTGACCGCGGGTCTATCACGAAGAGGCACGGACACAGACGGATCGAAGCGTCAGGTTGTCATGCTGAGCCTTTCGCCGCTTGCGCTCCTCGAAGGCAGGCCTCGCGAAGCATCTGCTGCCCTGGTGTTCTTCCAAGAGAGCCGTTCCGTTGTTGTCCGTGCCGATCCGTCAGTGCCCGTGTCCGTCCGTGATGCGCGTGTAGTTACCGCCAAGCGCCGCGGCGCACATACTCCACCAAACCGCCTGCCGCCAAGATCTCACCCATCATCGGCGGCAACGCGTGCCCCTCGACCACCACGCCACGCGACCGGTTGTCGACGGTGATCCCATCATCCCTCATCGCGATCGTCAATCGATCGCCCTCGACGATGCCGGACGTCTCGCACTCGATCGGCACCAGTCCGTTGTTCACGGCATTCCGGAAGAACGTTCGCGAAAAGCTTCGCGCGATGACGGCTTTGATCCCCGCCGCGAGAATCACCGTCGCGGCGATCTCCATCGCCGAGCCGCAGCCAAAGTTCATTCCGCCCACGAGAAGATCCCCCGGACGGACGGACGCCGCGAACGCCGGATCGACCGTCTCGAGCAGATACTGCTTGAGCACGTGCTCATCGAGCGTGTCGCGTTTGCGCGTCGACGCGATGATGTAGTCGGTATTGATGTCGTCACCGACGACTCGCGCGCGTCCCTCGAGAACGAGCGGCATTTTACACCACCGTCCGTGGATCGGTGATGCGGCCGCTGGCCGCGGCCGCGGCGCAAGCCGCCGGCGAAGCCAAATAGATACGAGCCGTCGCGTTGCCCATCCGCGCTTTGAAGTTGCGATTCGCCGTCGACAGCACCGTCATGTTGTCTCCCGGAATCGCGCCGCTCGTGCCGCAACACGCACCGCATCCGGGCGTCGTGACGATGGCGCCCATCGCGGTGAGCTTGGCCAGCGTCCCGTCGTCGATCAGCCGGAGATAGACCTCGCGCGATGCCGGCGTCACGACGAGCTGTACACCGCTGGCGACTCGTCCGCCGTTGGCCTCGAGCACCGCGACGGCGTCGTGGAAATCGACGACACGTCCGCCGGTGCAGGTTCCGAGAAAGATCATGTCCACCGGCGTACCGACCACCTGCTCGAGCGCGACGACGTCATTCGGCGAGTGCGGAATCGCGACGCGCGGCGAGAGCGCATCGATCTTGATCGTGATCTCACGTTCGAACGCGGCGCCGGCGTCGGAACGAACCGCACTTCCCGGTGACGTTGACCGGCCCGTGAGATACGCCGCCGTCGCGTCGTCGGCAGGAAAGATCGCCGCTTTGGCGCCCGACTCGACTGCGAGATTCGAGAGCACGAAGCGATCTTCGAGGGTCAGCGCTGCGACGGCCGCGCCGTGAAACTCCAGGGTTCGATAGTTGGCGCCTTCCGCTCCGAGCTCCGCGACGACCGCGAGCGCGATGTCCTTCGCCGACACGCCGGGCGGTCGCGAACCGGTGAGCGTCACCTTGATCGTCTCGGGGACGCGAAGCCAGATGTGTCCCGTGATCATCGCCGCGGCGAGGTCTGACGATCCGACGCCCGTCGCGAACAGGTTCAACGCGCCACACGTGACCGTGTGGCTGTCCGCGCCGATGATGAGATTTCCGGGAAGCGCGCGTCCGCGCTCGGGAATGACCTGGTGGCTGATGCCCTCACCGACATCGAACAGCTCGATACCGTAGCGCCTTGTGAACGCGCGCACGCGCGCGTGAAACGCGGCCGTCTTCGGCGTCGACGGCGGTGAATAGTGGTCGAGCGAGAAGACGATCCGCGACGGATCGAACACCGCGGCGCCGCCCATGCGCTCGAAGTAGTCGATCGACATCGGTCCCGATGCATCGGTGCCGATGACGAGATCGACGTTGCACACGACGATGTCGCCGGCGTGTGCGTCCACCCGCGATTTGGCGGAGAGAATCTTCTCGCTGATCGTTTTTGGGGACGTCATACGCCGACTCGATGCTCGCTCCGTGCGACCCACGCCGCGCCGATCAGATTCCCAAACGTATTGACCGTCGTGCGGCACATGTCGAGCGGACGATCCACCGCGGCGACGAGCGCGATCCCGGCGGCCGCATGCGGCCCAAGGCCGATGGCGTTGAGCACGATCAGCGTCGTCACGAGCGAGCTGCCGGGAACGCCAGTGCCGGCGAATGCCGCGAGCGTCGCCGTGAGCGCGATCGTCAACATGGTTCCACCCGTGAGCGGCAACGCGTATAGCTGTGCGAGAAACACCGCGGTCACCGCCTTGTAGGCGGCCGCGCCGTTCTTGTTGATCGAAGCGCCGGCGGGAAGCACGAATCCAACGACATCTGGTGAGATCTGCAGCCTGTCGCGCGCCGCGGCAATGCTCACCGGTAGCGTCGCATTGGACGAGGCGGTCGAAAATGCCAGCACCAGCGCGTCGCTCACGGCTCGCGTGAAGTGTCTGAGGCCCATGCGCGCGCCGAGACGCAGCGCGGGCAGATAGATCACGAGCACGTGGACGGCGAGCGCGATCACGACGACGAGCGCGAATTCCGCGAGCTGAGCCAAGAGGCCGAAGCCCGACTTCGCGATCGCCACCGCGATCAGAACGAAGACGCCAGCGGGCGCCAGCCGCATGAGCCACGTGATGACGATCAGCGACAGATCGTTCACTCCCTCGAAGAAGCGAACGACAGTCGCGCGCCCCTCGCTCGACGCCACGGTCGCCGCCGCGCCGAATACGCAGACCGCGACGATCAACGGAAGGAGATCACCCGACGCCGCTGCCGCGAACGGATTCTGCGGGATCATCGAGACCAACGTCTGAACGAGCGTTGGCGGAGGAGGCATCGGTGCTGCCGGCGTCTGACCTCCAGCACCGACCAACGCAGCCTGCTCGGCGAGCGGCAGACCCTGTCCAACTCGCGCGACGAGTGCGACCACGAGCCCGATGATTGCCGCGGCGAACGTCGTTCCGAGAAAGTAGAGCAGCGTCTTGCCTCCGACGCGGCCGAGCGCTCGCACGTTGCCGAGTGACGCGACGCCGACGAAGACGCTGGCGACCACCAGCGGCACCACGACCATCGTGATCAGCCGAATGAACACGGTGCCGATCGGCTCGAGCGCGACGACCGCGGAGGCGAGCCAGCTCATTCCGTTCGTGCGCGACAGCGCGCCGACGGCGACGCCCGTCGCGAACCCGATTCCGATTTGTCGCTCGAGTCTCATCGAGCCGCGAGCGCGGCGCTCAGCGCCTGACCAACCGCGGCGATCGTGCGTTCGACATCATCGGCTCGGATGTCACCCATGTGGCCGATTCGGAAACCTGTCGACTCGAATGGGCCGAGTCCCGCCGCGGTGAGAATACCCGCCGCTTTGATCGAATCGCGGAACGGTTTTGGTGCGATGCCGTCGGGGAGCGCGATTGCCGTGAGCGTATCCGACCGTCGCACGAGATTCGGACACTGCATCGCGAGGCCGAGCTCAGCGACTGCCTCGCGAACGCGAAGAGCGTTCGCACGATGGCGCGTGTGCACGGCGTCGACGCCTTCGTCATGAATCTGTCGGAGCGCCTCGGCGACCTGCAGCATGAGGTGCACCGGCGTCGTTCCCGGCGTCTCGGGCTTGGCCTTCGAGATCGATTCGCGGACTGCGCGCAGATCCCAATAGTTTCGCGGCAGGCTCGCACGCTCCGTCGCCGACCACGCGCGATCGCTCATCGCCACCCACGCGAGTCCGGGCGATGACATCAGGCACTTCTGCGACGCCGTGACTGCGACATCGACGCCCCAATCGTCGAACGCGAACGGCATTCCGCCGATCGTCGACACGCCGTCGACCAGCGACATCGCGCCATGCTTCGCGGCCACGCGAGCGATCGCGGCGACGTCGTTCGCGCCGCCGGTCGATGTGTCACCGTATGCAACAGTGACCGCGTGGGTTTTGGGAAACCGATCGAGCAGCGCGTCGAGCTCCGACGGATCCGCGTCTTGATCCCAGCTCGTCGAGTAGCGGTGCACCACGAGGCCATACGATTCCGCAAAACCGGCCCACATCTCACCGAACTTCCCGTTGCAGCAGATCGCGACCTCGTCGCCGGCCGAGAAGAGGTTGCAGATCACCGCTTCAAGAGCGCCACGACCGGTTGTGTGAAGCGGAAGCGGCTTGGTTTGCGTTCCGAACAGCGGCGCGAGCAACTCGATTGCGGTCGCGAGCTCGCGCGAGAACTCCGGCGTGCGGTGATGAATCATCGCGCGAGCGCCCGCGCGCAGCACGCGCTCGGGCACACGGGTTGGACCAGGGGTCATGAGAAGGAGCGGCGCCGCGGACGCGAAGGCCTGCTCCGTCACTCGATCACTCCCTTCTTGCGCAGCGCGTCGTCGATCTCAGCTTTGTACAGCGCGCCGCCTTTGATCTCTGCGATGCGATCTCGCTCTCGCGACATGAGCGCCTCGACGCGCGCCAGAACTTCGGCGGTATGGCCACGAGGGATGACCGCGACGCCGTCGTCGTCGCCGACGATGATGTCGCCCGGCATGACGACGGTATTTCCGCACGAAATCGCCACGTTGATTTCGCCGGGACCATCCTTGTCGCAGCCGCCGGGGCTCACGCTGCGGCTGAACGCTGGAAAGCCGAGCCGGGTGATGCCGTCCAGATCGCGAATCGCGCCGTCGACGATGATGCCCCCGAGCTTTTTCATCGCGGCCGTGTGGCACATCAGCTCACCGAAGACCGCGCTCATCGTGTTGCCGCACGTGCTCACGACGACGATGTCACCTGGCTCCGCCACTTGCAGCGCCTTGTGGACCATCAGATTGTCGGCCGGGCGGCACAGCGCCGTCACGGCGCGCCCGCAGAGCGGAAACCCCGAGCGCGACCGAATGCCGGGATCCATGAAGCTGAAGCGCCCCATCGCGTCGGCGAGGTTCGACGAGGCGAGGCCGCGAAAGCGCTCGACGATGTCGTCTGCGAGGCGCGGCGGGGCAGGGAGGATTCGAAAACCGAGTGCGGAAGGCATGCGCCGCCGAATTTAGCGGCTGTTTCGCCTGCGCACTAATTGTCGATTGTCTCGCTGGCCTATAGGTCTAGTCGTCAGGGTCAGGCGTCAGTCGTCAGGACTTCGGCGGAGACGACGTATGGCCGTTGAGGAATCGCCAACCTTCCGGGCGGTGCACCATGGTCATCGTCAGCAGTCCGCCGAACGTCGCGTTGCCGCGCGCCGAGTCCTTGAAGGTCGTGTGGTAATACGCGAGGACGGAGGCGGCACCCGGCGCGACCGGCGTGATCTCGAGCGTGTCGTAGACGGTCTCGATCGACGTGGTGGGCGGCAGCGTGCGAAACATCTGCTCGAGCGCTGTTCTCGACCGCATCACGACGCGGCCATTCTCGATCCATCGGAGCGACGAGTCGGCGACGTAGAGCGCAGCGACCGAGTCCCATTGTCGCGCCGCCGTGTAGCGCTGGAATGTGGTAAGCATGGTGCGGACGCTGTCGCGGATCGCGGCAGCATGCGAGGGCGAGAGCGACGAGTCACGTGCGTCGACCGCGCTGCAGCCGGCGGATACGATCCACGTGACCAACCATGTTGTCATCCTGAGCGAAGCGAAGGATCTGCTGCTCGCGGTCATCCCGAGCCCTTCGGGCGCCAACGCTCTCTCGAGGGCAGGCTTCGCGAACGATCTGCCGTCCCTCATGTCTCCACCTCCTGCCCGGCGTTCGGATCGTACTGCATCGCGCCGACCGCGTTGCCTTCAGTATCCCGGAAGAAGATGAGATAGCCGACCGTGGGGATGAGTGTTGTCGGAATGATGATCGATCCGCCGTTCGCCGTCACCAAAGCTGCGACCGCATCGACGTCCTCAACCCCGAACGAGCACTCGAAGCCGACCGTGCGCTGTCCGTCGATCAGCTCGCGTCGCCCCTGGAGCGCGCCGCGCACCTCGTCCTCATTTGCGGAACCTGAGAAGATCTGAAGGAAATTCGGCGGGCCCCACGCCTCGAACCGCCATCCGAACACGCGCTCGTAAAAGCGCCGCGCCCGTGGAACGTCGTCCGCATTGATCGCGAAGTGCTTGATCTGGATCGGGCTGCGCTTGCGTGGCGTAGGCATTGGCGTGTCGGGTGACGGAGTTGACGCGGAGCGTGGCGCGGGACAGGATACCGCGAACGGCGTCTTACGCGCTTGCGCCAATTTGCCACGATATGTCGAGATCTCGCCAACGCAGCGGACCGCAGATTCGAACAGCGTGGATCGTGTACGCGACGCGCTTTGCGTGGCGCGCGCACTCGAGCGAATGGGGTCAGCTCATCTTTGCGTCGCGCGGCGCGACGACCGTCTCGACCGACACCGGGGTTTGGGTCGTGCCGTCGCACCAGGCGGTGTGGGTTCCTCCGAACGTGCGGCACGACGTCGAGGTTCCCGCACGAGCCGCGATGCGCCGCCTCTACGTGAAACCGCCCTTCACTCGGCGCCTGCCCGCGCAGTGCAGGGCGGTGAACGTCTCACCGCTGTTGCGCGAGTTGATCAAGCGCGCATTCCAGCTCGAGACGCTCGATCGAAGCGATCGCCATCAGCGAAACCTCATGGACGTGCTGCTCGACGAGCTCGCGCTGCTGCAGGTCGCGCCGATCGACCTGCCGATGCCGCGCGACGCTCGCGCGCTC
>Ga0310811_10014916_pt1 | contig 10145 bp, 8 predicted proteins | sample YCmetagenome_FD_207642 | JGI IMG/M metagenome (GOLD analysis project Ga0310811, IMG submission 207642) | Soil microbial communities from experimental microcosm in Duke University, North Carolina, United States - YC | ecosystem: Engineered > Artificial ecosystem > Soil microcosm > Unclassified ...
GGCGTCGCGCGGCTGCTGGAGGCGGTCAACCTCTCGCCGGCCATGGCCTCGCGCACGCCGCGCCATCTTTCGGGCGGCGAGCGGCAGCGCGTCGCCATCGCTCGCGCCCTGGCCGGCGATCCCGACGTGATCGTGGCCGACGAGCCCGTCTCCGCGCTCGACGTCTCGGTGCAGGCCGCGGTGATCAATCTGCTGAACGACATCCAGGCCCGGCACGGCACCACGCTGGTCTTCATCTCGCACGACCTCGCGGTGGTGCGCTACATCGCCGATCAGGTCGCGGTGATGTACCTGGGCGCCATCGCTGAGGTCGGGCCGGTCGAGCGCGTGTTCGCGCCGCCGTACCATCCGTACACCGAGGCCCTGCTGTCGGCGGTGCCGGTGCCGGACCCCGATCACGTCGGCACGCGCATCTTGCTGGAGGGGACGGTGCCGCGGGCCGGCGAGATCCCGCGGGGCTGTCCGTTCACGACGCGCTGTCCCCGGCGCCTGGGCACCGTCTGCGACGACACACCGCCGCCCGTGCAGTCACTCGCGCACGGCCACCGCATCGTCTGCCACATCCCGGCCGACGAGCTTATGATGGGGCCCGCATGACGACGACGCGGGGCGCGGCGGTGGTCATCATCGGCGGCGGCGTGACGGGCCTGAGCGCCGGCTGGTGGCTCGCGCGCGCCGGCGTCGACGTCCTCGTGCTCGAGAAGGGCATCGTGGGCTGGGAGGCATCGGGACGCAACGGCGGCGGAGCCACCCACGTCTACAGCCCGTTCGGGCTCGAGGAGCAGCGCCTCTGGCCGCAGATGGACGGGCTGCTCGGCTACCCCACCGAGCACCAGCCCGAGCGCATCGGCATCGCGCTCACCGAGACGCAGCTGGCGCTGGCGCGGCGCTGGGCCGAGATCGGCGAGCTCCGAGGCTTCCGGTGGGAGCTGCTGGATCGCCAGCAGGTCAAGGAGCTGGTGCCGATCGCCGGTGACAACGCCGTCGGCGGTACCTACTTGCACTTCGGCGGTCACGCCAATCCGCAGCGCACAGTGCAGGCCTACGCGTGGGGACTTCAAGATCACGGTGGACGGATCCTGCAGCACACGACCGTCACCGGCCTGGTGCAGCGGGGCGGCCGCGTCATCACCGTGGAGACCACGCGCGGCACCTTCGGCGCCGACGTCGTGGTGATCGCCGCCGGGCCGCAGACCGGGATGTTCGCCGAGATGCTCGATGTCTGGCTGCCGCTGGCGCCGGCCCGGGTGGAGATGATCGCCACCGAGCCGATCCCGCTGCTCGCCGTGGGCGGCGTGGCCGGTAACGGGCTCTATGGTCGGCAGACGCTCCGGGGCAATCTCGTCTACGGCGGTGGCCCGCACGAGTGGATCAACGTCCCGGACATGGCGACGCCGTCGCACACGAACACGCCGCTGGTGCGCAACCTCGCCCGGCGGCTCGCCGAGCTGCTGCCGGGGGCGGCGCACGTGCGGCTCATCCGCTCGTGGAGCGGCCTCGTGGAGAACACGCCCGACGGCCTGCCCGTTGTCGAGCGGCTGGCCCGTCCCCACAACGTCGTGCTGGCCACCATGTCGAGCGTCGGCTTCGGGCTCTCGCCCGCCTCGGGCCGCGCGATCAGCGAGCTGGTCCAGCACGGGCGCTGCCTGTTCGCCGACCTCGGTGCGCTCGGCCTGGCCCGCTTCGCCGACACGCCGCCGGACTGGCGCGAGCACGCCGGATGGGTGGCGGCGCGGCCCGCCGTCGAGGCGACCGCCGGGGGCGATTGCTGATGCGCGAGCCCGATCCGCGCTCGATCGCCGGCAAGGCGCCCACGCCGGAGCGCCACGTGCCGCTGGTCGTGGTCGGTGCCGGCCCCGCCGGCGTGACGGCGGCGATCGAGGCGGCGCGTGCCGGCGTCGAGGTCGTGCTGGTCGACGAGCATCCCGTCGATAACGACATGATGGCGATGGATGTGCCGCTGTGCTTCGGCCAGCGCATGGACGGCGCCGTGCGCAACCGCGCGGCCATGCTGGAGCGCGTGGTGGAGACGAATCCGGGCCTGGCCAGCGCCAACGACGCCGGCGTGGACGTGCAGCTCGGCACCTACGTCTGGGGCGCGTTCGTCAACGGCCCGAGCGTGCAGAGCCTGCCCGCGCCGATGCTCGGGCTCGCCGATGATCGTCGCTCCTGGCTCATCGGCTACGACCGGCTGGTCGTCGCCGCCGGCGCCCGCGACGTGCTGCTGGGCTTCCCGGGCTGGGAGCGTGCCGGGACACTCGGCGCCGCCGGTGCGGCGGCGTTGCTCGCACGCTATCGCGCGCTGGCCGCGCGCCGGCTGGTCATCGTCGGCTCGGGCGCGCTCGGCCTTCACACCGCGGCCCTGGCGCTCGAGCACGGCGTCGAGGTGGCCGCGATCGTGGAGGTCGAGGGGCGCGTGCGCGGCAACGCGGACGCCGCCCGGGCGCTGGCCGCGCGTGGCGTGCCGATCCTCACCGCGCACACGATCCGCGGCGCGCGCGGGCGGACGGGCGAGATCGAGTCGCTGGTCGTCGTCGGCCTCGACGGGCAGGGCGCGCCGGTGAGCGGCAGCGAGCGGGTGATCGCGTGCGACGCTGTCTGCCTGGCCATCGGCGTCACGCCAAGCGTGGAGCTGCTGCATCTGGTCGGCGCACGCGTGCGCTTCGCCGCGGCCCTGGGCGGCTGGGTTCCCGAGCTGGATGCCGCGATGCAGACGAGCGTCGCCGGAGTCTTCGCGGCCGGCGACTGCGCGGGCGTTCACGACGCCATGCTCGCTGATCCCGGCATCGCGAGCGAGCAGGGGCGGGTGGCCGGGCTGGCCGCGGCCGAGTCGCTCGGGGCGACGGGCCGGGGTGGGCCGCTGCGGACGCCGGTGCCTGCCGCCACGGAAGCGCCGCACGCCTACTGGCAGACGTGGCTGGCGTCGCTGATCGCGGCCGGCGGCTGGGAGGTGAACGTCTGCCAGTGCGAGGAGGTCACGCGGCGCGAGCTGGTCGAGACGAGGCCACCGCGCTACCTGAAATGGGATTCGCCGCAGATGAGCGCGCGCAGCGTGAGCACGCTGGCCGGCGATGGGCCCCTGAACCAGGACCAGGTGAAGCGGCTGACGCGTGCGGGAATGGGGCCGTGCCAGAGCCGGCGGTGCCGCGAGCAGGTAGGCCTGCTCCTGGCCCAGGCGGCTGGCACGACGATCGATCGCATCCCGCTGCCGACGTTCCGCCCGCCGGTCCGCCCGCTGCCGCTCAGCGTGCTGTGGCCGGCCGACGAGCCCGCCGCGATGCGCGAGGAGTGGGTGAGCTGGTTCGGCATTCCCACCCAGTTCAGCCCGCACTGGGAAGCCGGCATGGCGATGGACGAGCCGACCGCCCACACGCGGCTCGTCGAGTGAGAGGGAGAGCGTAGCGCATGGCCGACGTTGCACGGACGGCAGACATCGTCATCATCGGCGGCGGCGTGCACGGCGCAAGCCTGGCGTTCCACCTGGCCCGCAAGAAGGCCGGCCGCGTGCTGCTGATCGAGAAGAAGTTCATCGCCTCGGGCCCGACCGGACGCTCCACCGCGCTGGTCCGCCGCTTCTATGCGATGGACTTCTTCACCCGCACCGCCAGCGCGGCCGCCGAGATGTTCCGCCACTGGCAGGACGTCGTCGGCGGCGACGGCACCCCCGGGTTCCAGCCGGTGGGCATGCTGGCGCTGGCCGGACCGGACACGGCGCCGCATCTGCGTGAGAACGCGCGGCACGCGCAGGCGCTCGGTGCCGGCGTGCGTCTCATCGAGCCGGCCGAGGTGAAGGCGCTCGTCCCCGGGATCAACGTGGAGGACGTGGCCCTGGCCTCCTACGAGGCGGAGTCGGGCTACGCCGATCCCTCCTCCACCGCCAACGCGCTCGCCAACCGCGCGCGGGACCTCGGCGCCACGCTCGTGCAGTGGCGCGAGGTCGAATCGATCCGCACCGCCGGCGGCAAGGTGATCGGCGTCCGCTCGGAAGGCGCCGACATCGACGCGCCTGTCGTCGTCAACTGCGCCGGGCTCTACGCCGACCGGTTACTTCGGCCGCTCGGCATCGAGGTGTCGATCAAGCCGGAGCGCCACCAGATGTGCTTCTTCCGCCGGCCCGTCGGCTTCGGCGTGCACCCGGCCGTCGCCGACCTCATCCAGATGACCTACATGCGGCCCGAGCACGGCGATCTCACGATCCACGGCAAGCTGAGCTACGACGAGATCGTGGATCCCGACCACTGGAACGAGGGTGTGGATCCCGACCAGATCGTCGCGAATGCCGAGCTCATCGCCCACCGCTTCCCGGCGATGGAGCACGGCCTGGCCATGGGCGGCTACTCGGGACTGTACGACGCCACGCCCGATCACCATCCGGTGCTGGGCGCCATCCCCGAGTACGGCGGGCTCTTCGCCGACTTCGGCTGGAGCGGCCACGGCTTCAAGCACTCGCCGTTCATCGGCGACATCATGTCCGACGTGGTCCTGCACGGCCGCGCGAAGGACTACGACCTCACGCCCTTCCGCTGGTCCCGCTTCCGCGACAACGACCTCGTGCCCCCCGCGCGGTGGAACGCCGCCCCGCACCCCAAGCACCGGCTGTGACTAGGTGCTGATCGCCAGCTGGTGACCGGAGATGTACAGGCTGGGATGGACCTTGAAGCCCTGCACGCGCTTGTCCATGAAGGTGAAGATCGCGCGCCACACCGGCTGAACGATCGGTCCATCGTCCTGTAAGATCCGCTCGAGCTGACTCATGAGCTCGCGCCGCGCGGTCACGTCGATGGTCCCCTCCGCCATCGTCAGGACCCGATCGAACTCGGGATTGGAGTACTTCGACTCGTTCCACGGCACGCCGGTGCGGTAGGCCAGGGCCAGGCTCATCACGCCGAGGGGTCGGTGGGCCCACGTCGTGAAGCCGAACGGCACCTTCGTCCACACCTCCCAGTACTGCGTGGACGGCATCACGTTGATCTTGACGCGGATGCCGGCCTCCTTCCATTGCTCGACCATCGCCTGCACGGCCAGGAGCTCCCACCCCGGCTGGGGCCGCGCGATGATCTCGGTGTCGAGGCCATTGGGATAGCCGGCGTCGGTCAAGAGCTTCCTGGCCTTGGCCACGTCGCGCTGGAACATGGGCAGCTTGGCGTACTCGGGATGCACCGGGCTCACGTGATGGTGCTCGCCCGGCTGGCCCAGGCCCTTGTGGGCGATCTGCAAGATCGCGTTCGAGTCGATGGCGTAGCGCAGCGCCTGGCGCACGCGCTTGTCATCGAACGGCTTCACGGGCTGCACGCGGGCGGTGGCCGTGTACGCCGTGGTGACCTGGTACATCTGCACGTGCGGCAGCTTCTGCAGCGCGTCGAGCTGCGTGATGTCCGAGCCGTACAGTCCGTCCACTTGCTTGGAGGCCAGCGCACTGATCGCGGCGGCCGGATCGTCGCCGAGATCGATGAACTGGATCTCGTCCAGGTAGGGGCCGCCGCCCCAGTACGGCTCCTTGCGGGCCTTGAGTACCTGGCGCCGGCCCACCTCGTTCTCGACCAGGGTGAAGGCGCCGGTGCCGTTGGAGCCGACCTTGAACTCGCCGTTCTCGGCGGGATCCAGGATGAGGAAGGGATAGTGGTAGAGCTGCTCGGGCACCGCGAGCTGCGCGGTCTTGCCGTTCAGGCGCACGGTGTAGGCATCGACCTTCTGGATGGCGTTCGCGTCCCACAGCTTGGTGGACTTCTTGGCGTTGCCCTTGTCGTCCTTCTCGCCGGTCTCGAACTCCTCCAGCAGGAAGCCCTTCATGAGGCCCACCACCGAGGATCCCGTCTTGGGATCGAGCACGTGCTTGAAGTTCCACACGACGTCGTCCGCCGTGAAGGGGCGTCCGCTGTGCCACTTGACGTTGCGCCGCACCCGCAGGGTCCAGGTCTTCAGATCGGGGCTCGCCTCCCACTTCTCGATCAGGCTGGGGCGCGTGACGTTGTCCGGCCCGGTGACGGCGAGATAGTCGAGGACCTGCCGCGCGGAGTTGGACGACTCGATCCAGCTGTAGGTGTGCGGGCTCTTCAGGTCCTGACACCGCATGCCGAGGCGCAGGACGCCGCCCTTCGGCAGGGTCTGGGCGGCCGCCGGCCTCACGAACGGCTCGCCGGTGACCTTGCGCACGAAGGCATGGGCGGCCGTCGCGGAGAGGCCGAGCAGCGCGGCGTAGCGGAGGAACTCGCGCCGGTCGATCTGCCGATCGACGAGCTGACGCTTGAGGGTGGGGATCAGGACGTGCTCGTCAGGCTTGCGCATCGTCGTATCCTCCGTCGCCCCGCGGGGCGCTCACTGTCTGGCGATCAGGCGAGCCGGGCGTACCCGGCGGCCTCGGCCTGCCGCTGGCGCTCGAGCATGACGTCGAACGCCTCGGGATCGGCCGGGACGAACCGCGCGATGAGCAGCTCGTCCAGCGTGGCGGTCAGCTCCGACGCCGTGTGCGCGGTGAGCAGCGCCTCGACGAGGCGCCCGCGCGTGCCGGCATCGACGCCCGGCGAGGCCACCAGCGGCGCGCTCGGCGCCGGGAGCGTCGTGGCCACGACCCGCACCCGCTTCGCGCGCTCGGCGCCGTGATGCCGCAGCAGGTCGAGTCCGTAGGCGTCGACCGGTCCGACATCGGCGCGACCGTCGAGGACGGCGTCGATGACCGGCAGCTGCCGGTGTAGCGGCCCCAGGACCTTGCCGTACAGCGCGGGACGGTCGGCCTGACGATGCGCAAGCAGGTGGAAGCGCGCGGCGTTGTAGCCGGAGTGCGAGTGCTCGATCGAGTAGGCGATGCAGCCGCCGAAGGTATCCTCCAGCGTGCGGTACGGGCTGTCGTCGCGGACGACGAAGTCCGTGAAGTAGATGGGGCGGCCGCCATAGCGCGGCGGCGAGGGGACCGGCACGGCCAGCAGATGCGGCCGCTCGGCCCGCATGGCCCAGGGGTAGCCGCACATGAAGACGCAGCCGAGGTCCTCGCGCGCCCACAGCTCCTCGAGCGGGTAGGGATCGGCGAGCTCGAGGACCTTCAGCGCGCCGCCCGAGCGCTGGGCCACCCACTCGAGCAGCCGCCGCCAGGCCGCGGTGAGCGTCGGCGACCAGGAGTACATGCGGGCGGAGGCGACGGGGATCATCGCGGCGTGCCGCATGATGGGGCGGGCCCGGGCGCGTGTCAACCGGTGGCCGGGCCCTTTGACAGCGCTCGTGAGCGGCGTTACGTTCCCGGCCACAGGAGGTGAGCCATGGCCCACGGCGCCTTCAAGGTCCTCGACAGCGACATCCACATCATCGAGCCGCCCGATCTCTGGCCGCGCTACATCGACCCGGCGTTCCGCGAGCGCGCGCCCATCGGGCTCACGGAGGATGAAGGCGACCTGCGCCTGGCCCACGCGGGCAAGCCGTGGGGGCGAGTGGCCGGCGTCGACGCCGATCGCAACCGGCGCCGGCAGGGGAAGAACTACCTTCGCAACCAGGACCGCTGGAAGCCCTACGCCGAGCGCGGCTGGACGCCCAAGGTCCAGCTGGAGGCGATGGACATCGAGGGGATCGACGTCGCGGTCGTCTATCCCTCGCGCGGCCTCTTCGCGCTGACCATCAACGACATGGATCCGCCGCTGGCCGCTGCCATGGCCCGCGCCTACAACGACTGGCTCCACGGCTTCTGCCAGGAGAACCCCGAGCGCTTGCTGGGTGCTGGCATGATCTCGCCGTTCGACGTCAACGACGCGGTCGCCGAGGCGCGCCGCTGCGTGCGCCAGCTGGGCTTCCGCGCGATGTTCCTGCGCCCCAACGAGGTGAACGGCCGCAACTGGCACGACCCGTACTACGAGCCGCTGTGGAGGGAGCTGGAGGAGCTGGAGACGCCGCTCGGCTTCCACGAGGGCTCGGGCAGCCAGCTCCGGCAGGTGGGCGAGCAGTTCGGCTCCAACACCATGCTCAAGCACGTCTACTCGCATCCAGTCGAGCAGATGCTGGCGGTGGGCGCGTTCTGCGCCGGCGGCATCCTGGCCCGTCACCCCAAGCTGCGCGTGGCGTTCCTGGAGGGCAACTGCAGCTGGGTGCCGTTCCTGCTCTGGCGCATGGACGAGCACCACGAGTGGCTGGGCGACGTCTACGCGAAGGAGCTGACGATGGCCCCCAGCGCGTACTTCAAGCGCCAGTGCTTCGTCTCGGTGGAGTGCGATGAGGAGCCGGTGAAGCACGTCATCGACGCCATCGGCGACGACCGCATCGTCTTCTCGACCGACTTCCCGCACGGGGATTCGAAGTTCCCGGAGGCGGTGGAGTCGTTCCTGCGCCTGCCGATCTCCGAGGAGAGCAAGCGCAAGATTCTCTGGGACAACTGCGCGGCCTACTACGGCCTTCCGTCGTGACCGGGGAGGAGCGTCCATGATGACGCACAAGCTCATCTCGGCCGATTCACACATCGTCGAGCCGCCGGATCTCTACACCACCCGGATCGAGCCGCGGTTCCGCGAGAGGGCCCCACGCCTGGAGCGGATGGAGACGCCCAGCGGGCGCAAGTTCGATGCCTGGACGATCGACGGGCAGCAGGCCGGCACGCTCGGCGCCGTGATGCAGGCCGGCCAGCGATTCGAGGATCCCTCCCAGATCGATTTCCTCGGCACCTGGGAGGACGTGCGGCTCGGCGGCTACGATCCCCAGGCGATGGTCAAGGAGAACGAGATGGACGGCGTGTGGGGCTCGTGCCTGCAGCCGAGCCAGGGGCTGTTCTGGTACCGCATCCCTGACAGTGCCATGCTCTCGGCCATCTGCCGCGTCTACAACGATTGGATCGCGGAGTTCTGCAAGCCCTTCCCCGATCGCCTCAAGGGCATCGCCATGCTCAACGTGGACGACGTCGAGGAGGCCTCGCAGGAGCTCGAGCGCTGCGCCAGGCTGGGGCTGGTCGGTGCCTTCATCCCGGTGTCGCCGCTGGCCGATCGCCCGTATCGTCACCCGATCTACGACCGCTTCTGGTGGACGGCGCAGGATCTCGGCCTGCCGCTGCTGCTGCACATCGGCACGCCGCGCGGCGGCGTGCCGGGCTGCGAGTTCACGATGAACCTCGGCGAGCTCACCGGCGCGGGCCGCTCCACCACCGACTACTGGGTGCGCTACTCGCTGGGGGCGATGATCTTCGCCGGCGTCTTCGATCGCTATCCCAGGCTGAGGGTTGGCTCGGTCGAGCACGAGGCCGCCTGGATCCCTCACTGGCTGAAGCAGATGGACTTCACGTACCGCGAGCGCCCCGTGTTCACCAAGGGCTGGAAGTCGAAGGACGGGCTGCTGCCCAGCGACTACTGGCGCCGCAACATGTTCGTGGAGTTCATGGAGGACGACCTCGGCGTGCAGCTGCGCGAGGCGATCGGCGTGGACACCATGCTGTGGGGCAGCGACTTCCCGCACGCCGAGTCGACGTGGCCCAAGTCGCGCGACTTCCTCGACCGCATGTTCGCCGGCGTGCCCGAGCCGGACCTGCGCAAGATCACGGCGGAGAACGCCGCGCGGCTGTTCGGCTTCAAGCTGGACTGAATACGGACGACTCTGTCGCGGTGTTCCCGGTGTCCGAGCTGGCGCCGGGGGCGATGAAGTGGGTGGTCATCGACCGGGAGCGTGTACTGGTCGCGAACGTGGAGGGTGTGTTCTACGCCCTGCGTGACATGTGCGGTCACCGCGGGGCGCCACTCTCGACGGGGGTCCTCGCGGGGCACGTGATCGAGTGCCCGCTGCATTACGCGACCTTCGACGTGCGCACCGGCAAGCTGCTGAGCGGGCCCGTCTCGGCGGACGTGCCCAGCTACGAGGTGCAGGTCGACGACGGCACGGTCTACGTGAAGCGTGCACGGGAGGACAGACGATGAGTACGAGTCGCACACCCTACGTCTACGTCGGTCTGGCTGGTGAAACCGCGCCCGGCCGCCCCATGAACTCCGGCCTCTATCGCATGGCCGCGGGTGACGACCGCTGGGAGCTCGCGACGCGCGGCCTGCCCGAGGCGCCGGCCATCCGGGCCATCGCCACGCATCCCGAGCGCGCGGACACCGTGTACGTCGGGACGCAGCACGGCCCCTACCGCAGCACGGACCACGGCGAGCACTGGGAGAAGCTCGACATCGCGGACCACGGCTCTGCTG
>Ga0310811_10014917_pt1 | contig 10144 bp, 7 predicted proteins | sample YCmetagenome_FD_207642 | JGI IMG/M metagenome (GOLD analysis project Ga0310811, IMG submission 207642) | Soil microbial communities from experimental microcosm in Duke University, North Carolina, United States - YC | ecosystem: Engineered > Artificial ecosystem > Soil microcosm > Unclassified ...
TCCTCGCCGCTCGCCGTCGTCTCGACCTCATGGCCGCGCCCCTGGAGATAGCGTTGCAGCGACACCCGGACCGATGCTTCGTCGTCGACCACGAGCACGCGGAGCGTGTCCGAGCCGACGGCGTGCATGGGCGCGACCGCGGCGTGCTCGCCCGAGGTGCGTGGCATCGTGATGGGGAGCTCGACGACGAAGCGCGCGCCCTGCTGCGGCGAATTCTCCGCCCAGATCCTGCCCTCGTGCTCGCGCACGATGCCGAGCGAAATCGACAGCCCGAGGCCCGTGCCCGAGCCGGTCGGCTTGGTCGTGAAAAACGGATTGAAGATCCGGTCGATCAGGTTCGGCGGGATGCCCGGCCCCGTGTCTTCGACCTCGATCCGGATCGCCTCGGCGCTGAGCCGCGTGCGCACCGTCAAGCGATGGTGGTGCTGGCCTTCGCGCTGCTCCATCGCCTGCTCGGCGTTGGTAATCAGGTTGAGGAAGACCTGCTGCAGCTGGTGGGCGTCCGCCATCGTCTCCGGAATCGATTCGTCGTATTCACGCCGGACGTCGATCCCGCGGACCCGGAGCTCGTACCCGCGCAGCTCGAGCGTGTCGTCCAGGACCTGGTTCAGCTGCGTCGGCACTTTCTCGGCTTTGTGCTGGCGGGCGAAGGTCAGGAGGTTCTGGACGATGCGGCTGGCGCGGCGCGCCTCGCTGTAGATCGTTTCGGCCGCAGTGCGCTGATCGGGCGGGAAGCGCTTCTCGGCGAGCAGCAGCTGCGCAAACGCCGAAATGCCGGCGAGCGGGTTGTTGAGCTCGTGCGCCACGCCAGAGACGAGCTGCCCGATGGCCGACATCTTTTCCGACTGAATCAGCTGCTCTTGCAGCATCTTCTGATCGGTGACGTCGCGGATCAAGCAGAGGACTTCTTCGTCTTTTTGCGGCGTCGAGTACGTCACCGAGATCGTGCGGGCTTCGCCGTCCTTGCGATAAAACTGCGTCTCGAACAGGCCCGTCTCGCCCGCGAGCGCCTGCTGGAAGTGGCCCAGCGCCTTGGGCAAGTCGTCGTCCGGCAGCATCGGCGCGAACCACTGGCCCACCAGCTCTTCGCGCTTGTAACCGGAGATGTTCTCGGCGGCGTGATTGACGGTCGTGAAGCGGCCGTTCGCGTCGAGCGTGACGATCGCGTCGGACGCCGATTCGACCAGATGGCGGTAGCGCGCCTCGGAGCGCGCCAGCGTGTCGGCCGCGCGCTTGGGCTCGGTGATGTCGCGCAGCGTGGCGACCGTCCCGACCAGCTCGCCGTTGACGCGGAACGGACCACTTGAAACGGCAACGTCCCGCTCTTCGCGGGTGTGGTGATTGACGATGCGGGTTTCGTAGCGTTGGGGCTCACCGGCGAGCACGCGGTCCTCGCGGGAGGCGACGTGGGCGCGTTCAGTCGGTGAGACGTTCTCGGCGATCGCCTGGCCCACCACTTCGCTCGCTTGCCAGCCGAGCAGCTGCGCCCCGGCCTCATTGGCCGCGAGCACCCGCCGATCCAGGCCGGTCACTACCACGGCGTCCGGCAAGGCGGCGATCACGTCCGCGGCGGCCTGCAGTAGATCGAGCGGCCCCCCTCCGGGACGCTTGGCGGCGCCTGCGGCGACAGCCCGCGTGCCGCGGGCGGGTGAGACCCGGCGCGCCTTACTCACGCGTGATAGGAGACCTCCATGGACCGGCGCATGAGCTGCAGGCTCTCGAGCGCGGCCTTGGTCACCTTGTCCGGCGTGTCGCTGCCGCGCTTGACGCAATCCTTGATGATTTCCAGCGCGTGGATCGGATGCTCGTCGTCGTACTTCGCGTGCTCCTCGAGCCACCAGCGCCCGCGCGGACCGATCTTCGCGTTCTTGGCGAGGCCCCGTAACGCTTTTTCCGAGATCTTCTGGGCGACGCCTTCGACGGCGTAGTTCGTCGCGGACACGGCCTGGCCGAACTCGGCATTGCGGCACATGTCGGTCAGGTACGCGTGGAATTTCTTGACTTCGTCGAGCATCGGCTCGGGGTCCTGGAAGCGCTTCTTGGGAACGTTGAAGCCGTCGCCCATCGCGCGCCACATCGCGTCATGGCGGCGCTCGACGCGGATGTTGTCGGTGAAGAACTCTCTCCCCATGGTCGGTGAGCGGTCGAGCAGCATCTGCAGCCACTGGGGGAAGTCGCGGATGATCGGATAGAACGCCACGAGAAAATTCTGGATTTGGCCGTCGACCAGCTCGTTCTCCGACGCGTCCACGATCACGGGCGTGTCGAGAATAGCCTGGCGGCTCGGCTCGAGTGTGGCATCCAGGTCCGCGACCCACGTGGGGTGCGGGGTGATCTCCACGGCCATTGCTGCTCCTCTCGCGGGCGCGTGTGGGGCAACTCAATGGAAGAAGCGCTTCAGCGTGGCCTGAATGTACGGGTGGCGGTCGAACTTGCAAGCTCAAGCGCTATAGTGACTTGCCGCACGGTCCCACGATGACCACTTGACACGATATATCGTACCAGAATATCGTGGCGTAACATCTAACAAGAAGGCACGATGGCCGGTGGGAGCAGATGGGAAGGGTTTGGCTCGTTCTGGGGTCCTCGCTCCTGGGGATTCCGCTTCGGGCCGCGGGGCGCGCGCCGCCAGTGGTTCGGGGCGGGCGACATGAAATATGTGATTCTGAAGATTCTCCGCGACAAGCCACGTCATGGTTACGAAGTCATGAAGGACCTCGAAGAGCGGATGCACGGCTGCTATACGCCGTCACCGGGGACCGTTTACCCCACGCTGCAGTGGCTCGAGGATGAAGGACTCGTCGTCGCGCGGGACGTGGAAGGCAAGAAGGTTTACGAAATCACCGACACAGGACGGAAATTCTTGGACGAGCACAAGGACATCGTCGAAGACATCTTCGATCGCGTGACCGAAACGGTCGAGCGCACCGTAGGCGGCTCGATGGGTGAGGTGAACCGCGCGCTGGGGCACCTCGTGAAAGCGGTCTACCGCACCGGCTGGAAGGCCGAGAGCGACGAGGCGCGCAAGAAAGTCGCCGAGGCCCTTTCGAAGGCTACGGACGAGATTGAGGCACTAGCAGCAAGTCCTGGAAGTCGAAGCTGAAGTCGGTCGCCGGGGAGACGGGGCTCATCTTCACCTGGTCGATCGACCCGTCGGGCTTGAGGGCGAAGCTGACGTAAGCGTCGGCGCGGAGCTCGCGGTCGCGCCAGCGCGCGATGAAGGTGTCGTACTGGAAGTGCTCGAGATCGCCGGTGAGCGACGGTGAGTGCGAGAATTGCATGACCAGCTTGCCGTTCTCCAGCGTGATGGTGACGTCGCCGTACCACGCATCCCGGTAGGTCCCCGCATACTTCTCGAGCGGCAACGACGGCCGCGAAGTGGAATCGCGCTTCGCGGCCGCGGTGCGTTCTTGGGCCGCAGTCGCCGAATCGTCCTGCGCCTTGAGCCGCGCGAAGATCGCCAGCCAATCGGTGGCCGGCGCTGCCAGGAACTGATCGAGCAGGCGATAGGTGATCGCCTGGAACGCTTCCGTCGACTCTTGATTCGTGAACACGGCGATGCCCAGCCGCCGGTTCGGGACCATGGTGATGCGCGAGACGTATCCCGGCAGCCCGCCCGTATGCGACACGATCTTCTGGCCGCGATAGTCGCGCATCTCGAATCCCAGCCCATAGCCGGCGAACGACGCCTGCAGCGCCGCGAGCTCCGGCGGCAGGCGACCGACGCGATACGGCGTCACGATCGTCCACAGCTCGAACGTGGTGCGCGGCGTGAACAGACGCGTCCCGTCGGCGAGCTTGCCGGAGTCGAGCTGCACCATCAGCCATTTCGCGATGTCGGTCGCGCTCGCGTTGATTCCTCCCGCCGGGTTGACGTTGTCACTCACGAACGGCGTGACGGGCCGCACCTTGCCGTCCACGGACGCATGGGGTGTGGCGACGTTCGCGCCTCGCCCGGCTGCGGAGTGCATGACGTTGCTTTCGCTCATGCCGACGCGCGCCAGGATCTGCGACGCGACAAAATCCTCCCACTTCTGCCCGGAGACTGCTTCAATCACTTCGCCAGCCACGGAGTACAGCACGTTGTCGTACGCGTAGGCTGTGCGAAAACTCGTCGCCGGTTTGATGTAGCGGAGCCGGCGCACGATTTCCTTGCGGTCGTAGGTCGAAGGCGGCCACCACAGCAGATCGCCGGCGCCGAGGCCGAGGCCGCTGCGATGGACCAGCAGATCGCGGATGGTGAGCTCGCGCGTGACGAACGGGTCGTACATCTGGAACGAGGGCAGGTAATTGATGACCGGCGCGTCCCAGCGAAGCTTGCCCGCTTCGACGAGCATGCCGATCGCGGTTGCGGTGAACGCCTTCGTGTTCGATGCGATGCCGAACAGCGTGTGCTCGTCGACCGGCGTCGGCTGGCCCAGAGTGCGCACGCCGTAACCCCTCGCGAGCACGACTCGGCCGTCTTGCACGACGGCGATCGCGATTCCGGGGACCGCGAATTGCTGCATCACGCGACCGACGTACGCGTCGAAGTCGCGCGGCAACGCGGCGGAGGGATTCGTGCGTTGCCCGGCGAGTGAATGCGCGCCAAGACCGAGCGCCGCGGCGAGAATGAGAGAGCAGCGATGTGGTGTCATGAGTCGCAAAGCTGCGGCGGGCCGTGCTGCTCGGGAAGTGTCGCGATGCTGCTACCTATGTCACGGCAGGTCGAACGTGAAGACGGTCAGTCCGCCGCAATCGAAGCCGCACCAGCCGAGGACGCTGACGCGTCCCGCCCCGTCGTAGACGAGGTTCGCATCGTGAACGGACTCGTCGGCGGCCGCGGGCATATCGGCAATGGGGTCGAGCGTCAGGCGGTCTAGCACGGTGAGATATTCGCGGACGTGCGAATTGCCGTTTGTCGGCTCCGTCTGCACGCCACCGACGTAAATGACGGGACGCGAAGGATCGAGGATGACGTCTTGCAGGGCGCGATTGGGCGGGAACGCGCGCGCCTGTAGCGTGCGCCCCGTCGCGGTCTCGATTACGACGAGGGAAAAGCGGCCGCCGGAGCCGTTGGGGGCGGTCGAGTCTTGAACGCTCGCGGTGATGAACATGGTGTCGCCGGCCGCCGAGAAGGCCGCGCCCGTGACGTGCAAGAGCGTGTCGATGGTATACGCGACATCGCCGAGTTGATTGAAAACCGGCCATGCCATGACGGGCCCACGAAACCGCCTGGCATCGAGCTCCGTGCGCATGACCGCCCACTTGCCACCGGGGGCCAGGCGAAAGTCCCCGAACGCAATCGCGCCCTGACCGCGCAGCAATGTGTCAGTGCCGTTCCGGACCAGGGTGCCGGTATGCATCATGAGGCACGTGGTGGCCGACAGCTCCGCGGCCGTGTAGACGCCGCTCGCGTTGCTGCACGGCAGGGTATCGACCAACGTCCACGGGTCCGCGTGCCATACCGTCGCCGCTGCGCTCCCCGTGCGTGATAGATCGAAGATGTAATGATTGGGACGGTAGCTCGGGCCCGGCACGTACATCTTCACCAGAGTCGAGTCCGTCTTCGCCAGCTCGGGGAACATGTTCAGGTGTTGCGACTGCACGTCCACGAGCCCGTAGCCCATCGTGAAACCGGGCCACGAGATGTCTTCGGCGACGAGCAAGCCGCGTCCCGTCAGCAACGTACCGCTCGACACATTCGTGTAGGGATTGAGGCCGCCCCAGTAGGCAGGAAACGCCAATCCCACGGCATAGAACGCCGCCTGCGCGCTGTCGTACCCGCGGGCGGATATGACGGCCTCGTAATTCCCGGTGACGACGGGCGGCACGCGGAACGCGATCTGATTGGAGGCCACGCGCCAGCTCTCCGCCGTATCGCTGCCAACGACGACCGCGAAATTCGCCCAGCGGTTTGGTCGCGCCGTGTCGGCGCTCGGCTGCAGGACCAAACCGGAGAATTGCTCGGATGTGAGCGTGATGATTCCGCCGGCGGTTTGCGTTGATGGGGCAGAGGTCACTGTGAGAGGGATCGGTGCGCGGGCAGGATCCTGACAAGCGACGAGCAGCGCACCGACCAAGAACGATGCTTTAGCTCTTACGCTGCAGCTCATCGAGGGCTCGACGCACGTAGACGCGCGTCATCTGCTTCCGCCATGAGAGATCGAAATCGGTGTTGTCCATCGGCTTTGATGGACGGTAGGCGGCCTCCGCGGCGGCCGCAATGCTGTCCGCACCAAACGTCATACCTCTCAACGCCGCCGCGGCTTCAGGTACTTCCTGGGGATAGCTGGCCACGCCGCCGAGGACGATGCGGGCATCCTGCACGATCCGCTCCCGGCCACCCGCGCCCGGCTCCCACTTGATCCACGCCGCCACGCCCAGCACCGGAAAATCGAACGAGCCGCGGCGCCGCAGCTTGTGGTAGACCGTATCCCATCCGTTCGGCGCGGGCAACCGGACCTCGACGAGGATCTCGTCGGGCTGCTTGGTGAGATAGTTGATACCGTCGTTGTTGTAGAACCGGCTTGCCGGCACGATGCGTTCGCCTTGCGGTCCCATCAAGCGATACTCGGCGCCGATCGCCACCATCACGGGCGCGACGTCGGACGAGCTGACCGCCCAGCACCGGGGCGACGACGGTGCCACCCAGCAGATCGCGCCGTCCTTCTTCATGCAGAAATCGATCGACTTCCGCCACTCATAACTCTGGTTGTAGTAATTGCAGCGCGTATCGAGGCAGAGGTTGCCGCCCAGCGTGCCCATGTTGCGCAGTAAGGGTGTGGAGACGAGACGAGCGGCGGTAGCGACGGCGGAATGTTGGAAGGTGGGAAGGTTGGAAAGTGCTGTCAGCGTCACACACGTTCCAACATTCCAACCGTCCAACGCCTGTAGCTCGGGAATCCGCATCAGCGAGATGACGACCTTCGGCTCCTGATGGCGGCGTTTCATGTTCGGATAGAGATCGGTGCCGCCAGCGACGAACATGCCCTCGGGGCCGGCATCGGCCTTCATGCGCACCGCTTCGGCCAGCGACCGCGGCTGCAGATAGCGGAAGGACGGGAGCCTAAGCATGTACGCGCTCGACCGACTTGCCGTCGCCTCCCTCCCACGGCGTGGGAACGCGCGTGGGCTCGGGCCACGGGATGTCCGGGAAGCTGTCGGGGCCGTAGCGCGCGGGCTCGCCCTTCTCTTTTCTCCGCAACGCCTTGAGCACCTTCTCGGGCGTGATCGGGACTTCGTCGACCCGCACGCCGACCGCGTCATAGACGGCATTCGCCACTGCGGGCATCACGGGCAACAGCGGTCCCTGGCCGACTTCCTTGGCGCCGAACGGCCCGTTGGGATCGGGGTCCTCGACGAGATACGTGACGACGTCGCACATCTCGAGCGTCGTCGGGCTCTTGTACTCGAGCAGCGACGGAATCTTGTGCACCACGTTGCGGTTGCCGCGATACGCCATCTCCTCCATCAGCGCCTCGCCGAGCCCCATGTAGATCGATCCCTCGACCTGTCCGATCACCGACGCGGAGTTGATCGAGCGACCGACGTCGTGCGCGATCCAGATCGTCGGGACGCGCACGATCCCCGTTTCGGGATCGACGTCCACCTCGGCGACACATGCGCTATAGGAGTAGGCGGGCGACGGTCCCACGCCCGCGCCGCGGTATCTCCCCGCGCTCTTCGGCGGCGTGTAGGACCCGGTCGTACCGATCGTGCCTTCCGCTGCTTCCGCGAGCTGCACCGCTTCGGCGAACGACATGCCCTGCTTTCGGTCCTTGGCGTCGCACACTCGGCCGTCGGCAAAGGCCAGGCGCTCGACCGGCACCTCGAGCTTTCTCGCGGCGTGCACCGCGAGAATCTGGCGCGCCCGCTCGGCGGCCTGGAGCGCGGCGTTGCCGGTCATGAGCGTCACGCGGCTCGAGTAGCTGCCGAGATCGACGGGGGTGAGATCGGTGTCGCCCGTGACGACCGCGATGTCGAACGGATCGACGCCGAGGACTTCTGCGACGATGTAGGCGAGAATCGAATCGGAGCCCTGCCCGATCTCCGTCGAGCCGCAGAAGACCGTCACGCCGCCGCCGCGATCGCATTTCAGCTGCACGCCCGAGTGCGGCATGTTGTTCCAGTAGATCGGCAGGCCGGCGCCCGAGATGTAGCTCGAGCACGCGAGTCCCACGCCGCGGCCCTGCGGCAACTTCCGGAACTTCGTCTTCCAACCCGACCCGTCGACCACCTTCTCGATGCACGTGCCCAGCCCCATCGAGCCGATGCGTAGATAGTTGGCTGTGAGCGAATTGGCGGGCACGAGCGTCTTGAGCCGCAGCTCGGCAGGATCGATGCGCAGCTCTTCGGCGATCTTGTCGAGATGCACTTCGAGCGCGAAGCGCGGCTGGGGGGTGCCGTGCCCGCGCTTGGGTCCGCACGGCGCCTTGTTTGTGAACGCGCGCGCGCCTTGGAAATGGTACCGCGGCACGTGGTACGTCACGGTCTGGAGCGCTCCCGTGTAGTACGTGCTCGCGACGCCGTACGAGCCGTACGCGCCGCCGTCGAGCAAGGAGCGGAAGTGCATCCCGGTGATCGCGCCGTCCTTCGTCACGCCGGTGCGCACCGACATCAGCGTGGGATGGCGGCCGCGATGGCAGTAGAACACCTCTTCGCGTGTCAACGTGATCTTCACCGGCCGGCCGGTGATCATCGCGAGCTTCGCGACGGCGATTTCGTGATTGAAGGGATCGCTCTTGCCGCCGAAGCCACCGCCGTTCGGTGTCGCGATGACGCGAATCCGCGCCGGCGGCAGCTCGAGCACCTTGGCCAGCGCGCGATGGACGTAGTGCGGCGTTTGCGTCGAGGTCCACAACGTCACTTTGCCGTCCGGTGACCAGGTCGCGACGGCTGCGTGCTGCTCCATCGGCAGGTGCGTATTCCCCTCGAAGAAGAACAGGTCCTCCCGCACGAAGTCGCCTTTCGCGATGCCGGCGTCGGCGTCCCCGAACTCGAGATCGATCAGCTTGTGGAGGTTGCCGCTGTCGCCGTAGTCGTGGATGCGCGGCTCGGGATTGGCCACGGCGTCTTCCGCGGAGGCAAACGATTTCAGCGGCTCATAGGCGACCTTGATGAGATCGAGCGCGGCGGTGGCCGTCTCCTCGGTCGTAGCGGCGACGGCGGCGACGGGGTCGCCGATGAAGCGCACCTTATCGACGCAGAGCGCGTGCTCGTCCTGTGACACGGGCAGAATGCCGAACGGAATCGGCAGATCGCGGCCGGTGAGCACGGCCTGCACGCCGTCCAACGCGGCGGCGGCGCCGGTATCGATCGAGACGATGCGCGCGTGAGGCTGCGTCGAGCGCAGCAGCTTGCAGAACAGCATGCGCGGAAATGCGAGATCGTCGGCAAAGCGCGTCGCGCCGGTCACTTTCGCGACCGCGTCGACCTTCCGCAGCGCCTTCCCGATGACCTTATGCATGCTGAATGCGCTGCGCGGCGAGCTCGATCGCCTCATAGATCTTCAGGTAGCCCGTGCAGCGGCACAGGTTGCCCGCCAGCGCGTCCTTGATTTCGTCCCGAGTGGGTTTGGGATTGCTCATCAGGAGCGCTTCAGCGGCGAGCAGAAATGCCGGCGTACAGTAGCCGCACTGTGCCGCGCCGAGGTCCGCGAAGGTCTCCTGGAGCGGGTGCAGCTTGCCGCCCTGGGCCATGCCTTCGACGGTGCGCACGCGTTTGCCGGCGCAGGCGAGTCCCAGCACCAAACAGGAGAGCACCGGCGTTTCATCGAGCAGCACGGTGCACGTGCCGCACTCTCCCAGCTCGCAGCCGTGCTTCGTCCCCGTCAGGTTGAGGTCTTCACGCAGCACCTCGAGCAGCGTCTTGTGCGGCGCGAACGCGACCTCGGTGGGCTCGTCGTTCACCCTGAGCGCGATTTTGACTTTGGATTCGTTGCTCATGGCCAGGACCTAATCTAGCTTTTGGGCTCCTCGAGCGCGGTGAGAGCAATGAACGGAGCGGTTGAGCGGTTCGGCGGGTTGGCGGTTCGCATGCTCGGCATTGTGGCTCTTCTAGCCGCCCAAGCGCCCAAGCGGTTACCCGCCCAAGACTATCGCGCCGAAGCCATTCGCATCCTGCGGACCGTGCCGCTCATTGACGGCCACAACGACATCCCGGA
>Ga0310811_10014919_pt1 | contig 10144 bp, 10 predicted proteins | sample YCmetagenome_FD_207642 | JGI IMG/M metagenome (GOLD analysis project Ga0310811, IMG submission 207642) | Soil microbial communities from experimental microcosm in Duke University, North Carolina, United States - YC | ecosystem: Engineered > Artificial ecosystem > Soil microcosm > Unclassified ...
GGTCCGTCGTTGCGCACCTCGATCACGTCCGGGGCGCGGACCTCGAAGGCGGCGGCGCGGGCGACGCGGGCGTCCACCTCGGCCTCGCTCTCCCGGCCGCGGCCGAGCAGCCGGCCGCGCAGCGCCTGGGGATCGGCCACGATCGACAGCACCCGCACGCGCGGGAACAGGCGCCGCGCCTCGTCCAGCACCGCGCGGGAAGCGTTGAGCACCACCGTGCGGCCGGCCGCGAGCTCGTCCCGGGTGCCGGCCGGGACGCCGTAGCCAAGGCCATGGGCGCGCCAGGACAGGGCGTAGGCGCCGGCGGCCCGGCGCGCCTCGAACGCCGCTTCGTCGATCGCCAGATGGTCCTCGCCGCCGGCGCCCGCGGCGCGCGTGACCTCGCGCCGGACGAACACGACCTCGCCGCCGAGCCGCGCGCGGGCGCCCTCGATCAGGCTGTCCTTGCCCACGCCGGACGGACCGACCACCAGCACCAGCAGGCCGGGGACGTCGCCCCGGGGCTCAGGCGTATTTTTCGACGAAGGCGTCGGCGTCAAGGCGGCGGAAATCCTCAAGGGCCGCGGCGAGGCGGTCGTGCTCCCAGTCCCACCAGGCGATGGCCAGCAGGCCCTCCTGCACGGGTTTGGGGAAACGCTCGCGGATCGGGCTGTTCGGCACGCCCGCCACTATGGTGAAATCCGGCACGTTGCGCGAGACCACCGCGCCCGCCCCGACCACGGCGCCCGTGCCGATGGTGACGCCCGGCAGCACCGTCGCCCCGTGGCCGATCCAGACGTCGTGGCCGATGACCACCCTGTGCGACCGCCGCCACTCGAAGAACTCCGCGTCGTCCTCCGGGCCCATGGCGTAGGACACGGCCCTGTAGCTGAAATGATGCTGGGCCGCACGCCAGGTCGGGTGGTTGCCGGGGTTGATCCGCACGTCGCGTGCGATCGAGCAGAACTTGCCGATTTCCGAATAGGCGGCCGAGGAGTCGTTGACGACGTAGCTGTAGGCGCCCATCGACACCTCCGACAGGCTGGTCCGCGCGCCCACGCGCGTCCAGGGGCCGAGTATGCTGTCGCTGACCTGGGCATCGGCGTGGATGTGCGGCTCGGGGCCCTGGTTGTCGGCGCCCTTGCGGGGCCCGGCCGGGAAACGCTGGACGTAATGGTGGCCGTCCTCCAGCGGACGGGCGGCAAGCATGAGCGACATTTAGGCGGCGGACTCCATGAAGGCGGGGTCGCGGCTCCACTTGCCCGATCCGCCGTAGATCTGCGCCAGGGCCTCGTTGGTCAGACGCTCGGGGGTGTCGTCGAACACCACCCGCCCGCGCGACATGGCCACGACCCGGTCGCAGTAGCGGCGGGCGATGTCCAGGCTGTGCAGGTTGACGATGACCGGGATCTGCCGGCTGCGACAGACCTGATGCAGGGCGTCCATCACCGCCTCGGCGTTCACCGGATCCAGCGAGGCCACGGGCTCGTCGGCCAGGAGCACGTCGGGCTCCTGCATCATGGCGCGGGCGATGGCCACCCGCTGCTGCTGACCGCCGGACAGGGTCTCGGCGCGCTGCAGGGCGGCGGAGGCCATGTCCAGCGCGTCGAGCTCCTGGATGGCGCGGGCGCGGTCCTGGGTGGAGAAGCACTTCAACAGGGTCGCGGCCAACGGCCGCTCGGCGACCACGCCGACCAGCACGTTGGTGATGACGTCGAGCCGCGGGCAGAGGTTGAACTGCTGGAAGATCATCGCGCAGCGGCGTCGCCAGCAGCGCAGGGACTCGCCGCGAAGGCGGGTGATCTCGACCCCGCCGTTGGTGATCGAGCCCGAGGTCGGATCGGTGAGGCGATTGATCGTGCGCAGGAGGGTCGACTTGCCGGCGCCGGAGCGCCCGAGGACGCCGACGAACTCTCCGGGTTTGAACTGCAGCGACACGTCGTCGACGGCGACCTTGTCGCCGAAGCACTTGCGGACCTTCTGCAATTCCAACATCGCCGTCCTCCGGGTGTTCTGTCGACGGTAGAAGGGCTGAGTGACCTGCCGGTGACAGTTGCTCCCGGGCCGATGGCGACGAGCCGCGGATTTATCCCCGCGCCGCCGGCGCCGCGTGCATGATCGCGTCACAGCATCGGGATAGTAGGACTGGTCCATGCCGACCCTGCTTGTCATCGGCGCCCTGGCGCTGGACCGACCGATCCGCCTCGACGGGCCGTTGCGCGCCGGAGGCCGCCTGCGGGCGCGGTCGCTGGACGGCGCCCTCGAGGGACGTCTCGGCGGCGGCGCCGCCAACGCCGGATGCGCCCTGCTCGCCGCCGGCCACGCCGTGTTGGCCGCCTCGGTGCTCGCCGACGACGCCGACGGGCGCCGGGCGCGGGCCCTGGCCCAGGCCGCGGGGCTCGATCTGCAGCTGACCTGCAGCCGGCCGGGGACCAGCGCACGCACCCTCGTCCTGATCGAGCCGACCGGTGAACGGACCATCATCAGCCTCGATGGCTCCTCACCCGACGCGCGTCCGGCGCTCGATCCGCCGTCCCGCCATCCCGCCGTCCGGCCCGACGGCCTGTTCATCCGCTCGGCCTACGACGGCGCCGCCGACTGGGCGCGGCTGGCGGCGGGGCCGGCGATCCTGCACTGGCCGGCGCCCGCCTACGACGGCGAGGCCGATGTCGTGGTCGCCTCGGCCGAGGACCTGCCGGAGAGCCTGGGCAGGGCGCCGTTCCCGGCCGCGGCGGCGCGGCTCGGTCCGCGCCTCGGTTGGGTGGTGGTGACCCATGGCGCCGCCGGCGCGGTCGCCCACGGTCGGGACGGCGCCCGCATCGCCGCCAAGGCGCCGCCCGCCGTCACCCGCGACGCGACGGGCGCGGGCGACGTGTTCGCCGCCGGCTTGCTCGACGCTCTGGCGAGGGGCGCGGCGATGGACCAGGCCCTCGCCCACGCGTGCGCCTGGGGCGCGGCGGCGGCCGGCCTGGACAGCTCCGCCCCGGTGGATGCGCCGCGGGGAGCCTTCCGTCCCTGGTCAGGCGAGGCGCTGGCGCAGGGCGCGTGAGACGGTGTCGAGGATCGCGACCGCCAGCATGTAGAGCAGGATGATGAAGGCGGCGACGTCGAAGGCGAACACGCGGATGCGCTCCTCCAGCTCGAAACCGATGCCGCCGGCGCCGACGATGCCGAGCACCGCGGCGTGCCGGAAGTTGCTCTCGAGGTAATAGAGGCACTGGCTGGCCATCACCGGCGCGACCTGGGGCAGCAGCCCGAACCGGATCACGCCGAGCGGCGCGGCGCCGGTGGCGCGCAGGCCGTCCACGGGCTTGCGGTCGGCGTTCTCGATGGCCTCGGCGTAGAGCTTGGCGAGGTTGGGGATGTCCGCCAGCGCCAGGGCGCAGACCCCCGCGAAGGGCCCGAGGCCGAAGGCCGAGACCAGGATCAGGGCCCACACCAGGGCCGGCACGCCGCGGAACAGGTCGAGGACGCGGCGGAGGGCGAAATGCAGCGCGGGCTGGGTTACGACCGTCTTGGCGCCGAGGATCCCGAGCGGCAGGGCGATCAGCGCCGCCAGCACCGTGCCGACGAAGGCCATGGCCAGGGTCTCGCCCAGGGCGTGCAGGATGTGCAGGAACTGGCCGCCGGAGGAGGGCGGGATCATGGAGCCGACCAGCCGCCCGAGCCGCCCGGTCCCGCCGATCAGATGCGCCGGGGAGAAGCCCACATCGGCGGCCATCTTGGCCAGGATCGCGGCGCCGAGGAGGGTCAGGAGCGGCGGGGCGAGCCGCCGCAGCCAGGCCGGCCTCCTGGCCGCCGGCGGCGTCAGCCCGTGTTCGGCGGCCGTCTCGCTCAACGGGGAGCCCCGAGCCCGATCAGCCGATGGCGGATCTGCTCCGAAACGATATCGATGACGAAGATCATGCAGACCATCAACAGGAGGATGGCGAGGTAGGTGTCGAACTCGGTGTAGGTGATGGCCCGCTGCAGCTCGAGCCCGATCCCGCCCGCCCCGACGATGCCGAGGGCCGCGGCGGCGGCCAGATTGCCCTCCAGGCGGATCAGGGCATAGGAGGCGTAGGCGGGGAGAACCTGGGGCAGCACCCCGTAGCGGATCTGCCGTAGCCGGCTCGCGCCGCTGGCCTCGATCGCCTCCAGGGGCCGCGGGTCGATCTGCTCGTTGATCTCGGCGAACAGCTTGCCCAGCCCGCCCACCGTCGCGATGGAGAGCGCCAGCACGCCGGCGAAGGGGCCGACGCCGAAGGCGGCGACCAGGATCAGGGCGAGGATCATGTCGGGCAGGGTGCGGATCGCCTCCAGGCCGCGCCGCACGGCGAAGCGCACGGGCGACCACGGCATCAGGTTGCGCGCGCAGAGGAAGCTCGCCCCGACCGCGCCCGCGGCGCCGACGACGGTCGCCACGGCGGCCATCTCGAAGGTCTGCCAAGCGGCCTTCAGCCACAGCGGCAGGTCGTAGAACCACGCGGCGAGGCTGCCGACGGTCCGGCGGTCGGCCAGTAGCTCATCGGCGCGAAGTTTCGGGGCCATGCGCCCGAAGAAGACGCCGATGCGCGCCAGGGGATCGCCGCCGATATTGGCGTCGAGGAAGCCGCTGCGCTTCAGCGACACCGCCAGCACCAGGCTGAACACCACGAGGCCGAGGGACGTCTGCAGCCGGTGCCGGGCGAGCAACCGTCGCCGTTCGATCTCGAAGGACTCCACGACGTCGGGATGGGCCGGCGCGACCAGGCTCATGGCAGGCGCACGGGCTCCAGCGCCAGGGCCTCCGCCGGCTGGAAGTCGGCGGCGCCGGGGGCGAGTTGAGCGGCGGCCCAGCCGAAAGCGGGGCGGTCCTCAAGGTTCATCGCCACGTGCACGCCCAGGAGGCGGAAGCGCAGCGGATCGGGAAGGTCGCGCCGGACGGCGAAGGCGCGCTGCGCCTGGGGCCGGGCGCGCCACACCACCCTGAGATCGGCGCAGCCCTGCACCTTGGGACTGGGGTTCTGGCACTGCCGCTGCCAGGCGGCGTCCCCCAGGACCACGGCGTTCGCGGTCCCGGCGCGCAGCGCCGCCAACGCCGCGGTCTCGTCCGCGCTCACCTGTTCGCGGCCGGCGAACGGCCCGCCGTAGCCCTGCTCGGCCAGCACCTCGCGGGGCACGGCAAGCGCCACGGCGCTGGAGCCGCCGAACGCCACGGTGCGGCCCTCGAGCGCCTCGGGCCCGCCGTCGTGGCCGGCCTTCACCACCAGCACCACGCGCACCCGCGTCGGCGCGCCGTCGGGTCGTGCGGTCATGACCGCCCGCACGGCCGGTTTCACCGCGGCATAGCTGGCCGGGTCCAGGACGGCCATGTCGAGCCGTCCGGCCGCAAGACCCGCGGCGCCATCCGCAAAGCTCAAGACCGGACAGGCCAGGACGGGGCGCTCCAGCCGCTTGGCCAGGAGCTGGAAATAGGCGCGCTCCCCGGCGGGGGCGGAGGGCGGCGGCGCAGCGCATGGCCCAGGGGCGCTTTCGAGAACCCCGATACGGAAAGCCGGCGCCGGCGCGGCGCCCATCAGGCCGAGCGCGGCCGCGGCCAGGATTACGCGTTTCACTTCTGTCCTCGACGATGGGCGATGTCTTCCGCCCGCAGCTTGATGATGGGCGCGTAGAAGCTGCGGTCGACGGCGGCGAAGGTCGAACCATTGATCTGGCCCACGTCGTCCCACGTCTTGGGGTCGTCGTAGGGCAAGGCCGCCGCCGCGCCGCGCACCGCGTCGATGAACGACTGAGGCCGGTCGGCGCGCACGGACAGCGCCGTGGTGGGCATGGGGCCCGCCGTCCAGATGATGCGGAAGTCCCCGCTCTTGATCATGCCCAGCTGGGCCAGCCTGACGATGGGGCCCGCCGCGAAGCCGGTCTGCGGGGTCCCGCCGGACAGGTACACGACCGCGGCGTCGTATTGGCCGTTTTCCACGGCCATCACGGATTGGAGGTGGCCGCCGGAGATGCCCGTCTTGCTGAAGACCTTGTCCGGATCGAAGCCCTGTTCGCGCATCTTGCCGCGAGGAAACAGATAGCCGGACGTCGAGTTGAAGTCGGGATAGACGAGGGAGTGGCCCCTCAGATCCTGCAACGAGCGGTAGGGGCTCCCCGCCTTCACCACCACCCCCGAATAATATCCCATCGCGCCCTCGGGTTCGCGGATGGCGAGAATGGGGGCCGCCAGCGTGCCGATCTGGGCGTCCACATTGGCGTAGGAATCGGGCGCCAGCTCCGCCACGTCGACCTGGTTCGAGGCGAAGGCCTGGATCACGCCATTGTAGTCGGTGCTCTGATAGAGCGTCACGGGAAGGCCCGTGGCCCTTTCGAACACCGCCTTGAAGGCCGACCAGCGTCGGGCGATCCGCGGATCGGCCGCCTGGCTCCTCACGGCCATCCGCACCTCGTGCATCTGGGCCTCGCCCCCGCCTCGGCCGCAACCGCCGAGAAGCGCCGTGAGCAGGGCCGCCGGCAACAGGGCGGCAAGGGGACGGAACAGCATGATCTCGCTCGCTCGCGCCCCCGCAGACCGCGGTCGTGGGCGCTGAGCGATGCATGCCAGTCGCATATGTCGCCGACGTGAACCGGCGGAATTTAGTCGCGGCGACAGCCGCGACATTTGTTGGGCCAGATCAGGGCCTTGGCCACGCGGGCGCGGGCGTGAACCAGATGTCCCTGAGCGGCGCCGGGCCCTGTCCGGCGCGAAGTCCCGGGGATTGGCCGAACCGAAAATCCGCGACCCGGCGCGTGCGTGCGCCGTCGTCGCCGGGTGCGCCTCTACGCCTCCAGTTCGATGTCCCAGTAGAGGTAGTCGAGCCAGCTTTCGTGCAGGTGGTTGGGCGGGAAGCGGCGGCCGTTGTCCTGCAACTCGTAGGCCGAAGGCCGGATCGGGCTGCGGCGCGGATGCATGTGCGCCTCGCGCGGCGTGCGGCCGCCCTTGGTGAGGTTGCAGGGGGCGCAGGCGGTGACGATGTTCTCCCAGGTGGTGCGGCCGCCGCGCGAGCGGGGGATCACGTGGTCGAAGGTCAGCTCGTCGCCGGAGCCGCAGTACTGGCAGGCGAAGGCGTCGCGCAGGAACAGGTTGAACCGGGTGAAGGCCGGCGGCCGGTCCTGGGGCACGTAGTTCTTCAGCGAGACCACGCTCGGCAGCTTCATCTCGAAGGAGGGGGAGTGGACCACCTGGTCGTAGGTGGCGATCACGTCGACCCGGTCGAGGAACACGGCCTTGATCACCTCCTGCCAAGGCCACAGCGACAGGGGGTAATAGGACAACGGACGATAGTCGGCGTTGAGCACGAGAGCGGGCCAGCCGGAGGGCGGGCGCTTAAGCACCTGCATGGCCGAACCTCCCGCCTAAGAGCACGATGCGGTCGGGCTGATTCAGCCTGACCGCTGAATCGTGCTCCAGAATCTTAGAGTCAGAGCGCGTTCGAGCGGCGAAACCGCACACACTTTCGCCTAACGCGCGCGAGGCCGAAGCCAGGCCGATCAAGGGGTAAGCGGTAGGACTGAAGACACGCCTCCTTCCGTACGCTGATGCAGGCGAGTTCGAATCGACGCCCGCCTAAGACGTTTGATCCAATGGACGGATTCCGCAACACCTGCATGACGAGATGCGCGGCTTCGCTATCTATGTGGTGATGACCTCCATGACTTTCACGACCCGCTTCGCGCCCTCGCCCACGGGCTACCTGCACAAGGGCCACGCCTTCTCCGCCCTGACCGCCTTCGAGGCGGCCCGCGCCGAAGGCGGACGGTTCATCCTTCGTATCGAGGACATCGACGCCACGCGGGTGCGGCCGGAATATGACGCCGCCCTGTTGGAGGACCTTCGCTGGCTCGGCCTGAGCTGGGAGGAGCCGGTGCGGCGGCAGTCGCGGCACCTGGACGACTACCAGGCGGCTCTGGGCCGTCTGCGTGACGCGGGCCTGGTCTACCGCTGCTTCCGCACGCGCAAGGAAGTGCTCGACGAGATCGCCCTTGCGCCGCACGGGCCCGGGGAGGGCCCCGGGCGCCAGGTGTTCCGCGGCGCGCCCCTCGACGCGGCGGAGGAGGCGCTGAGGGTCGCGGCCGGCGAGCCGTTCGCCTGGCGGCTGTCGCTCGACGCGGCGGGCGAAGCCCTGGGCGAGGATGGTTGGGACAGCCTCTGGTTTCGCGAGGAGGGGCGCGGGCCGGCCGGCGAGCACGGCCTGATCCAGGCCCGGCCGGACCTGGCCGGCGACGTGGTGCTGGCGCGCAAGGACGTGGGCGTGGCCTACCATCTGGCGGTGACGGTCGACGACGCCCTGCAGGGGGTCACCCACGTGATCCGCGGCCATGACCTGTTCGAGGCCTGCCACATCCAGCGCCTGCTGCAGGCCCTGCTCGGCTTGCCGACGCCGGACTACCGGCACCACGGCCTGCTGCTGGGCGACGACGGCCAGCGCCTGGCCAAGCGCGACCGGGCCGAGAGCCTGCGCGAGATCCGCGCGCGGGGTGTGACGGCGGCCGAGCTCAGGGCCGAGCTCGGCTTCGGCTAGCGTTCCTCGGTGCGGTAGCTGAGGGTCGCCTCGCCCTCGGCGGGGACCTGCAGGGTCCACAGGGCGAAGGCGCCGTCGCGGACGTGGGGGCGACTCTCGCTCAGGATCTTCAGGTCCGACTGGGGCAGGCGGATCTCCACCGGCGCGGCCCGCCCGCCGGCGTTGCGCACGGTCAGGGTCACCTGCGAGCGGTCGAACTCGCGCCCGGCGCGCTGGCGCGCGGTGATCTCGCCCTGGGTCACGGCGACGGTCACCGCGTTGGAGCGGCCGATCGTCCATTCCACCGGCAGGCCGACCGGGGTGTCCTTCATGCGCGCCTGGCCGGCGAGCGACGGGTCCCCGTCCGGCCGGGGCTCGAACACCGTCACCACCCCGCCCGGCAGAGGCTTGCCCAACCCTTCAGCCGCCTTGTTCTGCAGACGCAGCAGGATCGGGACCGGCTCGACCTGCTCCGGATCGCCGCCGTAGGACGGCTGCGCCCGATAGGCGTAGACGCGCTGGTAGGGGACCGACGCCTGGCCCAGGAACGCCACCTGCTTGGTCTGGTTGGCGGCCACGGTGGTGGGCTCGTTCAGGGTGTAGAGCTTGTAGTCGCCGAGGTTGCCGGCGGTGACGCGGGAGGCGGTGACGATGACCTCCTGGAGATCGGCCCCGCGCATCGCCATGGCCGCCGGCAGCGGCGCGGCCGGCCCGTTGCGATAGGCTGTGACCACGACGGGCGCCTCGACCGGCCAACAGGTTTTCGCGACGGCCGCCTCGTGCCCTTCGGGCGCGGAATCGTCGCCGCTTAGCGCCAGCCGCCCGGCGACCACCTGGGTCGGGGCGTCGGCGAAGCTGGTGCGGCCGAGGTTGGAGAGGGTCAACCACCCCTGCAGGTCGAGGGTGCGGCCGTCGGCGGCCAGCCGGGCCACGTAGTCGGCGCTCCAACGCAGGCCGGTAGCCAGGTAGCTGAGCTTGACGGTGTAGCGCCCTGCCCGGGGCGCCTCGACCACGGCCGACAGGGTGGGGGTGGCGGTCAGGCCGGGGGGCGCGGCGTCGAACACCAGCCTCTCCGGCTCGCCGCTGCAGCCCAGCGCCTCGGCCGAGCCGTCCGGGTGCTGCAACACGATCCCCCGCGGGCCCGAGCGCACGGTGACCGGGACGTCGCTGACCTCGCCGGTCCGGCGATTGGTGCGCACCAGCCGGGCCGGGGCGCCGACCGCCTTCTCGATCAGGGTTCCGGGGCTCAAGAGGTCGAAGTCGTAGTTGCGCTCGACCAGCCGGCCGCCGATCCCTTCGATGGCCGCGGTCTGCGGGACCATGCCGTCGGCCACCTCGCGGAAGCTGAGCCGGCTGCGGCCGGCGGGCAGGTCGACGGTGCGGGTCTCGCTGACCACGGCCAGGCCCGGGTCGCCGCCGGAGAATTCAGGATCGGCATAGGACTGCGAGGGGGCGTGATCCTGGTAGAGCACCACGGCCACATTGTCCGGCCGCTCGGACACGGCCTGAGCCGCCCCCGCGGCGGGGGCGGCCGCGAGCACGGCGATCAGGACAACCGGCGGGCGCACCTCAGCGGCTTTCCTCGACACGGAAGGTCAGCTTGGTCTCGCCCTCGGCCGGCACCGGCACGTCCCACCGCACCTCCGAGGCGTCCACCCGCTGGC
>Ga0310811_10014920_pt1 | contig 10144 bp, 10 predicted proteins | sample YCmetagenome_FD_207642 | JGI IMG/M metagenome (GOLD analysis project Ga0310811, IMG submission 207642) | Soil microbial communities from experimental microcosm in Duke University, North Carolina, United States - YC | ecosystem: Engineered > Artificial ecosystem > Soil microcosm > Unclassified ...
TAGAATCTAACTATGGCTAAGGAGTGGGGAGTGCGCAAAGTGTGTGAACTCCAAGTCCAGTAAGGTCTCTATATACTGTATCTATAAGTGCAAAGGCGCACGGTCCCGAGTAATTAGTATGTATGTAACTATATGTAAGGCACACGCTCAGGTCCGAAGTGAATGCTTTCATAGCAATTGAGATAACTTACCAGTAAATCTGCAAGGACAAGGGGCGGACCGGTGTGTGGAGATAGGCATGAGGCGCGCAAGCACGCTAAAGCACGCACTCTGGACGTGGTGATTTGAGCATTGGAGTTTGAGCCTGTAGGACCTCAGAATCAATAGGTAGACACGATGTTCCTTACATCTCCCGGGGACTTGAATTCTGAGTGTCCCCACTCAGTCCCTTATAGCGCGAGAGTCTGGACACAGTGAATATGGCGTTAAAGGGGGAGTCAGGTGACTGTGTGATTAGAAGTGTTCCCATGGTCACGAGAGAGGAAGCATATGTGTGATCGCAGGAGAAGATGCATTCCTGTATATAAACACGGGAGAAGAAGTGAAAGCATTTGATCGCGAGATAAGAAGCACACGCATTATCGTGTGATTGCTGATCTAAGCGGAATGTGTTGTTAAAAGGGGGGCGGGTGCGTTCTCGCGATTTTGTTATCTCCTCTTCTTATCATCTATCATGCCTCTCTTCAATTTATCCCAGCTTCAATCTACCCCTACCCCTGAACCTGAGGCTCGGGCGCCTGCCCATGCCAAGGGTGCATCTACTGCAGAGGAGCCATCCGAGACCCCCACTGAGCGCCTGCTCAAAGGATGGGGCGTTGTTTTGCAATCGCTCGAGGCATGCGCGATGGCAGCGCCTGATCACAAGCCTGACCTGTTGGAAGATCAGGAGGCATGGATGCGCGAGTGGGTCTCTGTGAAGGTAAGCGCACTTGATCCTTTTGGCACACGTATGCGTGGGCGCGCGCTTTTGTACTTATGCATCATTGTCAGAACAATCTAGAGGCGTGCGCCTTGTGCGCGACTGAATTAGGCATCGATTCGTTGGATATGAGCACTGAGTATGTGGAATTTCTGAAGAGGGGGCACAGGGAGTATAAGGCGCTTGAGGCAATTGTGAAGGGGTGGAAGGCGAAGGCGGTTGAGGATGTCCCAGAGGCGCCGCCTAAGAAGCGATGATTCCTTCTAGTGCTCTTACTGAGAAGTGGTGCGTGTTTAGCACATGGTTGAGCACATGTCTTTCACCACTCCCCCTCCGCCTCCTCTGTGCTGCGTGCCTTGCATCTCTAAAAACTTGAAGTGCAAAGGCATGCCTGGTAGGCGGTGCGCTCAATGCAACGTGTCCAAGCGCACTTGCAATTTTGGTAAGCGCCTTTGATGGATTTCGCGTTTTTGGCATGCGCTGATATTTGTATAGCTAGGCCTAAGAAGGGATTGCCTAAGCGTGCCACTGGGGAGACGTCTGCAAAGGAAACCGCATCCTCTGTAGCGGTTGATAATGATGGCGCCTTTGATGGATTCGACATGGAGGTGGAGGTCTTTGATGGCACGCCTGGAGAAACCTCCCCTAGCGCTAAGGGTAGTGCATCTAAGCGTGCGCTCAATCCCACTGAGTCTGTGCCCCCCTTCAAGGGCAAGGGAAAGGCCAAGGATACTGAGGAGGAGTTGGAAGATGTGGAAGAAGAAAACGCGCGCTTGAGAGAAGAGAATGTGCGCTTGTGCGTGTCCGTCCTAGGTATGTGCTAGTATGCACGCGCCCAACAGGCTGACTTGTTGGCCTTTTCCAACAAACTCTTCAACATGTCCCAGGAGTGGGCTGACTTTGAGAAGCACGCCAATGCTGCGCTTAACTGATTTTACTGTATCGTCCTGTAGCCTGCTCTTAGCGCTTTGTTGTAACATCATTTCTTGGTAGTGTGCTCAATGTAACACCATATCCTTGTCCTTTGCTGATTTACTGGCTGCAAATTAAGATGAAAACAAATGAGTGAAATAAGGCGCAAATGACTATACGATGATCATATGAGGGCGCGCGCAGGGGAAATGCTCCGCACGCGCAATTGGTAACCTTATCAACTTGAAGAAATTATTGTGTGCTTGATTATATGAGGATGCGCGCTTTTGTTGGGCGCGCGTGCATTAGGGAATGATAGGAAGGAATTATGGCGCAGCGCAGCACGTGTGTTGCAACGGAAACTTGGTGTCTTATGCACATATAGAGAGACTGATTAGACATATTGTGGTGAGATAGTGTATGATAGGACTATTATGGGTATCGCGCGGGTGCATGTGACTGAAATAAATTGCGATAGGGTTGAAATGCGGGGATGAATAGGTACAGTGTGCCTCATCTGTTAAGCGTGCCTTCTGGATCATCCTCTTCTGGTTCTACGGTTTCACTCGCCTCCATTTTGTCTATGCTTTCGTCATCAACACCTGTCATCTCAGTGACTGATATGCGCTCATCGCAGTGCAGGTAGTATGGAATAACGCGAAATGTGGTGAATCGAAGTTTGGATATGGCGCCATCTAATTCGGCCAACATATATGATCCTCCCTTCATACAACGTACTACAACCATTGGCCCAAGATAGCGCGGCTTCATCTTCTTGCTCAACTCATATTCAACCTTAGAATTGCATACCAGGACATAGGCGCCTGGCTGAAAGTTGTGCAATTTGATGTTTGCGCAAAAGTGCCTTTCGAATTTGCATATCGATGTAAAGCACGCTGCTACAACCTTTTCTCTAATAGCTTCTAAATCCTCTGCACGCTTCTGCAATTGACGCGCATGCCAAGCTATCAGCTCAGTAGTTGTTAGTGCGCCTCGGCGCTTGAGGAGCGCGAGGAACGTTGCTTCAGCCAAGTCAAAGGGAAAATCGGCTCGACGCCGTGCATCATGAAATATGGCGATAAGCCCGTCGCCTTCTGTATGGTTACACATTCCGCCCAAAACACTGAGTGTACCACTTGGTTCCAGTGCATCTTGTCTCCTTCACAGGTCTTAATGATGGCTTCTCGGACATCACGATGCCGCCTCTCGACGATACCATTGGCTTGAGAATTATAAGGCGAGACGTGTATCGGGTGAATCCCATATTTGCACGCGAGCTCATCTACTGCGATCTTATATGTGGGCGCATTATCCGTTACGATCTCGGTGATTGGTCCCCATCTGCACAAAAGCTCTTCAAAAATAAAGGCGCATAGCATGTGAGTGTTCTCCTTGCGCAGCATGCACCATTCTGGGTATGATGTAAGCGTGCAGCACACTTGTACAAGATACTTGAATCTGCCTGCTTTAGGCATCTTCATCGTGTCAATGTGCGCCTTTTGGAATAATCCTCCTGGTATTGGTACGGTGGGGGGAATATGTAGCTTGTGCATTTGCCGGACTTGGCACTCGTGGCATGTCTTCACGTACCACTTGATATCCTCTATAATGTGCGGCCACCAAAAGCGCGAGCTAATCGTATAGATTCCCTTGTGCCCTAAATTGTCGTGTGCTTCTTCAAGGACTCAGTATCGCTTATTGGGGGGTAGGATGAGTTGGTGCTTGCCGTGCGCCTCTCTGCACCATAGCTTATCTTCTAAGACAAAGAAACACGCAGCCTGTCTTACAAAGGTTTCGAATTCCTCATCCATAAGATCCAAAGGCCTTTTGCACGTAATCAAAAAGCGCTCGATGCTTGTCAATAGCATGTCTTGCGCGCATGCTTGTTCTGAGCGCGGAATTTCTGGCTTAGGATCTTCTGCACGGGTAGTGTCAAAATACACGCGCAATATAGGCGCGTGCACAGTTTGCGAGGTGAAGCACGTGTTATGCACGTCGTGGCATATGTCTATGCACCCGCCATATATGCGATAAGTGCAATTGTTCAAAAGTGCGATAGAGAACGAATAAGCGCGGTCTATCCAATCTTCATAATCGCCGTCTTCCATAGGGTCTTCCTCTACTGGCGGGTGCCTTGAGAGGCCATCGACACCTTTGTGTTTTAGTGCGGATATGTGTACGAGCTTGAATGAGAATAAAAGAATCCCTGCAATCCATCGATTAATAGTCGCATTTGGCTGCAAGTCAGGGTTATTGATCATCCCCTTGATGTACTTCATGTCGACTTCCACTGTAAGGTTCTTCACGCCGAAGATGAAAACGCGCACCGCATGCAACACATGAAATAGGCCATATAGTTCCAACTTTGCTTGGGAATAGCGACTCTCTACTTCAGTAAGCGCAATAGATCTGAATTGGCTTGGGTAGCGCTTTCCATCCTCGCCTACTTGTAACAGAATGAATCCAATGGCGATGTTCAAGGTATCGACTGCTAAAATAACTTCGCGCTCGCTCGCATAATCTAGGCGCTTAAGCGCGGGTGAGCTTAATACTGCATCCTTGAGAATCTGCATGGCTTCACATTGCTCTGCGCCAAATATGAAGGGTGCATCCTTCTTCATAAGGTTAATGAGGGGGCATGCTATGCGCGAGAAGTCGTGAATGAATATGTGCAAAACACCGCAAGTCCCCAAAAATCCATGCACTTGCATGTGGTTGGTAGGCCCTGGCCAGTCACAAATTTTCTGGACCTTAGATTCTTCGGGCATGCGTCCTTCAAACATGCATTTATGCCCTATGATGGTAGCGGTAGGCACTGCTAACATGAACTTAGACGCAGATACGGTCGCGCCTACATTCTCCAAGTGCTGTAGAATGCGGTTGATCATGATGCAATGTTCCCATATGAAGCAACATATGCCTGGGTTATCAGGGATGGTCTCAAAGGTACTGTCCTCGCGCTGATAATGTGTTTGCATGGATTTGACTGGGATGTCATCAACGAAAGGCGACGTGTATTCTGGAATCTCGTGTTGAAGAATGAAGGCGGTGTCACCTTGATACACCTGAACGGCATTGGCGTGGCCTTGTGGGAGCATAGTCAAGCGATGTGGTCCCAAAGGCATACCAAAAGTTGTCAAATCGCGCGAGTCCTTGTAAAGCGCATGCTGATCGTATCCTGAGTACAAGTCCATCATACTGTATACCACGTAACCTGCAAATGATTCTGCAAGGTGCTCGACGAACGGCGGGAGCAACGCATCACGTATAGTAACCGTGTTGAGTGGCTGCAGGTTGTGCACTAAGCACAGGGACTTTCCATCCTTCTTGACAACACAAAACCAGCGCGATCGATAGGCGGCCGTTGAGGGCTCATACACGCCCAACGTGATCTTTTCCTTTATTATGCGCACTACCTCTCCTAAGGTAGCTGGAGGAATGGGAATATTGCGCTGCGACCAAGGTGTATGAGGGATCGTAGGGATCTTGTATGGCGGAAAACATGTCTCGTTTAGGCGCCCTCGCTCTGAGGCGTTCCAAGTGAAAGTGTGTTCGTGCGCGCACACAAGCCATTGCACTAACTTGAGTTCTTCTGGCCATAGCCATTTGGCAGGATCGAGATCTAGTTTATCTGCGCATTCGCGTGTAAAGCACGCGCCTGGACTAAACTCTGGGGGGTGAGAGGGCAGGGGTGGTAAACCAGCTAATGGGTCAGCGGGTAATTGGTGCACTACCCTATACTCTGCGGGCATAGCAGTAGGCATGGTTCTGACTTTCTTAGCAACAGGCTTGTATACTAGTGTGTGATGCACGGGGTTGAAAGCGTAAACAGAATTAAAAGCATTGATTGACGCCTTATCTAGGACAGAATGCATGGATGTAAGGTGCGCATAATGCACAGAGTACTGCGCATTGGGTATAGCAAGTGAATGAAGTGTAGGTGCTTGGAGCATATATTGAGAGGCGCCTTCCATGCGCGTGTTAGGCGCTAAGCGTGAAAAGGAGCATTGTGTCGGTGAAATGGGAAAATATGAATTAGAATGCATTAAGGAAGGTGGATGGAATAACAAGTGCGAATGGGCACCTCCCCGCGAGTATTGCAGATCATCAACAATTAAAAATCCTCCTCTTTGGAAATGTCTACCTGCGCGCTATTGGTGCGCTTCGATTCTTTGGGCGGAACGCACTTGACCCAAGGCAGGGTAGGGATGCGCAACTCCTTACATGTGTTTGGATCGGTTAGCAGAATATCCTGTTCGCCATTGGGTAGATCGAACATTCAGCATGAAGTTAGCTTGAAGAATGGGCGCCCTAAGAGGACGTCGAAGTTCACACGCGCGGTCACTTGCACTTGGAAGTACATGGGCCCCGCGCCAAAGTCAAGTGGGACATTCTCGATCACACCTAATGTCGAGTCACATGTCATATTGACAGACTCCATATTGAGACTGTGATCCGATCTCAGAGGGACTCCTAGCTCTTTCCATACCTCCCTAGGCATGACAACTACCTCAGCGCCTTGGTCCAGGATGCATGTGAGTGCGCACCCTCCTATGGTAGTTGCGCGTATACAGCGCAAAGGCACAAAGTGATCCACAACTATCTTTCCATCATCGCTTCGTAAGCGCACGCCTTTGTATTGCTTGAGCCACACATCCATGGCAGGCTGTCCCGATAGTTCGTGCACTGAGACCACGCCTACTGTAACATGCTTCTTCATCGTGAGCTTGCAGAAGTGTTGCCTAAGATCTGGCGAAACTGCCAATAATTCTCATACGGGGATATTCAGGTTGGAATCGAGGAGGCGCTCGACAACACACTTGTCGGCCTCTTTGTCTTCTAATGCGAATGAGTAGTGATAGGTAGTTGATTGTGCGGTAGGTGCGGATAGCAGAGGCGTGGGCAGCGGGGACATAGAATTACTGGTGGACGATGGGGCTGATTGTGAGGGTGCAGGCGCAGCGCTTTTAGGCACCAAGGTAGTTCTCTCCGTAGAATTGTTAGTGACTGGTACATTATGCGGCGCGATTTTCGCGACCTCCAATCCTTTGCCTTTCAAACTTGATGCTTGGACTTCTGGCGAGATAATCTCATCCTCAACCATCGCCTGTTTCAAGGCGGGCTGTGGGCGCGGGCGCATACTGGGCGGTAACTCAACACCATCAAAGCGCACCATCTTTCCTTTTGTGCTGCACTTCTGCTTGCGCTTTGCAGTGACGTACACTAGCGCTTCTTGCATCAGGTTCACGGTCTCATCTTCATCGCTTTCTTCTTCATCTGGGTGTGTGATCGTGTGTACAAATGTGGAGGACCCTACCTCGACTATGGCGTCGATCTCTGAATTGGTGCGGTAAAACAACCCGGCTGTCACGCCTTCACTCATCCTTACTTCTTGCATAGCGCAGTTGGCGTAGTATCGATCGAGCTTGTCTTTCATCAATCCACGCCCAGGAATAAAGTCGCCATTGGGTAGGATGAGTTTGCGCGTTTCCTCGTGGACCTTGCATTTCCCTGCATCTATGTACCTTTGTCTTTCCAGACAGCACGTGAAGAAGTGTTCAATACTGCCACAGAAGGCACAGTCATTAAAGCTAGATGCCTTGCGCCTATATTTGCGCTTAATGACTGTCCCTGGCATAGGCATCTGCTCGCACGTGAAAGGCACTGGAGGAGTGAGCGTTGGTATCGCATCCTGCGCATTAGGCGTGGAGGTTGGTGGAGGTGTGTTTGCTGGTAGTACGAACTGTCCTGCGTCATATACTTGTGTGTATGGGTATGGATCTTGAGGGTAGTGATCTGGGTGCTTGATCATAAGGTGCGTTTGGATAGGCGCCTGCGCCTCGCTAGGGATACCTTCCATGAATATACGATCGCGCTCCGCTCTTCCAATACAGTCCTTGTTTAGTAGCGGCTGCATAATTTTCCTAAACATGCGTAGGTAGGCGCTTAGCTCTTGGCCTGAAAACATCGGCTTTTGCACGTATTGCCTTTTCCCATCCCATCCCGGATACATCACTTTGATCTCTTTCATGAACGCATTGTAATCGCTCATCTGCGCTTCAGGTAAGCCTGCCCATAGTTCTCAGTCCTCGCGTTCAAGGTACTTAATTATTCCTTTGATCTTATCAAGCCCCTGCAGTCCTGCTCTGTCCGCGCATTCTTCGTACACGTCAATGAACTCGGTGAGCGTGTCCGACGTCCCATCAAATTTAGGCGTGCGGTCAGTACTGCGGAAGGGCATTTCGTAAGGCGTAGTAGACATGGTGGAGTGCTGCGCTATTGTAGGTGCGGAGGCGATAGGTTTAGTCGATGTAGGAGGCGCGTATGCAAAGGGCAGGTTTGAGAGGATCTTTCCTCCAGGAATTGAGTTAGGCGTGTGGGGCGTTTCAAATGACTCTTGTTTGATCTCTGGCGCGTTTTGCTTGGTAGGCGTAGTTATGCATTCTGTTGGCGCCTGAGGCGAAGCGCTACTCTGGTTGGATAATTCAGTCAGGAGGGATAAGCTTGAAGAAATGAAAGGCGGCTCATTTGGCATATGGAAAATGTGCTGGGCAGTTGGCTTCTTGGGTGGTCCATGGCTTCGAACTCATCTGACGAGTCTTCCTTAGTTGAGTCTTCTGGCGAAGGCATGATTGGCGATGCGGGTTGCAGGCGTGTGCGCTCTATGAGCGATGTGAGGGGGCGCAGGGGTTCAGATACGTTATGCATGTGGACGCGCAAGGTGGGAAGGAATAGAGGTCCTGGAAGCATGGATTCTATCACTTTATCAAATGCAGTGATTGCGTCTTTGTGCGCTTTTATGCAGTCATTGGGCCTGAGTACCCGACCTGTTGTCTCAAAAGTGTCCCTTGTGGTGGGCTCCAGTTGAAGGGTGAGGCTCGACTACAGGGATGAAAAGGCGGTTTGAGTCAATGGGGAAACTCTGCAGTAAGACCTGGGCACGAGGTATATACTCGACCTGTAGGACAGCTACTGAGAGGGAGAACCTCAGAATATGGGCAAGGGACTCTCTTGCAATGAGGGAGGGTGCTCTAAGGCGCGGGGAACGTGAAAGGCGCGGTGCGCGTTATGGTTTATAAGCGCGGGTCATCGTGAGCGTGGATACGCAATAAATCCAATCATTTATTTGGTACTTTTAGAATCTAACTATGGCTAAGGAGTGGGGAGTGCGCAAAGTGTGTGAACTCCAAGTCCAGTAAGGTCTCTATATACTGTATCTATAAGTGCAAAGGCGCGCGGTACCGAGCCGAATAGCGCATGGTCCCGAGTAATTAGTATGTATGTAACTATATGTAAGGCACGGGCTTGGGTCCGAAGTGAACGCTTTCATAGTAATTGAGATAACTTACCAGTAAATCTGCAAGGACAAGGGGCGGACCGGTGTGTGGAGATAGGCGTGAGGCGCGCAAGCACGCTAAAGCACGCGCTCTGGACGTGGTGATTTGAGCATTGGAGTTTGAGCCTGTAGGACCTCAGAATCAATAGGTAGACGCGATGTTCCTTACAGCACTCATGACGACCTGTGCGTGTAAAAGATAACGCGCACCACGCCTTTCACATTCCCCGCACCTTAGAGCACCCCTCCTCGTTACAAGAGAGTCCCTTGCCCATATTCCAAGGTTCTCCCTCTCAGTAGCTGTCCTACAGGTCGAGTATATACCTCGTGCCCGGGTCTTACTGCAGAGTATCCCCCATACCCAAAATCACCTTTACATCCCTGTAGTCAAGCCTCACCCTTCAATGTTATATAATATTTTATGCAGTCCAAGCCTTCCAAAGTCCCCAGCCTCGGCACTATCAGAACCTCTGGCAGATGAAGATTATGTTGGCCTTAGCTTCATCCAGAATGACCGTGACATAGTGTGCATTGCTCCCACATCAATGGGGAAGACAATGTCATTTTGGATGCCGCTGCTATTCAAGCCAGGCATTCAAATCATTGTAACACCATTAAATCAATTGGGAAAACAAAACATGGACTCACTAGTAGTCAACTTACAATTGTAATGATCTTATTCTGTACAGTGATCATCTTGCCATGTTTCTTTGACCCATCAGCTATCAGCAACATTTCTTCATCTAGTTCATCACCCAGTCGCTCCCATAATGAAGCTTCATCATCACAGTCTCCATCTTCAAAACTTGAAGTGAGATCACTACTACTCTTTCTCCTTGCTGCAAGGAGGACTTCAAACAAATCCCACAACACTGGTGTGTGTTGTAGCATCTCTTCACTTAACACATCAATACTAAACTCCTCCAATTGCTGGACAGATGTATGTGAGACTGAAAAATGGGAACCATTTGCCTTTG
>Ga0310811_10014921_pt1 | contig 10144 bp, 6 predicted proteins | sample YCmetagenome_FD_207642 | JGI IMG/M metagenome (GOLD analysis project Ga0310811, IMG submission 207642) | Soil microbial communities from experimental microcosm in Duke University, North Carolina, United States - YC | ecosystem: Engineered > Artificial ecosystem > Soil microcosm > Unclassified ...
GCATCGCGGCATGAACCCCAAAGCTCGGCAAGAGCTCATCGGCATCGCGGCCCTGTTGCTCGGCTTCTTCTTGGGCCTCACGCTGCTGCCGGTGTCGTGGACGGGAAGCTGGGGACAGTCGATCGGCGGGACGCTATGGCAGCTGTTCGGCGTCGGCGCGATCGTCGTCCCCGTCCTCGGCTTGCTCTGGGCACTCGCGGCGTTCGACCGGCTCGGCGCGCTCTCCTGGGGTCGCGCTGCCGTGCTTGGCGCCGGCCTCATTCTGCTCGTGCCGTACGGCATCGGCGTCGCGATGGGACCCGACTTCCCGCAGCATTCCTACGACCAATGGACGCGGGCCGAACAGATGGTCGGGCTCTTTCCCGACTTCCTCGCAAGCTCGGTGCAGGGCGCGATTGGGACGGCGGGCGCCGTTCTTGTCGGACTCTTCGCGCTGTCGGCCCTCGGGGTTCTCACGATCGGGTGGCATCCGCTGACGGTACTGCGCGCGCAGTCGGCTGTGCCCGAGAAAGAACGTGCGCCGTCCGCCGTGCGCCGTGCGCCGGAAAACGACGGAGGCGAAGACGAACCCGCAGTCCGGCGTACCGCGCACGGCGCACCGCGCACGCCTTCCGCACCGCAACGCAAACCCAAGCCCGCACCGGCGCCCAAGGCTGCGCCACCGCCGCCCGGCTCGCTCATCCCTCCCATCGAATTACTCACGGAAGGACCGGGAGCAGTGGCTGACGCCGATGCGGCGCAGATCGAAGACATGGGCCGCCGCCTCGTCTCGACGCTCGAGACGTTCCGCGTGGGCGCCCAGATCACGAATAAGACCGTCGGACCCGTCGTGACGCGGTTCGAGCTCGAGCCGGGACGCGGCGTGAAGGTGGGACGCGTGTCGTCGCTCGCCGACGATCTGGCGCTCGCGATGCGCGCGCAGTCGCTCCGGATCGTCGCGCCGATCCCCGGCAAGGCCGCGATCGGTATCGAAGTCCCGAATCCGACCGCGCGTCTCGTGCACGTGCGCGATTTGATCGATAGCGACGAATTCCGCCGCGCCGCACGCGTCCTCCCGGTCGTCCTCGGCCGCAACATCGAAGGCGAAGAAGTCGTCGACGATCTCGCGAAGATGCCGCATTTGCTCATCGCCGGCGCGACCGGATCGGGAAAGTCCGTCTGCATCAACGCGATCATCACGAGTCTCATCTACGCGCACGGACCCGACAAACTGAAGCTGCTGATGATCGACCCGAAAATGGTCGAGCTGTCGATGTACAGCGCGTTGCCGCACCTCGGACTGCCCGTCGTCACGAGCCACCACAAGGCCGCAAACGTGCTCAAGTGGTCGGTGTGGGAAATGGAGCGCCGTTACCGGCTGCTGCACGCCAATCACGCGCGCAACATCAGCGACTTCAACAAGAAGGTCGAGGCGAAGGCGCCGCTCAAGGGGCCGCGCGAGACGCTCGCCACGCAGGCCGGGATTCAGAAGGAGCTGCCGTTCGACGGGCAATACACCGACGGCGTGCTGCCGTACATCGTGCTGATCGTCGACGAGCTCGCAGACCTCATGCTCACCGTGCAGGGCGAGATCGAAACGCCGCTCGCGGTGCTGGCGCAGAAGGCGCGCGCGATCGGCATCCACCTGATCCTGGCGACGCAGCGCCCGTCGGTGAACGTGATTACCGGTTTGATCAAGGCGAACTTCCCGTGCCGGATCGCGTTCCGCGTCTCGGCGAAGGTCGATAGTCGCACGATCCTCGACCAGAACGGCGCGGAGACGCTCCTCGGCAACGGCGACATGTTGTTCCTCCCGCCGGGCAAGAGCGAAGCGATCCGCGTGCAGGGCGCGTTCATCTCGACGGACGAGACGGAGCGTCTGATGGAGTGGTACAAGCAGCACGCCCCCGCCGCTGCCGCTGCCGCCCCGCCGGGAGCGTCGATCGACGAACAGGTCGCGGCGCTCGAGAAAGCCGAAAAAGAAGGAGAAGCGGGAGGCGGGACCGGGGACGAGGCGGGCGAACGCGATCCCTTATTCCGCCAGGCGGCGGAGGTCTGCATTCAAAACCAGCTCGGCTCGACGTCCCTGCTGCAGCGACGCATGAGCATCGGGTACGGCCGAGCCGCGCGCATCATCGACCAACTCGAGCTGGCCGGCATTTTGGGTCCGGCGAATGGATCGAAGCCGCGAGACGTCCTGATCGGGCTCGAGGAGTTGGACGACGTGACAGGTCCGGAGGGCGCCAACTCGAGCAACTGAACTTTTTGGATTAAGCCCTTCCTCGATTCGAGCTAACTCACTAAGGTGGGATCGTTAAGCCTCACCGACAAAGGAGTCGCTCGATGAAGGTTCTCAAGAGTCTCTTGATGCTGGGCGCAGTCGCCATTCTTGCCGGTTGTGCGGGCGAGGCGGTGGCCAACCCCTCCATCCCGTCCGATACGACGTCGGCGCCGCAGCCGCAGCCCGAGCCCCAGCCGCAACCGTCTACACATGTGGGTTATTACGCCTCCCCGACGGGCGCGAGCGCGGGCGAGGGCAGCATCGACCATCCCTGGGACCTGACGACGGCGCTGAACGGCGCCAACGGGAAGGTGCAACCGGGGGACACCGTGTGGCTTCGTGCCGGCACCTATCGCGGCAACTTCCGCAGTCTGGTCTCAGGCGGGCAGGGCAAGCCCGTCGTGTTCCGCGCTCTTCCTGGTGAGCGCGCGACGATCGACGGTACGCTGCGCGCCGACGGTGCCGACGTCTGGTTCTGGGGACTCGAAGTCATGCGCTCGACGCCCAATGACCGCTTGCCAGGTCTCGAATCGCGCGGCGCGCGCCAGAAGTACATCAACATGATCGTGCACGACGCGGCCCAACAGGGAATCACGTTCTGGGACGAGGCGATCGACGCCGAGCTGTACGGCAACATCGTGTACAACAACGGCACCCACGAGAACCTCGATCATGGCACGTACGTCCACAACATGAGCGGCACGAAGCTCATCATGGACAACGTGTTCTTCGACAATCTCGCGTACGGCATCCACGTCTACGCCGGTCCAACCGACGGCACACAGCGGAATGTGCACGTCGTCGGAAACGTGTCCTTCAACAACGGCACCATCTCGCACAACTACCCGGCCAAGGGCAACATCCTGCTGGGCGCGGAGTCGCCCGACGAAGGGATGCAGGCGATCGACAACCTGCTCTACTTCTCCGGCAGCGACGGGGAGAATCTGCGCGTCGGCTATACGGCGGCGAACGCCGACATGCTCGTCCGTGGCAACACGGTCTGGGGCGGCGCCACCGCATTCGTCGTCGGTCAATGGCAGCGCGCGACGGTGGACCACAATCTGTTCGGCGGCTCCGCCGACATGGTGAATCTGTTGAATGCGCCGGGAAGTTACGCGTGGAGCTCGAACACGTATTACCGCAGCGCGCGCGCTCAGGCGTGGCGAACCGCGACGGGATCCGCGCTGCCGCTCAGCGACTGGCAATCTGCCACGGGGCTCGGCGGGAGTGACGAGGCACCGGCGGCGGCGCCAGGGGAGACGCAGGTCTTTGTGCGGCCCAACAAGTACGAGGCGGGGCGCGCGCTCGTCGTGATCTACAACTGGGGATCGGTCAACACCGTGAGCGTCAAGCTCGACGGCATTCTGCGCGCCGGCCAGCAATACGAGGTGCGCAACGTTCAGGACATGTTCGGCGCTCCCGTCGCGAGCGGGACATTCAACGGCAGCACGATCACGTTGTCGACGTCGGGTGTCAATCCGCCGCTGCCGATCGGACGCAGCACGCCGACACCGCCGAAGACTGGCCCCTACTTCGATGCGTTCGAGGTGCTTCCGAAATGATTGCGCCGAGAATTGCGACCGCGTAACACCGATCGGTACACGCGGAGGACTTTGGCGGTGAGGACATTCTCGTCGAGGTGCTGCACCGCCGCGCGGCCGGCGACGCGACCACCGCGCGTGAGCACGCGCTCGAGCGCGGCGGCGATGGTGGCAGGCTGATCATCGATGCAGAGCTCACAGCCGGCGACGTGCCGCAAGCGCTCGGGCACGTCGCCGACCCTCACCGAGACGACCGGCAGATCGCATGCGAGCGCCTCTTTCACCGCGTTCGGCGACCCTTCCTGCATCGACGTGAAGACCAGTGCGTCGCAGGCGTTCATGTACAGCGGCATCTGGTGATGCGGAATGTTCCAAGCAACGACCAGGCGGGCCGGCAGCCGTTCATTGAGGAGCTCGACCGCTTGCTTGGCCAGCGCGCAGCGCTTGCGTGCTTGATGTGGCCGGCCGACAAACAGCACGAGTCGCTCCCCCAGATCGAGTCCTAATTGCGTGCGGGCCTCATCCCGCGGTATCGGCCGAAACAGCGTGAAATCGATCCCCGACGGAATGACGTGTTGGGGCGCGCGCGTGTGTAAACCGTCGCCGAGGTGAGGGGAGACCAGAATGACGGCGTCGGCGCACTTGGCGACCAACTGGGATGCGCGCTGCAACCAGCGTCCCGCCCGCGAGTAGCGCCCGTCACGATCGCTCACGATTCCCAGGATGTCGCTGCCGCGCAGCGTAACAACGAGTGGGATACGCTTGGGGAGGGCCAGGAGACCGCTCTGCCCGAACTGTGCATGCACGAGATCAAAGCGTCCCGCATGTAGTCGACGCCGGAATCGTCTCCAGGCGCGGAGGTAGTTGAGCGGGTTCTTCTCCCCGCGGAACGCGAAGACCTCCAGATCCACGCCGGCACGTTGTACAAATTCCGCCTGCCGCCGGATGAAGGCCGTGGTTCTCGGCACCGCGGGGTCCGGCCAGTCGCTCGTCACCATCAATACGCGCAGTGGGCGCGGGCGCGAACGCGGGCGCGAACGCACCACGCGCGTCCGCTTCATCTGGCGGTTCCGGCCAACCTGCCTTTTGATGTGTGTATCCTCGCTCGCGCCCGACCTGAACGAGGCAAGAAACAGGCCGGGCAAGGACAAGCAAGCCTTCATGCCAAAGGCGTAGATCCGGAGGACTATGCTAATCCCAAATTCCCCCAACCCTGTCTAAGTCTGTTTTCCACCCGCTGAGTGATGTTCCCACCTCCGTTCTCACCCTAGAATCATTTTCGCTAGTACTCACGCCACTCGGTTCTTCCGATTCTTAGAGGAAACACGATGCTTGAGCATGTCGTCGAGATGCCCGAGGTCCCCGATGTCCCCGAGGCTTCCCCGCTTTCTCTTCGTGTACGTATTCCGATTCAGGATTCGGCCGATGTCGCGGTGGCGGGCGAGCACGGTCGGCGACTCGCATCGCAACTCGAATTCTCTTCTGCCGACGTCACCGTCATCACCACCGCCATCCTCGAAGTGGCGCGCAACGTCCTGGCGTACGCGGGTCGCGGCGATCTGCTCCTGCACCTGATTCAACAGGGCGGCCGCTCGGGACTCTCTGTTGTGGCGCACGACGACGGTCCGGGCATCCGTGACGTGGAAAACGCGCTGCGCGACGGGTGTGGCGAGGGGCGGTCAGGCGGACTGGGCCTCGCCACGGCTCGCCGGTTGATGGACGAGTTCCAGATTCAGTCCGAACCCGGGCGGGGCACGACGGTGCGGATGCGGAAGTGGACACACCGCCGCCGAGTCGAGCGCGCCGGCGCGCGCCAGGGAGATGGGGAATGATTTCCGTGCCGCTCGAGACAGTCGCCGAAGCCGACGTCGACGTCGGGCTCACTCCGCCGTCGAAGTGCACGCCTCCTCGCCTCCTGGGAGTGGGAGGCGATCAAGCGCTTTTCCGCGAGCTTGCGCGCTACGTCGAGCAATCGGGAGCGACGTTGGAACGCACCTCGGACGAAGCGGCCACCCTACAGGCGCTCGCACACGGCGGGTGGGACGCCGTCCTGACGGTTTTCGACCGCGATGCCGACGTGCAGCTGGAATGGTGGGAGGAAGTGCTGCCGCGACTGTCGGTTCGCCCCCGGATGATCGCTGTGACGCCGGCGCCGTCGATGAGCCTGGCGCTACGGGCGACGGAGCTCGGCGTCACCGCTGTCTTGCCGTTACCGCTGGAGCGCGATCAGCTGCGCGCGACGCTCAACCGCGTGCTCGCTGCTGCGGCCGAGTTGCCGATGGCCCTCCCAACAGTAACTCCAATGACTGTAGGGCCTTACCACATTGTCTCGCAGAGCGCCGCGATGGTCGATGTCTATCGCACCATCGCCCACGTCGCGCCGAGTACCGCGACGGTGCTCATCCAGGGGGAGTCAGGGACCGGCAAGGAGCTCGTCGCCCGCGCCATCCATGCGCACGGGCCGCGGAGCGCGAGGCCGTTCGTCGCCGTGAACTGCGCCGCGATCCCGGAGAACCTGCTCGAGAGCGAGCTGTTCGGGCACGAGAAGGGCGCCTTCACCGGCGCGGTAGCGCGCAAGATCGGGCGATTCGAGCGCGCCACCGCCGGTACCCTATTCCTCGACGAGATCGGCGACATGAGTCTGGTCCTGCAGAGCAAGATTCTGCGGGCGATTCAGGAGCGGGAAGTCGAGCGGGTAGGTGGTGGGGACCCGATTCCCGTCGACGTCCGTCTGATCGCGGCGACCAACAAGGATCTGAAGCAGCTGATCGCGGAAGGAAAATTCCGCGAGGATCTGTACTACCGGCTCGCCGTCGTTACCGTTCGCCTTCCACAGCTCGTCGCCCGCGGGGACGACCTGCTGCTCTTGACGGCATACTTCCTCGATGAGTTCGGACAACAGTACGGTAAGCGGATCCCCGCCATCTCCGATCGTGCGGCGCTGCTGCTGCGCTCGCACCCCTGGGTCGGCAACGTCCGCGAGCTCCGCAACGTGATCGAGCGCGCAGTGCTGTTGTGTGAGGGTGACGTCCTTCGGTCCGTCGATCTGCCGGAGGAATGGCTGGCCAGTGCGCCGAAGAACGACCCCGCCACCGTCGGTCCCCTCGCGACGCTGCAGGAAGCCGAGGCGCGGCACATCGCACACGTGTTGGCTCACACGCACGGTCAGATCGGCGAAGCCGCGCAGATTCTCGGCGTCCACCGCAATACGCTCGCCCGCAAGATCAAAGAGTACGCCCTCTAGCACCGATTTCGGGCAAAAAAACGGGAGGTCCTTGCCCTAGGGCAGGGCCTCCCTTGGTCTACTCCGTTGGAATGGTCCCGAGCGAATCGGACTAAGCCATTGCTTCCGTGGGAGTAACAAGGTGTAGGTCTTCTGACCCAAAAGGATGGGCTGCTGGCGCGGGAAATGCATCCCGATCGAATGCCCTGTGCCAACCCTAGAACCGAGAGAGCAGACCGTGAGCCTTCCGCAGAGTGCCGCCTCGCACCCTGTCGCGCCGCCCCCGCTTCGAGTCGAGCAGGCCTTGCGCTTGCTGCCGGACATCGACGACCTCGCCCCCCTTCGGGGATGTGTGGTTTCCCTCTCCTCGAATCGGTCACCTGGTGGAGGCATCTGGGCCGGAGCGGATCCCAACGGCACGATCGGCAAGCGTACGCTCGACCCCGGTGCGCTCCGCAGTCGGATGCCGCTCGTCCTCGATCGCGTGACTCGTCGCGTTGCCGTGCTGTACGACGCCGCCGTGGATGCGCTCGAATCCGAGCAGAGCGGAGACATGTCCCAGGCGGTTCGCGCGCTGGTGCGGGCCGGTGAATTCGAAGAGCGCTCTGTTCGTTTTTCGCACGCCCGCGCGTGGTATCGCCAGGCGCTCGGCATCGCGGAGCAGTTGCGCGACCGGCAGCCCGAAATGGAAACGCTGTGCCACCTGGGACGACTCGAATCGACGCGCGGCTACCTGGACGAAGGCGCGCGGGCCTACCAGCGGAGCCTCGCGCTCGCCGAAGCCGAATACGATCATGCGCACGCCGCCGGGGCGTGCCAGGGATTGGGCGACGTCTTGTTCGCGCAATCGCAGTGGGTCGGGGCGGAGGCCTGGTTCAGCCGCGGACTGCAGTACGCCGGTGCGAACCACACCATGAAGGGTTCGCTGTCGCTGGGTCTGGCGCAGACCGCGCTGCGCCGGCGCGACTACGGCGCCGCGGCCGAGCATGCCAAGGTCGCGCTCGAGAGCTTCGAGTCGGCGCGCGACAGTAGCGGGATTGTGCGCGCACTTCTCACGCGCGGTCTCATCGAAGCCGCCCAGGGCAAGCGGTCGGACGTACTGGTGACGTATCGCGAGGCGCTGGCCCGCCTGCCCACGAGCGACGTCGACGGCGTTCTGGAGCTCGCCGTGCGGCTCAATCTCGCCGAGATCTATCTCGAGCTGGGTCGCCTTCCGGACGCGGAGGACGAAGCGCGTCGCGCGGAGAACCTCGCCGTGATCAATGAACAACAGGGCGCGCTGGCGCGCGTGTACGTGATCATGGGACGACTGCGTGGCCGCCAGGGCGACGAGAGCGGATTCGTGTTCTTCGAGCAGGCCATCCAGCTGTGTCGCAGTGGCGAGCCGGCCCGCCGCCTCGAGGTTGAAGTTTATCGCGAGTACGCGCGGTTTCGGACGACCATGGGCGACCGCGATGAGGCGCGCGCGTATCTCGAACGCGCGCGAGACTTGCTCGAGCCGTTCGGCGACGACGCCGCGCGGGATCGCATCGCCGGCGAGCTGCGCGAGCTCGACCTTTGGGTTGGGGCGGGGACCGGACCGGTCAGTGACAGCTCGCGCTACCTGAATCCGTAAAGGTCGATCCCGCAACCGGGATGAAATTCCAGCTGTAACCGCTCGCGGTCAGCGTCAGCTTGAGCACACCGTGGGTCGTGTTGTTCTTCGCCTCGCTGTTCGGAGCGGGGTGCTCGAAGGCGTAGAGTCCCGCGCCCCCCGTTCCCACCACGAACTCGCGGATCCCGCGCGCGTTGTCGACCTGCCCGGCCGGCGTCTGCGGGGCGAAGCGCTCGTAAATGTGATCGTGGCCCGAGACGACCAGGTCCGCCCCGGCGTCATAGAGCGCTTGCCACAGCGGTTGCACGGCCGTCGAGCTGCCGTGATGGCCCGAGCTGAAGCGCGGATGGTGCCAGATCGCGAGTGTGCAGCGGACCGGATGGGCGGCGAGATCGGCGCGCAGCCATGTCTCCTCCGGGGAGCCCGCGCTCATGCCGATGTTGCTGTCCAGCACGACGACATGCCAGGCGCCGACATCGTAGCTGTAGTAGGCGTTGCCATTCGACCCACCTGCTGAGCCGAAATACCCGAAATAGCCCGCTGCGCCGGCCGTGTTGTAATCGTGATTGCCGATCGCCGGCCGCGTGCGCGACTTGAACCGGCCCCAGGAGGGGCCGTAGCAGTTCGCATAGTCGGTCGGGCTGCCGTTCTCGTACGCATTGTCGCCGGCCGTGAACACCGTGCCGGGGATGGCGTCGATCAGACTGGCCGTCGCCTCGTCGGTGGTTGTGCCGCAGGACGTGATGTCTCCAGCACCGACCAGCACGACGCCCCCCGGTGGTGGAGGCGGCGGTGGCGGTGGCGGCGGCGGCGGCGGTGGCGGCGGCGGCGGCGGCGGCGGCGGCGGTGAGGCGACCGTCACGGGTGCCGAAGCCGTGGCGCCGCGCGCGGTGACGCGCACCGTCGTCGTGCCGGCGCTGACCGCTCGCACCATCCCGGTGGAGTCGACACTCGCCACGCTCGGGTCGTCGACGCTCCAAACGAAAGCCGCCGCGATGGCGGCGCCACTGTGGTCGACGAGCTGAGCACGGAATCGCGCGCTGTCGTCCACGACGAGTGTCGCAGTCGCCGGCGTGACGGTCAACACGTAGCTCGCCTCCGTGATCGAGCGCGGACACGCTACGAGCACGATGATCCCGCCAATGGCGAGAGCGCGGAGAAGACGTCGCGTCAGCACGCACGATTCCAAACGCACGAATCGGACCAATCACCCTTTGATTAATACTTATGACAACTTCGTACTAATTCTCTTGTAACGGCCGACTTAGATCGCTACTCTGCCTTCGCTTAATCACGATCAAGCGAAAGGAGTAGCTCATGTCGTTCTCGAAGATCTTCTGGATGGTGGGTGTGGCCGCTGCCCTGGCCGGTTGCGCGGGGGAGCAAACGATTCTCGACCCCACGTCCAAGCCGGATACGAGCACTACGACGCAGCCGCAGCAGCCCCAGCAGCCCCAGCAGCCGCAGCAGCCGGCACCGACCGGCGGCTTCTATGCGTCGACCGAGGGCTCCAGCACCGCCGACGG
>Ga0310811_10014922_pt1 | contig 10143 bp, 6 predicted proteins | sample YCmetagenome_FD_207642 | JGI IMG/M metagenome (GOLD analysis project Ga0310811, IMG submission 207642) | Soil microbial communities from experimental microcosm in Duke University, North Carolina, United States - YC | ecosystem: Engineered > Artificial ecosystem > Soil microcosm > Unclassified ...
ACGGCGCGCGGCAACCTCGTCGCGGTGATCACCAACGGCACCGCGGTGCTCGGCCTCGGCAACATCGGCGCACTCGCCGGCAAGCCGGTGATGGAGGGTAAGGCGTGCCTGTTCAAGAAGTTCGCGGGCATCGACGTCTACGACATCGAGATCGGCGAGACCGACCCCGACAAGGTGGTCGAAGTCGTCGCCGGGCTCGAGCCGACGTTCGGCGCCATCAACCTCGAGGACATCAAGGCGCCCGAGTGCTTCTACATCGAGCGCAAGCTTCGTGAGCGGATGAAGATCCCGGTGTTCCACGACGACCAGCACGGGACGGCGATCGTCGCCGCAGCCGCGGTGCTGAACGCCCTCAAGATCGTCGGCAAGGACATCGGACGCGTGAAGCTCGTGTGCTCGGGGGCCGGCGCGGCGGCGATCGCCTGTCTCGACCTGCAGGTGAGCCTCGGCCTGGACCGCAACAAGATCTTCATCCTCGACAGCAAGGGCGTCGTGCGCAAGGGCCGGCAGCAGGGGATGGATCCCGACAAGGCGCGCTACGCGCAGGAGACGCGCGCGCGCACGCTCGACGACGTGATCGAGGGGACCGACATCTTCCTCGGCCTGTCGACGGGCGGCGTGCTCACCGCCGAGATGGTCAAGCGCATGGCCGACAAGCCGATCATCCTTGCGATGGCGAATCCCGAGCCCGAGATTCGGCCCGAGGTCGCCAAGGCGGTGCGACCCGATTGCCTGATCGGCACCGGCCGCTCGGACTATCCGAACCAGGTGAACAACTCGCTGTGCTTTCCGTTCATCTTCCGCGGTGCGCTCGATTGCGGAGCGAGCACGATCAACGAGCCGATGAAGCTCGCGGCCACGCGCGCGCTCGCCGAGATCGCGCAGGCCGAATCGTCGGAGATCGTCGCGCAGGCCTACGGCGAGCAGACGCCGGCGTTCGGCCCCGATTACCTCATTCCGCGCGCGTTCGATCCGCGGCTCATCGTCAACATCGCGCCCGCGGTCGCGAAGGCGGCGATGGAAACCGGCGTGGCGACGCGCCCGATCCAGGACTTCCACGAGTATCACAACCGGCTGACGCGCTTCGTCTATGCATCGGGCGCGCCGATGGCGCCGGTGTTCGCCGCCGCGCAGCGCGTGCCGAAGCGCGTCGCGTACGCCGAAGGCGAGGACGAGCGGGTGCTCCGCGCCGCGCAGGCCGGCATCGACGAGGGAATCGTGCGCCCGGTGCTGATCGGCCGCACCGACGTCATCGAGTCGCGCATCCGCCGCCTCGGGCTGCGCCTTGCGCTCGGCGACAACTGCGAGGTCGTCAACGTGCTCGACGACCCGCGCTACAAGGACTACGCGCAGGACTATTATCTGCTCGCGCGGCGCACGGGCGTAACGCGCGGTCAGGCGCTCGAGGACATGCGCACGCGCCCTACGCTGATCGGCACGATGCTCGTGCGCCGCGGCGACGTCGATGCGATGCTGTGCGGGACGCTCAGCAACTACACCGACCACCTGCGCTACGTGCGCAACGTGATCGGCATGCGCGAGGGCGTGCACACGCTCGCCGCGATGCATATGATCATGCTGCCGGGACGGCAGCTCTTCATCTGCGACACGCACGTCAACCGTGACCCGACCGCGGAGCAGGTCGCCGAGATGACGCTGCTCGCCGTCGAGCAGGTGCGCCGCTTCGGGCAGGAGCCGCGTGTCGCGCTGCTGTCGCATTCGAGCTTCGGCAGCTCGGACGCACCGTCGGCGCAGAAGATGCGCGACGCGCTCGAGCAGATCGTCGCGAAGATGCCCGACCTCGCCGTCGACGGCGAGATGCAGGCCGACGCGGCGCTGTCGAAGGCGATTCGCGATCGGGAGTTTCCCGATTCGCGCCTGGCGGCCGACGCGAACCTGCTGATCATGCCGAACATCGACGCGGCGAACATCACGTACAACGCGCTGCGCATCACGGCGGGCGACGGCATCGCGGTCGGTGGCATCCTGCTCGGCGTCGCGAGGCCCGTGCACATCCTGACGCCGTCGTCGACGGTGCGGCGCATTCTCAACATGACGGCGGTTGCCGTCGCCGAGGCGGGCGCGCAGGAGGCGACCGCGGCGGGACACCGGCCGATCGAGGCGCTCGCGTCGCTCGAGCGCCAGCACGCGAGCGCGCGCTGACACCAGACACGATCCACGGAGGCATCCCATGCGAGCCGGCAACAAACCCCTTTACGCGTCGCTCTATTTCCAGGTCATCGTCGCGATCGTCATCGGCGTGCTGCTCGGGCATTTCTTCCCCGAGACCGGCGCCGCGATGAAGCCGCTCGGCGACGGCTTCATCAAGCTCATCAAGATGATCATCGCGCCGATCATCTTCTGCACGGTCGTCGTCGGGATCGCCGGCATGGAGGACATGAAGAAGGTCGGCAAGACCGGCGGATACGCGCTGCTCTACTTCGAGGCGGTCAGCACGATCGCGCTGCTCGTGGGACTCGTCATTGTCAACACCATACGGCCCGGCGCGGGGATGAACGTCGACCCAGCAACACTCGACACCAAGGGCATCGACGCCTACGCGAAGCCGGGCCAGTTGCAGAGCACGACGGATTTCCTGCTCAACGTCATCCCGACTACAGTCGTAGACGCGTTCGCGAAGGGCGAGATCCTGCAGGTGCTGCTGTTCGCAGTACTCTTCGGCTTCGCGCTGCACAAGTTCGGCGGTCGCGGCACGCTGGTGTTCGATTGGATCGAGAAGACATCGCACGTGCTGTTCTCGATCGTTGGCTACATCATGCGCGTCGCGCCGATCGGCGCGTTCGGCGCGATGGCGTTCACAATCGGCAAGTACGGCGTCGGCTCGCTGGTGTCGCTCGGCAAGCTGATGGGCACGTTCTACCTGACCTGCCTCGTGTTCATACTGATCGTGCTCGGCATCATCGCGCGGGCGCACGGTTTCTCGATCCTCAAGTTCATCCGCTACATCAAGGAGGAGCTGCTGATCGTCCTGGGCACGTCGTCGTCCGAGTCTGTGCTGCCGCGCATGATGGCGAAGCTCGAGAACCTCGGCGTGAAGAAATCCACCGTCGGCCTGGTCATCCCCACCGGGTATTCGTTCAACCTCGACGGGACGTCGATCTACCTGACGATGGCCGCCGTGTTCGTGGCGCAGGCGACCAATACCCCGATGACGCTCGTGCAGGAGCTGACGCTCCTCGCCGTGCTGCTGCTGACGTCCAAGGGCGCGGCGGGTGTGACCGGCAGCGGCTTCATCGTGCTCGCCGCGACGCTGTCGGCCGTGGGGCACGTGCCGGTCGCGGGGCTCGCGCTGATTCTCGGCATCGACCGCTTCATGTCCGAGGCGCGGGCGCTCACGAACCTGATCGGCAACGGTGTCGCGACCGTCGTCGTCGGCAAGTGGTGCGGCGAGCTCGACGCGGCGAGGATGCAGCGCGTGCTCGACGAGGAAACCGACGTCGATGCGGACGCGCCGGAAGAGGTGCTGGACCAGACCGAAGTGCACATGCCGGCCAGCGCCTAGCCGATGGCCGTCCATCGCGTCGTGATCGTCGGCGGGGGTGCCGGCGGCCTCGAGCTCGCGACCAAGCTCGGCGACCGCTTCGGGCGGCGCAAGCGCGCCGAGATCACGCTGGTCGAATGCCGGCGCACGCACTTCTGGAAGCCGCATCTGCACGAGATCGCCGCGGGCAGCATGGATCTCGATGTCTACGAGACCGACTACCTCGCGCAATCGCATTGGCATTCATTTCTCTACCGCATCGGCGAGATGTGCGGGCTCGACCGCGCCAATCGCCGCGTGCACGTCGCGCCGTTCGTCGACGAGGACGGCGATGCGGTGACGGGCGCGCGCTCGATCGAGTACGACACGCTGGTGATGGCCGTCGGCAGCCGCACCAACGACTTCGGCACGCCCGGCGCGAAGCAACACGCGATCGCGCTCGACGATCCGGTCGCGGCCGAGCGCTTTCACCGGCGGCTCGTCAATGCGTATATCCGCGCGCACACTCAGCACGAGCCGCTGCGCGCCGGACAGCTGCACGTGGCGATCATCGGGGCGGGCGCGACGGGCGTCGAGCTCGCCGCCGAGCTGCACAACACCACGCGCACGCTCGTTTCGTACGGGCTCGACCGCATCGATCCGGACAAGGACGTGCGACTGGTCTTGATCGAGGCCGCGGATCGGATCCTTCCCGCGCTGCCGCAGCGGCTGTCCGCCGCGGCGATGAAACTCCTCGAGGGCATGCGCATCAGCGTGCGCACGGCGTCGCGCGTGGCCGAAGTGCTGCCCGACGGCGTGCGCCTCGCGGATGGCGAGTTGATACCGGCCGAGCTCGTGGTATGGGCGGCCGGCGTCAAGGCGCCCGACTTGCTGCGCGACCTCGACGGACTGGAGACGAACCGGATCAACCAGCTCGTCGTGCGCGCCACGCTGCAGACGACGCGCGACGACGACGTGTTCGCGATCGGCGACTGCGCGGCGTGCCCGTGGCTGGGTAAAGAGCCCGCCACGGTCCCGCCCCGCGCGCAGGCCGCGCATCAGCAGGCTTCGCACATGGTGAAGCAGGTCGCCCATCGCCTGCAAGGCAGGCCGCTCATGCCATGGCGCTACCGCGACTTCGGCTCGCTCGTGTCGCTGGGCGAATACTCGACGGTCGGCAACCTGATGGGTGCGCTTACCGGCGGCAACCTGTGGCTCGAAGGCTGGTTCGCGCGAATGATGTACCTGTCGCTGTACAAGATGCACGAGCTCGCGCTGCACGGCTTCTGGAAGATGGCGCTCGACACGGCGGCGCGGCTGATCACGCGGCGCACCGAGCCGCACATCAAACTGCACTGACGCGCGGGGACTGCGGTAGCATCGGCCGATGCCCGACGCCATACCCGCTGCTGCACCTGACCTCGTCGCGAAGCTCGCGCTCGCCAACCGAATCCTCTACGATCAGGGCGTCGTCGACGGCTTCGGTCACGTCAGCGTACGCCATAATGCGTCGCCCGCGCACTTCCTGCTGTCGCGCAACCTCGCGCCCGCGCTCGTCACGCCGGGCGACATCCTGACGTTCGATCTCGACGGCAACGCGCTCGACGCCACCGCGCAGCGCGTGTATCTCGAGCGTTTCATCCATGGCGAGATCTATCGCGCGCGGCCCGACGTGCAGGCGGTCGTGCACAGCCACTCGCCGAGCGTCATTCCGTTCGGCGTCACTGCCGAGGTTCTGCGGCCGGTCTATCACCTGGCGGGCTTCCTTGGCGCCGGCTGCGCGCGCTTCGAGATCCGTACGGTGGCAGGCGACACCGACCTGCTGATTCGCGACCGGGCCCTCGGCCGCGCGCTCGCCGAAGCGCTCGGCGAGCGTCCCGTCGTGCTCATGCGCGGCCACGGCTCGACGGTCGTCGGCACGTCGCTCGAGCAGGCGGTCTATCGCGCGATCTACGCGGAAACGAACGCCAGGCTGCAGGCGCAGGCGCTGCAGCTCGGCGCGGTGACCTATCTGAACGAAACCGAGGCGGCGCTCGCCGCCGCGACGAACGACGGGCAGGTCGTGCGCACGTGGGCGCTGTGGGCGCGCCGCGCGTCGGATCGGACCTAACGCAGCACGATCACGGCGATGCCGGCGAGCGTCAGCGCGGTGCCGAGCACCACGCGCGCGGTGATGCGCTCCTCGCGTCCGAACAGCACGTGGCTTGCCGGAATCACGAAGATCGGCGTGCACAGCGTGATGAGCGCCGCGATCGATATGGGGATGTAGCTCATCGACGCGATCGTCAGCATCTGCGCGGTGATCGTCAGCGCGCCGCTGACGGCATACAGCGTCACCCCGCGGCGATCGGCCGCGCGCAGCAGCGCGCGCAGCTGGCCGCGGCTGCGGTTCAGCGCGACGTGGAGCGCGAATCCGGTGATCGCGCCGAGCAGCGCGCCGAGCGCCGGCTCGGGCGAGCGGTGGATCGCCGCGCCGCGTAGCACGTTGCCGATCGCGTAGGCCAGCGAGCTGCCGAGCCCGACCAGCAGCCCCGCGCTTGCGAACGCGGCGACTCCGCGGCCGGGTGCGCGGGTCGCAGCGCCGATCGGCGCGCCCACGACGAACAGTCCATAGACGACGCCGACCATCGCGGCGGCCGTCGTCGCCGAGAGGCGCTCGCCGAGGAACGCCCACGCGACGAGCGCGGTGAACAGCGGGCTCGACACCTGGAACGTGCTCGCGCGCGCGGCGCCGAGCCGGGCCACGGCCTCGAAGAAGAACCAGCGTCCGAGGTACGTCGTGAACACGCCGGCGAGCGCGAACATCGCGAACGCGTAAGCTTCGATGCGCAGCGGCTCGCCGCGCCAGGCGAGCTCGAAGCCGGTGACGAGCGCCGCGAAGATGACGTTGACCGCGACGGCGATGAGGAAGCCCGCGTCGATGGCGAGATGCCGCATCGCGATCCGCGTGACGATGATGTTCGTCGCGAACAGCGCGAGCGCGGCGAACGCGAGCACGCTGCCGAGCGCGGTGGCGCCGCTCACGGTCGATCCCGCCGCTTCATGCCGAAGGAGACCCGATGTCGAAGCTGCAACTGTCGCTGGCTTGCTGGAACTACGATCGCACGCGCGCGCTGGCCGACGGATCGGTGCAGCCGGACGGCATCGAACTCACGTACCTGAATCTGCCGGTCGAGGAAACGTTCTTCCGCATGCTGCGGCATCGCGAGTTCCACGTCGCCGAGATGTCGCTGTCCTCGTATGCGGTGTCGCTGTTCCGCGAGCCGCAGCCGTTCGTCGCGATCCCGGTGTTCCCGTCGCGGTTCTTCCGGCACTCGTGCATCTACGTCAATGCGAAGGCCGGCATCCGCGAGGCCCGCGACCTCATCGGCAAGCGCGTGGGCACGCCCGAGTACCAGATGACCGCGCCTGTGTGGATCCGCGGCATCCTGGCCGAGCATTACGGCGTGCCCGTCGACTCGGTGACGTATTTCACCGGCGGCGAAGAGGAGCCGGGCCGCGACGAGAAGCTCGCGCTCGACTTGCCGGCCAACATTCGCGTGCAGCGGATCGGTGCGACGCAGACGCTTGCCGCGATGCTCGACGCGGGCGAGATCGACGCGCTGCACACTGCGCGGATGCCGTCGACGTTTCGCACGGGCAACCCGAACGTGCGCCGGCTGTTCGGCGATTACGTACGAGTCGAGCAGCAGTACTTCCGCGACACGCGCATCTTCCCGATCATGCACACGGTTGCGATCCGCCGCGACGTGTACGAAAAGAACCGCTGGATCGCGCAGTCGCTGTACAAGGCGTTCGCCGAGGCGCAACGGCGCACGTACGACGACCTCTACGTCACCGCCGCGCTGAAGGCCATGCTGCCATGGCTCACCGCGCACGTGGAGGAGGCGCGCGCGCTCATGGGCGTCGATTACTGGCCGTATGGCTTCGCTCCCAACCGCGCGACGCTCGCGACGTTCCTGCGCTATCACCACGAGCAGGGCCTGTCGAAGCGCCTTCTCGCCCCCGAGGCGCTCTTCGCACCCGAGACGCTGGAGTCGTTCAGGATCTGAAGCGGCGTTTGCGGCGGCGCACGCCCGCGTTGCAGCCCTTCGTTCCCGCGGCTATGCTGGCGCCCGCGCAGAGAGGGGAGGCGCGAATGACGAGCCGAGCAGTCGGCCGCATGGCACCGCGTACGGGTCAGCCGACGTTGCGGGCACGTCTCGAGGCGGCCGAGCGGCGCGCTCGCGAAGTCGAGGAGCGCTACGCGCTCGCCACTTCCGCGGCGCTCGAGGGCATCTACGAATGGGACGTCGGCGCCGGCAAGCTGTTGCTCACGGAGCGCGCGAAGGCGTTCTTCGCGCTCGCGGGAGACGACCTGACGCCGGCCGCCTGGAACGCGCGCATTCATCCCGACGATTACGCGGGTTACCGCGCTGCAATCGTCGATCATTTCAGGGGACGCGCGCCGCATCTCGAGCACGAATACCGCATTCTCGACGCCTGCGGCGGCTACCGTTGGATTCTCGATCGCGGCGTGGGCGTTCGCGACGCGAGCGGCCGCATTACGAAGCTCGTCGGCGCCCTCAGCGACGTCACGCAGCGGAAGATGGCGGAGATCGCGCTGACGCGCGCGCGCGACGAGGCGGAGGAGGCGCTCGAGCGGCAGATCGCCACGAGCGACATCCTGCGCGTTATCAGCGGTTCGCACTGCGACCTCGATCCGGTGTTCGACAAGATCGCGCAGACGACGCTGAAACTGTGTCGTGCGAGCTCGGCCCTGGTGTTTACGTTCGACGGCGTGCTGATCCGGCTGGCGGCCCTGGCGAACGTCGACGCCGAAGCGGCCGACGCATGGCGTGGCGCTTTTCCAAGGCCACCCGGCCGCGACACGGCGGCCACGCGCGCGATCCTCGGTTGCGAGGTCGTCGCGATTCCCGACGTGCTGGAGGATCCGGATTACGTGATCGGATCGATGGCCGCGAGGACGGGTTTTCGCAGTGCGCTCGCCGTCCCGCTGGTGCGCGACGGAAAGTCGATTGGTGCCATCGGCATCGGCCGGCCCGAGCCCGGCGGCTTTCCGGATACCCAGATCGCGTTGCTGCAGACATTTGCCGATCAGGCGGTCATCGCGATCGAAAACGCGCGGCTGTTCACCGAGCTGCAGTCCCGCACGGAGCAGCTCACGCGTTACGTCGGCGAGCTCAAGGCGCTGAGCGAGGTCGGGCAGGCGGTGAGCTCGACGCTCGACCTCGAGACGGTACTCTCGACGGTCGTGTCGCGAGCCACCGAGCTCGCGGGTATGGACGGCGGATCGGTCTGGGAATACGACGCGACGCGCGAGGAGTTCTACGTGCACGCCACCGACCGCCTGCCCACCGAGGTGGTCGATGTGCTGCGCTCGACGCCGATCGGCAAGGGGCAGGGTGCGCTCGGCCGGCTTGCGACGACTGGCGAGCCCGTCGAGATCCGCGATATCGCCGCAGAAGGCCGCTATCCGCGCGACGTGCGCGACGCGCTCGTCAGCTGCGGCTATCGATCGGTCCTGACCGTCCCGCTCGTGCGTGAGGACCGCCTGCTCGGAGCGCTTGCCGTCCATCGGAAGATCGCGGGCGCGTTTCCCGGCGAGACGGTGGATCTGCTCGCGCGCTTCGCGACGCAATCCGCGCTCGCGATACAGAACGCACAGCTGTTTCGCGAAATCGAGGACAAGAGCCGGCAGATCGAGGTGGCAAGCCGCCACAAGAGCGAGTTCCTCGCCAGCATGTCGCACGAGCTGCGCACGCCGCTCAACGCGATCATCGGTTTTTCCGAAGTGCTCCACGAGCGGATGTTCGGCGAGATCAACGACCGGCAGGCGGAATATCTGCACGACATCCTCGAATCGGGCCGGCATCTGCTGTCGCTGATCAACGATATCCTCGACCTGTCCAAGATCGAGGCCGGGCGCATGGAGCTCTCGCCGGACGAGTTTCATTTGCCGACCGCCGTCGAGAACACGCTGATCCTCGTTCGCGAGCGCGCGCAACGCCGCTCGATCGCGCTTGCGAACACCGTCGACGCGCAACTCGGAACGATCTACGCCGACGAGCGCAAGGTGAAGCAGGTGCTGCTCAATCTGCTCTCCAATGCGCTGAAGTTCACGCCGGAGGGAGGACGCATCGACGTGCATGCGCGGGTGATCGACGGTCACGCGCAGATTTCGGTCACCGACACTGGCGTCGGCATCCCGCAGCACGAGCAGGCTGCGGTGTTCGAGGAGTTCCGCCAGGTGGGGTCTGCGGCGCGGAAGGTGGAAGGCACCGGGCTCGGCCTCGCCATCTCGAAGAAGTTCGTCGAGCTTCACGGGGGACGCATATGGGTCGAGAGCCAGCCGGGTCTCGGCTCGACGTTCGCGTTCTCGCTCCCGCTCGCGGCTGCCGACGCCGGACCTACGTCCGAGGCCCCGACATCGCGTACCTCCCGATGAGTGCGTTGAGCGCGATCGCGATCGCGAACAGCACGATGAGCAGCGCATACATCCGCGGCATGTCGAACGTCGCGTACGACTGGATGATCAGGTAGCCGAGCCCGCGATTGGAGAGCTTCGTCTCGGCGAGCAGCGTGCCGATGATCGCGATGCCGAGCCCGAGCCGGAAGCCGTTGACGATCGGCGTGCGCATCGCCGGCAGGTAGATGCGGCG
>Ga0310811_10014923_pt1 | contig 10143 bp, 8 predicted proteins | sample YCmetagenome_FD_207642 | JGI IMG/M metagenome (GOLD analysis project Ga0310811, IMG submission 207642) | Soil microbial communities from experimental microcosm in Duke University, North Carolina, United States - YC | ecosystem: Engineered > Artificial ecosystem > Soil microcosm > Unclassified ...
AGAATATTGGTGGCTGATGATGTAGAAGCCATCGCAGATGCCCTCCAAATGATCCTGGAAACGGCAGGCTATATGGTGACAGTGACCCGTGATGGAGCACAGGTGATCCCACTCATGCAAGCGCAACCCCCCGATCTGCTTCTGCTGGATATCTGGATGTCTGGCTTCGATGGCAGAGAGATCTGTCAGCAGATCAAACAGCAGGAAACACTCCACCACATCCCTCTCTTACTGATATCCGCTCATCATAATATTTCTGAGATAGCGACACAAATCGGCGCTGATGGGTATATTCTAAAGCCCTTTAAGATGAAAACGCTTCTGGCGACCGTTGCAGCTGCGCTTCAGAAGGAATAGAAGTATCTTATTTAGCATGCAAAACGACACTTTTATACACGCAAATCTCACCGTAGAATTGACAATAACATAGCAGAACGTATATAACAGGGTTACCAGTTGTGCAAGAAATCGCTTGTGTTCAAGCTCGAATATTCACCATGAGGGAGAGTTTTCATGAAACCAGCATTGATCGTAATTGACGTTCAAAACGAATACTTTGCCCCCCACGGCCAATGGATTCTTCCAGATGGTCTGGCAGCTCTGACCCATATTCAAGAACTCCTCTCAGCCTTTCGTCAACACCGGCTCCCCATATTCCATATACAGCACGAAAGTCCTGCACCCGATGCTCCAGTTTTTCGCAAAGGCAGCCCTGGTCGGGAGGTTCATCCAGAGATAAGCATACTACCAGGAGAAAAGCAGATCGTGAAGCGCGTCCCGGGAGCATTTTACCAGACTTCGCTGGAGGAAGATTTGCTGGCTGTACAGGCTGATACGCTGATCATTTGTGGCTATATGACACACATGTGCTGCGATACCACCACCAGGCAGGCCAGTGAACGCGGTCTACGTGTGCTTTTCGCCACTGATGCAACCGCTACGCTGGACCTGAAGCTGAACGACAAGGTTATTCCTCATCAGATAGTACATGAGACCACACTGGCGATTATGACCAGATTTGCCAGCATCTTACCAACGACAGAAATTATCAAGACAATCACACAATAAAGCAGGCAAGCAAGCGGCCAATTGGCCGCTCCTGCCGCTACCTCTATACCCGCACTACCCCTTCAAACCACCACTGATTCCCTTGACAAAGAAGCGCGAGACCAGCGTATACAGCGCAATTGCAGGGAGCGCATACAGCATTGCATAAGCGGCAAGTTCGCCATAATTGACCTGACCATACGAGCCAAAAAAGGTGTAAATATGCACTGAGGCGGGCATTAAATCCTGATTTTGCAGAATGATTAAAGGGATAAAAAAGTTTGTCCAGGCTCCCAGGAAGCTCCAGACGCCTACCACCGCAATTCCCGGCGCAGCCAGCGGCAAAATAATATACCAGAAGGTCCTCAACGTCGATGCCCCATCAATCCAGGCCGCCTCCTCCAGTTCGAATGGTACCGAATCCAGAAAATTCTTCATCAGCCAGATGCTAAAAGGGAGCGCGCTGGCCACAAAAAAGAGTACCACACCCTGCAATGTATCGACCAGATTCAACATCGTATACATCGCATAAAGTGGCGTGATGAGCGCCAGCACCGGGAGCGCGCTGGTAAAAAGAATCCCGTACATCAGCGTACTCTTGCCGCGAAAGCTGTAGCGGGACAGCGGATAGGCTGCCAGACCGGCGAGGATCACGACCAGAATCATCGTACTCACAGCCATGATCAAGCTATTCGCGAAGGGACGGAGCACGACACCATTTACAATAATATCGATAAAGTTCTTCAGGCTTGGATGAGCAGGCCAGGTGACCGCCAGGGTCGCTGCTGGATTCAGGCTGGCAAAAATTGGCCAGGCAAAAGGGATCAGAAAGAATAAGCCCACAACCACAAGCACAAGATAGATCGAAGATGGCAGCACAAAACGACGAACAATCGCCATACTTACCTCCAACGCATGGGCGCATGACCGACCATGCTCAGATACTACAGATACCGCGGGCACACGCTTACAATAAACATGCTAAAGATCGAGGCGCAACACACGAATGTACAGAAGCGAGAGAATAGCCCCGACCACAATAATCAGCAGTGAGATCGCGCTCCCATATCCGATCTGATAGAACTGGAAGGCCTGGCGATACTGATAGATCGTCATCAGTTCCACATTAAAATTACTGCCGCCAGTCAAAACATAAACAAGTGTGAAGTCGGAGAGCGTTGCCAGCGTTATCAGCAGCAGATCAGTCGCAATCGAGCCCTTGATGAGCGGCAGAATGATATAGCGCAAGCGTGCCAGGATACCGGCCCCATCAATCGACGCCGCCTCCAGCAGATCTGCCGGAATGCTCTCCAGAGCAGAGGCATACAATAGCATCGAGAAAGCCGTGCCACGCCAGATATTCGCCACAATCACCATTGCCATAGGAGACTCTTGCAACCAGGCATGTTGAGGCAAACCGAACGTCATCATCACCGAATTGAGCAAGCCAGGACTGATTACACTCTGGGGTCCACCTGCCAGGAAAGAACTCCAGATAAAGCCCGCCACCACATCAGGAATGACCCACGCTGAGATAATAATCGCGCCCAGTGTAGCCTTGAAAAACCGATTGCGATTGCGCATCAACAATGCCAGCAACAATCCAAGCACCGCCTGCCCGATCAGCGCCGAGCCCACCAGGTAGATTAACGAGACACGCAGCGAATTGAGGAACTCACTATCATGCAAAATCTGCACAAAATTCTGTATCCCGTTCCACTGCACCGATGCTGCGCCCACCCCCGTCAGCGCCATATTCGTAAATGAGATATAAATAGCCCAGAATGCCGGTCCCAGCATAAAAAGCGCAATCACGAGAAAGGCAGGCAGCATAAAGAAAATACCAATGCGCAATCGTTTACTGATTTTACGCTTCCCAGGTGACGGAGGAGCAACCAACTCAATCGCCTCAGATGAAGCCTTTACTTGCATACAATTCGCTCCCTCAAAAAACAAAAATACCTCTCAAGAAATTTCCACTTCTGCCGCTAGAAGAGATGAGAAGGAGGAAAAATACTCATCCCGAGGCAGCGGGAAATGCTGATCAGTATTTCCCGCCGCTAGATACGAGCCCGTTAGGGGCCCGACTCCACATTGCCCGCGCCAGCAATACGCTGTACCGACTGAGCGTAGGCATTGGCCTCATCAGAGGGAGATTGTCCGGACATCACATGCTGCATAGCGGTATCGATCTCAACGGAGATCTTTGGGTAGGCAGGGAAGCCTGGCCGGAACTGGGTAAAATCCACCAGACCAGTGAAGAAGGTACTGAGTGGAGCATTATGGTAAGCAGGCACATCCGCCACATCTTTGCGCGGCGTAATCTGTCCCGCCTGCACATCGTATCCTGCCAGGAGATCTTTACTGAAGGCAGCTTTCAAAACGGCAAAGGCTTGATCTTTATGCTGTGATTTCGCAGCAATCGAGTAGGCCCAACCACCGGAAAGCGTCACGTACTTCGGATCCTGTCCATTCTGAGTCGGCATTTTCGCGACACCCAGCACCGTCTGCCAGTTTTTCCAGGGAGTCTGACCGCTATCGTACCAGGTGCCGGGTAACCACGAGCCATCAATATCAATAGCAAGTTTGCCCTGTGGCAGCAACTGCTGAGCAACGGTGTTCCCGGCCTGTGTACTCAAAGCGATATCATTGGTTGGCCCAAGCAAGTTGGAGGGATTATAGACCTGTTTGACGAAGTTCAGAGCATCGGTAAAGCCCTTACTGGGGGCAATCCACTTATTCGTCTGATAGTTATACAACGTATCCTTGGTTCCGTAGAGCAGCATCTCAAAACCCTGCATGGTCGATGCCTCATCCATCGGGATACCGGAATAGAGATTCATCGGAATGACGCCGGGCACTTTGGCTTTGATCGTACGAGCCGCGGAGAGAATATCAGCCCAGTTCGTCGGCTGCCAGTTAGTGGGCAAGCCTGCCTTCTGAAAGATATCCTTGTTGTACCAGATAGCGCGTACGTCCGTTCCATCCATCACGCCATAATTATGACCATTGAACGTCGAAATACTCTGCATGCTGGGGAACCATTGAGCTTTGTACTCAGGCCAGGAACTCAAATAGCTGTCCAGAGGGGCCAGATAACCGGCAGTAACATCAGAGCTCACCAGAAAACTATCCTCACGCACGAGGTCAGGAGGATTGGACGAGCGCATTGCCAGATCGATTTTCGTATAATACGAACCTTCATCGGCAACAATCGGCTCTAAATTAACTTTGATATTGGGATTGGACGCTTCGACCTGTTGCTTGACCTTTTGCCACCACTGCTCATCAAAATAAGGGGGAGGACCAAACTGCTGGAAGGCAACAGTAATAGTAACCGGACCATTCCCGTTCCCATTGGAGGCGCCACCACAGGCGGCTAAGACCAGGAGAATACCAAGCAAGGAGAAAGTTACGATCAGCGAGAATATGTTTGAACCTTTGAAATGGGATTGCATATACCAGCTCCTTCGTCGGGACAATCGAGTGCGGAACGCATGAAATGATATATGTTAACGCCAATGTATGAACCCATGACACCCGCAATTCTTACTTCAGCGTAAGATAGAGAGTTCTTACAAGAGCAAACGTAGCAGATTGCTCCTCCTTTCGCAACAAACCTCTCTACAAGAGAAGAAAATAAGATGGCACAAAAAAGTACAAGGTGCACAAAAAATGTCTTTCACCGTTAGCTACATAGTACCGGGAATACGATAAATATGTCAAGCATATTTCTATATACTCAGAATATGCGACATATCTGATTTCTTGCCAAAAAAGTATCATCTTAACTTTCAACGATAATAGAGATATCGAAAGATCCCTGCCTGACAGCAACAGTCTTGAGCGTAAATCCGCTGTCACCGGAGAAGAGAGCTGGACAAGAGAATTTTCCCTTCATACGATGAATATCCACCACATCGGTAGGCACTTCGCTCTCTACGAGCAATTGACAGGTTGCGGTCTGATGCAAGGAAAGATCCCAGGTCGGCTGGCCGTTCCCCTGGGCGATATGGAGATCGCCGCCATTGGTAACACTCTGTAACGTGTACGCCTGTGGCCCTGTATATCCATGAAAGGCGATGAAAAATGAACGCGCTCCTTCCACAAGAAAGATCGTAAACTCGAGATGTCCATGGCGCAATTTCGACGTAATACCGTCCCCCTGGAGGAGAAAATGTCCATTCTCAGCACCAGCAAGCGTGAGTTGCACGACGCCGGGTTGCTGGCTGGCAATGGCACGATCCGTCGGTAGAGGCTTCTGCAACAGCACATTTGCCTGCGCCGTATTGCCCGGCATTGCCATACTGTTCGCGTCTCCACAGGCCACCAGACCCGAGAGACAAAGAAGAAAGAGATAGCTCATGATGCGGAAACATCCCTGTTTGCCCATAGCATTCCATCCTTTTTTCTTACCTTTATTTTCAGTGTACTCCAGTTAAGCAGAGCCCTTGCTCTTCCATTGATATATAATACTCAACGGAACACTATATACTACACATAACACAATAGGTTTTCTATGAAAGGAACAAGGCATGACATTACGTCTGATACATGCTGGTCTGGGAGGCTGGGGGAGCAATTGGGCGAAAGAGATCGTAGCCAGGAACAAAGATGTAGAGACCGTTGCCTGGGTCGAGATTGTACCGGACGCTTTGAGGCTGGCACAAGAACGCCTGGATCTTCCTGAAGAGCGCTGTTTTGCCACCCTGGAAGAAGCGTTGGCAGTCTATGAGGCAGATGCAGTGCTGGTTACGGCCAGTCTGCCAGGGCACATTCCCGTTACGCGAGCAGCGTTGCAAGCGGGCAAGCATGTCTTATTAGAAAAACCATTTGCCCCGACCGTTGAAGAGGCCCGAGAAGTGGTCGAGCTGGCAGAAAAAAACGACCGTATTCTGATGATCAGTCAGAATTATCGCTACTTCCCGGCTGTGCGAAAAGTTGCCGAGCTGGTGAGTTCGCAAGAGCTGGGACCTGTCACAGCCGTCAACATCGACTTTCGGAAATATGATAATACGCAGCCACGCGAAACCCATCGACATTATCATATCCCGCATCCCTTGTTAATGGATATGACGATCCATCATTTCGATCTGATGCGGCTCGTACTTGGTCAGGAGCCACGGCGCGTCGTCTGCACGACCTGGAATCCCTCCTGGAGCAATTACGATGAGCCACCAGCCGGAGCCGCCAGTATTACGTTTGATCAAGGGACCATTGTCAACTATCGCGGTAGCTGGGTCAGCACAGGTGAACCGACTTCCTGGGCTGGTTCCTGGCATATGGAGTGCGAAAAGGGCGAAATTATCTGGACCAGCCGTGGGGAAACGCCCGAGTCGGTAAGCATACGACGCCTCGGAGAGCCAGCTGAGAACATCGAACTTCCTGAAATCACTGCCACCGATCGGCATGGCAGCCTGGCAGCCTTTGTTCAGGCAGTCCAGACCGGGGAAGAGCCCGAAAGCTCAGGACGGCGTAATCTCTATACGCTGGCCCTGATGTTCGCCACGATGGAAGCCGCCGACACCGGCCAACCGGTCTCACTGGACCATCTCCGCTAAATCTTTTCCCACCTGCTGTCTATTTATTTCACAGCAGGCAGGCAGGCAGCAAAGCCACAGAGCGACACGAAGTGACAAAGAGTACACAAAACGATGCTCAACACTTCGTGTCTCTGCTACTAGCATCTTCTTTACATAAATACGCATAAAATCTTTTGTGGGACATTTTTCTTTTCATCTCGTCAAAACACACTAATAGATATATAATAATAATCCTACGAGTATTTTAGCCCATCTGCCATTTAAAGAGACAAGTGGCATACATTGCAATTGTGTTATGTGGAAAGTGTGAACAGGAAGAGTTCCCCTATGCAAATATGTTTACGATGCCATCAACCCTGTGAATCCGAGAATGGATTTTGTCGGCAATGTCATGCATCGCTCCTTGCGCGTGTACATCACGAAAAAAGTTCTTATCAGACACTATCATTTCTCCCTCTGGCACCATATCCACGTGCTGAGAGGCAAGCACAAACCAGTCATCCAGAAAATAATCGCTATTGGAGCTTTGAGTCTTCTCAACAGAGCTCACCCGTGCCAACCGTGGCGCGGGAAGAATCTCCTGCCAGACAAGCGAGCAGTTTTATTTGTACAGACAAACAAAGTGCTACGATGAGTAACGTATCCACCAGACGCCATATATCGAAAGGGCGTTTACTATACCTGTATGCTCCTTTATGTTTTTTATGCATTATCACTTTACTTATCCTGGCATTGACACAATTTCATCTCCCTGTTATCCAGGCAAAACATACAGCAGGATATCTGCCACCAGGAGTAACTAGCCGGAACACGCCTCAACCCTCACTACAAGAAAAACAGCGCTCCCCTCTTCCCTTACCAACGTCCACCGTTGCTTCGGTCGTCCCCCCAGCACAAATCATCGTATCGACGCCAGACAGTACGCAACCAGGGGTATACACTCCCCCATCTCCAACCAGCACCGGTACCACTAACAACGTACCTACCGTTCCAGCGAGCACTCCCACTCACAGTGCGCCTATCATACCAACAAGTACTCCTACCAGCAATGCGCCCATTGTTCCAACAAGCACTCCTACCAGCAATGCGCCCACTGTTCCAACAAGCACTCCTACCAGCAATGCGCCCACTGTTCCAACAAGTACTCCTACCATAACACAACCCTGTTCGCTACAGATTTCACCCACTAACCTGACATTTCAAGCGGTCCAGCAACAGAAAAACATCCAGGCACAGACTATCATCCTGACAGAGAGTGGCCCTTGCAACGCCCCAATCACCTGGACCGCCCAGGCCGATACAGCAAGTGCACATTGGCTCATGCTTGCCGCTCACAAAGCTACCAATACAAGCACAGATAATACGCTCACAGTAAATATAAAAGCGCAGGGCAACAAGCCGGGTACCTATCAAGGACAGATTACTTTCTCAGCGAGAGATACTAATGGCATAAACGTCAATATCAATACAAGCGTTACCGTCAAATTCACCATTCTTACCAGAGATTAGCATATATAAGAGAACAAATTATGCTTCTGTGTGACGACACAGCATACAACAAGTGCAAACAGCCATAGGAAAGGATATCATATCTGATGTCAGACGGAACGCAATATAAACAACAAATCGAGCAGTCAATCACTACTCTCTTTACTTGCCGCAGTATAATCAGATTCAATAGTGTACTAAACGAAGAACAAAAACAAGAACTTCTGGCCGAGGTCGACACAACGCTACAATTCTTTCAGTCACGCCTGGTCGCTCATGTCCTCAACGAGAATACGCGGTCCTACCTGACCCCAACAAACGAAGAAGGCAAGCAAGAGCATGCAAAGACTTTCTTAGAGGAAACAATAGCAAACCAGCAAAAAGAGCAAGACCAGCAGGCTTTACAAGCACTCTACAAACTGTATCATGTGTATCTGGGAAGCACGCACGCACAGAGCAATAACGCAATCCTCAACACATTTATTACGCGCTTCAACGAAATTATGTACATCATTAAAGGAATTCGCGAAAGCAAAAATTATTTCACATCCTCCTATCCAACAACTATTGATGAGTCTCTGCAACGAATCAAGGGCTATATAGCAGAGTTGTATTATATCTTCATGGAGTTTATTCGTACCATCTCAACCATTCTTCAGATAAACGATATCCATGTTGATACTGATGAATTGCCGACAACACAAAAGCAGCCAACAATGCAGGATCAACAGACCTCAATGGTTAATGAGATCACCAGACTACAAAGTCTATATGAAGCTCATCAGAAGCTAAATAAGGTAAAAGGAGGAATCGCCAATCGTGTCGTTGACACGATTGCGCTCATTGCTTACCTGGAGGAGAGTTTCGGCCAGGAGCTAAAAAAACGTGACGATCTGACTGCTCGTCTCAACATGATACCGCTCCTCCTCAATGATCTGGCCAATCTTTTGTCAGAATATGAAGATGTCATTGGCTCATTATTGAAAGAACAAGGATAGAAACGTCTAGCCTACATGCAAGGGTGAGTAGCCCCTGCACCCCGGTAACAACGCTTTTTATCTACGCTCATACGCATGAAAATAAGAAAATGAACAACACGGGTTATCCCTTATCTTCATGCGTATGGGGAGATTACCTATACTCGCTCAACCCGTTGCGGGATTGAAACCAGGCGCTGCTCGACCTGCTGAAGCATCTCATCGCTCTTGCAGAAGGCAAAGCGGACATAGTTGCTGCCAATATGCGCATGCTCGGGAGTGTAGAGCGTCCCAGGAGGGATACACGCTACGCCAATCTCTTTAATCAGGTAGTGCGTAAATTCCAGTGGCGTCCCCTTAAATACCCCGGTAAAGTCGGCAAGCACAAAATAGGTGCCCTGTGGAGCGAGGCAGGGGAGACCGCCCTTAGCAAGTGCAGAAAGCAGGATATCGCGCTTACGTGCATAAAGCTTCTTAAAATCATCGTAGTAGCTATCAGGCAAATTTAAAGCCTGAGCAACTGCCTCCTGCGTCGGATGATGAACCGCAAAGGTAATAAACTGGTGCGCGCGTGACACGCCTTCGATCAGATCGGGATGACCATAAACCCAACCAATCTTCCAGCCGGTTGCACTAAACAGTTTACCAGCGCTACTGATAGTCACGGTGCGCTCAAACATGCCCGGCAAAGTCGCGATAGGAATATGTACGGCATCATCGTAGAGAAGATGTTCGTAGACTTCATCGACGATGACCGTCACATCATGCTCAATGCAGAGTTCGGCAATCATCGTCAGTTCCTCACGTGTGAAAACGCGACCGGTGGGATTTTGTGGAGTATTCAAAATCAGGGCACGCGTTTTTTTGCTAAAAGCGGCACGCAGTTCATCTGGATCAATCGTCCAGGTTGGTGGATGCAAGGGCACACAGACGGGAATAGCATTCGCCATAATGACGCTGGGCTGATAAGAATCATAGTACGGCTCAAACAAGATCACTTCGTCGCCAGGATCTGTCAGGCCAAGCACCGCCGCAATGATCCCTTCCGTGGCTCCCGCCGTCACAATCACACCCTGAGCAGGATCAAT
>Ga0310811_10014924_pt1 | contig 10143 bp, 9 predicted proteins | sample YCmetagenome_FD_207642 | JGI IMG/M metagenome (GOLD analysis project Ga0310811, IMG submission 207642) | Soil microbial communities from experimental microcosm in Duke University, North Carolina, United States - YC | ecosystem: Engineered > Artificial ecosystem > Soil microcosm > Unclassified ...
ACCTACGGCGAGAAGCTAGGGCTGAAGGGCAAGATCTGCCGCCACTGGACCTTGAACCCGCACCCCACGTTGATCCCCGCGATCGAAACCGGCTGGGTCGACAGCGTGCATTGCTTCGGCGGCGAGTTAGGCATGGAAGCTTACGTCGCGCAGCGGCCGGATATCTTCTTCACGGGCCGCGACGGCTCGATGCGCTCGAACCGGGCGATGTGCCAGCTCGCGGGGCAATACGCAGTTGACATGTTCATCGGCTCCACGCTGCAGATGGATGGTGCCGGCAATTCATCGACGGTGACGCATGGGCGGCTCACCGGCTTCGGCGGCGCACCCAATATGGGCCACGACCCGCACGGCCGCCGCCATGCGACACCCGCATGGCTCGACCTGCTGCAAACGGACAGCCCGCTCGAACCCGGCCGCAAGCTCGTCGTGCAGATGGTGGAGACGTTCCAGGCCGGCGGCCAGCCGAGCATCGTCGAATCGATCGACGCCGTCGAAGTCGGCCGCGAGTCGGGCCTGCCAATCGCCCCGGTCATGATCTACGGAAACGACGTCACGCACGTACTGACCGAGGAAGGCATCGCCTATCTCTACAAGGCGCGTTCGCTCGAACATCGCAAGGAGATGATCGCAGCGATCGCCGGCGTGACGCCGGTCGGCCTGTCGAGCCGCCCCGAGAAGGTCGCCGAACTGCGGCGCGATGGTTTTGTCGCGTTCCCGGAAGACCTCGGCGTTCATCGCAGCGAAGCGAGCCGGTCGCTGCTCGCGGCAAAGAGCGTGTCGGATCTGGTCGACTGGTCGGACGGCCTCTACGAACCGCCCACGCGCTTCCGGAGCTGGTAATGAGAGAACAACAACTTGCAAGCAATGCGGCGCGCCCCTTACGCGAGGCGCCGGAACTCGCCGACCGGTTAGGCACACAGGTAGTGGAAGCGCTGATCGACGAAGTGACGCTCGCGCCGAAACCCGGACTCGTCGATATTCGCAACTCGGGGGCCCACCACGATCTCGACTGGAAGCTGATGTGCGTGTCGGCGCTTGCGTTGCAGCCGACTTTCGTCGAACTGGCGCGCGCCGGCATCGAAATCCAGCCGTTGCTCTCGCTGCGCGAACGCATCGGCGCGATCGGACGCAATGGCGAAGCGCGCATGCTCGATGCGACCGGTGGCGTCAATACGCATCGCGGCGCGATCTGGGCGCTCGGGCTGTTGGTGACTGCCGCGGCGCGTGAGCCGTCGGACCTCGCGCCGGCCGCGGTTGCCGCGCTCGCTGGACGGATCGCGCGTCTGCAGGATTCCAACGCGCCCTCGGTGACCGGCAACAAGGGCGAGCAGGCGTGTCGCGACTACGACGTCGGCGGCGCACGCGGGCAGGCGCAGGCGGGTTTTCCTCACGTGGTGGATATCGCGTTGCCGGAACTCGACCGCTCCCGCCAGCGCGGCGATAGCGAAACGGCCGCGCGCCTGAACGCGCTGCTCGCGGTGATGGCGTCCCTCGACGACACCTGCGTGCTCGCGCGCGGCGGCCGCGCCGCGCTCGCCGAAGTGCAGAACGGCGCGCGGCTCGTGCTGACAGATGGCGGCGCGGCGCAACTGGACGGCCGCCGTCGGCTGAAGGCGCTGGACCGGCGGCTGGTTGAACTACACGTATCGCCCGGCGGCGCGGCCGATCTGCTCGCCGCGGCACTCTTTCTCGACCGGCTTCGAAGCGAAGCGCAACTTCCGACGAAAGCATAGGAACTGACATGGAAACATTCGTCCTCGAATTCCCAGCGGGTCAACCCGCCACAGCCCGCGCCCGGGTGGGCGTGGTCGCTTCCGGAGACCTCGAAATCCTCCTCGAAGCGAATGCACGTCACCGCACGGTCGTGACCATCACGACGTCGGTCGACGGCAAGGGGCGGCTGTGGCAGGCCGTGCTGGAACGCATCCTCGGCGACGGCACGCTGCCCGCCGCGAAGCTCGAAATCAACGATTCGGGCGCCACCCCCGGCGTCGTGCAGATGCGCATCGGGCAGGTGTTCGAGCAACTGACAGCAACCGACGGAGCCTGAAATCATGGATATGCAACAACTGCTCGAGCGCGAGAGCTTCATTGAACTCGATGCCCGCAGCCGCGCAAAGAAGCTCCTCGACGCCGGCACCTTCCGCGAACTGCTCGACCCGTTCGAGCGTGTCAGTTCGCCGTGGCTCATGCGGCAAGGCATCGCGACACAAGCCGACGACGGCGTAGTGGTCGCGAAGGGAACCATCGACGCGCAGCCCGCCGTCGTGCTCGCGATCGATGGCGGATTCCAGGGCGGCAGCATGGGCGAGGTGTCGGCAGCGAAGATTGCAGGCAGCCTCGAACTCGCCGCCGAGGACAATCGCAACGGCATCCCGGTCCGCGCGGTGATTCTGTTCGAAACCGGCGGCGTGCGCTTGCAGGAAGCGAACCTCGGGCTTGCGGCGATCGCGGAGATCCAGGCGGGCATCGTCGATCTGCGGCGCTACCAGCCGGTCATCGGCGTCACCGCGGGTCCTATCGGCTGCTACGGCGGCATGTCGATCGCCGCGGGTCTGTGCAGCTATCTGATCGGCACGCGCGAAGCGCGGCTCGGCCTCAACGGGCCTGCGGTGATCGAGCAGGAAGCGGGCATCGCGGAATTCGATTCACGAGACCGTCCGATGATCTGGAGTTTTACCGGCTGCGAGCAGCGGCATCGCACCGGACTCGTCGATGACTACGTCGCGGACGACGCCGACGCGGTCCGAGCCTCCGTGATCGACAGGTTCCGCGCGGGGCGGCCGCAAGCGTGTCGCAGTGAACGCGTCGCGGGTTTTCTGAAGCGGCTCGCCGAAATCAACCCCAGCGCGCAGGCTACGCCGGAGCAGGTCGCCGCCATCTATGGCAAAGGATTTCAGTCATGAGCACACAAGCACCGAAAGAATCACAAGGGCGGCCTGCGTCCCAGGCGCTTTCAAAACGCGGCGCCGTCTGGCTCGACGCGCTGACTTACAGCGCGCCATTGCAGGCGGGTTATCCGCCGTCGGTGCGGGTCGCCGATGCGCGACTCGCGGATCGCCCCGCGCGCTTCATCGCGGTGGTGCCGGACCCCGACAACCGGTTCGTGCGCGCCCGCGGCGGCGAGGTAGGTCTCGTCGAGGGCTGGGAAGTCGCACGGGCGGTGCGGGAGGTCATCGACGCCGATGCCGGGAGTAACGACAAACGCGCGATCGTCGCGGTGATCGATGTGGCGAGCCAGGCGTATGGACGCCGGGAGGAAGCGTACGGCATCCATCAGGCACTCGCCGGCGCCGCGGATGCGTATGCGAGCGCGCGGCTCGCAGGCCATCCGGTAATCGGCCTGATCGTCGGGCGCGCGATGTCGGGTGCGTTTCTCGCCCACGGCTATCAGGCCAACCGCCTGATCGCACTGGAGGACCCGAAAGTCATGGTCCACGCGATGGGCAAGGAATCGGCCGCGCGCGTCACGCTGCGCTCGGTCACCGACCTGGAAGCGTTCACGGCAAGCGTGCCGCCGATGGCCTACGACATCGACAACTATGCGTCGCTCGGGCTGTTGTGGAAGGTGCTGAGCGTCGACAACGCGGACGCGCCGACAGCGGCCGATCAAGCCATCGTCGAAGAGGCTTTACACAGAGCGCTCGACGACATTCGCACCGATCCGTCGCGCGGCCTCGAAAGCCGGCTGGGCAGCCCGCATCGCGCGGCCTCGGCGACCGTGCGCCGCAAGCTGCGCGAGGAATGGCGGTAGATCGTACACATCCAACAATGGCTCGTCAGAAGTCGCACGAAAAGTAACAGGAGACAGGAAATGATCATTTACGGAACTGCGCTACTCGCGTTCTGCCATCTGGCGGGACTGTTTCTCGGCGACCTGCTCGGGGTCGCGATCGGCGTCAAGACGAATGTGGGCGGTGTCGGCATCGCGATGCTGCTGCTGATCTTTCTGCGGCTCTATCTGCATGGGAAGGGTCTGCTGCCGAAGGAAACGGAAGCGGGCGTCGGCTTCTGGGGTGCGATGTACATCCCGGTCGTCGTCGCGATGGCCGCCAATCAGAACGTCGTGGCCGCGCTCAAGGGCGGACCGGTCGCGCTGCTGTCGGCGCTGGCCGCGGCAGCTGTCTGTGCCTGCTGTATCGCCGTGCTGTCCCGCTTCGGTCGCGACAGCACCTCGCTCGCGCAAGCGCCCCACCTCGAAGAAATCTGAGCAGGAGTCGGCCATGTTAAAAATGATCGACAACGTTTTGATCCACAACGGGCTCGTCACAGCTTTCGCGCTGGTCGGACTCATCATGTGGGTGTCGTCGCTGATTTCGCGCAAGCTGACGTTCGGCCGCGTGCACGGCTCGGCGATTGCCATCGTCATCGGCCTTGTGCTGGCCTACTTCGGCGGGGCGTTCACCGGCGGACAAAAAGGTCTCGCGGACCTGCCGCTCTTTACCGGCATCGGCCTGATGGGCGGTGCGATGCTGCGGGACTTTGCGATCGTCGCGACCGCTTTCGAAGTCCAGGCCACCGAGGCGCGTAAGGCCGGGCTGATCGGCGTCGTTTCACTGCTGCTCGGGACCGTGCTGCCGTTTATCGTCGGCGCGAGTATCGCTCACGCATTCGGCTACACCGATGCGGTCTCGATGACCACGATCGGAGCGGGCGCTGTCACCTATATCGTGGGGCCGGTGACTGGCGCGGCGATCGGCGCACCGTCGGACGTCATTGCACTCAGCATTGCGACGGGTCTGATCAAGGCGATCATCGTCATGATCGGCACGCCGCTCGCAGCGGGTTTCATGGGGCTGAAGACGCCGCGTTCCGCGATGATCTTCGGCGGACTGGCCGGCACGGTCAGCGGGGTCAGTGCCGGGCTCGCGGCGACGGATCGGCGGCTCGTGCCCTACGGCGCGCTGATCGCAACGTTCCATACGGGCGTGGGCTGCCTGCTCGGACCTTCTGTGCTGTTTTTCGCCACCAAAGCGCTGATCGGCGCGTGATGCGTCGAGGAGAACCACGATGTTGACCGATGATGACGTCGTTCGTCCGCATGACCTGCTGTGGCTCCGGGCGCCGCAAGACCTCCTCGCGAGTGCGGCACTGCCGGCGTGGGCTTCGTCGGAGTGGGTGTCGAGCGCGCCAGCCGTCGTGCGGCGCGACGCGCCCGGCGAGCGTGGCGCAGTCCCCGTCGGCCTGCGCGGACGCTTGCGCAACGAGCGGTTCGCGGGGTACGTCGCACGCGATCGCATTGTCCGGCGCGTGACCCCAGAAGCGCTCGCCCAGACGCGTGCGTGGGAGTCGAACAGCACGCGGAATCCCACACTGGTGAACCTGCCCTGCATGCGCGCCCTCGCGTACATCGCACACAGACTCGACCGGTTCGGTGTGAGCTGGGGCATTACTGGCAGCGTCGGCTTTGCGCTGGCGAGCGGCATCAGCACACTGCGCGAGGACAGCGACCTCGATCTGCTGCTGCGAGCATGGAAACCGTTGTCACGCGACGAAGCGCTCGCGCTTCTGTCGCTGCTGCGGTCCGCGCCCGCGCGCATCGACATGCAGGTGGATACCGCGCGCGGCGGCTTCGCTCTGGCGGAATGGGCCGGCAACGCCGAGCGCATCATGCTGAAGACGAGCCGTGGTCCGTTGCTGGTAGCCAATCCCTGGGGCACCGACGCATCATGAGCGTCGTATTCACTTTTCCCGGTCAGGGCTCGCAGCGCGAGGGCATGTTGCACGCGTTGCCGGCTCACAAAGAAGTCGCGCGCACGCTCGAAGAGGCGAGCGACACACTGGGTTATGACGTCCGCACCGCCGACAACGCGGAAGCGCTGCGCTCCACGGTCTCAGTCCAGCTTTGCCTGCTGATCGCGGGCGTCGCGCAGGCGCGCGTGATACGGGCGTGCGGTCACGAACCGGATATGGTGGCGGGACTGTCGATCGGCGCGTACCCAGCTGCAGTGATCGCCGGCGCGCTTGCGTATGCCGACGCCGTCAGGCTCGTCGCGCTGCGCGCACATCTGATGGAAGAGGCCTACCCACAGGGCTACGGCATGACCGCTATCGTCGGCATGACCCAGCGCGCGCTCGAACGCCTGATCGAGCAAGTGACCAGCGAGGCCGCGCCGGTCTTTCTCGCCAACATCAATGCGCCAACGCAGATGGTCGTCGCCGGCAGCGACGCCGCGATGGGGCGTCTGTCGGCCATCGCGCTCGAATCCGGCGCGCAGCGCTGCGAGCGCCTCGAGGTCGCAGTCCCGTCGCATTGCGCATTGCTGGACGCGCCCGCGGCATCACTTGCCGATGTGTTTCGAACCGTCCAGGTGCGCGCGCCCCGCATCGTGTATCTGAGCGGTAGCGTCGCGCGGCCGCTGTTGCAGGGCGCGCAAATCGCCGATGATCTCGCAGGCAACATGGCGCGGCAGGTGCGCTGGCACGACACGATGCAGCTTGCGTGGGAGCGCGGAGCACGCCTCGCGGTCGAAATGCCGCCTGCAAACGTGCTGACGCGGCTTACCGGCTCAATCTTCACGGAGGGCACCGCGGTAAGTTGCAGCGAGACTTCGCTGCCTGATCTCGGTGCGCTCATCGATAGAGAGCGCGCAACTGAGCGGTGAAGCGTCAGCCAGCGTTTCTCGTCCGCAAACGGCAGACGGCCATTAGCGCGAGCAGGTTCGGATCGCGTTCCCGCGCCCGCAGGAAACTGACGCCAATAGTCTGACGCATCAAATATTGCGGCTTGAGCGGAATCAGTTGCACCTTGTCGCCGAAGACGCCGCGCACTCGCCCGGGCAAAAGCGTGTAGCCGACTCCGCCGCTCACCAGATTCATCAGCGAAAAGATATCGCCGGTTCGCATCGTTACGTTTGGCGTGAAGTCGGCAACCCGAAAAGCCTCGACGAAACCGTGATACGTTGCGAAGCCCTCGCCCAGCGAAACGAAGGTTTCCTCCCGACAGTCCCGAAGATCCACGGCTTCCTGCTTTGCATAGGGCGAACCCGTGGGTGCAGCGAAGAAGATGTCGTCTTCGAAAAGAGGAATGGACTCAATCTCGGGGTCGGCATCCGGCATTGCCATCAGCGCCGCATCAATTTCGTTTCGCTTCAGCTTGTCGATCAGTTCTGCATTGGGACCCAGCACCAGTTCGACGTGAAGTGTCGGCCTGCGCACCTTGATATCGACAACGATGCCGGGCACGGTGTTGGTGGTCAGCGAGTAGAGGGAGCCGATCTTCAGGCGGTCTGACGAATAGCCCGCGGCCTCGCGCGTCGCGCGAATGCCGTCTGACATCAGCGTCATTACCTCCTGGGCCACGTCGGCGAGCATCTGGGCCGCTTCGGTCGCTTTGAGATTGCGCCCCTCATGGCGGAAAAGAGCGCATCGCACGCCCTGTTCGAGCGAATGCAGCGCGCGGTGCACGCTGACCGTGCTCACGTCGAGCGCCTCGGCAGCCTTCGCGAGGTTGCCGGTCTCCATGAATGCGAGCAGGACTTCCAGCTTGCGGAAGGTGATCTCGTCGTCGATTCGGTCGCGCATTTCAGGTCACGGGATGGTCGAAATTCCCGATTATCCACCCGCGCGATGACGCCGGACGAGAAACGCTAACGCTCCATCTCACCGCGCCTTCGCAGCTGGGACGACGCGCATCGGGGCTGCGTGCTGACGAGGATCTGAAGCAGATCCTGGCCTATCGGGTGGCTCGCAAGGTCCCCAATGCGCTGACGGTGCAGTACGACCGGGTGATGTACCTGTTGCAGGACACCGAGGTCAACCGGCGCCTGATTCCGATTTCAGGAGCGAACAGAGCGATGTAGTTACGTGACCTGGCGCCGTCTCATTTCCCAGCTGCACCACCCCCGTCGATCTGTGCAGCCAGGTCAACCGGACTGACCGGAATGGCGCGCACTTCCACGCCGAAATCCTTCAACGCGTCGTCGATCGCCGATGCGATACATGACGTGACTGGCACCGTCCCGGATTCGCCGATGCCCTTCACGCCGAGCGGATTGGACGGGCTCGGGCTCTCGACGAAAATCACCTCGATGTTCGGAATTTCCGTCGACGTCGGCAGCAGATAATCGGCGAACGTCGCGCTCTGCGGTTGCGCCTGATCGTCGTAGCGCATGAACTCGAACAGCGCATTGCCGATGCCGTGCACGACGCTGCCATGCACCTGCCCCTCGGCGATCATCGGATTGATCAGTGTGCCGCTGTCCTGCAACGCCACGTAGCGCAGCAGCCTGACCTCACCGGTGTCGATATCGACCTCCACCTCGCAGGCGTGACTGGCGCTCGCATACGTCATTGCGTCGGGCTCCCAGAAGCGTGTCGATTCGAGTCCCGCGCCCGCGCCCGACGGCAGATCGTAGCCGGGGATGCCGCGCAGGAGACGGCCCAGAGACGCATAGGTCACGAAGCGCCCGGGCTCGTCGCGCACGAACACGCGCGAGTTCGCGAGTTCGACCGCGCCCGCCTCGACCTTCAGCAGTTGCGCGCCCACTCGCCGCAGCTTTTCCGCCACGTCCTGCGCGGCGAGATGCACCGACGACCCGGCCGTCACAGTCTGCCGGCTCGCGAATCCGCCGAGCCCCATCGAAATGGTCGAGCTGTTGCCCGACGTGACCTCGATGTCCTCGACGCCCACGCCCAGATGCCCCGCGACGATCTGCGCGAGCGCCGTATGCAAGCCCTGCCCCATCGCCATCGCGCCGGTCGCCACGGTAATGCGGCCCGTCGACGATATGCGCACCGTCGCCGACTCGAACGGTCCGCGGCCAGTGCCTTTCGTTGCGTTGGACAATCCGATCCCGATGTAGCGGCCCTCGCTGCGCGCGGCGGCACGCCGCTGTTCGAATCCCGCGTAATCGATCGCCTCCAGCACGCGACGCTGCGCGTCCAGGTAGTCGCCACTATCGAGCGTGATCGGCTTGCCCGAACGCGCCTTCAACTGCTTCACATACGGCATCTTCGCGGCGGGCACGAGATTGCGCCGGCGCACCTCCGCGCGGTCGAGACCCAGCTCGCGCGCCACTTTGTCGAGCAACCGCTCCATGGCGAACGTTCCCTCGGGATAACCGGCGCCGCGAATGGGGATCGTATATACCTTGTTGGTTTGCGCCACGCTCACATCGAGCGCGTACGCCGGCACCATATACGGTCCGGTCACGCCCGTCGCGGCGTTGTACGGGCAGTTGATCCCCTGCGGCGTATACGCGCCCTGATCGTGGATCATCGTGCCGCGCACGCCGAGGATCTTCGCCTCGTCGTCGAAGGCGATTTCGACGTCCCAGTACTGATCTCGCTCCTGAATCGCGCTCACGAAATGCTCCGCGCGATCTTCGAGCCATTTCACCGGCTTGCCAAAATGCCGCGCGACGGCCGCGACGGCGACTTCCTCCGGATACACGAGATATTTCGCGCCGAAGCCGCCGCCGACGTCGGGCGCGATCACGCGCAGCGACGTCTCCGGGATGCCGAGCACTTCGGCAATCGTGAACTGCAATTCGTGCGTCATCTGCGTCGACGACCACACGGTCAGCATCCGGTGATGCTCTTCGTAATGCGCGACGACGCCACGGCCTTCCATCGGATGCGCCCCGCCGCGATGTTGATACAGCGACACACCTGCCTTGTGTGGCGCCTGTGCGAATATCGCGTCGCAATCGCCATAGCCGACATGAAAACGCGTGAGCACGTTATCGACGGCATCGCGGCGCACTTTCGGCGCCTCGGGCTTGAGCGCGTCGCGACAGTCGGCCAGCACGTCGAGCGGCTCGTAATCGACTTCGACTGCGGCCACGCCATCCTCGGCGAGGTAGCGCGATTTGGCCAGCACCATCGCGACCGCCTCGCCGACGAAGCACACTTCCTCCGGCGTCAACAGGTACGGCGTGATGTCGGGCGGCAGGTCCTTCGTCGGAAAACCGAGCGGCATGCGCAGCATCGCGACGAACGCGGCCATGTCGGCCGCCGTCACGACCGCCACCACGCCGTCGATTTCCTGCGCGCGCGACACATCGATGCCGCGAATCAACGCATGCGCGTAGGGGCTTCGAACGAATGCCACATGCAGCGTGTCGGGCAGCTCGATGTCGCCGACGTAACGTCCTTCGCCTCGCAGCAGCGGCACGTCTTCCGTGCGCCGCACGCGAT
>Ga0310811_10014925_pt1 | contig 10143 bp, 14 predicted proteins | sample YCmetagenome_FD_207642 | JGI IMG/M metagenome (GOLD analysis project Ga0310811, IMG submission 207642) | Soil microbial communities from experimental microcosm in Duke University, North Carolina, United States - YC | ecosystem: Engineered > Artificial ecosystem > Soil microcosm > Unclassified ...
GGAAGAGCTCGACAACGCGAGAGCGACCATGGAACGGCAGCTGGCCGCCTACCGGGCGCTGGCCAGCGCGGTCAGCGGGGCCAAGGACGGCGGGAAGGCCGAGGCCGCCCTCGACCACTTCGACACCTCGTTCTTCGTCAACATGGTCCTGGCCCTGGACCGCCCGTTCGTCCACCGCTTGCGGGTGAGCACGGGCAAGGACGGGAACGCCCTCAACGAGGTCGAGCTGCTGGTCGACTCCTTGATCAACAACGGCGGCGTCCTGCGGGGGAACAACGTGATCAAGTTCGTCCCCGACGAGTCGGTCCTCAAGCTCCAGATCGGCGATCGCATCCGGCTGTCCGGCGACGACTTCGAGCGCCTCGCCGCCGCCTTCTTCGCCGAGCTGGAGCGCAGGTTCGTGTAGGCGGGAGGGTGGCCGAGCAGGCCCCGCCCGGCCCCGGCTAGCGTCCGGGCATGGCCACGGCGTCGCTGACGATCGACTACAGCAACGGCAGCACGAAGTCGTTCACGACCATCCCCTGGACCAGCGGCCTCACCATCCTGGACGCGCTCGAAGCTGCGCAGTCCACCCCGCCCGGGCTGGCGATGGAGTCGGGATCGGACCGCATCGGCGCCCTCATGGTCCACAAGCTTGATGGCATGCCGGACGGCGGGGACGGTGCGTGGCGGTTCTGGGTGGGGGCCCGCCCCGGCCCGGAGCGGCTCGGCACGAAAACGAGCTTCGGCTTCCGCCCCGAATCGCGTGCCGCCAACGAGGTCGGGTCCGGTGAGCACATCGTGGCCAAGCTGGTCGTCCCGACCGCGGAGGATGCCTGAGCTCGATCGGCCTCACCCCGGCGCGAACCGGGAGCAGACGGCGGGCGTACTCACTGCACGAACCGACGTACGGCCCGAACAGGAGCCGATTCGAAACGTGACATCGACCACATCAACGAACGGGACACCTTCATGACTACCGGAACGCCCATGCCGCCCATCACCCACGTCGCCGTGACTGTCACCGACCTCGCAGCGAGCGAGGCCTGGTACACGAGGGTCCTCGGCGTCGAACCGGTCCTCGACGAGGACACCGGCCCGTTCCGTCACATCGTCTACTCCGTCGGCGGCACCCTGCTCGGGCTGCACGGCTTCCCCCAGCTGGTGAGCACAGAGCGGTTCAACGAGCGCCGGCCCGGTCTGGACCACATTGCCTTCGGGTGCGCCACCCGGGCCGAGCTCGAGACGTGGTCGGCTCGGTTGGACGAGCTGGGCATCCCGCACGGCGACATCGTGGACGCCGGGTACGGCTCCGGGCTGTCGTTCCGGGATCCCGACAACATCGCCCTGGAGCTCTTCGCGCCCCCCGCCTGACCGTTGGCAACCGGCGACCGTCCGCTTGCGGCAGGATGGCCCCGCAGCGGAAGGAGACTCATGTGAAGATCATCAATCTCGGCGAGGCCGACGGGTTGCCGCCGGTCGACTGGGCTGCGGTTGTGGACAAGATCGAGTCCGGCTCGGCGCCCGCTCCAGATGCGTTGAACGCCCGGACGACCTGGCTCTGTACCGTCAACGAGGACGGCAGCCCGCACGTGACCGCGGTGGGTGCCGTGTGGCTCGACGGCACGTTCTGGTTCCAGACGGGGGCAGGTACGCGGAAGGGACGCAACGTCGCCCGCAACCAGCACTGTTCGATCGCGCTATCGATCGAGGGCGCGGACGTCGTGATCGAAGGTGACGCCGCCCGCGTGACCGAGCGAAGCCAACTGGCACGCGTCACCAAGGTGTGGGCGGACAACGGGTGGCCGGCGGAACCGGACGAGAGCGGTTCGGGCATTACGGCCCCGTTCAACGCGCCGTCGCAAGGTCCTCCGCCCTGGAACGTCTACCGCATCGAGCCGCGCTCCGCGATCGTGACGTTGGGGACGGAGCCTGGAGGCCTGACTCGCTTCCGATTCTGACAACTCAGTTGAGCCCTTAAAAGACGCCGACGTGGCACTCGCACTGGCACGACAGCCCGGTCCCGGCGTCGCCCAGGGCGACGGCCAACCACCATTCACGGCAGTCGTCGTGGTTGCCGGCCGCGCAGGACGAGCTGATGGGCTTGAAGCTGACCACCGCGGTACCGACCAGCACGGCGAGGAAGGAGGCGACGGCCGACACGCTGAGGCGGCTCTTGCCCTTGGAAAGGCAGTCCTCCTTGGCGTTGATGAAGCTGGTCACCGGGGCCTCGTTCTTGTTGTGGGCGCCCAGCAGGGGGGCCCCGCAATCGACCACGTTGGCGAAGTTGAACGGGATCAACCCCCACACGATCGAGACAGCGATCACCGCGAGGACGACGAACGGAACGGTCTTCTGCTGCCTCGTCACGAGAGATGGCCGCGAGCCACGAGCGCCTCGGCTATCTGGACCGCGTTCAACGCCGCCCCCTTCCGCAGGTTGTCGCCGCTGACGAACAGGGCCAGGCCGTTGCGCCCGCCCTCGTCCCGCCGGATGCGCCCGACCAGGGACGGGTCGGTGCCCGCCGCCGCCTGCGGCGTGGGCACGTCGACCAGGACCACGCCGGGTGCATCGGCCAGCAGCTCTCTGGCCCGCTCGGGCGACAGGGCACGGTCGAACTCGACGTTCAGGGACACGCTGTGGCCGGTGTAGACGGGGACTCGCACGCACGTGCAGGACACGGCCAGGTCGGGGATCTCGAGGATCTTGCGGCTCTCGTGGCGGAACTTTTGCTCCTCGTCCGTCTCGTCGTCGACCAGCTTGCCGGCCAGCGGGATGACGTTGAAGGCGATCGGCGCGGCGTAGACCTCCGGGGCCGGGAACGCCACGGCCGTCCCCGAGTAGGCCAGCTCAGCCGAGCGAGGGGCCACGTCGATGACCTGCTTCTCCAGCTCGGCGATGCCCCGCAGGCCGCCACCGGAGACCGCCTGGTACGTGCTGACCACGATCCGCCGCAGCCCGGCCTCGGTGTGCAGGGGCTTGAGGACGGGCATGGCCACCATCGTGGTGCAGTTCGGGTTGGCCACGATCCCCTTGGGGATGGAGGCGAGGGCGTGCGAATTGACCTCGGCCACGACCAGGGGGACGTCCGGGTCGTGCCGCCAGCCGGACGAGTTGTCGACCACGGTGGCTCCGGCGGCGGCGACCCGCGGCGCCAGCTCCTTCGACAGCGTGGCCCCGGCCGCGAGCAGGGCCAGGTCGAGCCCGGCGTAGTCGGCCGTGGACGCGTCCTCGACGGTGATGTCACCTCCGGCCCAGGGCAGGGCCCGCCCGGCCGAGCGGGCCGAGGCGAACAGGCGCAGGTCCGAGACCGGGAACTCCCGCTCGGCCAGCAGCGTGCGCATGATCCCGCCGACCAGTCCGGTGGCTCCGACGATCCCGACGTTCATGGCGCTAAAGGTACCGACACTCAAGCGGGAGCGACATCGAGTTCGAAGACCGAGTGCAGGGCGCGCACGCCCCGTTCGACCTCGGAAGCCCGTACGACGCAGCTGATGCGGATGGGGCTGGTCGAGATCATCTCGATGTTCAGGCCCTCGGCGGCCAGCGTCTCGAACATGGTGGCGGCCACGCCGGGGTGGGTCTTCATCCCCGCGCCGATGAGGCTGATGCGGGCGATGTCGGCGTCCGGCGACACCCGGGCCGCGCCCAGCTCGTTGGCGATGGCCTCGGTCACCCTGGTGGCGACGTTCATGTCGGCCTTCGGGAAGGTGAAGGAGATATCGGCTAGGCCGGTGACGGACACGTTCTGCTCGATCATGTCGACGTTGACGGCCTCGTCGGCCAGGGCCCGGAACAGCTTGGCGGCGATGCCCGGCCGGTCGGGAACACCCACGACGGTCACCTTGGCCTCGGACGTGTCGTGGGTGACACCCGAGATGATGGCCTTCTCCACCTCATCCTCCTTCTTCACCCAGGTGCCCGGCTCCCAGGTGAAGCTCGATCGCACGTGCAGGGTCACGCCGTGGTTCCGGGCGTACTCAACGGACCGGGTGGCCAGCACCCGACCGCCGGTGGCGGCCATCTCCAGCATCTCCTCGTAGGCGACCGACTTCAGCCGCCGGGCGTCGGGGACGATGCGGGGGTCGGCGGTGTAGACGCCGGCCACGTCGGTGTAAATCTCGCACATCTCGGCGCCGAGCTCCGACGCCAGGGCCACCGCAGTGAGATCGGAGGCGCCGCGGCCCAGGGTGGTGACCTCCTTCTCGGTCGACACGCCCTGGAACCCGGCCACGACCACGATCTTGCCGTCGGCCAGCGCTTCACGGACCCGATCAGCCCGGATCTCGAGGATCTTGGCCTTGCCGTGGGTGGTGTCGGTGACGATCCCGGCCTGGCTACCGGTGAACGACGAGGCCGGTTCGCCCAGGTCGCTGATGGCCATGCACAGGAGCGACATGGAGATGCGCTCGCCGGCGCTGATCAACATGTCCAGCTCGCGGGCCGGCGGGTCGGGCGAGATGCGGGCGGCGAGCTCCAGCAGGTCGTCGGTCGTGCGGCCCATGGCGCTGACGACGACCACGACCTCGTGGCCGCGACGACGCGTCCGCACCACGTGGTCGGCAACGGCACGGATGCGGTCGGCGTCGGCAACTGACGTGCCACCGAACTTCTGGACGACGAGAGACACTGTCGGGACTCACCGTACCAGCGCCGATTACGGTGGCAGACCGTGCCCACGCAGAAACGCCAGCGCAAACGCGAGGGCCATCAGGTTCGGCAGGCCGCGGCCGCCGCCGCCCGCCGGCGCCGGCAAACCCGCCGCACCCGCGCCATCGCCGGCGCGTTCCTCGCCCTCGTGCTCGTCGCCGGCCTCGCCGTCATCGTCAACGGCGGCAGCGACAAGGAGACCGTCAGCAGCCAAGGGACGTCGACGACGACGGCGGCGGGCAGTGCCAGTACCACGGTCGCCAAGAAGCCCGTCGACCTGCCCCCGGTCGCCGCCGGGGCGTCAATCAAGGGCGACACCCCCTGCCCGCCGGCCGACGGCTCGGCGCCGCGCACCACGAGTTTCGAAAAGCAGCCTCCGCTGTGCGTGAACGTGGCCAAGACCTACACGGCCGAGATGCAGACGACCAAGGGCCTCATGGTCATCAGCCTGGACGTGAAGAACGCCACCAAGACGGTGAACAACTTCGTGGTGCTGGCCCGCTACCACTACTTCGACGGGATCGCGTTCCACCGCATCGTCCCCGGCTTCGTGATCCAGGGTGGGGACCCGTTGCAGACCGGGAGCGGCGGCCCCGGCTACAAGTTCGAGGACGAGCTGCCGAAGGCCGGGTCGTACAAGATCGGGTCGCTGGCCATGGCCAACTCCGGTCCGAACACCAACGGCAGCCAGTTCTTCATCGTGACCGGCGACGCCGGAACCAGCCTCCAGCCCAACTACTCGCTGTTCGGCCAGGTCACCCAGGGCCTCGAGGTGGTCAAGGCCATCGAGGACACGGGGATCGCCGGCACCCAGGACGGCAAGCCCAGCGAGGTCGTGAAGATCAATTCGGTCACCATCAAGGAGACGTGAGCCATGCCCACCGAATGCCCCGCCGCCGACGGCTCGAGTCCCCGGACGCAGAAGTTCAGCGGCCCGCCGCCCATGTGCATCGACCCGGAAAAGACCTACACGGCCACCATGGTCACCAACAAGGGGACCATGACCATCGCCCTCGACCCAGTCGGCGCGCCCCTGACGGTCAACAACTTCGTCGTCCTGTCCCGGTACCACTACTACGACGGCGTCACCTTCCACCGGATCATCCCCGGGTTCGTCATCCAGGGCGGCGACCCGGACGGCACCGGGCGCGGCGGCCCCGGCTACCGCTTCGCCGACGAGCTGCCCCGCCCCGGTCGCTACGAGATGGGCTCCCTCGCCATGGCCAACGCCGGCCCCAACACCAACGGCAGCCAGTTCTTCATCATCTGCGGGGCCAGCGGCATGGGCCTCCCGCCCCAGTACTCGCTCTTCGGCAAGGTCATCGATGGGATGGACGTGGTGTTGGCCCTCGAGTCGGCGGGCACCCCAGGCGCCGGCACTCCCAAGGAGCGGGTCTACATGGAGTCGGTGACGATCACCGAGTCGTAATCCCGCCCCACACCCCCGTTGGGGGGTCAGTGCGGGAGGGCCTCCAGGCCGGCTTCGTGCCCATCGACGAAGACGACCACTCCGCCCGCGCCGCCGACCGTCCAGCCGCCATCGGTGCCGCGGATCAGGGCGGTCTGCTCGTCGATGGCCACGACGGGGAGGCCGGCGGGGGCCAGGGTGATGGTCCGCTTGGCCTTCTCGGGCGACCACGTGTCGTGGTGGGGGATGATCGCCACCTGGGCCAGGAGGCCGAGGCCGAGGGTGAAGGCGCCGCCGCGAGGGTCGACCATGGGGTCGCACAGGGCCATCGCCCCGGCCGACGAGCCGGCGAGGACGGCGCCGCCCTGCCAGGCCTGGCGTAGGGCCTCCCAGGCCGCCGAGTCCTTGAGCACCGACCGCAGGTGGAGTGGTGACCCGCCGGCCAGGTAGATGAACTGGGCCTCGCGCAGGGCGGCGACGTTGGCCTCGTCCTCGGCATCCGGACGGGCGAGGATCATCAGGCCGCGCGCCTTGGCCCCCAGCCCCGAGAAGTAGCGCTCGGCCCAGTCCACCGCCCGCTGCGGGTGCTCGTAGGCTGCCGCGGTGGGCAGGATGAGCACCTCGCCGCCGCTGCTGGCCGCCAGCAGATCCCGGTCGAAGGTGCACCCCTCGCGCCACTCGGCGCCCCCCACCAACGCCAGCGGCCCGGTCATCAGGCCAAGCTAGCCGGTGCTTCGCGGCGCACGGGTCACGCTCCGGCCCCTCACGGCGGACGACGTCGAGCCACTTGCCGCCCTCTTTGCCGAGCCGGAGGTCGCCGAGTGGTGGCCGGGCGAGAACTCGGTCCGTCTCCACGCGCGGCTGGCCGAGGACGATGAGGGCGTCGGGTTCGTTATCGAGATCGACGGGCACCTCATCGGTTTCGTGCAGTACTTCGAGGAGACCGATCCCGACTACCGCCACGCCAGCATCGACATCGTCCTGCACCCCGATTTGACCAACCAGGGATTCGGTACGGACGCCGTTCGGACACTGGCCCGCCACCTGTTCGACGATCTCGGCCACCACCGCCTCACGATCGACCCGGCGGTGATCAACGCCCGGGCCATCGCCAGCTACCGCAAGGTCGGGTTCCGGGATGTCGGCGTGATGCGCCGGTACGAGCGGGCCAACGACGGGACGTGGCGGGACAGCCTGCTCATGGACCTCCTGGTCGAGGAGTTCGACCGCGGCGCCCACCCCTGATGGCGCCGGCTCGCACGACGCTGGTCGTGGCCAGCCTGGGGTACTTCATGGTCATCCTCGACGCCACCATCGTGAACATCGCCCTGCCGACCATCGGCCACGATCTGAGGGCAGGGCTCCGGGCCCTCGAGTGGGTGGTCGACGGCTACACGCTCACGTTCGCCGCCGCGTTGCTGACCGGCGGGGCGTTGGGCGACAGCTTCGGCGCCCGGCGAGGCTTCGGCTTGGGGCTCGGGCTGTTCGCCCTGGCCTCGGCCGCGTGCGGGCTGGCGCCCGTGACGGGCGCGCTGGTGGCCGCCCGGTTCGTGCAGGGCCTGGGCGCGGCGCTCCTGGTCCCCTGCTCGTTGGCCCTGGTGCGGGTCGCCTATCCCGACGCCGGTGACCGCGGCCGGGCCGTGTCGATCTGGATCGGGGCCGGCGGTGCCGCGGTCGCCGCCGGGCCGGTGATCGGCGGTCTATTGATCGATGCCCTCGGCTGGCGTGCGATCTTCCTCGTCAACGTGCTGGTCGGCGCGGTCGGGATCGCGTTCACCGCCACCCGATTGACCGCCGCCCTGCCCGTTCCTCGGCGGAGGGGCCCCACCTCGGCTGGACGGGCCCCGTCGTCCTGGGCGCGGCCGCGGCCATGGTGCTCGGCGCGGTGATGTTCGTCCGCTACGAAGGCCGTGTCCCCGAGCCGATGTTCCCGTTGGAGCTGGCCCGCCGTCCCGCGTTCGTCGGCGCGTCGATCGCCGCCGGGCTCATCACCCTCGCCTTCTTCGGCGTGGTGTTCGTGCTCAGCCTGTTCTTCCAGCAGATCCTCGGGCAGTCGGCCTTGGTCGCCGGCCTGTCGTTCCTTCCCATGACGGGCCTGATCGGCGGGGCCAACCTCGCCGCGCCTGCGGTGGCCCGGCGCATCGGCTCCCTGCCCACGATCATCGCGGGCGAGCTCATCTTCGCCGTCGGCCTCCTGGGCGTGCTCACCGTGAACGCCCACAGCTCGGAGCTGGCGGTCGCGCTGGCGCTCGTCCCCATCGGCCTCGGCGGCATCTGCGTCCCGCCGCTGACGTCGCGCTTGCTCGACGCCGTGCCGCCCGAGCTGGCCGGCGTGGCCGCAGGGGCGTACAACGCCACCCGCCAGGTGGGAGCGGCGATCGGTGTGGCCGTCTTCGGCGCCCTGGTCGTGTCGACGCGCGGGTCGCAGTTCCTGCGCGGCATGCGGCTGTCACTGCTGATGGGTTCCGGCGCCATCGTCGTCGGCGCCGCCCTCAGCCTGGCCCTGCTGCGGCACCGGGCGGCCGTGTCTGACTAACGGATGGCGACAGTGTGCGGAGCGCCGGCGGGGCTGCTGCGGGTCACCCGGGTGGGGTACGGCGCTTCTTGACCGGCTCGCCGGCGGAGAGGGCCGGCTTCGGGACGGCGTCGGCGGGGTCGTCGCCGACGCGCGCGACGTAGAAGCCGACCTGGGGCGGGATCGACGCGGTCAGGTACATCTCCGCGATCCGGTCCTGGGACCCCTTCTCCCTGAGGGCCTGGTTGGTCTTCTCCTGGTCTGCGGTGGCGTGGATGATCAGGTCGGCCGGCAGACCGGGGTCGATCCTCTCGACCAGCGAGTCGATGGCGGCTGACGCCCGGGCCGGGGGGCGGCGGGGGCGGAAGGTCGGGATCGGCCGGACTCCTCGATGTCAGGTCCCGATCAGGACCGGGAAGCAGCGGTCGGCCAGGGAGCCGAACGAGTACGACGGGTACAGGCCGCCGAACATCTCGCGGGTGCGGTCCGTCCACGCCAGCGCCTCTGGCGACGAGATGCGGTGGACGATCTGCAGGATCCCGCCTTCATAGATCCGGTACTCGGCCCACACGCCGGGGTAGTCCTTGGTCGCCCCGATCTCGGCCCAGGGCACGTCGCCCGTCGCCGGCATGCGGCGCACCAGGTTGCGGTGGGTATGCCCGGCGAACCAGCCGGCCAGCGCGGGGCGGCGGGCGAACACCTCCAGCAACCGTTCGGAGTCCTCCGGGTTGATCCCGGCGGTGAACGAGGCGTGGTCCCAGACCGGGTGGTGGGCGAAGACCAGCACGGGGCCGTCGCCGCGGTCGGCACCGAGTTCGTCCAGCCAGTCGAGCTGCTCGTCTGTGACCCGCCCGCCGGTCTGGCCCGGGATCGCGGTGTCGACCAGGGCCACCCGGGCGCCGGCCACCTTGACCAACTCGGTGGGGGGGCGAGGATCGAGTTCGGTGCGGGTGCTGACATCGTGGTTGCCGTCGGTCCAGTGCAACCGCGCCCCAAAGGGCTCCTCGAAGATACCGAGGAACGCCCGCATCTCGTCAGCCCCGCCCCGGCCGGTCAGGTCCCCCTTGGCCACCACGAGGTCGACGTTGGCCTCGGCGATCTCCCGGGCCGCGGCGCGGGCCATGGTCTCGGGATAGGGCGGCTCGCCCGGGTCGGCGCGCACGGCGGGGCCGAGGTTCACCCCCTCGTAGCGACCGCACTCGGTCTCGCCGAGGTGGAGGTCACTGACCGTGGCCACCCTCGAGAGCAGGGCGCCGGGCGGGCGGGGCAGCGTCCGGAAGGTGATCCCCTCGACCGTGTGCTCGCGGTTTGGTCGCAGCCCGTCGACCCGCAGGACCCGCGCCCCGTCGTGGAGCACGGCCTCTGTGTCGGTGACGGTGGTCAGCTCCATCGATGGCTCGTCACCCGTTCCCAGCGTCGCCCGCCGGTCCGCCACGGGCTGGGCTCGCGAGTCGCCGGATCGAGCTCCAACGACGCCTCCGGCCACAGCACGGCCAGGGCCACGGCGATGGCCAGAACCTCGGGGGGCGGGTCAGAGGGGGACATTGCCGTGCTTGCGGGACGCCGGCTCGGCCCGCTTCGAGCGCAGCAT
>Ga0310811_10014926_pt1 | contig 10143 bp, 6 predicted proteins | sample YCmetagenome_FD_207642 | JGI IMG/M metagenome (GOLD analysis project Ga0310811, IMG submission 207642) | Soil microbial communities from experimental microcosm in Duke University, North Carolina, United States - YC | ecosystem: Engineered > Artificial ecosystem > Soil microcosm > Unclassified ...
CAGTCAGCGGGATGCGACTGCCGATTCTCGCCACGAGTCCGCCCGACCATCGCGACAGCACGAACATGATGATCGAGAAGGGGAGGATCGCTGCTCCCGCGAGCGTCGCCGTCGAACGCCGAACCTGGATCAGATCCATCGGAACGAGAAAGAACGTCTCGGCGAGGGCCGCATAGAGAAACAGCGTGAGCACGTTGGCGAGTGTGAACGAACGCGACTTGAAGATGCCGTGCGGGATCATCGGATTGGCGACTCGACGTTCGACGACCACGAGCAGCACCAGCGCGACCACGCCCACGATGAGCGACGCGATCACGAGTGGATGGTTCGCTCCGAGCGGCGGCCACTCGAGTAGTCCGAGCACGAGACCGCTCAAGCCAACGACTGCGAGCGCTGCACCCGTCCAATCGAGCGCCCCGGCTCTCGACGGATCTCTCGACTCGTCGATGTAGCGTAGCGAAAGGACGACGACGATCGCCGCGAACGGCACGTTGATGAAGAACACAGCGCGCCAGCTCGCGTGTTCGACCAGCCAACCTCCGATCACCGGGCCGATCGCCGTCGTGATCGCGCTGAAGCCAGACCACGTACCGATCGCCTGCCCGCGTTCCCGACCGTCGAACGCCGCGCTGATGATGGCGAGGCTTCCTGGAACGAGAAACGCCGCGCCGATTCCCTGTAGCGCACGACCGATGATGAGAATCAACGATGTCGGCGCGAACCCGCAGATCACCGAAGCCGCGGTGAACGAGACGACGCCGAACAGAAACACGCGCTTCCGCCCGAGCTGATCACCCAGCGATCCGCCGACGAGAATGAGGGCACCGAGGAAGAGCGCGTAGGCCTCGACGACCCACTGGACGTCGGTGATCGTGGCGTCGAGGCTATGCTGCAGGGCGGGCAGCGCGACGTTCACGACGGTACCGTCGATGAACGTCATGGCGGACGCGAGGATCGTGGCGATGAGGGTGAAACGTTTCGCGCGATCGGTGGTCGCCACGTCGATGGTCTTTAGACGGATACGCTCGGACTTCGGTCGCCGGGAATGCGCTCCAGCAGATCACGAAAGCGTGGATCGCTTCGCAGGTCGCTCACGTGCGGGTCGTGGCGTGACAGGAACGGACGATGTCGGAACCCGAGCCGCACGGCATGACCCAGGTACTCGATCGCATCCCCGGTTCGACCCATGAGTGCGTACGTATCCGCGAGACCACGAGCCAGGTATTCGGCGTTCGCGGCCGCTCCGCGGAGCGCTGGGCTGATGGCGCGATCCGCCGCGTCGAAATCCCCAGCGAGTGCGCGCTCGTATGCGCGCCCCTGCGACGCGAACACGGTTCCCGCAAAGTCGCGTTCGAGGACGTCGGCAAGTATGCCGAGCTCTTGCTGCTTGCCCGCATAGCCAAGCATCAAGGCCAGGAACCAGACGGCCGCTGGATTCTGCGGCTCCATTGCGTAGAAGGTTCGATAGTACGGCAACGATTCTTCGAACCGACCCTGCAGCGCTCGGACGAACCCGGGCATGCACTGCATCAGCGGTGTGAGCGGATCGATCGCCAGCCCCGCCATCACGGCCGCTTCCCCCGGCGCGTCACGCCCACTCAACAGATACGCGTAGCACAGCATGAGCAGCACGTCGGCGTTGCTCGGATCGAGCGAGCGCGCGCGTTCGAGTGAATCGATCGCCGCGGTCATCTCGCCGCGGTGGAAGTCGATCCATCCCCGCAACCGGTGCGCCGCTGCCGAATCGGGCTCCAACGCGAAGGCGTTCTTCGCGCATCGTTCGGCCTCGGCGACGTGCGACGAGTCAGTCGATACGCCTGACTCGAGGTAGTTGAGGTGCACCTGACCGAGTGTGGCGTAGAGGAGCGCGTTGTCGCCGACGATCGCGAGGGCATTCTCGATCAACTGCTTCGCCCGAGCGAGCGACGGCGCCGTGAACGACCAGAGCTCGTGTCGCGCCTTGAGATAACTCTCATAGGCGCGAACGTTGGAGATGTCCCGTGAGCCGAGCCGGCGATTCTCGTCGGTCGAGACGGCAAGTGGCAGAGCCTGGACGATGGTCCGCGCCAGCTTCTCTTGGATCTCGAACACGTCCTGAATCGTCCCAGCCAGCTTGTCCGCCCATACCGTCTCGCCGTTGCGCGCGTCGACGAGCCGCGCGGTGATTCGCAGATTGTCGGCCGAACGACGTACGTTGCCCTCGAGCACGTAGATGACCCTGAGCTCGCGCGCGATGTCGGGCAGATCTTTCGTCGTTCCCTTCAGCCGCATCATCGAGCCGCGCGCGATGACGCGCAGCGAACGAATGCGCGATAGATCAGCGATGATTTCGTCCGTGAGACCGTCGCTGAAGAACTCATCGTCCACGCCGCCGAGATTGGTGAACGGCAGAACGGCAATAGACGGGGAAGCCGATGCGTCGACCGGATTGGGCGTCGACGGACGCATTGCCGCATCGAGACGCTCGAGCAGCTCGGTAGCGGTGGACGGTCGGTTGTCGGGGTCCTTTTCGAGGCAGCGCATGATCAACGCCGCGAGCGGCGCCGGCGTTTCGGGACGACGCATTTGCAGCGGCGGCGGAGCATCCGCGACGTGCGCGGCGAGAAGCTGCTGATTCGTCTTGCCCGCGAACGGGTGAGCTCCGGCGATCAGTTCGTACGCAATCACGCCGAGCGAATAGATGTCGGCGCGGACATCCACCGTGTCGCTGGCGATCTGCTCCGGAGCCATGTACGCCGGCGTTCCGATTGCTGCGCCGAACTGCGTCAGTGTCTCCGATCCGGCCAGCGTCCGCGACGCGTCGAGCGCCTTGGCGATCCCGAAATCGACGACGGTCGCCGTGCTCCCGGCGAGAAGAATGTTCTCCGGCTTGATGTCGCGATGAACCACACCGTGTGCGTGCGCATACTCGAGCCCGCGTGCGATGTCTCGCAGGATCGTCTCGACTTCAGCCAATGGTATCTGCCCTCGCTCCAGGCGTCCGCGGAGCGACTCGCCGCGCACGAACGGCATCGTATAGAACGGGACGCCGCCGGCATCGCCGGCACTGAGCAGCGGAACGATGTGTGGATGTTGCAGCCGAGCCGCGACCAGGATCTCGCGCTTGAAGCGCTCGAGAGAGACCCACCCGGCGGTTTCCGGCGGGAGCACCTTGATGACGACGTCACGCCGCAGCGACTCGTCGGTCGCGATGAACACGCGTGACATTCCGCCACCTTCGAGCTCGCGCTCGATGGTGTACGAACCGCCCAGCGCCGTCTGGAGTTGGTCGCGAAGGCTCACGAACCTGAATGTCGCGCCCAACCCCGCTCGGCGACAGGTTCGCGATGCGCCTCAGGGGTGACGAATCACTGCGCGCATTCATATGTTCGATGATCGCATGGGGAATCGCGGACTGACCACACCAACGACCGGCCAGACTAATTCGAGTATCCTGACGCCAGGTCGCGAAGCCGCGGCCAGTAGCGTCGCGAGCGCCGGCGTCGGGAAGCGTTGGCGCGGACTCGACGCTTTTCGTGGAGTCGCCGTCGTCGGGATGCTGCTCGTGAATAACCCCGGCAGCCACGACGCGGTGTATGCCCCGCTCCGCCATTCCGCGTGGAACGGGTGTACCGCAGCCGATCTCGTCTTTCCATTCTTCCTCTTCGTCGTTGGGATCACGACGACGATCTCGCTCGCCGCAATGGCGGAACGCGGCGATGACGCGGCGATTCTGGCGCGCGTGTGGCGCCGAGCCGCGATGATCTTCGGGATCGGGCTGCTCCTCAACTGGTTTCCATTCTACCAGTCGGGACACATCGCGTGGGCCGAACATCCCTCCCTGCTCGATCGCATGGTCGAGCGCTTGCTGCTGCTGCGCATCCCAGGCGTGATGCAACGAATCGCACTCGCGTATCTCGCGGCAGCGCTCCTCGCGCGTCGCGCGTCGTCGCGGACGATCGTTGTTGTGACAGTCCTTCTTCTCGCCGGGTATTGGGCGTTGCTCACCGCGGTGCCGGTACCCGGCGAGGGGCTACGCGGCACGGTGCTCTTCGATCAGCCGGCGCGCACGATCGTCGCGCACGTCGATCGTGGACTGTTCGACTGGACGCGCTGGGGACTCGGGAACCACCTATGGGATAGCGCGCTCACCTGGGATCCCGAAGGCGCGCTCTCCACGCTCCCTGCGATCGCGACGGTGCTGCTCGGAGTCCTCTGCGGCCGATGGGCACTCGGGCCAAACCGACCGAACCGAACTCGCGGCCTACTCGTCGCCGGTACAGCCGCGATAATCGTGGGGTGGTGCTGGGCCCTGGTGTTCCCGCTGAACAAGTCTCTGTGGACGAGCTCCTACGTTCTCTTTTCAGCGGGCATTGCCGCGATCCTGCTGGCCGCGTGTAGTGCGGCACTCGACCACAAGCCTAATGCGCGTTGGGCGAAGCCACTGATCATTTTCGGCGAGAATCCGCTCCTCGCCTACACCGGCTCGGAGCTCGCGCGTCGCATTCTCCACTCGTCGATCAAGATTCCAGTCGACGGCGGTCGACTCGGAACGGACGAGTGGACCGTTCATGTTCTCCAGGGCGTCGGCCTGCCAGCCAACGCGGCGTCGCTCGTCTGGGCGCTGCTGTTTCTCGCCGGCTGTCTGCTCGCGCTGTCGCGACTCAGTCGTCGACGCGTCGTGGTGAGCGTGTAAGCGACGACTCAGGCCGGCCGCGCGTGTGCTCGCGCCGGCCCGAGCATTTCGAGGACACCGAGAAACTCGTCGGCGATCCGGCGACTATCGAAGCGCAGCGCGAAGTCACGCGCCGCGGAGGCAAATCGAAGGCGTCGATTTTCGTCGCTTGCCAGATCTGTAATCGCTGTCGCCCAGCTTTCGACGTCGCGCTTCGGCAGCAACAATCCAGTTTTGCCCTCCGAAAGGGCCTCCGGGATTCCCCCGTTCCGCGCGCCAAGCACCGGAAGTCCGTACGCCTGCGCCTCCACGAGCACTCGGCCGAACGTTTCGCTTCCCTCCGATGGCAGCGCGAGCATGTCCATCGCGGCATACGCGGGTCGAACGTCGTCGAGCCACGGACTCCAATGATGGTGCGTCGGACAGCTGCCCTGTGTCGTGAGGTCGCGCAACGCTTGCTCCGACTTCCCATGACCTACCCAGAACGCGTGCAGCCGTGAATCAACGCCGATGGCTCGATTCAGCGCATCGGCCAGCGTCTCGACACCCTTGGCCGGCTCGAAGCGCCCGACGAAGCCGAGCAGCACGTCGTTGTCACAGAGCCCGAGCGAGGAACGGACGCTTGCTCGCAGCGTTGCGTCGGGCTTGAAGCGGTCGACGTCGATCGGATTCGGCACGACGAAAACGCGCTGGGCAGGGAGCCCTCGTTCGATCTTTCGCTGCCGCAGGTAGTCCGAGGGCACGATCACTCCGCGGACGAGGCGCATGAGCCGGTTGAGCATCAACGGCCGGATACGCTGATCGAGGTGCGAGAACAGTACGAGCGGAACGTCGGCCGCTTTGGCCGCGATGGCGAGGCCCCAGTACTCCGCCTTGAACGCACCGACGATCCAATCGGGGCGAACGGCTCGCGCGATTCGTACGAGGTCGCGGACCGCTCTCAGATCCCGACGGCTGTTGAACTCGACCGGGAAGAGGCGGATTCGATCGTCGCCAGCAAGTCCGCGGTGAATGAAGTCGTCGGGCCGCACCGCCGCGGAGACTTCGTGCCCGGACTCGGAGAGCGCTCGCGCGAGCGAGATGAAATGGCTCTCCGTCCCCCCACCACCGCGATTGCTTCCGACAAAGAGCACGCGCATTGAGAACGTGGGTGAGAAGGACGTGTCCGCGGCTCAGCCGCGTTAAGGACTTATGGTTCTTCCCCCCGCAGCACCGCGGGCGCACGAAAAACAGTGGTGGCCTGAGATGAGACTCGCTGACCAGCCTCGAGCGTCACAAGAAGCGACGTATATCTCGCACGAGCGTAACCCATTCGCCACGCACCGTCGTCACCGCGCGCGGAAATCCACATTCGGAGCTCGTCCGAATCGGCGTCGTACAAGAAGCTACTGCGGTACACGGCGGCTGCCGTCCAGTTCCGATCTTCGTGACGGAGGACCGGCTCGGGGTAGGCGTTCCAGTGCACACCGTCCGAGCTGCGCGCGAAGAACAGATCGTCGGTGTGACAACCGTTCTTGTTGGCCGGAAAGGCAGAAATGAGCATCCAGTATTCGGCTTTCGATGGGATCCATCGCGCCTTGATATGCCAGATCACATATCCGGGGATCTTCAAATCGGTCCGGCTGGGACCCATCCAGCGCGTGTCGACAATCAACCCGCTCTTGTCGCTCGCCGTTCTCATCATGACATCCGTCGACGATGCCATGCACCCTTTCTTGCCCGCGTTGACATACCACATGAGGGCCGCCCCGTCGGGGCGCGACGCGACCGTGGGTGAAACAGCCTGATGGTAGTGCTCCCAGAACGGCGCGCGCGTCGGCGTCCAGGTGATCCCGTCGCGCGAGGTGGAGACGTGGATCGTGTTCGTTTTCTTCTCGACGAGCCGATCGAACAGCACCAATCGGTCGGTTTGCGGCTCGTACAGCAGCTCCGGGTCGGAATTGTAGTTCTTTGAATTCCGAGGAGGCGCGATCACCGGGTTCTTGAGTCCCGACGGCACCTCGACTGTCACGCCATCGTCGCTCTCGAGGATCGACGGATTCTCGAGCTTCTGGTCGGATTTCGGGTACGGCGTCATCGTCAGCCAGTACCGCGCGCCATGCCACGGTGTGTCGAATGCGACGACGTCCGGATGCACCGCCTGACCTGATCCGTCATAGGTCGGAACGGTCATGAGCGCCGGCTCGACAACGAACGCCGACCCCAGAGCCGAGGCGCGAGTCGTTGTCGCGGACGCCGGCGCGGTGGGCGCACTTTCCCCGGCGTCGGTGCATGACATGACGAGCCCGAGCATTGCCACAGACACGCGACAAAATCGGCTCGATCCAGCGGCGGATCGGCGTACAGGCATCGACTAGTTATTCGACTGGGTGGGGTCGAACGGGGGCTTCGTCGTTTGTGCGCTAGGTCACACGTCGCGCGTGATGCCTATTGTAGGGCGCAACACCGGCGGGTCAAGAGGGGTGAGCCGTACACTCAATCACGCGCGAAGTGGAAAATAACTTTGCGCACACGAGTCCGTGAGTCGGCCGGCGGCTATGACCGTCTTCCGTTAAGAAACTCTTTTTCTCGCTCGGCGCTCGACATCGATCGAATGGCGTGGAGCACGGCTTGCCGACGGCCCCTTCGTGACATTCGCGCCATCCTGCGCGGCTCATCAGAGGGGAAAGGAGGAAGTCAAAATGAACACGACCATCGCCCGCCGCTCTCGGCTGGCGCTCGCGTGCGCGCTGTCGATCACGGCGCTCGGCGTCATTGGTACCGGCTGCTATCACACCGGATATAGCGGCGGATATTACGTCGGCCCAGTCGCCACGACGTACGGGCCGTACTGGTATCCGTCGACGTACGGAACCATCACATACGTCGACTATCCGTGGTGGGGCGATCCACCGCCGCCAGCGCAAAACGATCCGAAGCGTAAAGAGTCGCCGACGCGGAAGGCGATCATCGAGCAGGTCCACAGCTCGTTCGGCGACCGCGGCTATAAAGTCCTGTCGAACGATGCCGACGTGGACGTCGCGGTGTATGCGAGCATGGAGCCCGAGCTCAACATTTCCGGGTACACTCACGACTACGACTGGAAGAACATTCCGAAGCTGAAGGACAAGACGAAGTTCCCGAAAGGCACCGTCATCGTCGACGTGCTCCAGCCGAAGACGCATGTCCTGCTGTGGCGCGGTCAGGCTGTTGCGCCAGTCTCCGACGACGTCGAGAAGTACCAGAAGGATCTCCGCAACGCCGTCGAGCGTATCGTCGACAAGTATCCGAAAGCAAAAGAGAAGAAGGAGTGAGGCCCGACTCTCTTCCTGCTTCCTCCCCATAACGGACGCAGGATCGGCGGGTTCCCCTTGACATCTGAGGGTAGTATTCCAATACTACCCTCACTTCTTGAGGGTACAACCGATGCCGCCTGCGTCCTCCTCCTCCTCCTCCCCCTCCGCGTCGCCCGACCTCGATCTCCTCCAGGGCACGCTCGACGTCATGATCCTCAAAGCCCTCTCGTGGGGGGCGATGCACGGCTTCGGCGTGGCGAAATGGATTCGCCAGACCACCGACGACGTCCTTCAGATCGAGGACAGCGCGCTCTACCCCGCGCTCCACCGTATGGAGCACCGCGGCCTGATCGCTGCCGACTGGGGACTCACCGAGAACAAGCGCCGAGCCAAGTACTACACGCTCACGACGAAGGGCCGACAGCAGCTCCGCGCACGCGTGTCGAGCTGGGATCGCTACTCGAGCGCCGTATCGAAGGTGATTCACACCACCGTTCAGCCGTCGTGAGGTGAGCTGAAATGTCCGATACCCCAAAGTGGCATCGCTACCTGCGCTTCTGGCGCGCCAACGTCGCGGCCGACGTCGACGCCGAGCTGGCGTTTCACGTGGACGCGCGCACTCAGGAGCTGTGCGACGCCGGCGTCGACTACGCTGCAGCTCGCAACCAGGCGCTGCGTGAATTCGGCGACATGGAACGCGCTCGCAACACGCTGCGCACCATGGACGAGCGCCACGTCGCCGACGAACGACGAGCGAATTTCGCTGCCGACCTCGTGCGCGACATCCGCGTCGCGACCCGCGCGCTCCGACGGAGCCCTGGACTCGTCGTGGTCGTCACGCTCACGTTGTCGCTCGGCATTGGCCTGACGAGCGCGATCTATAGCCTCGTCGACGCGTTTCTCTTTCGACCGCAGCCGGGAACACACACCGAACAGCTCGTCGTGCTCGGGCGAACGGAGACCGCCCTGCCGCAGCCGCACGACCTCTCGTTCCCCGATTTCCGCGACTACCGCGCCGACACCGCGCTATTCGAATCGCTGGCCGCGTACACCAGCAAGATCGTCGAGCTCAACACCGATCGCGGAGCGGATCGGCTGTGGATCGACGAAGCGACCGCCAACTATTTCTCCGTGCTCGGCCTCCCCGCGATGATCGGCCGCACGTTCGCCACGGGCGACGACGACGGTGTGCTGTCGCATTCGCAGTTGGTGCTCACGTACAAAGCGTGGAAGGCGCAGTTCGCCGGCGATTCCAACGTCGTCGGACGCGTCGTGCGCATCAATGAGCATCCCGTCACGATCATCGGTGTGATGCCGCCGGAATTCCACGGCGTACGTCCGCTCGTCGACATCGACGGCGTCACCACCTTCAATCAGGTGCCGCCCGTCTCGACCCGCGCGCTGGAAGATCGAGGCGTGATAACGGTGAGCGTATTCGGCCGACTTCGGGCTGGTCTCTCATTGACCAGCGCCAGGGAGGCGGTACGTCTCAAAGCCCGACAACTCGAGAGCGCGTACCCCGTCACGAACAAGAACGTCGGCGTGGTCCTCGTGCCCGAGCGCTACGCGCGGCCGAGTGTCGCGGTGTCGGGCCTCGCACCAGGACTCGCCGTTGTCTTCATGACGCTGGTCGTCCTGGTGCTTCTCGTCGCATGCGCCAACGTGGCGAGCCTGCTTCTCGCGAAAGTCATCGTGCGCGGTCGGGACATGGCGATTCGGGCTGCCATTGGCGCGAGTCAGTGGCGCCTCGTTCGACAGGTGCTCGTCGAGTGCGCGCTACTCGCACTGCTCGGCGGCATCGGCGCCGTGGCCGTGGCTTACGCTGCGCTGCGCGCACTCGATTCGATCCATATCGCGACCGACATTCCCATTCGCTGGGGCGTCGAGCTCAATCTGCGCGTCGTTGTCTTCACGGCCGTCGCGACGATGCTCGCTGCTCTGGCCACCGGGATCGCGCCCGCGACCGCCGCGCGTAAGCGAAACCTCAACGATCTGCTCAAGTCGGGCACCGGGAACTCGCCCACGACCGGGCATCGTCGAATGCGGTCGGCGCTCGTCGTCGGACAGATTGCGGTCTCGGTGGTGGTGCTCGTCTGCGCGGGCCTTTTCGCGCGAAGCTCCGCCAACGCGACTCGCATCGCTTTTGGCTTTCGCACCGATCACGTGCTCTTGACGTCGACGGCGTTGCGAGCGCAGAGCTACGACAGCGTCCGC
>Ga0310811_10014927_pt1 | contig 10143 bp, 9 predicted proteins | sample YCmetagenome_FD_207642 | JGI IMG/M metagenome (GOLD analysis project Ga0310811, IMG submission 207642) | Soil microbial communities from experimental microcosm in Duke University, North Carolina, United States - YC | ecosystem: Engineered > Artificial ecosystem > Soil microcosm > Unclassified ...
CAACATGCCGGAATTGTTCGCCGGAGTCGTGCTGCTGGCGCTCGCCGGCATCGTGCTGACCAGCGGCTTCGGCATGCTGGAAAAGCGCCTCGTCCATTGGCATGGGTGACGTGTGATGGCTGTTCCCAATCCAAAGCTCACAGTTCGTGGCCTGACCAAGACCTTCAACGGCCTTGACGTGCTGCACGACATTTCGGTCGACATCCGCAAGGGCGAATTCATCTCCATCGTCGGCCCTTCCGGCTGCGGCAAGACCACCTTTCTTCGCATCATCAGCGGCCTAGAATCGGCGAGCGGCGGCGAGGTCCGCCTCGACGACCGCATTATCGACGGACCCGGCGGAGATCGCGGTTTCGTCTTCCAGCAAGACAATCTGCTGCCGTGGCGTACCGTGCTGGGCAATGTCATGGTCGGACCGCAAATTGGCGGCTACGCCAACAAAGAGACAGCAGCGAAGGCGCGCAAACTCCTCGGTCTCGTCGGATTGTCGGGCTTCGAGACCTATTATCCACGCCAGCTCTCTGGCGGCATGCGCCAGCGGGTCAATCTCGCACGCGCTTTGGCGGTGGATCCGGAGTTACTGTTGATGGACGAGCCGTTCTCCGCGCTCGACGCACAGACTCGCGAGATCATGCAAACCGAGCTCCTGCGCATCTGGGAGGAAGGGCGAAAGACAGTGCTCTTCGTCACGCACCAGATCGATGAGGCGGTGCTGCTGTCCGATCGCGTGTTCGTATTTGGTCGGCGGCCCGGCCATATCCAGGAAATCGTCGACATTCCGCTGGAGCGGCCGCGCACCCTCGCGATGAAACGCGACCCTGTATTCGTGGCCCTGATCGATAGGATCTGGCGGCTGATCGAAGACGACGTTCGCGCCTCCGTGCTCGAGGAGTTTGCGTGAAGTCGAACGCGCCGGTGGCCCCGCCTCCTCTGCCGAGTCGGCTGGATCATCGTCATCTCGATCTTCGTCTGCTGTCGCAATTTCTCGTCGTCTGCGAGTCGCGGAGCATGGCTGCGGCCGCGCGGAAGCTCGGCATCAGCACAGCCGCCGTGTCGCAAGCGGTGCTGCGCCTCGAGCGTGACTTCGGCGTGATGCTGTTCGAGAGGTCGGCGCAAGGACTGCGGCCGACGCCGGTCGGTTCGTTGTTGCGCGAACAGGCCTTGGATCTCCGGCAGCGCGAGATCGACATTCTGTCTGCTGTGGCGGAATATCAGACGCAGCCTATTCCGAGACTTCGGCTGTTCCTCATTGAGAGCGTCGCCAGTTGCTTTGTGCCCGCGTTCCTGCCGATGCTGGAAAAGATCGCCGGCGATCTGACCATCAATTGCAGCTACAATCGCGACTTTGTGAGCGACTTTCTGCGCCGAGAATTCGACATCCTCATTTCTGCTGACCCGCTCGACGACGTTCCGAATCTCGAGCGACACCCGATCTGTCGCGAGACGCTTGTAGCGCTCTTTCCCTCGAACGTCCCACCTGAAGCGCGGAGCCCCCGCATCGCCGGGTCTCGGTTGCCGCTCGTCCGGGTCCATCGCGCACGCCGCCTTGATGCGACGATCGAGCGCTATCTCAAGCAACAGGGCCTTGAGCCTCCAAGAAGCATCGAATGCACGTCGGATGCGACCATTCTCGAGCTGATCGGGCGGGGTCTCGCCTGGACGATCACCACGCCGCTGAGCATTCGCTATTTGCGACCACGTGCCGACAACATCGCGTGGGCATATCTAGAAGCAGATGCGCCCGCGAGAACGATCTCTCTGATTGCTGAAAAGGACAGACTTGCCGGTCTTCCGAAAGCCCTCGCCGATCATTGCCGGAATGCCTTGAGAAGCGATTCGGAAGAATCGCGGCTGTCTTTCGGCGACCCTGCAGACGCACTCGAGATCCTTCCTCCGATAAGATCGCGAGAGCACGCTCGGTTGCTCGTAGACCAACACAACCAGCTCTGACTGATCCGGAAGCCCAGCCGTTCACTTGCCGGCCTGGAGCCGAATTAGCTGTGCCTGCCGCAACGCCCGCGGCGCGGCGGCCGGCGCCAGACCGGCCACGTGAACCGAATTAACGAGCAACTCGTTGCCCGCCCTGCTACGCCATTCATCGACCGTCGCCTGCAATGCAATACGGCAGCGTTGGGCAAGACGCTGTGGCATATCGAGATAGCGCCCCGCGTGGGTGTGCAAGAAAATCTTGCGTGACGGGACGGGTCCGGGAAGCGCCATCCAAGCTAGCTTGCCGAATGATGACGTCAGAAAATCGACGGACAATGGTGTCGCGATTGTCCAAGCAAGACCGCGGCTTACCAACTCGAGCATGGGCGCCGGAAAGCTGCATTCGATATCGTGCGGCGGGTCGACCCCGATCTCGGCGAGATAGTTCTCAATCATCTGTTGCCGGCCATGCCCGCGCATGAAACGGACGAAAGCCAAGCTCCCCGAAAGAGCCTCAGGCCGCCGGCGCCCCGAAGGAACGCTGATCGGTACGATGCCGATCAGCCGTTCCTCGCAGAGGAAATGCTGTTCGACGCCGGGGATGTCACCGAGATCATCGGTGGTGATGAGCAGATCGAGGTCGCCACAGAGAAACTCCTTGACGTAATTCGCACTGGGACCGGAGCGCAGATTAATCTTACCGACGAGGTCGTCGAACTCGGAGACAATTGCCGGCATCAGCGTCGTTGCCACCGACAACAGAACGTGCAACCGCAACTGAGGAATAAGCCCATCCCGATAGGCCGTGAGAGACTCGAGCGCCTCGCCCTCGTTTGAAAGGAGCACGCGCGCGCGATCGCGCAATTCCGCTCCGGCGGGCGTAAGGCGCAGACCTTGGCGATTGCGCTCGAACAGCGTGATATGAAGATCCCGCTCGAGCCTTACCACCAATTGCGACACCGCCGGCACCGACATGCTCAGCCGCTCCGCCGCCGCGGTCATGCTGAGCGCATCGCAGACCACAAGAAACTGGTCCAACAGCCGCAGGTCGAGATGCTTTGATGCGTCCATGGTGAAGTCAGCCGATAAACTCGCGGCGTCAATTGGCCCCACCGACAATGTAAGGCCTGATCGGTTCGCCGAAATATTCCTCCGGCGCGTGCGATTTCTTCAACTCACCTGTCTTGGTCATGAGATCGATCACCTTTTGCCAGCGATCCGGCTGCACGCGATAGTCCCAGGTGATGAGCGGCATGGATTGCACCAGCTTCGGATCGAGCCCGGTATAGGCGACGACTTCGGCTCGGGCACGGTCCGGATCGGCATTGAGATAATCGATCGACTCCTTGATCGCCTTGTTGAAGCGGGCGACGAGGTCCGTGTTCTTGGCCAAATAATTGCGCTTTACGAACCAGACCCCGAGCGGCTGGTTCGGGATCGAATCGACATAGTTCCAGGAGATGACGCGGCCAAGCCCAGCGGACTGCAACTGCGTGGTGTAAGGATCGACCGTCACCACCGCGTCTACCGCCTTATTCTTCAGAGCATCGTATTGTGTCGGAAACGGCAGCTCGAGGAACTGGACAGTGGAGAGGTCGACGCCGGCCTCCTTGATCAGCATCTGCGCGCCGACCGTGTTCTGGCTGTGCAACTGCGACACCGCTACGCGCTTTCCGGCGAGGTCCTTCAAAGTCTTGATGTCGGAATCGTTCCGCACTTGGATCGATCCGGAATCCGGCCCCTTCGTCTTTGCGATCTCGTTCTGGAAGACCGCCACCATGTCGAAGCCGCGCTCGATCGCGGTCATCGCAGTGCCGGGGATCATAAGAACGATATCGACACTCCCGCCCTGCAGCGCAGCCGCTGCTTCGGCCCCAGCTCGAAACTCGACCAACTTTGCATCAATCCCGTTCTGTTTGAAGAACCCCTGCTTTTCGGCCAGCCACGGATCGGTGAGCGCCGCCATCTTGATGACGCCGACGCGGACCGGTTCTGCGTCCGCGCGGCCCGTGTGGAGAGCCATGGCGACAGCCATCATCAACAGCGATACTTTCCAGCTTTGCATTATCTATCTCCAAACAGCCACCGCAAACAGTTCGGCTGATCAATCGAAATTCACGAATTCCGGAGCGACGACTTTGCCGGCGTTTCAAGCCGCCGGCCGAAGCGCCGCCTCGTGCGCCTTGAATGCCGTGATGATCTCGTGACCCGTGGCAAACCAGACTCCCTCATGCGAGGCGATATATTGCAACGCCATGTCGAGATACTTGATGCGATGCGGCGTTCCGATCAGGAACGGATGCAGCGCGATGCACATGGCCCGCGCGCAAGTCTTGCCCTCGGTATAGAGCGTGTCGAAAGCGTCACGAATCCGCTGTTGAAAGTCCTGGATGCTGATACTGGGTGTGTTGAACAACGGCATATCGTTGAGCTCGATCGTATAGGGGATCGAATAGAGGCCGTTATTCATCCGCACCGGCAGATCGTCATGGATCCAATCGGCGACATATTCGGCGCCGTTGGCCTTGAGAAGATCAAGCGTATCCCAGGTTTCGGTGAGGCCAGGCCCGAGCCATCCGTGCATCGTCCCGCCATAGCTTTCGATTATACGGCGGGTCTCCGCGATCATCGTGTTCTGCGCCTCGCGGTCGAGGCCGGTCATGAGGACGGAGTTGGTGGCGCCGTGGCCCATGAACTCCCAGTCCAGCTCGACCGCTGCATCCATGATACGCGGATAGTATTTTCCGACCTCGCTGTTTAGCGCGACCGTGCCACGCACGTTGTACTTCGACAGGACATCCATCAACCGCCAGATGCCGACGCGATTGCCGTAATCCCGGCGAGCGTAATTGCGAACGTCCGGCGCCGGATTGGTCAACTCGAGATGAAAATGCTCGATGTTGGGGACGACCCAGACGGCGATGCGCGCGCCGTTCGGCCAGGTCAATGCCGGCCGGTCGACGATTGCCTGATAGGGATACAGCGAAGATGGATCGAACTCTTTCACAACGTCATTCCTCTTCCAGTGCCGTCTTGAATTGCGCTGCGTGTTTTCGCGTCAGACCTCGTTCGGCGTGCCGCGCCAGCGCAAAAAGTGGCCCTCGACCCGCAGGAAGGCGAAGTTGATCAAATAGCCGACGACGCCGAGGGTGAAAATGCCGGCGAACATTTCCGGCACTCGAAACACGCGTTGCATATCGAGAATGAAATAACCGATGCCGCTATTGCCGCTGATCATCTCCGATACCACCGAGACGATGAGCGCAATGCCGAGACTGATGCGCATCCCGGTTAGAATGCTGGGCAATGCCGCCGGCAGCAGGATCTGCTGCAACGCTTTGGCGCGGGAGATGCCGAAGGTACGGCCGGTGTCGACGAGTACATGATCGATGCCGCGGACGCCGCCATACGTGTTGAGCAGGATCGGAAACAGGCAGCCGATGAAGATGACGAAAATCTTCATCTCGTCGCCAATGCCGAGGAACAGGATCGCGACCGGGATGTAGGCTGAGCTCGGAATCGGGCGGACAAATTCCGTAATCGGCTCGAGAAGCCGATAGATGAAGGGAATGCTTCCCATCAATAGTCCGAGTGGAATTGCGACGACGACCGCGAGCGCGAAGCCAACGCCGATGCGCCACAAGGTCGGCATGAGCTGCACGAAAAGCTCGCCGTCGACGATGCTGTAGAACCACGAGGTGAAGATGGCGCTCACGCGGGGCACCGAAACCGGATCGACAAGTCCTTCCGCGGACCCGAGTTCCCAGAACACCAGCAGCAGCGCAATCAGAGCAAATCCGGGGGCACGCTTAGCCACTCATCGACCTCGTCTTGATGTTTCCGTGCATCGCCGCTGGCGTCGGGCACAACGGCGCTTGGTCAACTTGAATATCGTGCAACTTGCGTGCCACCGCACGGACCGCGGGCAGCCCATCAGCCATACGCTCGTGTGCGGAAATCCATCATTTAGGGGTGGAACATCGGCGGACAGCCGGCGCAAAGATGGGCATCGCTGCCCGCCTTGCCGCGTCTGCGCCCGCCCGACCTTTAGTGAATGGTTAAGGCAAAGCGCGCGGCGGCTTGCCTCGCTCCACCGGGGCCTAGCAGATATGCAAAACAGCTCACGATTTGAAACCCATGGCACAGGCTTTGCTATGCATCTGTGACCCTCGAGCACAGGAGACCTCGATGCGCACTGTCGCTGCGCTGCACCATCGCGATGGGCGGACTGAGAAGCCGCCTTCCGCGGGCGACGCTGCGGAGCCGCGGATTCCATGCACGACTGCGAAAGTCAATCGTTACGTCATCGAGCTTCTCGACCTTGACAAGACCTATGCCAGCAACGGCCGGAGCGTGCCTGTATTCAAGACGTTCTCCTACAAAGTCACTGAAGGCAGTTTCCTTTCCATCGTCGGGCCGTCCGGTTGCGGCAAATCCACCTTGCTCAAGTTGATAGCCGGTCTCGAACGGCCGAACGCAGGCTATGTCATCTTCAACGGCCAGGAGATCGACGGACCGCCTCCGGGGATGATCTACGTCTTTCAACAATATACGAAGTCGATCTTTCCCTGGCGTACAGTGATCCAGAACGTTGCCTTTGGATTAAACATCCAGAAGAAGCTTCCGCGAGCGGAAGCGCGCGAGCTGTGCCTCGAATTTATCAAGCTGGTCGGTCTGGGCGGCTATGAAGACTACTATCCGACACAGCTTTCGGGCGGCATGCAGCAGCGGGTCGCCATTGCCCGCGCGCTGATCTGCGAGCCCAAGGTGCTGCTGATGGATGAACCCTTCAGCGCCGTCGACGCGATGACGCGCGCGATCTTACAAGAGCTTCTGCTGAAGATCTCGGAGACGATCCCGATCACCATCCTGTTCGTCACACATGACGTCGAGGAAGCGGTATTTCTGTCGAGCAATATCCTGTCCCTGGGGCGGCCGCCGGAAGCGATCCGCGAGGACCTGACGGTCGATCTGCCCTATCCGCGCACGCAGATTGAAACTCGCGCTGACGATCGTTTCACCGCGATGCGGCAGCGCCTGTTCGCGAGCATCTTCCTTCAGGAAAAAGGCGCTAAGTAGTTTCGTCTCTGGCCTCACCGCTCGTCATATTTTCCCTAATGATCTTATCAAGGTTCGCATGTACGAAGCGCTCCTGCGTGCCGGGCGCCGGCAGTTCGCACCCGTGTCGCGCAGCCAAGAGGAAACGGAAGTAACAGAATGACATCCAATCAATTGAAGCGAGGCGATACGGTCATTGTGACCGGCGCAGCGCAAGGTATCGGCCGGGCCATCGCCTTGCGCCTCGCTAAGGCTGGCGCGAGGCTCGCGCTGTGGGACATTGCGGCCGCGGGCCTGGCCGAAACAGCCAAGAAATGCGGCGCATTGGGTGTCGAAGCGAAGGTTTACAGCGTCGACATGGGCGACCGCGGAGCCATCGAGAAGGCAGGCAATGAGGTCATCGACGACGGCGGCGCGCCTTTCGGCCTGGTCAATAATGCCGCGATCTTTCCCCGCTCCTTCGTTCTCGACATGGACCCCGACGAATGGGACCGAGTGCTGCGCGTAAATCTCACTGGCCCGTTCCTGGCCGCACGTACCATTGGCCCCTCCATGGTCGCGGCGGGGCGTGGCGCGATCGTGAACATCGCCTCGACTGTTCCGCTGCGCGGCGATCCACAAGGTGCGCACTACGCGTCCGCCAAGGCGGGTATCCTGGGGCTGACCAAATCGCTTGCGCTGGCGCTCGGACCACACAACGTCCGCGTCAACTGTGTCATGCCGGGCATCTCCGATACGGCACAACCGCTCGGCGGAATGAGCCGCGATGAATTGCTCGCGCGCGGAAAGCAGATTCCACTTGGCCGCATCGGACAGGCGCTCTACGTCGATGGGAGCGGTCGGCGCACCGAGAGATGCTCCGGCCACAGCACCAGTCCCCGCTCAAATACGAGGCTCAGGCAATCGCTTCGAGTTGCGCCTTGGCTTCCGTGGCGCCACCCATGAACTGCTCAATTTCATTCAGCGACACGACGGTCGCGTATTTGGCGTGCAGATCGAACAAATTGGCGCAATGCGCATAATAAGAGCGATCGAAGCAGCAGTCGTCCACCACAAAGGTCTTATAACCGTGTGATGAGGCATCGACGCCGGTCGCCCGCACACAGCCAGATGTACTGACACCGCAGATCACGACAGTGTCAATGTTGAGCTTGGTCAGATAAATTGACAGCGGAGTATTGAAGAAGCCGCTTGCCTTCGCCTTACCCATGACCCAATCGCCTTCTTGTGGCACGACCGGCTCCGGGAAGTCGTTATAATGATGCGGCCAGGTCGTGCGCTTCGACTTTGACACCGAGCCGGCAAAGAACTGATCGTTGATGTTTGGATAGGTGTAGACGATCGGCAGTTGGCTCGTACGGAAGAGATCGATCAGGCGCGCGACGCGGGGCATCGCTTCCCAGGACGCCGGCCCACAAGCGGTAGGGAATTCCTTCGTCGCCTCTTCGAGAGTAAGTCCCTCGCGGCCGCAGAAGCCGAGCGTAACATCCACGACAATCAGAGCGCTGCGCGCGCTGAACTCGACTGACGACAGAAAGCCGACGCGCTCGTAATGCCTCCGGTCCTCGACTGGCACTTGCTTCATCCATTCCTTGAGCGGCGGGGTTTGCATGCGGGGATACTCCATGTATTCGGCTTCAAGCGGACGGCGTCCAAAAGTTGCGGACGCAAGGGTCATGCCAATCGAACCCACAATGCTCGCACTGGATTTTCCGGGCCGATGGCTGTTCTAGATAAAGCCACGCGCCACCCAGCATATGAGCGTTAAGCCCCACCTTTAGATTGTCGCCTTATCTCGCTCCATTCGAGCCCGGCTCGACGTCCACAATTGCATCGGCATCGCTCGAGACGATGCGATCCGTTTCGATCACTATCGCAGACTCGGAAGGTTCGGCGCCGGGCACGGCTGCGTCTGCGCGGTCCGGCACGCTCTCCGGAACCACGCGATAGACCCACGCGAAGTTCAGAAGAAAGAACAGCCCCGCAACGATGAATACAGCACGGATATTGTAGAGAGCGGCAATAGTCCCGCCCGACAGCGGTCCAAGACAGCTTCCGAGGAAGGTCGCCGTCGCCGTCGTCCCGAAGACGACGCCGCGCTGTTCGGGGCGGACGAGACGAGCGATGAGCGCATTGGCGGTCGGCAGCAGCCCGCCGAGGAATATGCCGGCGGCAAAACGAAGCGCAACGAACTGCCAATATTGACTGACGAACGCCTGCGGCACGCTGGCGACGGCGGCGCCAAACAGGCTGATCAGCAGCACGCGGCGATAGCCGATACGATCGCTCCGCTTGCCCAGGAATGGCGAAGCCAGAACGTCAGCCAGCCCCGTAATCGAGAAGGCGAAGCCCGCCAAGGTCGCCAAGGCTGGAACCGGACCGATCAGGTCTTGCACGAACAGCGTGACGACGGGTTGCACCGCGCGAATGCCGAACTGCGCGAACAGCAGGACGCAAAACAGCGGCATGAGACCCGGCGTCGCCACCAACGTCCGAAAGCCCTGCGACAGAGAGGGCCTGCCCGCCACACTCGGCCGCGTGAATTGCTCCCGCACACTGCTCCAGGTGACGAATGCGGCAAGGGCCGCCAATGCGGAGGTGCAGAAGAAGGCGACGCGGTAGCTGCCCGTGGCATCCGCCACCGAGCCGCCGACCACGGGGCCCAGCAACGAGCCAACCAGTTGCGCGGTGCTGAGCCAGCCCAAGGCGTATCCGAGGCGGTTCTCGGGAACCTGGGTGGCGATCAGCGCGATCGCCGCGGCGGAGAATCCGCTGAAGGCGCCCATGAGACCCCGCAGGGCGACGAGCTGCCACAGCGCCTGCGACATGCCCATTAGGGCCATGAAAACGCTAATGGCGAGAGTGGAGCGCAAGACCATCATCTTGCGCCCATAGCGGTCGGCAACCGCGCCCCAGATCGGCGAGGCGAAGGCCGCGACCAGAAAATTGACCGAGTTCAGGACGCCGGACCAGAACTCGACTTCTCCGCCTTGGCGAATGCCGACCTCCGGAAGAAACAACGGGATAATCGGGCTCTGAATCGTCTGCGACGCGCCCATGATGAATTGCACGCCGGCCATCAACCACAAGGTACGGGTCCACGAGGACGACGACGAGGCGGCAGCCGGAACCAGCCGATCGAGCATTAACTTTTCT
>Ga0310811_10014928_pt1 | contig 10143 bp, 10 predicted proteins | sample YCmetagenome_FD_207642 | JGI IMG/M metagenome (GOLD analysis project Ga0310811, IMG submission 207642) | Soil microbial communities from experimental microcosm in Duke University, North Carolina, United States - YC | ecosystem: Engineered > Artificial ecosystem > Soil microcosm > Unclassified ...
CTCGTCGGCGGCGAGCACGAGATCGGCGGTGCCGGTGACGATGCGCGAACAGGTGACGTCGGCGGTATGTTGCGACAGACGGACATGGCTGAGCACCGCGCCGCCCTTTTGCGCCAGCCCGGACATATCGAGGATCATGCTGGCCTTGCCCTCGATATGGGCGGCCATGCCTAGCAGCGCACCGATCGTCAGCACGCCGGTGCCGCCGACGCCGCCGACGGCGACGTTATAGGGCCGATCCAGCGTCGGCCTTGAGACGGGCTCCGGCAGTTCACCGATGTCGCCGACGCCGGCCGGCACGCGGCGGCGCATCTTGCCGCCGTCGATGGTGACGAAGGACGGGCAAAAACCCTTCACGCAGGAATAGTCCTTGTTGCAGGTCGACTGGTTGATGGTGCGCTTGCGCCCCAATTCGGTCTCCAGCGGCTCGACCGAAATGCAGTTCGACTGCACCGAGCAGTCGCCGCAGCCTTCGCACACCGCCGGATTGATCATGACGCGGCGCGGCGGATCCTCCAGCGTGCCGCGCTTGCGGCGGCGGCGCTTTTCGGCCGCACAGGTCTGCACGAATACGATCGCGGAAGCACCCTTGACCTTGCGGCAGGCCTTTTGAACGGCATCGAGTTCGTCGCGGTGCGCGGTCTTGACGCCGGGCGCGATGTCGGAGGCCGGATAGGCCTCGGGATTTTCCGAGACCAGGTAGATTTCGCGGATGCCTTCGGCGTGAAGCTGGAAGGTGATCTGCTGCGGCGACAATTCGCCGTCGACATGCTGGCCGCCGGTCATCGCGGTCGCGTCGTTATAGAGGATCTTGTAGGTGATGTTGGCGCCGGAAGAGACCGCCTGGCGGATCGCGAGGCTGCCGGAGTGGAAGTAGGTGCCGTCGCCGAGATTGGCGAACACGTGTTCTTCCCTGGTGAAGGGGGCGACGCCGACCCAGGGCACGCCCTCGCCGCCCATATGGGTGAACGTCTCGGTCGAGCGGTCCATCCACAGCGCCATGAAGTGGCAGCCGATGCCGGCAAAGGCGCGGCTGCCTTCCGGCACCCTGGTCGAGGTGTTGTGCGGGCAGCCCGAACAGAAATACGGTGTGCGGGTGATGGGCGCCACCGCCTGCATCTGGGTGGCCTGGCGGCCGTTGAACCAGTCCGCCTTGGCGCGCAGCATCGCGGCGATTTCGGGATTGAGGTTGAGGCGAAGCAGCCGTTCGGTCAAGGACGTCGCCAGCGAGGCGACGCTGAGTTCTGCCGCGAATGTCAGGAAGCGCTTGTCGTGATCATCCATCTTGCCGATGATGCGCGGACGGACATCGTCGCGCCAGTTGAACAGTTCCTGCTTGACCTGGTTCTCGACGATCTCGCGGCGTTCCTCGACGATGAAGATCTCTTCCAGACCGACCGCGAATTGCCTGACCCCTTCCGGCTCCAGCGGCCAGGGCATGCCGATCTTGTAAAGCCGGAGGCCGATCCTGGCGGCGACTTCCTCGGTGATCCCGAGCTCGCGCAACGCCTGGCGGATATCCTCGTAGCTCTTGCCGGACGCCATGATGCCGTAACGGGCGTTCGGCGAATCCATGGTGACCCGATTGATCTTGTTGGCGCGGGCAAACGCGATGGCGGCAAAGCCCTTGTAGTCCTGCAACCGCAGGTCCTGCAGGTAGCGGTCATCGGGCCAGCGCAAATTGAGGCCGCCCTCGGGCATTTCGAAATCGGTCGGGATGACGAACGGCGTCATCTCGTCGGTGAGGTCGATCTCGGCGGTGGTTTCGACGGTTTCCGTGATCACCTTCATGCCGACCCAGCAGCCCGAGTAGCGCGACATCGCGATACCCAACAGGCCCATCTCGATCATTTCGTGGATGCTGGAGGGATAGAGGTATGGCATCAGCGCGGACATGAAGGCGTGGTCCGACTGATGCGGGACGGTAGAGGACTTTGCACCGTGGTCGTCGCCGGCCAGACAAAGCACGCCGCCGTTTTTGGCCGAGCCCGCCGTATTGCCGTGGCGGAAGACGTCGCCGCAGCGGTCGACGCCGGGGCCCTTGCCGTACCAGATGCCGACCACGCCATCATACTTGGCGCCGGGCGAGAGATTGAGCTGCTGCGAGCCCCAGATCGCGGTCGCCGCGAGATCCTCGTTCACGCCGGGCTGGAATTTGATGTTGTACTGTTCGAGATGCTTGCGGGCGGCGAACAGCTGCTGGTCGTAGCCGCCGAGCGGCGAGCCGCGATAGCCGGAGATGAAGCCGGCGGTGTTCAGCCCTGCGGCGCGGTCACGGCGGATTTGCGCCATCGGTAGCCGCACCAGCGCCTGAATGCCGGTCAGGAAGACGTGGCCGGAGCCTTGGGTGTATTTCTGATCGAGACTGATCGGACCCTGGTTGATTCCCATTTAAGCCCTCTTTGCCACCCTCTTGAGCCTTGATCCCGGCGAGCTAATTTTCAGCCAGTCATTCGATCTGGATAGAACCAGTCTATGTCGGATTTTCCGCTTCCCGCACTACAAATCTGGGCAATGGCGCCCGGCTTTGAAAGATCGCAATTTCGTGCCGGGAATAACGCCAGCCCGTTTCGGTTTGTGTCGTCGGAGCGGCCCGGCGCGAAATGGCGTGAGCTACCGGCTTCGCTCGCTTTCACGGTATAACGCCCGAAAAGGTCAAAAGGTGCAGAGACGACATCGGACCATGCGGGCGATTCTGGCTGGCTTTCTGTTGTGCGCTGCGTTCGCAGCCGGCGAAGGCCGCGCCGGGGCCTCCGCCGAGGATATCGCCCGCGGCAAGGCGCTGACGGTGGCCGGCGATTGCGCCGGCTGCCATACCGCCGATCCGGCCAAACCGTTCGCCGGGGGAAAGCGCATCGAGACGCCGTTCGGCGGCATCTATTCGCCCAATTTGACCCCCGACCGCGACACCGGCATCGGTGGATGGAGCGACGATGATTTCTACCGCGCCCTGCGCTACGGCGTCGCACCTGATGGTTCGCGCTATTACCCCGCCTTCCCCTACCCGAACCTTTCGAAACTCACCCGCCCGGACATTCTGGCCATCCGGTCCTATCTGGCGACGCTGACGCCGGTGAGGAACGCGCCGCCGCCGCCGGCGCTGCGCTGGCCCTTCAACTATCGCATCGTCATGCGCGGCTGGAACTGGCTGTTCTTCAAGCCGGGCCTCCTGACGCCCGATCCGCAAAAGAGCGCGGCATGGAATCGCGGCCGCTATCTGGTCGAGGGCGCCGGCCATTGCGGCGCCTGCCATACGCCCAAAAACATCTTTGGCGCCGACAAACGCGGCCAGCCGCTCGGTGGCGGGCTGGTCCAGGGCATGTTCGCGCCGCGACTCGATGGCGCTGCGCGCAGCGGCCTGAAATCGTGGAGCGCAGACGACATCGCCGAGTACCTGCAGAGCGGCCGCAACGGCCGCAGCCATGCCGGCGAACTGATGTCGGAAGTCGTCGTCAACTCGACCTCCAAAATGAGCGAAGCGGATATCAGGGCGATCGCCGTCTACCTGAAAGAGCTGCCGGCCGGCGCACCGGAGCCTGTGGTCACAGCGCCGCCGCCCGCGCAAATGGCCGACGGCGAAAAGCTCTACAGGCACGCCTGCATCGCCTGCCATGAAGCCGATGGATCCGGCGCACCGCGGATCTATCCGCCGCTGCCCGGCAACGCCAATTTGCAATCGGCCGACCCCTCCTCGACGCTGCGCGTCATCCTCGATGGCGCAGAAACCGTGACGACGCCGCGCGCGCCAAATAAGGGATCGATGCCGGGCTATGCCGATAAAATGTCGGACCAGCAGATTGCCGATGTCACGACCTACATCAGGAATTCGTGGGGCAACGCCGCGCCAGCCGTAAGCCCGGCGCAGGTCGCGAAAGCGCGGCGTAAATAGCCCGTGTCCCGGACGCGGTGCAGCGCGTAGCGGTGCTCCGCAGAGCCGGGACCCACACAACTGGACCCCGGATCAGCAGCGCATCACGCCGCAAGCGCGGCGCGCTGCGCAGCATCCGGGGCACGCTGGCACTCAGCGCGGATCGCCGTTGAAAACGAACTTCGGCATTTCCCATTTATAGCGGATGGCGAGCAGTCGCAGCGTCAGCCCAAGCACGAAGGTCAGCACGGTCCAGAGTTCGGCATTGAGTTTCAACCCGAAGGCGGTGGCGTAGAACAGCCCGGTGACGACGGAAATGCTGGCGTAGAGTTCGCTGCGAAACAACAGCGGCACGTCGTTACAGAGGATATCGCGCAGCACGCCGCCGGCGCAGCCCGTGATCATGCCGGCCACGATCACGATCGGCAGCGACGCGTTCACCTGCCAGGCGACGTCGCAACCGGCCATGGTGAAGACGACAAGCCCGATCGCATCGAGCACCAGGAACGCCAAATTGAGCCGGTGCACGTGGCGCGCGATCAGGATGGTCACGAAAGCTGCAACCGCCGTCAGCCCCAGATAGGAGGGGGTTTGCACCCAGACCAGCGGATAGTGCCCGAGCAGCACGTCGCGGATGGTTCCGCCGCCGAGTGCGGTAATGCAACCGAGCATGCATACGCCGGCCCAGTCCATGCTGCGCCTCCCCGCGGCGAGCGCCGCGGTCATGGCCTGCGCCGTCAACGCCACGTAGGACAACAGATGCAGGACGGTATCGCCGGGCGGCAGGGTCCACATGGCAACCTCAACGAATCGGGGGGCTGGAACCGGAATCACCGGTTCCATCATTAACAGGTTGCAAGAAATGCGGGGAACATCCACACGCTCCGGCGATTGTCTAACCGCTTAGCTTTGGGGCGCTAACGGAGGAACAATCCATGGCCTACAATCCAAACGATCCCTACCGGGTGAACCTCACCGATGACGACATCGCCCGTCAGGCGCGGCTGAACAGCCTCGACAATGAGATACAGCCGGACCCGGAACTCGGCGAAGGTCCCGCCAGCGGCGCCAAGATCGCGATGTTCGCTGTAGCCATCGCGTTGGTGATGGGCGCCCTGTTCTATGGCCTGAATAATACCAGCGTGAAGGAGGCCGGCACGACGCCGTCCAGCCAGACCGCGCAGACGCAGCCGGCCAACCCCGCCGCGCCCCCGGGCATGCGTGACGTAACGCCCCGTAACAATGCGCAGCCCGGCACGACCACTGGCGCCGCGGCGCCGCGCCCGGCGGCCCCGGCAGTCACGGATAAGCCGGCTGAACCGGCCAACCCGGCCAGCAAGTAACGGCTGAGACCTACCTAAACGGCTGCGCAGCGGACCTCGGTCCGCTGCGCTTTTTTGCGCGCAGATCAGCTGAACATCTTGTTGAGTTCGCCGCCGGGATAGCCGCTGGCCAGTTCGCTGAACGTGCCCTGCTCGGCCATTTCCTTTGACGTCTTCATGAAGCCGGTCCACGCCGTCCGCGCCAGCCCGCCGCCGACGCTGATGCGGCGGACGCCGAGATCGCCGGCAATTTTCAGCGACGGGCCGGCCGCGCCGACCAGCAGGTTGACGGGCCTGGGCGCGACCGCCTTCACCACCGTCGAAATTTCCTCCGGCGTCGAAATGCCGGGCGCATAGAGGACATCGGCGCCCGCCTCCGCATAGGCGGTCAGGCGATCGATCACCAGCTTCATATCCTTCACCCCGCGCAAAAATGCCTCGCAGCGGCCGGTGAGCAGCACGCCGCTGTTGTCGGCATCGATCGCCTTGCGCGCCGCCTTGATGCGATCGACGGCGAGCGCGCGGTCGAACAGCGGCTTGGAATTGTCGCCGGTAAAATCCTCGATTGAAAGGCCGGCAACGCCGGTCTTGACGGCGCGTGCGACGTTGACGCCGACCTTGTCCGCCTCATGCGCAAAACCGTCCTCGAAATCGGCATTGACGGGAATGTCGACCGCCGCGCAGATCGCGGTCAGGTGATCGCAGACGTCGTCGACGGTGACGCGGTTGTCGGCCTTGCCGATGGTCCACGCAAAACCGGCGCTGGTGGACGCGAGCGCCTTGAAGCCGAGATGCTGCAATGCCTTGGCGCTTCCGACATCGAACGGGTTGGGAATAATGAAGCAGCCGCTTTCGTGCAGTGTCCTGAACGTGGCGCGCTTGTCAGCAGTTGTCAGCATGGTCACTCCCCAAATTGTTTGTTGGCGCCGCCAACATAGGCGCGCAACGCCGGCTCTGCCAGACGCCTCACGCCACCACCTGCCGCAAAAACGTCCGTTCTTCCGCGAGGATCAGCCTGTTCTCTTCGGCGAAATTGAAATTGGCCATGCCTTCACTGTCGGCGCGCAGCCGCGCCCGGTAGCTTTCGTAGGCCGCCAGACTGTCAAAGGAAATCAGCGCGAAGGCGATATTGTTGGTGCCCTCGTGCGGCATCCAGTAACCGATCAGATCGCCGCCGCATCTTGGAATGATGCCGAGCCAGCGTTTGGCATATTCCTCGAACATCGGCCGCTTGAACGGATCGAGCTGGTAACGGATGAAAACGGTGACGGTCATGGGGGGCTCCGGTGCTTCCTGGCCGTCATTGCGAGGAGCAAAGCGACGAAGCAATCCATTCCTCCGCGTGTGGCGCTATGGATTGCTTCGCTTCGCTCGCAATGACGGAGCCTGTTTTTTCCGACCCCGACAATACTCGCTTGATTGTCGATGATGCTTCGGCTAACATCGAACTATGAAAGCAGGTCCCGATATCGCAATGGTCGCTTCGCTGGTCGGCGATCCCGCGCGCGCCAACATGCTCACCGCGCTGATGACCGGCCGCGCGCTGACCGCAAGCGAGTTGGCGCATCAGGCCGGCATCACGCCGCAGACCGCCAGTTCGCATCTCGCCAAGCTCGAGGCCGGCGGCCTGATCGAACCGGAAAAACAGGGCCGGCACCGCTATTACCGCCTCACCGACCCCGATGTCGCCGGCGTGCTCGAGGGGCTTGCCGGGCTTGCCGCCCGCGCCGGCCACATGCGCGTGCGCACCGGACCAAAGGATCCGGCGCTGCGGCGCGCGCGGATTTGCTACGATCACCTCGCCGGCGATCTCGGCGTGCAGATGCTCGACAGCATGCGAAAGCAGCGGCTGGTCCGGCAAAACAAGCAGACGATCGAACTCACCAACGAGGGCAAGCGCTTCATGGCGAGCGCGCTGCAGATCGATGCCGGGACGCTGGCCCATCCGCGCCGGCCGGTCTGCAAGGCCTGCCTCGACTGGAGCGAACGGCGGCATCATCTCGCGGGCACGCTGGGCGCTGCCGTGATGAGCCGCTTTACCGAATTGAACTGGGCCGCGCGCGACCCCACGCCCGGCAGCCGCGTCGTCAATTTCACCCGCACCGGCGAAAAGAAATTTGCCGCGCTGTTCGGTGTGAGCGAGGACCCGGAGCGGTCCAATGTTTATCAATTCGCCGCAAACAGGGCCTGACGAAACAGGACCGGCAGGAATTCAACCGTCGATTTGTTGCCGCTGCAACGGGAATCAGGACATTCACGGTCCATTCAGGTCTCGGCAAATAGCGTCGGGGCCGTGCCGCCTTGCGGCCAAAAACGGGAGAAAACATGAAGTACCTTTTCGCAGCAGTGTTGGTCGCGGGCTCGTTTGCGAGCTTCAGCGCGGCGAATGCCGCGGGCGGATGCGGCCCTGGCTGGCATCGCGGTCCCTACGGCGGTTGCCAACCCAATCGCGGCGGCGTTTACGTGGCCCCTCCGGTTGTGGTGGCGCCCCCGGTTGTGGTGGTGCGGCCCGGTCGAGTGTGCCCCTATGGTTTCGTCTGGGCTTACGGACGCTGCCGCCGGGTTTGAGTGTGATGATATGGGATTACCGAAAAGCCCCGCTCCAGCGGGGCTTTTTGTTTGTCCGCGCGGATGGTCACGCTATCTGCAGTTCTCGCTTCCGCCGACGAATTCCAGCGCCTTGCCGCCGGTCGGGCGCAGGCAGACGTACCAGCCTTTGGCGCCGGCCGGAATCTGCTGCGAGCAGGAAATCGTCACCGGTCCTTCCGCCGCCCTGAACGTGCAATCGACCTTGCAGGTCACGGCGCGATCGGACGCGTTGTCGGTCTTGACGATCACGGAATCCTTCGCCGGCGACATCGCGCAGGAGTAGGCCAAGGCCGGCAACGGCGCCAGTGCGGCAGCGGCGACCAACAATATCCCGATCCAACGATGCATCGCCTCTCTCCCGAAACGGATCGCGATGCGCATCAAAACCGGAATGGACGGGGATGGCAACGGCATCCCCGTCGCGGTGAAAAATTGTGGCGGCCGTTTTCGGGCCTTACCAGTAACGACGGCGCCAATAGCGGCGGCGCCAGCCCCAATGCCTGCGACGCCAGCCCCAGTGGCGGCGACGCCAGCCCCAGTGCCTCCGGCGCCAGCCCCAATGACGACGGCGCCAACCCCAGTGACGGTGGCCCCAGCCGCGATGGCGGCCATGACCCCACCCACGATGGCCCCAGCGCACTTCTTCCGGCTTCAGCCGATCGACCTCATCACCCGAAGTGACGGCAGGATGGGCATCGGGATTGGCAGGGCCGCCTTCGACCAGCGGCTGCGGCATCAAGGGCGCGGCCCGCGCACTCGCAGCGAGCGCCAAGCCGCCGGCCGCAAATCCAAAGGCAAGTTTCAAAAAGTGCCGGCGTTCCATCACATCTCCTCCTTTGCGCTCGGTCCCATCAAGGTGAAAGCGCTTCGTCTGCGCTTGGTTCCAGCAAGGCGAGGAGTTTCGTTGCGTCGATGTGAACGTCCGCTGAACTGCGCGTTCAGGTTTCTACGTCGTTTGCGCGAACTTCCAACGTCGTCCCGGCCTGACGCGCAATTGCGCAATCGGGGCCGGGACCCAAACTCCGCGGCCGACGTGATTGAAGACAACGACCTGCGTGGAAAAACAATTCGCGCTGGTGGTTATGGGTCCCGGGTCAAGCCCGGGACGATGGTATGCTTACTTCCCGAACTCCTCCGCCAGCACCAGCACTTCGCGCGTGCGGGTCACGTCGGACCAGTCGCGGTTGAAATCAGCGACCAGGCGGTTGATGTTTTCGCCCTTGGTCGCGCGATCGAGCGCGGCCTCGTCGGCAAACTGGTACATCGCGTGGTGCAGCGCGGGATCGGTGAGGCTCCAGTAGCGCCACGCCTTCTCGGCGCCGAACGATTTCACCGCATCCGGCAGATGCTCGCGCGAATACCAGGCGTCGAACGCCGCACGCCTGGAAGCATCGGTCACCGTAGCGCGGACGACGAAGAGAGCCTTTGGCATTTTATTTCCTCCGCACGATATTTTTGGCCTGCACCAGCCTCGCGACGCGGGCCGAATGTAGATAAAAGCGAAACCGGCGCAAGCCCACACGCGGACGTCACAATATCATGGTGATATCCTTTTTCACGCCGCCATCCCCGAGGTCTGCATTCATGCCTGCCCGACGTCTTGTTGCCCTGTTGTTCGCGCTTACGCTCCCCATTGCTCCCGCCGCGGCGCAAAGCCTGCCCCTGCCCTCCGAGGCCCAGATCGGCCCGCGCCCATTCTACCTCGTCGACAAGATGAAGGACGGGCCGCTGAAGGAGAAGCTCAGGGCATGCACCGGGCCCTTCCACAAAACCGATTTTTCGATCGGCCATCGCGGCGCGGCGCTGATGTTCCCCGAGCACAGCAAGGAAGCCTATGTTGCGGCCGCCCGCATGGGCGCCGGCATCATCGAATGCGACGTGACATTCACAAAAGACCGTCAACTGGTCTGCCGGCATTCGCAATGCGACCTGCACACCACGACCAACATCCTGGCCGTACCCGCGCTGGCTTCGAAATGCACGCAAGGTTTTAGCCCGGCCGATCCGGCCACCGGCAAGAAGGCGTCTGCAAAATGCTGCACCAGCGACATCACGCTTGCCGAGTTCAAGCAGCTCACCGCGAAGATGGATGGCTTCAATCCGGATGCCACCAATGTTGCGGACTACATGAACGGCACCCCTCGCTGGCGCACCGACCTCTACGCCAATTCCGGCACGCTGATGACGCATGACGAGAGCATTGCGTTGATCAAAACTCTCGGCGCCAAATTCACGCCGGAACTGAAGTCGCCGGAGGTGCCGATGCCGTTCGACGGCGACTACACCCAGGAGAAATACGCCAACCAGATGCTCGCCGCCTACAAGACGGCCGGCATTCCCGCCGGCGACGTGTTCGCGCAGAGT
>Ga0310811_10014929_pt1 | contig 10142 bp, 28 predicted proteins | sample YCmetagenome_FD_207642 | JGI IMG/M metagenome (GOLD analysis project Ga0310811, IMG submission 207642) | Soil microbial communities from experimental microcosm in Duke University, North Carolina, United States - YC | ecosystem: Engineered > Artificial ecosystem > Soil microcosm > Unclassified ...
AGGTCCGCGTACGGACCTACGGAACGCATTTCATGTGTGGGGATTGCCTCGGAGCAACCCTCCAGAACAAAGAACGAGAGGTTATGGAGATCTCCCGTATACCTGAATAGGTAGGTTGGCCCATCCCTTAGGGGGTGGCCTGACTGGTTTATTCAGTCCCGAATAGCCGACCAAAAGGAGAGCAAATGCCTGCCACTGTACTTTCTTGGGACCCTGCCCCCGTTCCTACCTCCGACGGTACGGACATCTTCAATGGGTGCGGGGAATGGAAGGGATTCACACAAGAGGACGGGGAAGACGGTTACCGGGCTCATGTCGTCATCGGTCACAAAGACGACGGAACCCCGATTACCAAGAGACTCCGCCGCTATCCCACGGATGGGGATGCACAGACCGCCCTGTATAAGTACTGCGCCCGTAACGGCATCTAATGGGTATCGGGTACAGGTCAATAGGAACCTGTACCCCCTTACCTGTTAGGGCAATAAGCCCTAGAGGTATCTCGAAAAGGGAGAGAGAGAAATGCTTAGGAGACTGCTCAACCGCGCCATCCGTAAGACCCTCGTTTGTGAGGGTTGGTCGAAAGACTGCACCGGATGGGCTCAATTCCTCGCTACGTACTTCTACGGAAGTGAGGACGGCGGGCACCAGGAGACGGCTTGGCATTGCGGACCGTGCCACACCGACGCACAGCAGGACATGACCGATGCCAGCGGCATGGAAATCGTCCACTACTTCCACGGCACGACCGTTTGGCAGGAACGGCGCTAGTCGGTAGGTGAACTCAGGTAATCGGGGACCTGAGGTCACTGGTCAACTAGACCGATCAAAAGGGAGAGAGGAAACGGCAATGCGCGCACTTGAGAGGGTCGTATTGCAGGACACGACCTATGCCGACTCCGTCCGCGTCATGACGCGCTACAGGGACCGCTACACGGTCATAGGGACGGCACGGGGGGAAGCCCTCCCCGCCGTCGGTGCCCGCGAGGGGGAAGGGCCTAGGCCGCTCCTGGACATGTTCTTCCTAGTGGAGAACTACTACACCGATACATTGGGCTTCCGGGTCGTGTCTCGCACGATCACCGGCTATTCCGAGTAACCGCTTTAGGGGAGTACGGATCACCTCCGTATCTCCCTATGGCAGTTCACTCAAAAGGGAGAGAGAAATGATTAACACGGTCGGAGAGCTAATCCGGGCATTAGAGGCATTGCCTGAGGAAGCCCTCATTTCTCTGGTTACCCCGCGCACGGCGTATTACGTCAGCGGCGTAGGGGTAGGCCAGGACGGCACGATCGCATGGATTGACGGGGTTAAGCCCTAACCGCTTTAGGGAGGCATAGGCACTGCCTGTGTCTGCCTATGGCAGTTAGCCAAAGGGAGAGAGGCACAATCATGTGCGTTATGCAGTCCGGATGTTTTCAGCCCTCGGAGTTTCGGGTTCTCCAGGGCGCAGCAAAGGGCGAAAAGGCTTGCCCCTCCTGTGCTATTGACCTAGCCACAACGGAGGACCTGACCTACACGGCCTTTGAGCCAATCGACAAGACTAAGCCAATTGACGGGATGGATCCTGTCGAATGGTTAGAGGCAATGCTTATGGACTAGCCGCTTTAGGCGGGTACGGGCTTCCCCGTATTCGCCTATGGCAACTAGGCCAAAGGGAGAGAGGAAAGCAAATGAGCGAGGAAACGACCCGCGTCGTCATGACCGTCCACACGATTACCGAGGTTTCCCTACATGGGGTTGCCTTGGACGTACCGGCGGAAGTGGCGGCCAAAGGTGAGGCGGCTATCTCCGAATGGGCGCGGAACAATGTGCCCGCCGTGGATTACGCCAAAACGGAATGGACGGAAACATGCGCCGTCCGGGAGGTCCTTTCGGTCTCCAGTGTGGATATCAAAGGCTGAATAGGTAGGAGGAACTAGGGAGGTATCCCTAGGGCCTCTGGTCAATTCAGGCCACCAAAAGGGAAGAGAGAAAAGAAATGATGGATCTCACGTCACCGGATGCCGTAGTCCTCCTGAAAATGGCGGACGATATCCGCGACCTCACGTGGCGTATGAACGCCTATGAGGGAGTGGATAGCGGCAAGATTCAGGGCAACGCCTATGCTCATGCAGACCATGCCCTATCCGACATATTCGGAGTCCTGACCGAGGGCAAGGGGGACGATTTCCTTTGGGAATGCCACGCGGATAACCGCTGTGAGTCAACGGCAAAGGTCCTCCAGATATGGCTGGAATTCATCACCTGTCCAGTCTGTAAAGGCAATCCGGACGAAGATCATTGCGCCGATTGCCTAGAGTGCATGGAAAAGCACTGCAAGGAATGTCAAGAGTGTGAATGCACGTGCCCGGAAGAACAGTACTGAATAGGTAGGAGAGCTAGCGGGATTCCCGTTGGTTCTCTGGTCTATTCACCGGCCAAAAGGGAGAGGCAATGAACCGCAAGGATGTTGAGGTTTACCTCAGGGGTAGGGCCTACGCGCATGAGATGTACGCGCGCACGGCCGACGGCATAACCATTGTCGTGCCCCTCCCCGGCATCGGTCCTATCTCTTGGGAGACGGGGACGGCGGGGGAAGCGCAGCACCGCTGCTATGAGGCCCTGCAAAGCGCGGGCCTCCGAGGTACCCCCTACTGGGGGAACTGTTTCTACTGGACGGATTGAATCGGTAGGAGGGATTACAGGCTTCCTGTAAGCCCTCTGGTCTATTCAATAGGGATAGCGCCAATCACAAAGGGAGAGACACGTGATCGACACGGAAACCGCAAGGGAAGCCCTCCGTATCGTCGCGAACCTCAAAAAGGCCCGCGAGGAACACCGCTATGGGGATGAGTATTGCATTCACGGTACCTACGTCGGCAATTGGGCCGGTCCCGATTATATGTGCGGGACCTGTGAGGACGGCATAGGCGATTACGAATATGCGCTTATGTGGGCGCATGAAAACGTCCGGGTCCGCAACCGCAACCGCTACAACCAATTCACTGAGGTTCACGGGCCTCTGATGAATGCCGCCGTGGCGGCTATGCAGTCCGAGGAATACAAAGCGCTCTCAAAGGAAGATCGGGATTTCATCTCTCAGAGTTTCCTAGGGATGTTCCGCCGTTACCTGTAGGCCGTTCGATTGGTAGGCATATTCGGGGATGCCTGCCTTTCAATCGGGCTAATCCGAGATGGCAAAGGGAGAGAGAATGGAATATCGCACTAAGATTCCCTATAAGGAATGGGAATTGGCGGACCAAATGGTTTGGGATTACCTCGGGGGTATTCTCCTGAGGGATCCTGTATGGGGTCCGCCTATTCGCGAGGCGGCCGAGACAACCCTCCGCATGGAGGCGGATTACGTCTACAAATCCGAAAAGGTCGCGGCTACCGGCAAAGATCCGTACCGGAATAAGGAGGTTGCCCTACTCGATATCCGGTACCGGTCTGCCCGCGAGATTACGCAGCGGGTAATGAAGTACTGGATAACCCTTAACACGGGAAGTTCAGAGGAGCTATTTAGGGCGTCCGACATAAACACCGCCCATTGGCTCTATTCGGGGGTTCGGAATGTCTTGAGGGCCGAGAGGCCCTAACCGCCATGGTTACCGGCAGTCTTTGCCTGTCGGTTTCCACGGCAGTTAGCCGACAAAAGGAGAGAGAAATGACCGTGGAATTCCGTTACTCCATGCTGGAAGACCTCCGGACGGAAATGGATTGGGTTGGTTACCCCACCCTGGAAGTTCAGGCGGAGGAGACGGGCCTCATATCCCTAAAGGTCTATGGACAGGAGGGGAAGACCCTTATCGTCCGCATCACTGACGACGGTTACACCATCGTTCCCCCCGAGGGGGACCCCCTTCCCGAAAAGCGTTACCTCGGGAGGGTCCGCAGGGACATACAGGACCACCTAGGGCCTGGGGAGCCTGATAGCGGACGGCACATCCCCGCGCCGCCCATAGGCGACGTGAGTAAGTATCTGGACTGAATAGGTCTAGGGATTCGCGGGTTTCCCGTGGGTCTCTAAATCTGTTCACCCCGAACAGACCGGAGGAAGGGAACCAAATGATTGCCTTACGGGAGGCACATCCGACAATCCCGGAAGCCCTCTATGCACGTATCCCCCTGGAGGTGAGATACCTCGCGGACTCCGTACCCGAGAGAGGAGAGCGACGGCCGACAATCCTAAAGCTTGCCGTAAGGGCAGCACAGGAGGGGTTCACGAATCACGACATAATCCGTTTGGCGGAATGCCTCGCGGACTATTACGAGGTGTACCCGGACACCAATCTCTATGAGCGCTATTCGCGGCTCCTGGGGGTAGTTCGGAACGCCAGGAGCCATTACCCCAACCCCCACAAGTCTTAACCGTTCATAGGACAGGCGGACCCCGGAATGCGCCTGTCCGTTAATCGGCTAAGCCGAGGAATAGAGAAAGGAGAGAGATTGCCACGCCGTAGGGGCGACTGGAAATCAGTGGAGGATATCAATGATTTCCATGATCGCATCACCGCCAAATACCCGGATGACCAAGAACAGCGGGAATGGTGGGAAGCCAGACGGGCCGAGGCCCTAAAGGCATTCCAGGAAGGAGGGCAGAGTGAAGGTAACCCGGAATGATGTCTTAGCGGATATCGCCTCTCTGGTAGAGGAGTACGGGCCTAAGCATGTCGATAGGAACGTCTCTCACCGATACATGGTGGACGGCAAACCGACATGCCTAGTCGGCCACGTAATGGCCCGGCATGATATCCGAGTCCCGAAAATGTTTAACAATCGGGTCTTTGGTGACCTAGCCGAACAAATGAAGCTACGGCGGAAATTCGATACAGAGGCTCTTGCCGTACTCGCCAGGGTCCAACGTATGCAGGATTCCGAATGGACCTGGGGAGCAATCCTCACACGGATAGAGGAGCGTTAAACCGTTCATAGGGTGGGCATCCGATTGGGTGCCTGCCCTGTAATCGGTTTAATCCAAACCGATTCAAAAGGGAGAGAAGGAAAAGGAAATGGCGACAACTAAGGAACTCCTCAAGGCCAGGGACGCGGGCGGAAACCTCATCTGTGCCATTGGCACGGAAGAGGGAAAGCCGGTCGTTTACGACCCTCGCAATTCCCGGGATCCTCTCCCGTGGGTTGTGGAGGGCACCGCTATCCGTCGGAAGAGTTCCGAGGTAGCGGTTAGCCTCCAGGAGGCTTACGAGAGGATCCAAGAGGCGGAGGCCCCCGCCGACCCAATCGCGATCCTCACAAAGCGAATGGGGACCAACGCGAGTCGGACGGCGGAGGCGTACCTCCAGAGGCACCCGACCGAATACCTACCGGCACGCCTCACGGGCTCTCAGGAGCCCGCCACGCCGTCGGCGGGGACTCTGTCCGCCCCCTCGGGACAGAGCCTCTTAGAACGGCTCCTGACCGCCTCTGGGGTTCGGCATGAGGCGATTCACACGGAAATGGAAGGGGTACCTATTACCGCTTTCAAAATCGGCGGAGCCCTCCTTACCCCCCGCGAGGCTGCGGGGTTGTTGAGAAAGGAGAAGTGATGAAAGACGGCATTAGTTGGATTTAGCTAGAGATAGCCCTTTGTCTACAGCCTCTGTTCTGTAGGCATTGGAGACCCCCTAGCCCAAAAGGAGAGAGATGCTAGAGGTCTGGAAGATAAAGCCACCGGAGTTATCCCCCAAACAAATCCGGGTACTGCAATTGGTTCACCGTGGTATCGGTAACCGAATGATAGCCGCCCAATTAGGGGTAACCCCCGGGGCTATCGCGGGGATTCTGGGAGCCATTAAGCGGAAATACCGCGCTGAAAACCGTACCCAAATACTAGACCGGACCTATCATCATCCGGCGATAGTGGCCGATCGGGATAAGCGCGACCGCGAGAGGGAGGAAAGGGCACGTAAGTTAGTGCCGGGCGGATTAGACCAGTCCCTTAGGCGGGCAGGCATCGCCTACACAAAAACTCCCGGTAAGCACGCGGGGACTTTCGTCTATCGAATAGACGGACAGAACCTCACCCCCCGTCAGGTGGTAATGGATTACTTCAGTTCAGAGGAGGCGCAATGATGCGTACCTTCCCGGCTCTTATCGTCGTCATGGCGGTATTAGCCGGATGCACTACCGAGGTAGGGGCGAAAGCCGAACCTCGGGTAACCGTCACGGTCACTCACACGGTTATTGAACCGGCCCCTAGGGAGGCGGCTATACCAATTAAGCCGCTCGACCAGGAGGACCGGTCAAAGTCCTTTGATGACCGGCCGTGTTATTGGGAGGAGTACGCGGTTAAGACGGGGCAGGTCAAGGCGAAAGACATCACCTCAGGCTGTGCCCCAAAGGAAGCAAGCTAGCGCTAGCCCTTTGCCCGCCTCTAGTAGGTGGGCATTGGAAACCCGCTAGAGAAAAGGAGAGAGAATGGGAGTTAACAGGGGGTCAACGAATCACGTATTTCGTAACCTCCAAAAGGATCATCCGGATCATTGGCCTTTCGTTGTTTGGGAGAAGCTACTCCCGAATACCCGGGAGGGCTTTGAAAGGCAGGCAAAGGCGTACCTGTCGGATCGGTCGGAGCTAAGCCGTAAAACGCTAGAGTCGGCCGATTGGGATGATATCTATTCCCAATTCACAAGGATGCAGGATGGTTTTAAGTCCTGACCAAGTCGCGTACATCAAAGGCCAATTGAGTAGAGACGGCTCCGATAAAGCCATCAAAGCTTTAGCCTTTGAATACCACGTAACCCCTATGGCGATTCAGCACATCAAATACGGCAAGACGTGGAAACACGTTGAACCGGCGATGCCTGAACCCACGGGGGAATCTGAGGAAATCCAGGAGGACGAACCATTCGACCCTGAGGAATTCCAAAGGCGGTGTATCCAACTGTACGGAGAAGACAAGTCTATCCGTCAGATAATGGAGATCACCGGAACGTATTACAAAAAGGTCCGGGAAGCCCTCATTAGCGGAGGGGTTACCCTCCGCCCTGTTCCAGGAAGTAGGAAATGCCCCAGGATATAGACCCGGCATTCCGGAGAATTTGCCGCCGCTTATATGTGGACGAAAACAAGTCCATTCGAGAGATAGCGGAGATCACCGATCGGGCTTATTCTTCGGTCCATAAAGCCCTGGAGAAAGAGAACGTTCCCCGGAGGGCTACGGGAACCCATAACCGTCTGACGACCGATGCACTACAGGCGAGGGCTAAGGAAATCATCCGATTACGGGATGAGGATAAACTCTCATTCCGGGAGATCGGGCGTCGGCTAAAAATGGCCGATTCGGGAGTCTGGAAGATATACCAGGAAGCCAAGAACCCCAAGCCTAAGCCGAGGGTTTACCGGCCAATGTCGGTATTCATAGAGTAAGAGGTCCCCGAGGCCAGGAGTCCATTAGGGTTCCTGGCCTTTGGTCTGCTTACTACAGCAGAGAAGGGAGAGAAATGGACAACGCCTTTAGGGACTACCCCTATAACAGCAGTATCCGGAAAGCCCCCCGTGGGTACTCGGTCCTCAGGAAGTTAGAAGATGAGGACGTGGCCTATATCAAACGGGAGATTGACCGGGATTGGTCGCGGGCGAACAAGGAACGCTTAGCCGCTAGGTTTAAGATCTCCATTGGGTATCTGCGCCAAATCAAAAACGGGGATGTTTACGCGGACATTGAACCGGCGGAGGAGGATTAGAAATGCAATGGATTGAATGGGGAGCCTTAGGGCTATTCCTCCTTTCGTTCCCCATCTCTTACTACTTCACCGGTTAGGCAATGGCCGAGTTAATAGGGCAGCTTTACCGCCTAACCGATAAGGACCGACCGCATTACTGTTGGTCCTGCAAGGAAAGGGCCGAGGTTGTGCTTTTGGGTTACGGGACCCAAAGAGCATCATGCCTAGCCCATTTAGTAGGTTCCGTTCGGGGGGAAAGAGTCCAAAGGAGAAAGCGCCGGTGAAATGGTTGTTATCACGCTTCCGTAAGTCCGAACCTCCGAGGGGAGGCAGGCACCGGCTAGGAGCCCCCCAGGAGGCTCCTCCGCCTCCGCCGACGCGGACCCTGCCGGATCCCCCTACCGTTCCCTTTGAGCGGCCGGTGTGGCCGGTGAGGGCCTACGGGAACGTGCCTCGGGTCTACCCGGACCCTGACGGGGGAGACATTCTCTCTCGGGAAGAGGTCCGGGAGTACCGGGTTAACACTGCCACCCTTATCCATACGGGACGGTTAAGGGAATGGCAGGAAAGGCCGGTGCATAAGAGGGCCGGTCGGTTCCCCTATTAGGTCAGGGGAGGATAAAGCCTCTGACCTAACGCGGCTTAATCCCTTATGGAAAGGAGGTGATTAAGTGATTGACGCGCTAATGATGATAGTCGGGGCTCTTATCGGGTCCCTGGGCTTTTGTTTCGGCTGGCTGGTTGGTCGCATAACCAGAAAGCCGACAGACCCCAATAGGCCGATATGCGGCTGTAAGCATTCCGCAGGGTTCCATGAAAACGGAATCGGCAAATGCAACGGTTTCGACTCCTGGAATGAGAAGACCTGCCGGTGTCTCAAATACACCGGTCCGGTGCCTCTCGATTCCATCTATGCCCCCCCAATAGAAGGGACGTCTAACGGGTGAAACCGATAAATCTCACTCGCCTAATACGCCTGCAAAGCCTCCGGAGGATTGCCCTAGTGGTTTTCTCCCTGGCGATGATTTCAGGCGTAATCATGGTCATTCGCGACCCCGATTTGTGGCCCTATGGGGTTGCACTGTCGGGCCTATGGATCGTGGAAATCCTCGCGTTCCTTATCCACCCCAAGACTAGGACGGAAATAATCCTGGTCTGGAAAAGGGGGGGTGAGAATGAAGGTAAGAAAGATATTCGGTAGGTGTGAGTCCTGCCGAGGGAAATTCGAGCGGACCCAAATAGATACCCTGGGGTTCCGCATAACCTTCTCTCACTGTCTGGGGGAGGGAATGAACCATCTTTTAGTCCTGCGAGGCAAGAGGCGGTTCCAGCCTCTTCCCATGCGTATTCGTAAGTCTTAGATAGGTCAGATTCCCCATGGGTACCTCGGGGTTATCCGTGGGGTTTCTAACCTCGCTAAGAGAGGAGGTGATGGAAATATTACAGGTGGAGAGGAGCCTTAGCCCCCGCAGTATTGAGGTGCTAAAGCTAATGCATCAGGGCAAGACCTCATCCGAAATAGCGGAGATCCTGGGCATTAGCCGTCCAAGAGCCTCAGAGCTAAAATCAAGTTTGCGCGGACGGATGGGGGTCCTTAGTGATGCGGCTCTTTTGAGGGCTACAAAGCATTTCGCGCAATTGAAAGACGGGTAAGTGAGCAGACAGATTTACAACGTCGGGGAGTTCTTTAGGGGATTCCATGACTACAGCGCAATTCAGCAGATCTACCAGGAGAACCCGGCTCTATTGGGGGATTGGATCCCCTACGCTCAAATCTATACCATTAAGACGGGTATAGAAATAGATCCGAACGTACTCCGGGTAATCATCAGACGGAACCCCCATCTGGTCAATGGGGAATACGTACCCTATGAGTCCGGAAAGACTCGGCCGGATATGGACGTTCTTAGGTCCATTCTGGAAAGAAACCCCAAGCTGATTCAGAACATGTCAGCTCTAACCCGCGTGTATAATCGTCGGGCTAAAGAGTCCTTCCTAACGGAACTGACATACCGTCAGCTAAAATACTGGTTTGCCGGGAGGGGGTTAGAAGCAATTGCCCCGGAAGAATAGGCGCATGGAGGTCACGGGAAGATCTCCACTCAAGACGACCGGCATACCAAAGCTAGTCATCGTTTACCGGGTTAAGCCTCCACGGGAGGGGGATAAGCCCGGGTCTGTTACCGGCCGCAACGGATATGGGCGACCGGTGCCCACGAGAGAAGGAGAAAGGCAATAAGGGGTCATAGCCCCAATTGGCATCCCCCTTAGTGGGGGTGCCTTTTAGGGTTATGAGCCCGGAAAGGAAAGTGTGAAAATTTCCGTGAAGGTCAATCCAGCTCAAAGCAAAACCCTTAACATTTATTTCGCCGATGAAATAGCGACAAAGGTAATGGTGATTGAGAACCGCGTGGTTACCTTCAATCACCCTAACCCTGTGGAATTGCTTGGGTCTAAGTTCCCGGGCATGACATCGGGACAGAAACGATCACTTG
>Ga0310811_10014930_pt1 | contig 10142 bp, 13 predicted proteins | sample YCmetagenome_FD_207642 | JGI IMG/M metagenome (GOLD analysis project Ga0310811, IMG submission 207642) | Soil microbial communities from experimental microcosm in Duke University, North Carolina, United States - YC | ecosystem: Engineered > Artificial ecosystem > Soil microcosm > Unclassified ...
GATGCAATTGTCTTACCTGCTTTGTTTTTAGCTTTGATCGAATAATCAATTTTCTTTTTGACTACCATTACTTATTTCCCCCTCGTTTCAAGTATACTGTTTTATCGATTTTGGGTCAATTACAAATTGAAAACATCGAATAGAACAAATTTACGCTAAATTACTTTGACATTCAGCAACCATTCAGCTATACTTATTAAATACAGCATTACCATACAACTTTGTACTGGAGAAAAATTTAATGCAAAGAACGTCAGCCACCGCAGAAAGACCTATCGATGAAATTATTTCCACTTTCAGAATTAGGGGACAAGAAATTGAACAACGGGGAATCTATTATATTACTAACTGTCCAGGTCCAAACCATATAAATGGGGACAAGAATCCATCATTGCATTTTTGGGAAGTTGAGGATGACGAGGGTAAAAAAACGGTTGCATTTAACTGCTTTTCTGGCCAGTGCCGGCGCGTTGAAATCCTCAAAGCTCTAAATATTGAACTATCCACTATACCCGGCGCTCCGACACGCAACTATGCACAACGACCTATTCTCACGCTCGCTGACCTGGAACAGCATACTATGATCGATTGGCGAGTACTGTTTAATCTCGGTATCAATGATGGAGTGGTGACATTCCACCGCTCAGACGGAACTTCTTACAAAGAGCGTGGGATTGTTATTCCCTATTATAAAGAAGATGGGTCACTTTATGAACGGTGTAAAATCCGACTCTCATTAGAGAAATTGGAAGGGAAAGCACCGCGCTTTAAATGGTCTGAAGGGGATGAACCGCCTATAGCATACGGTCTGCAATATCTAGATAAGGCACGCGAGCAAGGATACATTGTCATAGAAGAAGGAGAATCGGACTTCTGGACATTATACGCCTATGACATTCCAGCGTTGGGTATACCTGGTGCTGACAACGTAAAAAAAACCTTAGATGCAAGTCTGCTAAAAGATATACCTCGCGTCTATGTCATCCAGGAGACAACGGACCAGGCAGGCCAGAATTTTCCATTTGCAGTTAAACGTCAGCTGATGGCCACCGGTTATACCGGCGAAGTATTGCGTGTTCCGCTCCGCACGTTGACCGGGGCAAAAGATCCCAACGAGCTGCACAAAAAACTGTTTGACCGTGAAAACCCCAAAGCATCCATGCTGCACATCAAAGAATTGTTCCTGCAGGTACTACAGGAAGCGAAACCGATGGAAGAGGACACCGGCAAATCAGAGACACAAAAGCTATGTGACTTTGACGCAGACGACGCCGGCAACGGCGATGCAATGCACTATCTCTATGGAGATCAGTTTCTCTATTGTGGAACCTGGGGCTGGTTAAAATGGACTGGCAAATATTGGAAGGTTGATAGCGAGGGGGCGCAAGTCAAACAGCGTGCCGTGTCTGCGCTCCGCAAGCGGCGCATTGCAGCCGTATCGGAGGAACGCGAGCAAGTTGTGAAGGTGACACGAGCCGACGACCGGCGCGTGAATGGTTGCATCAATCGATTTAAAACGCTGGTTAATATCGAGATCGGCGAGTTTGATAATAACGCTGATCTGCTTAACTGTCGAAATGGAGTGGTAGATCTGCGCACCGGCCAAATAACGCCACATAGCCATATTCAACGCTTTACCTACTGCTTACCGGTAGACTACGAACCGTCAGAATGTCCGGAATGGCTAGAATACCTGCACAGCGTTGTAGGTGGTGGTCAAGAGGTTATCGACTACCTACAAAAAGCCTGTGGCTATTCTCTCACTGGCCATACCAATGAGGAAATACTTTTCTATCTGTTCGGGCCTACCCGCTCCGGTAAGGGTACATTTGCTGAAATATTCCTTTCACTCCTGCCCGATCCGCTGTCAACGATGGTTGATTTTAACAGCTTCACGGCGAAACGCGAAGGGGACGTATCAAACTTTGACCTGGCGCCACTCAAACCGGCGCGTATGATCTTTGCGTCAGAATCAAATAAGAGTCAATCACTAAATCCAGCAAAGATTAAACAGTTGACCGGTGGCGACCTGATACGCGCGAGCCTGAAGCATCGTGACTTTTTTTCATACCGACCGCAGTACAAGGTATGGATGCTCAGTAACTGGCCAGTGAACGGAGATCCGGAAGACGATGCACTGTGGGGACGTGTACGCGTTATCCAATTTCCGAATAGCTTCCTGGGGAAAGAGGATAAGGGTAAGAAAGTACGCCTCAAACAATTAGAGAATCTGAAAGGTATCCTATACTGGGCTGTCCAGGGTGCGATTGCATGGTACCAGCTGGGGCCATCCGGATTGCAGACACCGGCCGCTATCACGGAAACAACCAATAATCAACGCGCGGACCTGGACTATGTGGACCAGTGGTTAGCAGAATACGGCCGAAGAGATCCGGAGGAATGGACGTCAAATGAGGATGTCATGCACAGCTATCTTAAATGGTGTGAAGAGAACAACGTCCAGTACACCAAAGGCCCGAAGTCATTAGCACAAAGTTTGCAGCATAAAGGCTTTCAAACTGGCATCCAGCGGAAAATATGGGTTAACGCACATGAGCGCAAAAATAAAAAAGGTGTGCTTGGCTTATCGGTAGTTTTTAGCCTCGAAGACGAAGACGAAGACGAAGGTTCCGATAATGGTAACGTTTCGGTAACGGGTAACGGTTGTAACGTTTACATCCAACAAACTCCTGTTATAGAAATCACTAAAGACGAAATCCCAAAACCAAACGTTACAACCGTTACCCGTTACCAAACGTTACCGGAAACGGAGGAATTCTAAAATGGATCGAGATCTAGCACGCGCTATTAAAAATGAAATCAGTGGGATTGCTCCGCAGACTACATACAACGTTGAGGATGGAAAGCTCTATGTAACTGTGCCTGGTGGACTTCACCAGGCGCAACGTGAGCTTATCAAGAGATATCGTGATAATCTGATCGAGTTGTTTTCGACTCCTCCACCGATTGTGGGGATATGTCGGCGAGGTCATGCAGTGCAATGGATGTTAACGAAGAACGGGGACTGGATTTGTAGATGTTATAATGAGAATGAACAACATACCTACAACCAGCCCCCGATTAAAAAGGTCAAACTGATATGATCTAGGAACGTCAGCCAAACGACACTTAATAGTACACATCAGTTTGGCTGATTATATTGTACCTATGTAACTGCCTTTTAGTCAATTCGATTCAAATACGTGTAGTGCAAAAAATAAGAGAAGGCGTGAATCATTCGATTCACGCCTTCTCTTTTATACCCTACGGTATCTCTTCACAGATATTATACCAGCTTTTGAAGAATACTGATAGCTTGATTTATAGCTGATGATTGAGTTTTAAGTGTGGCATTCTCCGCCACTAGAGAATTCTTTTCCGCCACCACCGCATTATAGGCATTCTCCAACGTTAAGAGTTTTGTATTAAGCGTATTTTTCTCCGCCACTAGAGAATTCTTTTCCGCCACCACCGCATTATAGGCATTTTCCAGAGAGACGAGATCAGCCATACTTTTCTCCCAGCTGGGCGTAATGGCCGTCGCCCAGTACGGCTGCATATCAGCTATAACATAAGTGCGCGGACCAGGTCGAATGTTATTCGGTGCGGTAATGTTTGCGCTGTCGCGTACCAATACATTACCATCATTCGCTATCCCTGTTAGCAGGATGATATGATCTATTCCTGTGGTGCTCCACGGGTAAGGGCTGCCGCCTACCTGCGTATCTATTATCTGACTTTCAGGCAGGCAGATAATTACAGCCTTTCCATTAGAAAGACTCTGTTTGATCGTTGTCCAATTGGCCGCTATATCTGCATATTGCAGGTTATAGGTAGCCAGATCTGAATGCAGAAGTGTCTGATTCATCCCGCCTTGATCAGATGGAATATCAGCCCCATCAAATTTTACAAAATTTGCATTAGCAGATGCCGCTATCGTTGCCGCTGGCCACGGCTGGCCACCAGGCGCGGCACTGCCTGCAAGTGTGGCCACCGCATAGAATCCACACTTGCCGGTGCTGCCGGCGTCAAACTGAGACACACTTGTAAATGCGCCTATCTCACCCATTATTTCCCCCCTGTGAGAAGTGAGATAATTTGTGTTACGGCCTCGGGCGGAATGATACTACCAATCTGGTTAGCGACCGGAGCAGCCGTAGGAGCGACCGGAGCAGCCGTAGGAGCGACCGGCGTTGATGTGGTAGTAGTTGTAACGCCTGCAGCTTGTACCGCGTTTGCAGCCGTCTGTACCGCGTTTGCAGCCATTTGTACTGCGTTTTGTGCAACGCTAGTAGGTTGTGCCGCGATTTGATCGCTCACGTTTGTAGCGACCTGCTTGGCTGCTCCCGGGACAAACCAGGCGGTGACAACGGTTGTGATCAATCCCGCCCCAGTCAAGACAAAAGCTGCATCTGCTTTCATAAACGTGATGAGATATAGGCCCGTAGCCATAGTAACAATGGACATTATGAGATGTCCCCATCCGTTGCTATATTTCAAGATATTCATAAAACCTACTTCCTATATATTTATGAGACATATGATGTTAGGGGATAGCTGAAATAGCTATACCCGGTTATCGTTTCGATTGATGTAATGATTGCAGGCTCGTTGCTATCATCGTAAATGAGAATCAAATGATAGAGTTCGCTTGTTCCATCGCTGGTGGCGTCATAGACCACGACCGGATACGGAGCGTATACAGCTTGCGGTAATGTAAGTGGTGCCAGCGTTGCATAATCTGGCCCGACGCCGGTCATAATAGCATTTCCGTTTGCATCGTATTGGCCCGTAAATGTTTGGCCAACATAGATTACATCCATAACTTTTGTTGCCACTGAATCACCTCACTTTTTGATTGCAATGCCAGTAAACGGCAGGCCGCCGATAGCGGCGAGCACATGCGCGTTCGTCGCGTCCCAGGTCGTGCTATAGCTCGTTGTAGAGCTTCCACTATTGATCGTTGTGATACAGATATCTGGAGTTGTGCCCATACCATGTGCTGCAGCTACACCAGATCCTGCTACGGTTGTACCGTTGTATGTCGTGACTCCGGTTAGACTGCCCGCTTGTGAGAGTGTAAGACGCTGATCACAGATGATTGAGCCAGCAAGAGCCTGCAGGACATCAACGCCGTTGACCTGCAATGTGCTCGCATTACTCCCGTTCAAATGTGTATTGACAAGTGACGTTGAGAGTGCGACCGCTCCGCTTGGACCTATTAGAGCAAAGCCGCTCCGATTAAAGAGCAATTGGCCATTGCTCGGATTGTAAGAAAACTGCAGACCATTACTCGCGTCTCTAATCTGGAAATCATTACCAAACAGGCCCAGCACCAGGCTATTTTGTGTGCTGACAAACATTGCGTTGTGAAGCACACCGGAATTATCTGTCATCTGGAGGGGTTGGTTGTTTGTCAGCATATGGAGAAATCCAGCGAGTGTTAGATTCCCATTATTATCTAAAATGAAATCTGACGCACTGGCCCCGGCCGGCGTTGCTTCTCCAATAACGGTTCCCCCAGCCGACCCGTCATTGATTAATGTGTTCTGTGTTGTCGTCACGTTTGTATTCCCGTTCGCCTGGCGAACAAGCGCCCCGTCCGCTGGGAAGTGTTCGCCATGCGCGTATGCCTCAACAATAACTTCAGAGAGTGGCGGAGGCCCAGAGCTTAAAATTGTTCGCACATCCCAAGAAACGTTGACGCTCCCACTATATCCGCACAAATGTTTGTTATACCAGGCAGGTAAGTAAAATTTGGATCCATTTTGGAGCGTGATATTCAGCGAGTAGTTCGACTCGTTCCAGAAGACGAGCGCACCATTTACCGCTGTTTGTGGAACGACAAATTGTGTTTGTGATTCTGTGCTGGGATCAAAGGATTGTACAATATCACTCATGCTAAAGCCGCCCCCATTGCCAGCGTTTTTATCCCATTCTCGGTCGCTGAACCAATTGCCCCAAAATCGATAAAATTAGACAAGACTTTAATAATCACGACAACGCCGATAATCATAAAAATTGACCGGAGAGTGAGCGCGACCAGGTCATCGATCATATTTAGCCCGAACCCTTCTATCCACGATATCGGATCTGTGAAGGTCGCGCCGGCGATGTTATCGGTTGTTGCGTTTACATTAAACGGATTCTGCAGGTCAAGCACCTGGTCAAATGTCTGCAAGAGAGAAGTCACGTCAGCTGTCGGACTGAGCGAGATCGTGCTGCTACCACTCCCGTTACCGATAAAATTGCTCACCAGGTCAGACAAAGTACTGCTACTTTGTCCCAGCGGCCGGCCGTTCGTACCAGTTGCATAAATGAAGCTTACGCCCGGCCCCACGACAAAGTTGACCGTACTTACCTGGCTGTAGTTTGGTCCCCAGTTCAGATCCGATGTTGTGACCGTGTTCCCCTGGATGCTCTCGACTACGCCCACATGCCCGTAGGTAGAATCAGCCCCCTGGATTCCCCCCTGCAAGCATATGATAGACGGTACAATCGGCCGACTACTGACCGTCCAGCCCGACGCAATAGCGAGGCTTGCCCAGTCCTGAGCATTTCCAGACCACGGCACATAATACCCCGTGAGGGTGTGGTACCGTTCATCTGCATAAACGGTGCATTGCCCTTCGGGGTAATTATTCGATTGTCCGTTTAGAGCAGCCATACTATGCGTTCTTCCATAAGTAGATGATGACCAGTGCGGCCGCGACGATCACAAACCATTTCATGGCAACACCTCATAGGCGATTATCGCCGCTTTCAGATATTTGTTATGAACAAACAGAACCACTAGGACGAGCACAATTGCTATGATTATCAGGATTGTATCGAGCGTGAGGCCCGTCCAGGTCGCGAGCTTCCTTTCTAACGTCTTGCTCATAGTGCTATACCGATAGTTTTAGGCCAGCAGGTACCGGCGCGTATGGATTGCTGGTGTTTACCCCAGCTGCCTGCAGAATCTGCAGATTGTTTCGATAGTTCGCAAGCTTCGTATAATCGGAACCCCACTTTGCAAATTGTGCAAGGCTAGTTAATGTAGCCCCCGCTGGTACGGTGTACACCCAAAAATTTGTATCGTTTTTCCCGGCCCCATATTTGCCGAGGGTACCCGCAGCTGCAGGACTGAGAATTGTCGGCAATACTGGCGTTGTTGATGTTGAGGTAGTCGTTGTGGTTGTCGGAGAATTGTTGTAATATGATTCTTCGACGTATGTACCACCAGGCGACCCGCTGCCGGTGCTGGTAGCGGAGCCGTTGGTTGTCGTCGCCGTCGATGTTGGCGCGACTCCACCATTATTGTTGCTCTTATAGACCAGGTACAGGATGCCCGCGAGCGCTACGACGACCGTGATGAACAATGGTTTATCTTTCCATAAATCTTTCAAGATATTCATGAGCAAGTATCCTCGACACCTGTAAATATGCCACTGGTCGGAGCTTGCCCGACCGCATATTGACCGGCGGTATAAAGCTGACTAGCAGAATGTGTAATCTTGCTTTTTTGCGCCGGTTCTGGTGCTGTAATATACATGTTGTTGCATGTTTGGATAGCAAGCCCGGCCATCCAGTACGGCACTCCCGACAGTGCTTTGACTGCTGATAGAATATGCGCGCCGCTAAGATACGGTTGACCTGGTCGCAGCACGTATTGATTAATGCCGGCTGTGCCTCCATAACCAGGTTGTAGGCTTGATGGTTGTGCATCAATGAGAGATGCTGGTGCTTTATCCATTGTTAGCTCCCTGTGGGATATGCAGCAAACGCACCGCTACTGTTACGCCCGGTCGCAGTCAAGTCCAACGTGTTCGCCCCACTGAACAGCGTTTTCAACACTGATGTGCTTCCAGCCCAGTAGGCCACAATAATCAACAATACGCCCATTACGAATAGATAGAAAATCGTCTTAGAAACCTCATTCATTGCCTTACCTCAATTTATCCATTTAGCTGTAGTGCCTTTGTATCGATTAAGCTCGATAGCTCGTCAGCGTGTGTGACGAGTAGCAGTATGACAGCTAACCAGAGCAGATAATAAACAATCGCTCTCCCCCAGCCGGTCTTGCTGACCATGACTAACAGCAATATCATGATCACCCATGTACTTATCCAGGTTATCGCCCCCGTCATACGTTGAGATCCTCCACACCTGTATAGGACAGTCCCGTTATCCCCTGGATGATTGCCGGGAACAATGGCGTGATGCCTGGAGGTGCAAAATTGCCACTCCCGGCAATTTGTCCCCCACTACTCGCCGGTGGAGTGGTGGCAAAGTTTCCACTTGACCCGTTGACATTTGAATTCCCAGCAAAACCGCTGTCCCCTATCTCTGCATTCCCTATCAGAGTTAGCCAGATCCATACGAATCTGGTGTGTCCGTTTACCGGTAGCAATAAGAAGAAAAACACGAGCAAGATAACCAACGGTAATACCAAACTACCAGGAGTAGGCAGGCGCTCTATCTGGACACCAGTACCCTTAACGATACCGGAGATAGCTGTAGTTGTATCGCTCGCCGTCTTTGCGAAGAGATCTTCCCGCGCCTGTTCTTCTTCCTGTTCATGCTGTAAATCTTGTTCCTGGCGAGCAATGATATCATTCTGTTTGCTCTCAGCGTCCAAACGATCTTGACGAGCGGCGTCATATCCGCGTTTCTCGTCTGCGGTTAGTGGCGTCGGAGCGCTTACGCCTGGTGCCGCGTGCGGAGCCGCTACCGGTGGCGCACTATTTCCCCCGACCGGTGGTGGCGCTGCTGTGCCCCCCTGTAATGCAGCTGATATGGCTGCCATGCTTCCTTGTCTGCCCATTTGTTACGCTCCCTAAGAAAGTCCTAACGCTGATGCTGTAGCCCACTCACGCCACGAAAAACCGTCTCGCTGAAAGATTTCATATGCTGCCTTAATGTTCGCCGTCGCGTTGTATGGATTCTGGCTAGCCTGGCTAGTCGTGTTCCATGTGCTCGGATATAAGATCTGGAATAATCCTTCTGCGTGGCTCCCACCAACTGAGATGGAATTGTATGCATTCGGATTTCCCGAAGACTCTGCATTTATAATCTGCAGTGCCTGGCCAGCATATGGCCCGAACACTTGTTGTACTTGGCTGGTGATAGTGCCGCTGGATACATTACTGGCCAGCGGCACATTGCTGGATGATGCAGGCCCGGAAGTGGTAGATATCCTAGACGCTTGTTCGACCATGCTTCCCGGGTCGATAATAGCACCGAGCAGAGAACCAGGTTTACCGGTTATACCTACCTCGATGAGCAATAATCCGATTGCCAGCATAAGCGCTAGTTTTATCCCTCCACCTTCCATATTAGGACACCTTTAACCCGGCGCTATTTTCCGAGATCAGGAATGTTTCGACGCGAGGTGTCGCAGGCCCGAAACCGTCGATAGTTGTCTGCGTGCCTACCGCGCTCATCTGGTATGAGTGCGTGGCGGCCGGGAATCCCCCCGGGTACATGTTTAGAGACTGGACGCCGTTTCTATTCGATGCATCAACAACGTTGCGACTCGGAGCCGCGACCCAGGGAATCACACCGTCGTCCAGATCTTGCCCGAACGGTCTACGCACCATACGATCAAACCAGTCGTAAATGCTGACATTATTCGAGATGTTCCACGTCTGGAAACTTTGCTGCCCGACCTGGTCGGGCCCAATCTGGAACCCTGTAATGTTCGCCAATTGTGCAAACTTTGTAGCGCTGGTCCCGTCGATGATGATCGAAACAACGTACCAGTGTTTCAGCTTTGTACTGATCGTCTGCCGCTGAATGACGTTGCTTGAGAACGGTGTCAACGGCGTGTCCCAATAGTATTGGACAGTCGGCTCGTTCTGCCATGACAGCGTCAGTGGCGTGGTCGAGTCCATATTTGTGCCATCCAAATACACCATGTCTACATTTATGGTGCCGGTAACGGTCGCGGCGTGGCCAGTCCCAGCGACTGGAGAAATCGGGTTGAGTAGAGGATCTTGCCCGATAAAATTCGGTGTGCAAGTCAGCTTAACCTGTGGTTTGTTCCCAACTCCCGAAACAGGCAGGACACCAGGCACCGTATCTTCTCCCAACGGATTAAGACGCAGTAACATCTTTCCCTGCCACGTGTTCGCGCTTCCGACAGTTAGCGGCGTCGCGCC
>Ga0310811_10014931_pt1 | contig 10142 bp, 4 predicted proteins | sample YCmetagenome_FD_207642 | JGI IMG/M metagenome (GOLD analysis project Ga0310811, IMG submission 207642) | Soil microbial communities from experimental microcosm in Duke University, North Carolina, United States - YC | ecosystem: Engineered > Artificial ecosystem > Soil microcosm > Unclassified ...
CTGTTCAGCCGCCATCTTCCCGCGATCGATTCGCCGCGCGTGGAGGTGCCGCGTCCGCCGCTGCCGGCGCGCCTCGAAGGCGTTGAAATCGAACAGATCCGCGGTTGGTTCGCGAACATCTATCCGTGGCCGTACGTGCCGTCGCTCTCGACGGTGTACCCGGTGCACTCACTGTGGGCGCGGCCAAACGACGTTCAGTCGGCAACCGATATCGCTGCGCAGAACGACCTGCTCGATCAGTACGGGTCGGGCGCCGACGTGCTGGAATACAGCGCGAGCCCCGGCGCACCCGATCACAATCACTGGCTGCGCACCTACTTCACCAACGGGAACCGCCCGTTCTTCGTCGCCTACGAGCATGTCTTCGGCACGACGATGGTTCCGCGCGACGGGCCGAAGGATATGAACGTTGCGTACAACCGCTACGCGTTCAAGGCGGACATCGATCGAATCGTGCGCGAGGTCGCCGTCCCCTACCAGCATCGCTACGTGACATATCGCGGTCGCGCGGTCATCTTCCTGTGGGCTGTCGGCGCGATGTATAACGACTTCGCCTCGTTGCTCGATGAAGTGCGCGCGGAGTACCCGGTTGCGTTCATCGGCTCCGTCGGCCTGATGCAGCTGCAGAGGGATCCATCGATCCTTCGAAATTTCAGCGCGCTCGATGGCTTCATGGAATACGGCCTGTACGATTCGAGCTACGAGGCGATGACCGACACCTACGCGCAAAACTCGGCGCAATGGCGCCAGATGATCCGGCGCTTCGAAGCGACGACCGGTCGACCGTACCTCTTCATTCCGACGTTCCAGGCGGCATTCGACAACTCGAAGTACACAAACGGCGCGGGGCTGCGGCCGATGTATCCCGCCAGCCGCGCTGAAGTGATGCACCACGCGGGGCGCATCAAGGAGGAGTTCGGCACGGTCTTCGATGCGCTCGGGCCGTTCGTCGTTTTCAGCGAGTTGTTCGAAGGCGCCGCCGTCATCCAGTCGCAGTGTGTCTCGGACACTCGCGACAAACACGACCGCTGGATCGGCTGCGACACCGGGCGGCTGGACGTGCTGCGCGAGGTATTCGCGCCCTCGTCAGCGGATGGCGGGCAGCCGGTAGATTTTCCAGTCCGCTAGCTGCGCAACCCTTTCAACCCCGGCCTGCATTTCAAGCCAGGTCACAACAGACGGATCAACGTCGTTGCCGCGCGCGATGACATACAGATCGCCTCGGCGGCGGAACGGCAGCAATGCGACCGAGCGATGGGCATTGATGTCGTTCGCGAGATCGACGAATCCCGGCGGGAAATAACCGCTGTATCCGTTCACCACGCGATAGTTCGACATCACCGCCCGGTACTGTGCGTCGGCGTTGCGGAAATCCGTCGTGATCGGCAGGTCGAGGACGGTCGCGTCATTGGGCAGGTAGAGCGGCACCTGCGCCGGCGCGGCAACCAGTGGACCTGCGAACCACGCTTCCGCAACGATCATCAGTGCGATCGGCACCAGCAGCCACCGGATTCGATCGCGCGACGCCAGCCACGCCGCGCCATACCCGGCGCAGACAGCGAGACACACAGTCGCAACGCTCCACGCGCGCGCCGGCACGCGGATGCTGCGGGCGCCGGGCAGCTTCAGGAGCAGCCAGTAGGGCCCATGCACGGGGCCAAGAGCGAGCAACCACATCGCAACCGCCGCGACGAAATAGAAGAGGACGACACGGCGTCGTCCGGTTGCGACCCCGACTATCGCCAGCGCCGCGATTGCAAAACCTGGGAACAACGACGCTTCCGCAAACGTGTTCGGCAGCCATCCGGTCCAGAGCACAGCCCGGTGCGAAATGCCGAGGAGGGACGACCACGTCGCGCTGAACGCCGCGATCTCGTCCACGCTGCGCCTGAATCCGTAAGCGCGCTGTCGCACCACGTACCCAATCAGCAGCGGAACGACCGGCAGTGTCGCAGCAACAGCTGTCGCCGCGATTGCGCGCCACCTTCGCAGATCGACGCGACGGAAGAACCACACACTCCACAGCGCGACAAGAATCGGAAAGAACACCAGCAGATATGCGTTCGACAGCAGCACTTCGAACCATCCCACCGCGAACCACACAAGATCGCTGCGCCGTCCGTCTGCAAGGTAGCGATGCAGCCCCAGCAACGCGACCGGCATGCCGAACGCCATCAGCATCTGCACGTGCGTCGCGTGTTCGCCGACAAACGGAGCAAACGCGAACGCTAGTCCACCGAAAAATGCGCCGGCTCTAAGGCCGGGTCGTTTCCGACCCGGCGTCGTCAGTTCGCGCACGAGCGCGTACGCCGCGACGCCGTTCAGCGTGAAACACGCCAGCTCCAGCACGTTGTAGGCAAGCACGGGATTTCCCGTCATCCAGATGATCGGGGTCGTCAGCGGATAGGCGCCGAGAAAATGTTCGGTGAATGCGGTGACGCCCGTCGCCGGCGCGAACGCAGGAAAGTTCCACCATGCATCGGTCAGCGGCAGATGCTTCGCGCTCCACGCGAGGACCGACACGTTGAGCAACGGATCGCCCGGATCGCCGAACAGGTGCGTCGTCAGGACCGGCAGGAGATTGCGAAAGAGGATGGCCGCAATGGCGACATAGATGAGCGCGGCGAACGCCATCGGGCACTAACATTACTCCGCAATGAGGCAATTCGTGCGGCGCCTCCGCCGCTTGTTGTTTCCGGCATTGCGACGCGACGACCTGCTCGACGTGTCGGAACGGGCGGCGGCGATCGATTTCGTCTATCGGTTCGTGCTCGCGCGTCCGGTTGACGAGGAAGGCCGCGCGCACTACCTGCAGCGCATGAATCGTGAAGGGATGAAACTGCGCGAGGCCGCGGCGGAAATCGCGGCCTCCGATGAATTCCAGCGGCGGCTGCGCCACACGATCGCTCGTGAGCAGGATCATGCGGCAGGCGCGCTGTCGCAGTCCGAGGCATCGGTCGATGCCAACGTCTTGAGTTCAACGTTGACGGTCGAGGAGCTTGCCCGCACCGCGGACGAGTATTACAAGACCACCATCCAGTTCGCGGATCGCTACCTCGCAAAGCCGTTCGCGGATCCACGCGACAGCCCCGATCTGCTCGGATCGTTCGCACATCTGCTCAGCGGCCTGCGCCTGGTGCCAGCAATGACGGTGCTCGACTTTGGCGCTGGTGCGTGCTGGACGACGCGCTGCCTGACGCAGCTTGGATGCGAAGCGATCGCGGTCGATGTCTCCGCGACCGCGCTGGAGCTCGGCAAGCAGTTGTATGCACGACTGCCACCGATCGGCAGCTGTCCTCCTCCACGGTTCCTTGTGTTCGATGGGCACCGCATCGATCTCCCCGACGCGAGCGTCGACCGCATTTTCTGCTTCGACGCGTTTCACCATGTGCCGAACCCGACGCAGGTCATGCGCGAGCTCGGTCGCGTACTGCGACCCGGCGGCATCGCGGGATTTTCGGAGCCCGGTCGTCACCATTCGAAAGGCGCGCGGTCGCAGTACGAGATGAAGAACTACACCGCGATCGAAAACGACGTCGTCATGGAAGAGGTGTGGACGTGGGCGCGCGCCGCCGGGTTCGTTCATCTCGAGGTCGCTGTTTTCAGCACCGAGTCATATCGAGTGCCGCTCGGAGAATTCGAGGAGATCGTGCGCGGCGGTCGGGCCCTGACGCGCTATGGCGATCGCGTGCGCGTCTTTCTGCAGGGGCATCAGACCTTCTTCCTGACGAAGGGAGGCCAGGCGGCAAGAGACAGCCGCGAACGCGAGGGACTGAAAGGCGAGATGACCGTTCAACTGGATCGCACCACTGTGGAACGTGGTGAGGCGATTCGTGGAAAGGCAACCGTTCAGAACGTTGGTAGTGTCAGCTGGCTGCCGGGATCCACGGCGCGCGGCGGTGTCAATCTAGGCGTGCACCTGCGCGCGCGCGACGGCCGTCCGATCTCGCTCGACTTCGCGCGCATCAGACTCGAAGGCGCGACGCCACCCGGGCAAACGCGGCACGTCGACTTCGCGCTCGCGCCGCCGAATCCGGGCGAATACCTGCTGGAGTTCGATCTGGTGAGTGAGGGGGTCGGCTGGTTCGAGATGAACGGCTCCGCGACGGTGACGCTAGCGGTAACGGTGTCGTAAGGTGCGAGGGTGCGAAAGGTGCGAGGGTGCGGCGGTGCGTCCGAAGGTGCGACGGTGCGATGGGTCGTTGAAATTTGACCGCTGCAATTTGAACTGAAACGTGACCGCTGCAATTTGAACCGTCGCACATCGCACTGTCGGACGCACCCTCGCACCTCGCACCCTCGCACCATCGCACCCCTTAGCGTGTCCCGTCCGCCACAGCGATGTTGCCGGTACGCGACACGAGCCGCAGAGTTGGCAATCTGACATTCCACTGCCTCAACAAATCGCCGTCGCCCTCGCGGACCACGTTTTGCTCGAGCGTGATTTCTGTCGGATGGCGAGACTTCCTCTCCCCTGCGCGCTGTTCGTGGTCGCGTCGCTGCTGACTGCGTGTGGCGCGGCGGATTCGCCGACCGTGCCCTCTTCCACGGTCGTGCCGCCGCCTGCAGCGACTACGGGCGTTGTCCAGGGCATCGTCAAACGTGCAGCGTCTTTCGGTGCCACCTTCAATCCCGAAGCGCCGCTTTCAGGGGCGCAAGTACTGGTCATCGAAGGGCCGGGCGCCGGCCAGAGCGCGACCACAGGTAATGACGGCGCGTACCGGTTCGAGTTGCCGGCCGGTCCGTTCCGCTTACGCTGGTCAGCATCGAGTTTTTTCGAAACGCGCGACAGCAGCCCTGGGGTGGTGGTTGCCGGTAGTACGACGACGGTAGACGCAGTGGTGCTGCGATTTGCTGAATGGAGTGTCAGCGGCATCGTTCGGGACGGTGTAGGTAATCCCGTGGCCGGAGCGTGGGTCACCGCAGATGGCATTCTCGTGCCGTTCGCCGAGGCGACAACAGATGCGGCCGGGCGTTACCGGATGGTGTCCACGCAGCAGCATGCAGACACCTTTCCCGTCCGGGCGTCGATCCCCGGATACGTATCGCAGTTCACGACAGTGACGTGTGGCCCGTCATGTGCGATCACGGCGGATTTTCGTTTGCTGCGGAGAGTACGGCAATGGCTCGACGGGCCGTCGGCGATGCGTGTCGGCGACGTGGCTCAAGTGACGACAATCACCGAATTTGACGACGGCACCCGAGAGACGTCCGTCGCACCGCCGCTTGAATCATCAGATCCTCACGTCGTGCAGGTGGTGCCGTTGCAGTTGCCGTATACGGCCGCATACGTGAAGGCGATCTCGCCGGGGACGGCGACGATACGGCTCGCGATCCTGCCCGAGCCACTTCTTCTCAACATCCACGTCTTTTAACGTTCGAGGATTCGAAGATTCGGGCGAAGGCCTTCGAGCTAGCGCAAGGTGAACGAAGTTATGAAGCTTGGAACACTGAGGCCGCAATCGTTCTTCGTTCTGAACCTCGCCCAGTACATTCCCGGAGGTACGCCCGGAGTCTGCCATCTATAGAAGGGGACGCCTCGGGTGAACGCCGCGAGCACCTGCTGCTCGAAGTACGAAGCATCGCTCGGTCGCAGCACGCCGACCTCGAGCAGGAAATCTGTCACCGACCTCGTCCATCGGTCACCGTCATAGCCGACGAAGGCAACGGTCCAATCGTCGTTACGGTGACCGCGTAAGGTGCGAGGGTGCGAGAGGTGCGAGGGTGCGAAAGGTGCGTCCGAAGGTGCGACGGTGCGATGGTTCGTTGAAATTTGACCGCTGCAATTCGAACTGAAACTTGACCGCTGCAATTTGAACCGTCGCACATCGCACCGTCGGACGCACCATCGCACCGTCGCACCATCGCCACCGTCGCACTCGGTTCGTGCTAGTTCGTGGCGTTGCTCGGGAAATTCGCCACGCGGCGCGCCGCGCCGGACAGCTCGAGAATGTGCAGTCCGGTGTTCGCGCGGTCGACGATGTAGATGTAGCCGCGGTCGTCGACCTCCACGTTGTTCGTCTGAATCGCAATCTTGCAGCGCTCGTCGGCGCCGCGGCCGACGCACCGCTTGTCGGTCTTGGCGGTCACGGGCGGAATGTAGTACGCGATCTCCTTCGGGTTAAACGGATCGCGGATGTCGAGCGCGCGCACGCCGGCGTTGAAGTAGGCCACGAAGAGCACGCGGCCGTAGTAGATCGGCGTCATGTTCTCGTTGGTCGAGTGCGTGCCGAACCGCCCCCCGCGCGCGCAGAAGTTGCCGCTCGCTTCCGGCACCGTCCATGACGAGATCCCCATCATGTTCTTCTCGAACGTCGCGTCGATGACGCGTACCAGCTGCCGCGGTTCGAGGCATTCGTTCGCGGTGGTCTCGCCGACGGTGAAGATGAAATCACGCATCCCCTGATTGGTCGGCGGCGCGAAGCCCTCGCCCGCCCCGTGCGTCGCCTGCGCGGTGTTGGTGTTCACCGGCTGCCAATTCTGCTTCGCGAATTCCGGCAGCATCATGTGCAGCACCGGAAACGCCGTATGCGCACCGACGTCGATCGGCAGATCGAGCTGACCAATCACCGGATATCGCAGGTTCGCATCCGTCGGTTCCTTCGCACCCTCGAGCAGTTTCTTGCGATCGACGATCTGCACGACACCGTAGCGGCCGGTGCCGTAGCCGAAGTAGACGCGGTTCGATTTCGGGATGGAGATCGGTCCGTGCAGATCAGTGGGCACGGGCATGACCGTCGATCCCGGCTGCTGGCCAGGCAGACCGTAGTCGCGGATGAATACGGGATGTGCGGGATCGCTGAGATCGTAGATCTTCGTCATTCGGTCCACGCGCCACTTGGGATCGCCGCTCACGAGATACGCGATGCCGGTGTCGCATTCCCACCAGCTCTTGTGCGTGTCCTTCAGTCCGCTGACGATGGTGGTGACCTTCGACGGCTTCGCCGGATCGGTGACGTCCCAGATTTCGTGCCCAGTCGTGCCGAACGTTCGCAGCAGGTAGAACTTGTTCTTGTCGGCCTTCGGCAGGTCGGCGCCGCTGCAGACGCGTACCATCTGCGCTCCACCGTTGTTGACGTTCGATGCGTCTTTCAGGCCCGGAATGTGCGCGAGGTACTTCGGCTGCCTAATGTTGGTCACGTCGACGATCGACGTGCCGTTCGGCTCGAGCTGGCCGGTGAGCAGGTTCGGCATCTCGCCGCCGTGGTGGCCGATGTAGGCGATATAACGGTTCCCCTGCTTCTGGATGACCGGCTGGTAGGCGCTGCGCGCCTGCAGGTCATTTGTTCCGAGCAGCGTCATGTCGCGCGATTCCGGCCCGCGCTGCGCGGTCGTCGTCACCGCGAACATACCCACGGCCAGTACTACCGCGCTCACTGTGAGGTGCCAGGTTCTCATCGCGCTCCTCCTGCCCGCCGTCGCCTTTACGCTCTGGCGAGGCAGGCTTCTTTTAGAAGTATTCGCGTGCGGAGTCAAGAACTGACTGTGCTACTCTCCGCGCGCCGCGGACCTGACGAGGTCCGCCCTGCACAGGAGGTTCGCGCGTGCTCAAGACGTTTTTGCTCGGCGCACTGCTCGTCCTGCCCCTCACCGCCTATGCCCAGGAAGCCACGCTCAGCGGCACGATTGTCGATTCGACCAACAGCGTGCTCCCGGGCGTAACCGTCACAGCCGTTCATCAGGCGACCGGCAACCGCTTCGTCGCCGTCACCGACGGCCGCGGATTGTTCCGACTTCCAGTTCGCATCGGCGAGTACGTCGTCACCGCCGAGCTCCAGGGCTTCACCATCGTCACGCGCAGCGGTATTCAGCTGCTCGTCGGTCAGAATGCCGTCCTCAATCTGCAGCTGGCGCCATCCACGCTGCAGGAATCCGTGACCGTCACGGCGGAGGCGCCGCTGCTCGACATGGCGGGCTCTTCGCTCGGCGGCAACATCGATCCGAAGCAGATGTCGGAGCTTCCCGTGCAGGGACGCGACTGGATGTCGCTGGCGCTGCTCGCGCCCGGCAATCGAACGACTGCGATGGGCGGCGCGCCCGTACAGGATCGAACGGCGTCGGGACGCGACATTCGCGAGTTCCAGCTGAATCTCGACGGCCAGCAGGTTACGGGCCAGCTCGGTCCTGGCGGTCAACCGACGTTCAGCCGCGACTCCATCGCCGAGTTCCAGTTCATCTCGAACCGGTTCGACGCGACGCAGGGTCGATCGTCCGGCGTGCAGGTGAACGCGATCACGAAGTCGGGCAGCAATCAGCTGTCGGGGATGTTCAGCGGGTACTTCCGCGATTCGCGCTGGAGCGCGCCCGATCCTGTTCTCAACCGCGTGGTGCCGCTGAAGAATCAGCAGTACAGCACGACACTCGGCGGACCGATCATCAAGGACCGTCTCCATTACTTCGCCAGCTACGAGTACCAGCATGAACCGCGAACCACGTACGGAAACACCGCGTGGCCGTCGTTCAATATTGCGCTCTCGGGTACGAAATCCGTGAAGCTCGCCAGCCTGCGGCTCGACTACGAGCTGGCGTCGAACAGCCGGCTGATGCTGAAGGGCAATTGGACGAAGTCGTGGACGCCGTTTGACGATCTGGGCAGCAATCACCCGGCCGCCGCCGGCAGCACCGATCAGTTTGCCGACGCGCTGGTCGGGCAATGGACGCGCGTGCTTGGAACGAAAGCAACCAATCAGGTACAGCTCGGCTACAGCGGCTTCGGCTTCAAGAACGCGAACATTACGACCTGGTCGCACCACTGGCGCGCGGCCGATGGCATCACCACCGGCTCGCCACGCATCACGTTCACCGGCTTCTCGATCGCCGGCAACTCGAACTACCCGCGCTATCAGCTACAGGACGTCTGGTCCGCGCGTGACGACTACAACCTGTCCTATGAAGCCAAGGGCCGACACGATCTGAAAGCCGGCGGCGAATACCTCTGGGACAAGAAGGTGTCGTTCAACTGCGCCATGTGCATGGGCGCCATCGACGCGCGCGGCGGACCGATTCCGGCGAACATCGAGGCGCTGTTCCCGGATCCATGGAACGCGGATACGTGGAACCTCGCGGCGATCTCGCCGATCACCAGGACCTATACGGTTGGCGTCGGCCGCAACAAGCTGCCGTTCGACCAGCCGAAGACGGCCGCGTGGGTACAGGACGACTGGCACCTCTCGCAGAAGCTGACGGTCAATCTCGGCGCGCGCTACGACCTGATCTGGGATCCGTTCGCGAACTGGGTCGGCCTCGAGCCATGGATGAAAGCGGACCGCCCGCAGGACGCGGACAATATCCAGCCGCGTCTCGGCTTCGCCTATACGCTCAACGACAAGACCGTCATCCGCGGCGGCTCCGGCAAGTACTACGGAGACGTGATCGCCAGCAACTGGACGATGCCGAGCCGGTCGTTGTCCGTGGCGTTCATTCAGATCACCAACGACCTCCGGCCGGATTTCGCGGCCAATCCGTTCAACGGCGGCCCGCTGCCCACTTACGAACAAGCGTTGCCGCGTTTCTGCTACGTGAACAACGCGCCTGGATGCCTGGATCGCGCGGCCGCGGAACAGGCGCCGCAAGCGCAGTATTCGCACCTGCCGCACGACTGGCAGACGTCCGTCGGGTTCCAGCGCCAGCTCTCGAGCGACATGATGTTCGAGTCGGATTACGTCTACACGCGCGGCCGCGACGAGAAGACGCTGCAGGACAACGCCAACATCACGTTCGATCCCGCAACCGGCGCGCCGCGCCCGTTTGCCACGCGCGCCAATCGCGCCTACCCGTTGTGGGGCGTCGTCGGGCAGCAGATGTTCACCGGCTGGTCGAACTACCACGGCCTCCAGTCTGTGTTCACCAAGCGCTTCAGCCATCGCTGGCAGGGATCGCTCACCTACACGCTATCGGCGCTGCGCGACGGTGATCCGCTGCCGCTCAGCGGCATCCAGCAGGTCACGTTCCCCGTCGCCGCCGATTTTGGCGGCGAGTACGGACTGGCCGCCACCGATCAGCGGCATCGCGCCGTGTTCAACGGCATCTGGCAAGTGGGCGGCGGCTTCCAGGTCAGCGGGATTTACTTCTACGGATCGGGCGAGCGCCAGTTCACGAACTACGGCGGGGACGTGCGCGGCATCGGCGCGACGGGATCTGCG
>Ga0310811_10014932_pt1 | contig 10142 bp, 6 predicted proteins | sample YCmetagenome_FD_207642 | JGI IMG/M metagenome (GOLD analysis project Ga0310811, IMG submission 207642) | Soil microbial communities from experimental microcosm in Duke University, North Carolina, United States - YC | ecosystem: Engineered > Artificial ecosystem > Soil microcosm > Unclassified ...
GGTTCAGCGACACGGCCGACGTGCCGTGGTCGACCAGATGGAGCTGGTAGCGCCGCAGGTCCTCGACGGTGGCCGTGTCAGGCGAGCGCCCGAGAAACCGGGTGAACTCACGCACGATGTGCAGATAGATGTCCTGCGTCCTGGGGGCAAGCTGGCGCATGCGCATGTCGTCGATCATGCGCTGGCGCAATGGGCTGGCGTTTGCCGGTAAGGAGGTCATGATTCGGCTCCTGTTGAGGAACGAGGCGGATTGCCTCATTCGCCAACATAAAGCCGCGCGACCGGCCTCTCCCTGACCTCCAGCGTCAGACCGTAGCCCCTACCGCGCGAGCGGTTTAGTCCGCCGGCCAATTTCCGACGTTCGTCTATCCGCTGGTGACGACCGCTTTATGCCGCTAGCGGGTCATCGCGCGTCGATCGTTGTTCCCTCCGCAAACCGCATTCGATGCAAAAACTAGCCGTTGGCCAGTGTGGTCCAGCACCGAGCTCTAAAAAAGGCCGGTGACTCGACGGGCCGACACGACCGCCGAAGGCACGGCAATGACGGATAGCATCAACGCTGTGGCTTGGCGTCGGACTGGGACGGGGGCTGGGATACGAAAGAGTCAGAGATCTGAAATCCCAGTGCGTCCGCTGCAAGTTCCAGCCAGGCCTTGCACTCATGGCCGACATAGCTCTCCCGCGGTCGCACCAGTGCAAGCTCAAAATGAATGGTGGGTTTCACAATGGGGACCGAGACCAGATGTTCCGCATTGGTCCGTTCGATGACCGACCTCGGCAGAATCGTGACACCCATTCCTGACGCCACCATCGCCAGTACGAAGTCAAGGTGACTGCTACGGCCAATGATCGACGGGACGAATCCTTGTGCGCGGCACGCGTCTTCGATCAACCCGCACAGTTTGAAGTCCTGGGTGAAGGTAACGAACGGCTGATTCTTCAGCGCAAGGATTCTCGCCGCTGAATGAGTGCTTATTTCGTGGTCCGGATTGACGACAAACATCAATCGATCCGCGGCGAACTGCTGCACGACGAAGCGCTCCGTGTCGATCGGCAGCATGGCCGCGGCGATATCGATCTCTCCGTCGTCGAGCGCCTGTTCGAGGCGGCTTGAAAAGAATTCGGCAATCTGAAGTTCAATGCCGGGGTATTCCTTTCGAAACCGCGCTACCACGTCTGGAAAGAACGTCGATCCAACCAGAGGCGGCAACCCCAAGCGAAACACGCCCTTTAACTGCGACTTCATGTCCGTCAATTCAGAGGTGAGGCGGCGGGCTTGACGCAGTATCTGGGTAGCGTGCCGGTAGACCACCTCCCCTTCACGAGTGAGCTTCACTGTCTTTGGCTCCCGAATCAGCAAGCGAATTCCGCATTCCTCCTCGAGCAAACGCACCGCGCGACTGATTGCCGGTTGCGTGACGTGCAGGATCTCCGACGCCCGGCTAAAGCCTCCGCAGTTGACTACCTCAGCAAAGTATCGAAGCGCGCGAATGTCCAACAACGTCCCTGTAACCATCCGTTATATGCAAACGATTCTAAAGCTTTCGCGCACGGCCAAACATTAAACCGCGCCGATTGGCTGGCGCCCATAACGGGTGAGGCATCGAACGATACAAGGCGCGCCGTGGCCGGACCGGGCGGCTCGTATAACAGGCGCTTATGGCGACGATGACTATAAATCACTTCATTTTTGCACTGCAGCCGACCACACTTGCTCGACCCGAATCGCATCACCATGCATGGCAGGAATTCAGCCGCTGCCGGACAGGAATTCAGATGACTCAGCGCACGTCGGTTGCTGTGATAGGAATGGGCGGTATTGGCGGTGTAGTGGCAAGTTGCCTTCAACTATCTGGACGTCATCGGATTGTCGTTTGCGCACGCCGCGGTGTCGAGGCGGTGACGCTGGAACGGCCCGAAGGCACACATCGCCTGACACTTGACGTTGTGACGGACCCCCGGCAAGCCGGCCATGTCGACTGGATCATACTGTGTACCAAGACACAGGACACAGCATCCGCTTCTGTCTGGTTTGAGTGCCTGTGCGGTCCCGGCACGTGCGTGGCGGTGATGCAGAACGGAATCGAACACGAGCGGCGCATCGAGCCCTATGTGGGCAAAAACTGCCCCGTAGTTCCGGCGGTGGTCTATTTCAATGGCAAGCGGCGCTCGGCGAGCGAATTCAGTTTTCGCCATGGCAGCGAGGTCGACATCGAGGTTCCCGACAGCGTCGCCGGTAAAGCACTTACAGCTCTTTTCGAAGGGACTTCGCTAAAGATGGCGGTTCGAAGCGATTTCGAGCAACGCCGCTGGATGAAGCTGCTGTTGAATGCCGCAACGAATCCGATTACAGCCCTGACGAGACGACGCCTCGTGGTTTTTCAGCGAGGCGATATTCAACGTGTCACGCTGGACATCATCGAGGAGGGCCTGGCCGTCGCGCGCGCCCGTGGTGTGGAACTTGACGGCAACGCGCAATCGCAGGTGATGGCGAGGATCCTGGCGTATCCCCCGGATGAAGCGACATCCATGTATTTTGACTGCCTTAACGGACGTGCGCTGGAAGTGGACGCCATAACAGGCGCTATCGTGCGAACGGGGGAAGCACTTGGCGTGCGGACGCCCACGAACCGAATACTTATGACTTTACTACATGCGATAAGCGCCGCTGAAAACTGAGGGAAGAGACCTCATGGCTTTCGGGACACGGACACAAAAAATTGCCTGGGCGCCACTTCCTTGCAGGTTTGTGCAACAAGCGGCCGTTCACGCGTGGTCTGCCGCCATTGATAGCACGCACCTAGCCGACCGCTTTGGGTCGACTGCTGCCGATGGCAATGGGCCCAAGTCGGTCGCAAAGGGCCCTTCATGTACAAGCCGCGACCGTCTGTTACCGGGCTGGTCCGAGACGATCGCTGAAGTCGCTTACTCCGGCAGTCGGTGCCGGTACACCTAAAGTCAACGACCACTACATCGCCAAAATTTCCCTCACTGCTCGATCGATGAACTTGATGTCGGTAGCATTGGCCGCTGGGCCACCTGCAAAATGCCCCCAAACCGACTCGATAGGCCGCAGCTGTGCATTGGGCATCTTCGAGACTTCATACGCACTGTCTTCCGGCGGAAAATACAGATCAGTGCGCCCGGGCATCACAATAGCCTTGGCAGTGATACTGCCCAACGCCCGATCGAAATCCCCCATATAAAGGGAATTCGCGGAAATATCGCCGTGCTGCCAGCTCCACATCATCGACAAAATATTGTTCGCGTCCTTCTTCAGAAAATCGCCTTCCCAAAAATGGGTAATAAAGTCCTCGAGCGAGCCATATCCCATTGCTTCGATGTCGAGCCGTTGACGCAGAAATGCCTGCGAAAACCCCCAGCCGGCGAATACACGCGCAGCGGCTCGCATTCCACGCGTCGGCGGTGCATCGTAGAAGCCGTTCTTGAACTCCGGGTCCAGCAGCAAGGGTGCCTTGAGCCCCTCGATAAACACAAAGTTGTGCCGGGAGCATCGCGCCGACCCGCAAAACGGCAGAACCCGCTCCACCATGTCCGGGTACATTGCGGCCCAATGGTAGGCCTGCATCGCACCCATCGACCAGCCGGTGACGAGCCTGAGCGACTCGATGCCAAACTTTTCGGTCACGAGGCGATGCTGCATCGCGACGTTGTCGTAGAGCGTGACATGCGGAAAGCGGCCACGATCGTAAGGCAGCGGATTGTTGCTCGGCGAACTCGATACACCGTTGCCAAACATATTCGGCACAATGATGAAGTATTCCCGCGGATCGAGGCCCATGTGCTCGCCAATCAGCCACTCGTTATCTGCGTGGCTGCCGCTATAAAAGGTCGGATAGACGATCGCGTTGTCGCGTGCTGCATTTAGCCGGCCATACGTCTTGTAGCCGAGCAGCATGTCCGGCAGCGTCGCGCCGGACTGTAGCGTGACGCGGCCAAGATTGAATGTTTCGAAGTCCGTCATTTGAACCTCATATCAGGTGGCGACGACGTTAAGGAATTTTCGGGTGCGCTCGTGAGTCGGGTTGTCGATGACTTGCATTGGTGTTCCTTGCTCGATAACTTCGCCACCGTCCATAAAAACGACACGGTCGGCGACGTCGCGGGCAAAGCGGATTTCGTGCGTGACCACGACCATCGTCATACCGGCATCCGCCAGCCCGCGCATCACGCCAAGCACTTCACCGACCAATTCCGGATCGAGCGCCGAAGTGGGTTCGTCGAAGAGCATCAACTTCGGCTTGATCGCGAGTGCACGAGCTATCGCCACGCGCTGCTGCTGTCCGCCGGATAACCGATGCGGCAAGAAGTCCGCATGGCGGGCCAGACCCACGCTCTTCAACAGATCGCGCCCGAGTGCTTGTGCCTCGGCACACGGTACGTCGTAGACCTGCCGCTGCGCTTCGACGATATTCTCCAGCGCACTTAAATGACTAAAAAGATTGAAATGCTGGAACACCATGCCCACACGCGCTTCGGCTCGCGCCCGCGCGAGGTTGTGCACGGGCCGAACCGTGCCGCCGCCACCTGCTACTTCGCGATACCCGACGTACTGCGAATCGACCTTGATGGTTCCCCAGTCAAGCGGCTCCAGATGGTTGATGAGTTTGAGCAGCGTGCTTTTACCGGATCCACTCGGGCCGAGAATGACGACCACTTCGCCATGCGCGATCGACAAATCGACGCCGCGCAGAATCTCGCGTTTGCCGTACGATTTCCAGACGTTCTTGCACGCGACAAACGGTTCGTCGGGATGTCGCGGCGTGCGACCGTCGACGGGCAGCAGCGTGCTGATCCATGCGTGATCGCTCGCCGTCTCTGCCTTGGCCGCGTCCGGCAAACCAACCGGTGCGTCGGCGGTTTTTACGTCACGCGTCGATGCGCGCAATCCAAACCATGTGAACGCGAGCTTGCGGTCACGCTCGTGGTCGAAGATGCCTTCGAGCCACACCTGCAGCAATGAGATCGCGCTGGTCAGGAACAGATAAATCACCGCGGCCGCGCCGAACACGGTAAAGAACTTGAAGTTTTGCCCGACCACCTGTTGCGAGCGAAACGTTAGCTCGTTGACGAAAATCACCGACGCGATTGACGTCAACTTCAACATGCCGATTGTGTCGTTGGCCAGTCCCGGAATCACCGCGCGCATCGATTGCGGCAGGATAATGCGGCGTAGCGTCAGCAAGGGTCCCATGCCAAGCGCTGCGGCCGCGGTCGATTGCGAACGATTCACCGACAGGATCCCGGCACGGAACAGTTCGGCGCTGAACGCCGCCTCGTTCAACGCAAAGCCGATCACCGCAGTCGTGAATTCATCGAAGCGCAGACCGATCAGCGGCAACGCGTCGAAGATAAACACGAGTTGCAGCAGCTGCGGCGTGCCGCGCACAAACCAGATGTAACCCCAGGCCGCGGAGTTTAGAGCCTTGAACCGCGACAATCGCATCAGCGCGAGTCCGAGGCCGAGCACCAGCCCGATCGACATCGCTATCAGCGTGATCTTCACCGCGATCCATGCGCCGCCGAGAAGAAAAGGCGAGCCGACATAGCCGCCGAGTTCTTTGAAACCGTCGAACACCTGAACCCTATCGAGACCGGCGGCTATTGCCGGCTGCCATGCAAGCATGGCGAGCGTGCCGAGAGCGCCGACGAACGTGTGTTGGATACGCAATGCCTTCATGTCCAGACCTGATCCATGACGCCGGGCGGAAAACGACGTCGTGTGCCGCGCGGGCAGCGTTATTGAGTAAGCAACGTGGTCGGCATCTCCAGCGACGGATCGACGCCGTACTTCTCGAAAGTCTTTTTCTGCGTCTGATTTGCCTGCATGATCTTTAGTCCATCGGATACTGCAGCGATCATGTCGGCGTTGCCTTTCTTCACGCCCACGCCGATCTTCATACCGCTCGTCACCATGAAGCCGCGCATGTAGAGCTGCGGATTCTGTTTCGCGAGACCGTCAACGAGCGCCAGGTCGTACATCATGACGTCGGCGCGATGGCTTGCGACGAGGCGCGCGCCCGACGCGATATCGGCGGACGTCATGATCGTCACATCAGGCTTGTTTTCTGCCTTGCATTTGGCAGCCTGAGCTTGCGCCATCGTCAGTTCGACTGTGCCGATACCTGCTGTGACCGTGAGGCCGCACAGCTTGGAGATGTCGTCGATCTTCTTTGGATTGCCCGCTGCCACCAGGCCACCCGTGCCGGCCTGCATATAGGTGACGAAACTCGTCTCCTTGGCGCGTTCCGGTGTGTAGTAGAGCAAGTCCCACATCACGTCGATCTGTCCAGCGCGCAGTGCGGGCAGCAAGCCCGGCCAGCCAGCGGTGAAGAACTCCGTTTTCACGCCGGCGCATTCGAATACGGCGCGGGCCATATCGGCATCGGCGCCGATGATCCTGTTGAAGTCCTTACTGTCACGAAACGCATACGGCGGCGACTCTGGGTCTACGCCGATCTTGATGGTCTTGCCTGCAAGCGAGGGATATTTCTGCGCCACCTTGGACGGTTCGCATGATTGCGCGAACGCGCTTTGAGCGAGGATGAGGCCGGTGACTGCGCATAACAGCAGCTTGAAAATCTTTGGCATGAACATGGCAGATCCTGTCGGGACTGAATGAAATGAAAGAGGAAGAGGCGTGGCACAACGTGAACATGAAGCGATCTAGAGGCCAAGGCGGTCCATGTGGCTTGCAATCGAACCCGGCGAAGTGATACAGACCCGGCCTTCGTTGCGCGCACGGGCAATATGCTCGAGTGCCCTGCGTAAGTGACACAGGCGGTGCGGCTGCCCCATCAGGTAGGCATGCAATGCAATGCCCATCACGAGCGGTTGGCGGACGGATTGCCGCAGCATTTCGTCGAAGTGGTCGATTACCAGATCGGCGAACGACTTTGCGTCCATTTGGCGCGCGAGAATCATGGGGATATCGTTGACCTCCTCCGGATACGGAATCGCCCACAGCGGCTGACCGTTGCGGGTACGCAAGCGCGTGGGCTGATCGTCGTGACACCAGTTGAGCGTGTATTGGTAACCGGCTTCCGCCACCAGATCGCTCGTGACATGACTCTCCGAGAGCCACGGTGACAACCAGCCAGCCGGTTGCTGTGCACTCTCGGTGGCGATCCGCTCGCGACATGCCGCGATTAGTGCGCGTTCGTCGTCTTCGGACAACGTACCTTGCCGTTCCGAGTTCGTATGGCCATGTGCGACCAGTTCATCGCCACGCTGAGCGAACGCGGCGACCAGTTCAGGGCAGTGATCGTAGAGGGCCGTGTTGATGATGGCCGCGGCCGGTAGCGCAAGTTCATCGAAGAGATCGAGACAGCGCCATGCGCCGACGCGCAACGCGTATTCACGCCACGCGTGATTGAGCACGTCTGGTTCGGGCATCACCGGACCGATAGTCGGGCCCAATCCTTCGCCAAACGAGAAATGCTCGATGTTGAAGCCGATATAAACCGCTAGCCGGGATCCGTCAGGCCAGCGATAGACCGGACGGTCATTGATCGGCGAATATTGAAAGCGCCCGTGGCGGGGCACCGCGCGGTGTGCGGGAGAATCCATGGTCCAAGTCAGTCCTGTCAAACGGCGCGTGCGCCTGTGTTCAAGTCAGAACCATGGTAGGGAAGTCAAAATAGCGGCATCGGACTTGCAGCGAACAAACTCTTGTCCGCATGCGCATTGAATCTCGTCACTCGCGACTTGAGTCCTTGAAAAGCGCCTTGCGAATGATGGCGTGCACCCCCCAGTTGCCATCGACGACCTGCGTTACACCGAAATCGATGGCGACCGAGATAAGGGAGATCGCTTCATCTTCGGATAGCCCCTTGGTGGTCATCAGAAAGCGCCGCGTTTTGATGAAAGCGTCGCGCATCGCAAGATCAAGCGTGGATTTTTCGTACACGGCGCTTTGCGCGCTGGTGCCGAACTCGGCCAGATAGTTTGGATGACTGAAGCCGTGAAGGACCCATTCATCGGCGGTTTCGACCAGCGGATACGTGAGGTCCGCAAACTCCTGTTTGCCAAGCGTCTCTTTCTTGTGAAGGACCAGTTGGAAGTCGCCGGTGAGGGAACACTCGATGGCAGTGCCGCACAATTCCGAGTCTCCTTGCGATGCATGCGGGTCGCCAATGGAGAGCAGCGCGCCGGGCACCCCGACCGGCAAAAACACGCTTGCACCGCGGGTGACGCGCCAGTTGTCGAGATTGCCGCCGAATGCGGACGGCGGAATCGAATCGATCAGACCATCCTGTTGCGGAGCGACGGTGACTACGCCAAAGTGTGGACGCACTGGAATCTGGACGTCTTTCAGGATGTCGTGGTTCTCGACGACCGTCGAATGATCGACGGGCACGCCGGGATAATCGATTGTCGGATGCATCACACCAAAAGGATCGCGCTGTGGTGTCCAGCGGAAGTTATAGACGGCACGCGCACAGGCTCGTTCGCCTGCGGTGGCGTCGGCGTCGAGTTCGTAGATGGTGACGACCTCGCGAGGTTTCGGCTCGGTCAACAGTTCGCGGTAGTGGAAGCCCCACCATGCAGCGGCATTGCTGCCGAACGCACGGCCAGCGAATTTTGGATTGACGCAACGGCGTGGGTGAATGTCGAGGATGCGGACCTCCAGCACGTCGCCGGGTTCCGCGTCGCGCACGGCGATGGGTCCCGTGCAGATATGCACCCCGAAGCCTTCTCCCGCACCTCGTCCATAGATGGACGCGTCCATCGGTCCTGCTCCGCGGCGGTCGACGTTCTTGCGGTTCGCGGTCCAGTGGAACACGCTTTCGGCACCGGGGTCGCCCTGCACCATACGCTCCCAGTCATCAGCCGCGTGTTGCGTAAGTGTTTCGATCGTCACCGTGTCGCCGGTGCTGACTTCGAGCACTGGCTTGAGATTGTGGCTGAAGTAGCCCCAGTGAATTGTATTGGCGGTTGCGCGCAACAGATGATGGCGTGGTTTGCCGGACTCGTGCGGCGGTGGTGCAGAAGTCGCTCCGGGCGGCGCCAGGAAGCGGGGTCCGGCCAGGTGGTCCGCGACTTGATGAACCACCTCCTGCGTGGCGAGCTGTGCATGCACGAGCAAGCTGCCGGCATTGACCGGTAAGCCGCGCGAGATCCGCCGCACGAGATGGCGCGCTAGTTCAAGCCCTCGTTCATGCCGGAAGGTACGCGGTGACGCGCCATATTGTTCGCGAAACGCGCGGCTGAAATACGCGGAATCGTTAAATCCCCAGCGAAAGCAGACATCGGCGATCGAAGCTTTTTCGTATAGCGGATTAACCAGATCGGCACGGCAGCGCTCCAGCCTGCGCGAGCGCAAGTACGTCGAGAAACTCTGCCCGACCGCTTCAAACAGCTTCTGCAGATAGCGCGGCGAGACGCGCTCTTCCTTAGCGATGGATGCCAGTCCGAGGTCGGGGTTAGCGAGACTGCCTTCGATGGTCCGGCATACGCGAGAAAAGAGAGCGGCCTGGGAGGGCGTGAGACCAGTGAAGCCGCGATTCTTGTCGTGACCGGCGAGACTCGCGATCAGAAACTCTGCTAGTGCGAGTTCGAGAGGGCGCAAGTCGTCGAGTGACAGCGTCTCCATGCTTTCGGCGATCGAGCGCAGAAAGCCGGAGAACACATGACCAATGCCCGCCTCGCCTGGCAAACGCCCGGCTTGCAGCGAGAACGGCGTTAGAAGGCGTGCGTTGATCGCCGAGCGGGGGACGCGGATCCCGAATGCGCGGAAGTTGGACGTGAAGGACAGGCAGGCTTCCTCGCGCGACGACGCATAGACAATATCGCCGATGGCAACCGGCGTGTGCACGCCATCAACGACGAACGTCCCGCCGCCGTCAAGATGTAGCACGATTGTGAGCGTGTCGGCGCCGTCGTCCTTGAGCTCGATGGTTTGCGCAAACGCGGCCAGCGCAATCAGCTCAAAGTCGTTGCTCGATTTGCGCGACCGGATGGTTCCATGCAACTGCCGCGCGGCTGCCGGACGTGCTCTGCAGCGCAGGCCGAGCGCTTCGAGCGCTCCACTCCATGCTTGCAGGCGATCTCCTTCGGCATACGACTCGGTGGTGAAACGCAGTAAGTCCAATCTGGGCTCCCGGACCCTGACGCACGTC
>Ga0310811_10014933_pt1 | contig 10141 bp, 6 predicted proteins | sample YCmetagenome_FD_207642 | JGI IMG/M metagenome (GOLD analysis project Ga0310811, IMG submission 207642) | Soil microbial communities from experimental microcosm in Duke University, North Carolina, United States - YC | ecosystem: Engineered > Artificial ecosystem > Soil microcosm > Unclassified ...
TATCCCGGTCGTGCAGTAATCGATCTGCTTTTACCGGGCGGAAAATCATTCCATGGCCACCCATTAAAAAGTCCGAATTACCGCCGTCGGCCAGTACGGGCGCATCCATTTCCTGGATCATTACCTGGGCGCCAGTAATTTTTTTTATGGCTGCGAATCCGCCGACATGGTCGAAGTGTGCCTGGTTAGTCAGCAAAATCCTGACATCTGAAATCTTGAACCCCAGCTCTTCCACGTGCCGCCGGATCATGGTATCCGACCCCGGAAGGCCGGTATTGATCAGGATATGACCTTGTGTGGTGGTGATAAGATAGCTGCAAAGCTCGTAGCTTCCGACATAGTAGAGGTTACCGGCAATACGGAACGGCTTGTATTCCTGTACCCAGGATGGCTTAAAGTTGGGTAGTGGAATGAGTTTTTGTGCGGCGGAATGGATGCTGGAGAGTGATAAGACCGTTGCAAGCAGCAGGGTCTGGAAGCGAAAATTAAATTTTTTCATAAGACGTAGGTCCGGCACAACATTGCCGGACGGTTCGAAAGTAAAATTAAAAAGGGAAAAAAGAAGGGCGAAATTGATCGGCGGTTATTCAGGGCATTTCAAGGGCACAAAAAAAGGGTCACATTTTTTGTGACCCTTAGCGTGGTGTGGGGCGGGATCGAACCGCCGACACAAGGATTTTCAGTCCTTTGCTCTACCGACTGAGCTACCGCACCTCCTCTCCCAAATTTTCATTGGGGTGGCAAAAATAGGACTTCTGGGCAAAATTCCGAAATTATAAGCCGAAAATCCTGAAAAAAGCTTCTTACATTCCATACTCACTGAGGAACTTGATCCGCATGATCTTCAATTGCTCCCAGGTGAAGTCCCCCTCGGATAATTCCTGCTGTGCTACCTGCAGACTGCTGGTTTCGCAGCTCTTGAAATAATCGATGATCTCATCCTGCTCATATTCATCCAGCATCTCGTCTACGGCATAGTCCAGGTTGAGCTTGGTGCCACTGGCGGCGATGGTCTCCATATCCTCCAGTAAAGCGTCCAGGCGAAGGTCCTTATTCTTGGCGATGGTCTCCAGGGGGATCTTCTTGTCTACCTGTTGAATAATATATACTTTATTAACACTCTTATTGACGACACTTTTCATTACGAAGTCATCGGGCTTCTCGATATCGTTTTCTTCTACATATTTGGCGATCAGCTCGATAAAAGGCTTGCCATAACGAAGCGCCTTGCCCTTGCTGACCCCCTGACATTTCTCCAGATCCTGTGTCGTTGTGGGGTAAAGGGTCGCCATGTCCTGCAGAGAGGTTTCCAGGAAGATGACAAAAGGAGGCAGGGACTTCTTTTTAGCTTCTTTCTGGCGAAGATCCTTCAGCAGTTCAAAGAGTTTCTCATCCGTAGCTGTGGAGCCGGCAGCCTCTGTTCCTTCTTCCTCATCATCTGCATTGGCCTCTTCAAATAAATTGTTGAGCACGATCTTAAACGAGCGGGGTTTTTTGAGAAAATCCTCTCCTTTCTTCGTGAGCTTCAAAACGCCGTATTCTTCAATGTCTTTTTTCAAAAGATCTTCCAGCAGCAGCTGCCGGAGGAGGGAATTCCAGAAATGTTCAGGGTCCTCCTTGCCGATGCCGAATTCTGCAATGCCTTCATGACGGAACATCTGGATCTGGGGTGTCAGCTTGCCCATCAGGATACTGAGTACATATCCGGTGGCAAATCGTTCATCCAGGGCTTTTACCGTTCTCAGGGCCTTTGTGGCATTTTCCTTTGCTTCCACCCACTCTTTCGGATGGAGACAGTTATCGCATTTACCGCAATTCTCTGCGGTATATTCCTCGCCGAAGTAGCTCATCAGCACTTTCCGGCGGCAAACGCCTGTCTCTGCATATCCAACGGTCTCATTGATGAGCTGGGCCCCTACCTCGCGTTCGCTGAGGGGCTTGTCCTTCATCAGGTGTTCCAGTTTGGCTACGTCTTTATGGGAATAGTATAAGATGCAATTTCCTTCCAATCCATCGCGGCCGGCGCGACCGGTTTCCTGGTAATAGTTCTCGATGGACTTTGGGATATTAAAATGGATAACGAAACGGATGTCCGGCTTGTCGATGCCCATTCCAAAGGCAATGGTGGCAACGATGACCTGTACGTCCTCATTCAGGAAGAGATCCTGTCTTTCGGCGCGAAGCTTGCTGTCCAGACCCGCATGATAGGCGACGGCCTTGATGCCATTGGCTACCAGCATGTCCGCCAGCTCTTCTGTCGTCTTCCGGTTGAGGGTATAGATGATCCCGCTCTTTCCCTTTTGCTGGATAATATAACGGACGATGTTTTTAATCGTCTGGTCCTTCTTTATCTTGGGCTGGATCTCATAATACAGGTTAGGACGGTTAAAGGACGAGATAAAGATCTTCGGGTCCCGGAGGCCCAGGTTCTTTACGATGTCACTCTGCACCTTCGGGGTCGCCGTCGCTGTCAGGGCGATCACGGCGGTGCCGGGGCTGATCTGATCCATCATTTCCCGCAATCTCCGGTATTCAGGCCGGAAATCATGCCCCCACTCCGAAATACAATGCGCTTCGTCCACGGCGAAAAAGGAGATCTTCAGGTCGCTGAAGAATTCCATGTTCTCCTGTTTGGTCAGCGTCTCCGGAGCGACATACAGCATTTTAGTATGACCATTCAGAAGGTCCTCGTGGACCTCCCGGATCTGCTTTTTATTGAGCGTAGAGTTCAGAAAATGGGCGACGTTGTCCTTGCTGCTATAACTGCGTACCAGGTCAACCTGGTTCTTCATCAGGGCGATCAGGGGACTGACAATAATCGCTACCCCATCGCTGATGATGGCAGGTAACTGATAACAGAGACTTTTGCCGCCGCCTGTTGGCATGATGACGAAAGTGTCTTTCCCGGCTAATACGTTTTGAATGATGGCATCCTGGTTGTCTTTAAAGGCGTCAAAACCAAAATGCTCTTGTAACTGGGCCAAAAGTTGGCTGGATGCTTTTTCCTTAACGGGTTTGCTACTAATCGCCTTTGTTTTACTGGTAGCGGTTCTTTTAGTTGCGGTTGTTGCCATGCTCAAATGTTTTCCTCCTCACGATTTATCTAATCAAACTGATTTAAGATAATTCAAAATACCCTGAACAGCCGGAAGTAATTATTCACGAGTTAGGATTAACAGCTTAATTAGGGCGTTCTGTGTTTTTAAGGGATGGCGAAGTTACAGAAAAACAGGGTAAGGAACTAGCCCTTTCTGTTAAAACTTAGCCACTGCCGTATAAATATAAACAAAAACAATATGTATTCATATGATTAATTTTCCTTGAATTGGGGTGATTTTCAACAATTTAAAATAAAAATGCCCAAAATTCTCCCCAATCCGGCAAAGAGGTGGATAAGTTTTCGAAATTTCCGTCGGCGCTTTTTGAGTTCCACAATTCCCGGTATAACCCGATCCGGGAAGGGCAATAAAACAGCTACATGGCTGGGATTAAGCTTTTTACTGTAGGTTTGCGAAATCTTTATGAGCACGGGTAAAAACATCATTGCGATAGGAAAGAATACCATCCGGATGGAAGCTGCTGCCGTCGCAGCATTGGAGGAGCTTTTAGACGACCAGTTTGAAAAAGCGGCGGAGCTGATCTTTGCCTGTAAAGGCCGCCTGGTCGTCAGCGGCATCGGGAAAAGTGCGATCATCGCCCAGAAGATGGTGGCCACCCTGAATTCTACCGGAACGCCGGCTATCTTTCTCCATGCCGCCGACGCCATTCATGGAGACCTGGGCATGGTGCAGGAACAGGACGTGGTGATGATCATCAGCAAGAGTGGAGAAAGTCCGGAAGTTAAAATGCTACTCTCTTTTATTCGAAATTTTGGCAACCCTCTTATAGGATTGGTAGGAAATTTGCAATCTGTGCTGGCCAGACAGTCAGATATCGTTTTGAATACGACGGTCTCGCAGGAAGCCTGTGTAAATAACCTCGCCCCTACCAGCAGTACCACGGCACAGATGGTGATGGGGGATGCCCTGGCCATAACGCTGATGGAGATGCGGGGCTTTGGCAGCGAGGACTTTGCCCGGTTTCATCCGGGAGGTACGTTGGGGAAAAAACTTTATTTACGGGTACAGGATTTGTATATACACAACGAGCAGCCCAGGGTGGGTATCGATGCATCCCTGCATACGGTGATCATGGAGATTACTTCCAGGCGGCTGGGAGCTACGGCTGTCACCAATGAAGAGGACGTGTTGTTAGGCATTATCACAGATGGCGATCTCCGTCGTATGCTGGAGAAAAACGCCATGCCGGATGGCATAACAGCAAAAGAGATCATGACTCAGCATCCCAAGACGATCCAGGCGGATGCCCTGGCCATTGAAGCGCTGGACCTGATGCGTAACTTTGATATCACCCAGCTTGTCGTGACAAGCGGAACAAAATATTTAGGCTTTATCCATTTGCATGATCTTATCCGAGAGGGTATAATTTAAATTATGAACAAACATCATTATGTAGTCATCATGGCCGGGGGAATCGGCAGCCGATTCTGGCCTATGAGCCGCCAAAACTATCCCAAACAATTTCTGGATATTTTAAATACGGGAAAGACGCTGATCCAATGGACTTTCGAACGATTTGCCTCTTTCATACCCGTGGAAAATATCTATGTGGTGACCTCACATGAATACTCGGATATCGTGGAGGAACAATTACCCCTGTTGCCTAAGGCCAACATCCTGGGGGAGCCATCCCGGAAGAATACGGCGCCTTGTATCGCCTATATTTCCTTCAAGCTCCAGCAGATGGACCCGAAAGCCTCCCTGATCGTAGCGCCGGCAGACCACCTCATCCTCGATAAAAAAGGATTTACAAAAGTGTGCCTGGAAGCGCTGAGCTTTGTAAACAAGCACAATGCTTTTATCACCCTGGGGATAAAGCCCACCTATCCCAACACCGGATATGGATATATCCAGCATGAACAACAGTCGGTATCGGATAATGTATATAAAGTAAAGACCTTTACCGAAAAGCCCAACCTCGAGTTGGCCCGGACCTTCCTCTCCAGTGGAGATTTCTTATGGAATGCCGGCATTTTCGTCTGGCAGGTAAAGAATATCATCCAGGCCTTCGAAAAATATCTTCCCGAGATGTATGACGTATTTGCGGCAGACAGGGAAAAATTCAATACCACGGAAGAGAAAAATGCCCTGGAACATATTTATCCCTTATGTACCAACATCTCCATCGACTTCGGCATCATGGAAAAGGCGGATAATGTATACGTTATTCCTTCCTCTTTTGGATGGAGTGACCTGGGCACCTGGAACAGCGCCTATGAAAACCTGAACAAAGACTATCTGGCGAATGCCGTGGCCGGTGACAATGTCGTCGTAATCGATGCTACCAAATGTATGGTGCATGCCCCGAATGATAAATTACTCGTACTACAGGGGCTGGACGATTTTATCGTCGTGGACACCAAGGACGTATTACTGATCTGTAAAAGAGAGAAAGAGCAGGAGATCAAAGAATATGTGGCCGAGCTGAAACGGAACAAGGGAGATCAGTATCTTTGACAGGGCTTTGCCTGGTCGTGAACCAGGCTTACAGGCCAGCGTTCACAAAAGGGCGGCGAGTGCCGTTTTTTGTCTGATATGTATTCCTATCCACTCCATACGATCTTGTTTTTGGACATTGAGACGGTGTCGCAATATGCCACCTTTGAAGAGGTACCCGATGAATGGAAAGACCTGTGGCGGCATAAAGCGGAATCCCTGAACAGGGATAAGCAACTCATCTCCCCCGAAGAGATCTATGGCCGTGCCGCCATTTATGCGGAATTTGGTAAGATTGTCTGTATCAGCTGCGGAATTATTTCCGGATCCGGTACAGGAAAAAAAATTTCCCTGAAGTCTTTTTATGGGGACGATGAGAAAAGCCTTCTCCTTCAATTTATCGACCTGTTACGAAGATGGGGTTCCGACCATCAGAAATATCTATGCGCGCATAATGGAAAAGAATTCGATTTTCCCTACCTGTGCCGCCGGATGATCATACAGGGGATGTCCATTCCGGCCGTGCTGAACCTTTCCGGCAAAAAACCCTGGGAAGTGCAGCACATCGATACCATGGAACTATGGAAATTCGGGGAGTACAAAAGTTTTATTTCCCTGAACCTGCTGGCTCATTCTTTGGGGATCTCCACCCCTAAAGATGACATCGATGGCAGCCAGGTGGGGGACGTATACTGGTCGCAGCGCGACCTGCCCCGCATCGCGACCTATTGCCAGAAAGACGTGGTCACCGTAGCGCAGGTCTATCTGCGGATGAGTGGAGACTCTCTGATCCTGCCGGAAAACATAGAAATTAAATAATCCCCAAAAGAAAGAGCCTTATGCCCCCTCCTTCGATCACCAGTAAACTCCCCCGGGTGGGTACGACGATTTTCACTGTAATGAGCTCCCTGGCGGCGGAGCTTGGCGCCGTGAACCTGGGGCAAGGGTTTCCGGACTATCCGATGAGTGAGGAGCTGATTGCCCTGGTTGACGCTGCGATGAATAAAGGGTTCAATCAATACGCTCACATGAACGGATTTCTGCCCCTGAGAGAGGTATTGGCAGAAAAAATGCATTCCCTCTATGCCGCCTCTCTGGACTTCCAGTCACAGATCACGATAACTCCCGGCGGCACCTATGCGATCTATACCGCCCTGACTACCATCCTGCGACCCGGCGACGAGGTCATCGTATTCGAACCGGCCTATGACAGCTATATCCCGAATATAGAGATCAACGGCGCCATCCCGGTACGGATAGACCTGCAATTTCCCGATTATCGGATCGACTGGACGGAAGTACAGCGCAGGATCACTCCCCGGACAAAGGCCATTATGATCAACTCACCGCACAACCCCACCGGATCCGTGCTGAGAGCAACGGATATGGAACAACTGCGGGCGATTGTCCGGGATACGGATATTTTCATCGTCTCGGACGAGGTCTATGAGCACCTTATTTTTGATGACATCCCCCACCAGTCTGTCCTCCGATACCCTGACCTGATGGAGAGAAGTTTTGTCTGTTTCTCTTTTGGAAAAGTGTATCACTGTACAGGGTGGAAGCTGGGCTATTGTGTCTCCTCCCCGGAGCTAATGAGCGAATTCCGAAAGGTACATCAGTTCAATTGCTTTAGCTGCCATACCCCCTCCCAGGTGGCGCTGTCTACTTTTCTGGCTAAGAAAGAATCTTATCTTTCCCTGGGCGCTTTCATGCAGGAGAAACGGGATACCTTTCATCGCCTGATGTTATCCTCCCGGTTCACCCCCCTGCCTTCCTATGGAAGTTATTTTCAGTTATATAAATACGACCGCATCAGCGACGAGAGCGATAAAGACCTGGCCATCCGCATTACTAAAGACTATGGTGTGGCTACTATTCCGGTCTCTGCTTTTTATCAGTCCGGTAAGGATGATAAAGTGGTCCGGTTCTGTTTTGCCAAAAAGAAAGAGACCCTGGAACGGGCTGCGGAAAGACTGATAAAAATATGATTATGACCGACCCCCAAAACAACACTGGTATACAACAGCCGGGTACTCCGATCAAGGCCCTCGTCTTCGATCTGGGGGGCGTGCTGATTGACTGGAACCCGGAATATCTTTATCGTACTATTTTTCCCGATGAGCAGGAAAGAAACTGGTTCCTGTCCACCATCTGTACCCTGGACTGGAATGAAGAGCAGGATGCAGGGAGAAGCTTGAAAGAAGGTACGGAATACCTGGTAAAGAAATTCCCGGAACACGAAGCTTCTATCCGGATGTATTATGACCGCTGGAAAGAAATGCTGGGGGGACCTATTCATGATACCGTGGAGATCTTTCGCCAGCTGAAATTCCATACCGGGCTTAAATTGTATGCCCTGACCAACTGGAGCGCAGAGACTTTCCCCGTAGCCTTGGAATTATATGAGTTTTTACATTGGTTCGATGGTCGTCTTGTATCCGGAGAAGAGAGGATCCGCAAGCCGTCTCCGGAAATTTACCAACTGTTGATCAGCCGGTTTGACATCCGGCCGGAGGAATCGATCTATGTGGATGATAACCTGCGCAATGTGCTCCCGGCCCGGGAATTGGGCTTTTGTGGAATTCATTTTCGTTCTCCGCAGCAGTTCAGAGAGGAATTACTAAAGCTGGGGGTGCTACTCTCCTGATTTATTTAAGCAGCTGGTAGGCTATCAGGCTCATCAGATAAGCCAGACCGGTCATATACACCAGCTGGATAAGGGGCCATTTCCAGCTTCGGGTTTCGCGTCGTACTACGGCGAGCGTACTCATACACTGCATGGCCAATACGTAGAAGATCATGAGGGAGATGCCGCTGGCCAGGGTATATACGGGGGTGCCGTCTTTCCGGCGGGCCGATTGCATACGGTCGTGTAAAGTTTGCGGATCGGCGTCTTTTCCCCCTTCCACGCTGTATAGTGTGGCCATTGTTCCTACAAATACTTCCCTGGCGGCAAAGGAGGTGATGAGTGCGATGCCGATCTTCCAGTCATAGCCAAGAGGATGAATGACCGGCTCAACCATTTTACCCAGCAGGCCGGCATAAGAGTTTTCCAGCAAGGCGGCCCGCCGCTCTTTATCCAGTTCGGCAGCCTGCCCGGGATTCTTCGCTGCCTGCTGTTCATAATATACAGAGGCTTGCTTCATCCGGTCGCCGGGACCGAATGAGCTCAGCGCCCAAAGGATGAGGCTGATAATAATGATGACTTTACCGGCGTCCACCACAAAGATCCTGGCCTTATTGATCATGGTGACGACTACGTTATTCCATCTGGGCGCCCGGTAGATCGGCAGCTCCAGGATAAAGAAACTCTTTTCCTTTAGGCCGATAAACCATTTCGCGACATAAGATACGATCATCGCCATGACCAGGCCCAGCATATAGAGGCCCATCATGACCAGTCCCTGCAGGCTGAAGAAGCCAAAAACTTCCTTTCGGGGGACGACCAGTGCGATCAGGATGGTATAGACCGGCAGCCGGGCGCTGCAACTCATCAGAGGGGTGATCAGGATCGTCAGCAGACGTTCCTTCCGGTTCTCGATATTGCGGGTGCTCATAATGGCCGGAACGGCGCAGGCAAACCCGCTGATCATCGGCATTACGCTTTTCCCGTTCAATCCTACCTTCCGCATGAGCTTGTCGGTAAGGAAACTGATCCGGGCCATATACCCGGTATCTTCCAGGATCGTGATCAGGCCGAACAGGATCATGATCTGGGGAACAAACACGAGAATGCCGCTCAGACCTGCCAGGACGCCGTTGACGAGCAGGTTGCTCCACCAGGCTTCCGGAAGCACATGGCCCAGCCAACCCCCCAGCTGCGAAAAAGTCCAGTCAATGGCGTCCATAGGAAACTGGGCCATCCAGAAGACACTTTGGAACAGGAGGAATAAGACGCCAAGGAGGATCACATACCCCCATTGACGATGAAGGAAGAGGTTGTCCAGTTTTTCCGTGAAAAGCGTCTTCTGCAGGGGATCCGGCTCTGCTACGGTATGCTGCATGATCTGCCGGATACGTCCATAGCGCTGCATGATCTCGTCTGCCTGTATGCGGGTGTGATTAAAAGCATGTAAGCTTTCTATCTGTTCGATCTTCTCCTGGAGGGGCCCACGAAAGTCGAAGTTCTCGTGGTTGATGAGGTAATGGATAGCGGTATAGTCACTGACTTCTTTCTCCGGGAACAGCTTTTTAACGTCTTGTACGGCCCCGGCCGCCAGGGCATTATTGCTGATAAAATCCCGAACGGGCGCCTGGTGAAGTTGCCGGGCCCTTAGGTCAATGATCTTTTTCAACTGGGGAATGCCTTTATTCTTGCGCGGGTTGACAGCCACTACCGGGATACCCAGCTCCCGTTCCAACCCGTCCACATCGATCACGATGCCTTTTTGTTTGGCCAGGTCCATCATGGTCAGCGCGACGACGACCGGTATTTTCAGGTCGATGATCTGGGAGCAGAATAAAAGGTTTCTTTTTAAGTTGCTGGCGTCTACCAGTAAGACGACCATATCTGCCTGTACGGCAGGGTCTTGTCCTAAAAGGACTTTATAGGTCACCCACTCATCCGCCCTTTTGGGATAAAG